>Ga0105856_1000640_pt1 | contig 17616 bp, 14 predicted proteins | sample OrgsoiDNA_201060_FD_89681 | JGI IMG/M metagenome (GOLD analysis project Ga0105856, IMG submission 89681) | Permafrost soil microbial communities from the Arctic, to analyse light accelerated degradation of dissolved organic matter (DOM) -... | ecosystem: Environmental > Terrestrial > Soil >...
CTGGGCCAACAGGCCCGGCCCGGCGCCCGCCTCGGCGCTCATTTCATACAGCGCCCGGCCCAACGAATACGCTGCCCAAGTGCTGCGCAACGGTCGTTGATCGGCCGGTAACGCCAGGACTTTCTGGAAGTATTCTGCAGCGAGCGGATGGTCTCCCGCGCTAAACGCCACGGCACCCGCCAGGTACAGCCGCAGATCAACCGGCAGGCTCGCACCTTGCGTTTCTACCTCATGAGCATCGGTCAGCGTGCGCAGTTGCTTGACCAGCGCTTGCTGCTCAACGGTCAACCCGGCCTGCTCAGCCTTGTCCCGTTGATCGGTGTAGGAAGGCGCATCGCCGTAACCGTCGCCCGGGCTGTTGGTGGCAGCGGTGGCATTCTTCAGCCCGGCGATGGCCTGCCCAAGGCGACTGACCTCGAAGCGGAAGTTGCCTTCCGGCAGCTCAGAGAGCGACTGGTCGCGGCTATCCAGCAAACGCATCGGGAAGTCCGGCCCACAGGCCAGCGCCGAACCCAGCGGCAAACCGAGGCTCAGGCAGAGCAGATGGCGGGGCCAGTTACGGGTGAACATTCGAACCTCCTTGATCAATTTTTGCGCAGCGTGCCCAACCGATGGCGCGCTGTCCGCCGGCCGCAATTCGACCGTCGCGCAAGCGGGTGAAGGTAAGCAGATCCGGGCTCTGTTGCAACGCATAACCGGCCAGCGCATCAGCGCCATCACAGCCTTGCACCGCCAGCGTCAGGCGTTCGGGCCAGTCGCTGTCGAGATTGCCCTGGTTGCTGATGGCGATGTCATAGAGGCCGTTTTCTGCGGATAGTTTCAGGCTCAGGCGACTGTTCAACGCATCACCGCGGGCCACGGCGCCCAGTGTCGTCAGGCTCCAGGCGCGGCGATCACCGGCCAGTGGCAGACGGAACCAGATCAGGCCGGCCAGATGGGCCGGCGGATCCTGACGCAATTCAGTCGCCAATGTGCTCAATTGCAGCGGATCGGCCAGCAATTCCCGGCGTTTGACACCCCGCTCGATGGGGACTTCGCTTTCGACGACCGGTGCACCACTGGCGTCGGGCAACAGCGCCACGCCATACGCCGGGAGTGCCAGATAGAACGGCTTAGCCGTGATGCGGCTCCAGGCCTTGGCCCACTGTTTGGCTTGATCCGCGTCGAACAACCCTCGACGCGGGTCACTGACCGCATGCACCTGCAACACGCTGCTGTCGACCGTCGCCAACAGCTCGGGCAATTCAGCACTGTCGAGCCAGGCCGGCAGCGCGGTGATGCTCAGCGGCAAAGATGCCGGCAGCGTGGCGCGCAGTTGCGTGAGGAACCCCCGATAGGCTGGCAGCCGAGCGTTGCCGGCATCGTGGTCGATTTCCACGCCGGCCAAGGTCAGGCCTTGGGTTTGCCAATCGCCGAGCACTTGCTGGATCTGGGTAATGACCTCGTCCTGATCCAGCGCCTTGAGCTGGCCATCCAGGCGAATCACCGCAATCAGCGGTCGGCCATCGTGCTTGAGCAACCCCGGATCAATCCGCGCCCGGCGCCAGCCTTCCTGCGGGAATGCCTGCAACGCCAGCACCCGCAAGGTCGAGAAATCGGCACGGCTATCGCGCAACGCAGCCTCATGGGCCGGGGTCCATTGCCGTTGCCAGACGTAGAGTTGTTGATCGAGTGGTGGTGCGTCGTGATGCTCGCAGCCGTTGAGCACCAACGCGGCAAGCAATACCGATAGACGAATAACGAACGACATCACATCCCTGATCCCTACAAAAACAGGTCTACAGGGTACACAAAACCTGTGGCGAGGGAGCTTGCTCCCGCTGGGCTGTGAAGCAGCCCCAAAACCAGCCACCACATTAATTCAGACAGATCGAGTTCTCAGCACTAGCGACTGCTTCGCAGCCGAGCGGGAGCAAGCTCCCTCGCCACAAAAGCCACCACCACAGAAAACACTGCCAGCCTTGGGTTATTCGGCCAAAGGCTTACGAGCGATGATCACCTGACTTTTCGCCACGACAGCATCCAGTGCCTGTTTGATCTGCGCGCCCCGCGGCGAATCGAGGATCGCTTTCCAGGTATCCGCCCAGTGATTGAGCAGCGGATGGTCAGCGTTGCTGAAGTCGACCTTGGCTTCCCAGAACAACAGCATCCACATCGACCAGTAAAACCCGTACTGGCTGTGGCTCAGCACTTCCAGGCCGGCGTCACTGACCATCGCCTTGAACTGCTCTTCGCTGATGATGCGAATGTGGTTGGGCTTCTGGAAGTACTCTGGCGCGGCGATGTCCTTTTGCAGGTCTTCGGAGCTCGGGTGCGGAACGCTGAGCAAATACAACGCCCCAGGCTTGCCGACCCGCACCAGTTCAGCGAGGAACTGCGCCGGGTCGTCGACGTGTTCGATGACTTCGGTGGACACCACGCGGGTGGCGGTCGCATCAGCAATCGGCAGCGGATTGCAGTCGGTCACGTGGCACTCCACGCCCCGGGCCGGCGTATCGCTCAGGCGCTGGCGGGTCGCTTCAACCTTGGCCGCGTCAATGTCGGCAATGATGATCTTCGCCCCGCGCATGCCGCAGAAATGCACGTTGCCGCCATCACCGCAGCCGACGTCGAGCAAGGTGTCCTCAGGGGTCACCGGGAAACCGGTAAACAGCTCGCCGGTTTCCTGGTTGAACCAGCCACTGAGCATCGCGTCATGCAGGCCGAGCATGTACGGGTCGACCTTGTCCGCGACCGGTGCCACTGGCTGCGCGGGAGCGGGCGTGCCCGCCGTGAGTTTCTTCAAAAGGCTCAGCATGAGGTAGCTCCAGAGGATGGGACGGCGGTTCGGGACGTGCTCAGACGTTGCACCAGCGAGGCGCCGCGATTGCGCATGGGCATTTCGACGAAGCGGTAATTGAGTTCGCTCAACAGGACAATCAGCCCGCCAGCGATCAGGATAGTCAGGACCGGATGGCCCGCCGGACTCGGCAGACCGGCCGCCTGCAACCGGAAGATCACTTCGCGCACCAACGCGTACGCCGGAATATGGATCAGGTAAATCCCGTAGGAGCGACTGCCGATCCACACCATCAGGCTCTTCAGCAAACCTGCTGGCATCAAGTAATCACGGTTGTAGGACGCGATCCAGACCAGCACCGCGCTGAGCACGGCAATCGCGCCGATCCGGTAATTGGCGAAGGTGAAGCGGTCGGTGGCCATGAAGCTCAGCGCCAGCGCCAAGATCAGCAGCGCCGCGACGCCCGCCCACGGCCGACGCAAGAATGTCGGCTCCCAGTGCACGTAATCAGGTCGTGCACTCCACATCGCCAGCAGCACGCCGAGGGCCAATGCATCGGTGCGCACCACCATCAGGATCGGCGTGCGCAAGGTGAACAACTGCACCGCGACCAACGCCAGCAACGCCCAGACCAGGTGCTTGCGGCAGAGCAGAATCAGCAGCGGGAACAGCAGGTAAAACTGCTCCTCCAGCGACAGGCTCCAGTACACGAAACTGGTGCCGTATTCGTAGTGGAAAAAGCTGTCGGCAAAGCGGAAGTTGGCATATTGCGCGACCCCGGCCAGCGTCGCCTGCAAGTTCGCTTGCAAGGTGCCGAACGCCCCGGAGCGGTTGATAAACACACAGGCCAGCAGCATCAACGCCAGCCACAACCACGCCGACGGCAGTAAGCGAAAGGCCCGCCGCAGCCAGAAGTTACGCGTCTGCTGCCAGTATTCCTGGCGCGTGCTGCAACCCTGCAAGGCCGGGATCAAACTGCGTGCAATCACGAAGCCCGAGATCGCGAAAAACAGATCGACGCCCCACCACGGTTGCGCCCAGGCATGGATGTTTTCCAGCAATGGCACCGTGTCGGTAAACAGGCTGCCTTGCAGGTGATGAAACAACACGCCGAGCACTGCAATACCGCGCAGCAACTCGATGTCCATGATCCGTTTGCTGCTCATGCCATCCTCCCGGACGTGGCGTCGGCATCCAGCGGTTTGCGGGCGATGATCACCTGACTCTTGGGCATGAATTGATCAAGCATCTGCTTGATCGCCAGGCCATTGGGTTGTGCCAGCAAGTCTTGCCAGGTCTGCGCCCAGCTCTCCATCAGCGGTGGGTACGGCGCCTGAATCCGGTCGCGCACTGCGCCACCCAGGTCGCGACCGGCGGCGCGTTCACTGGCCCAGAAAAAGATCATGCCCATGACCCAGAAAAACCCGGTGGCCTGGCGATGCTCGATCACCAGCCCGGCGTCTTCGACCATCGCGGCAAACCGCTCCGGGGTAAAAATCTGCACGTGATTGGGCGATTGGAAATAGCTGGCCGGTGCGATGCCCTGCTGCAAATGTTCACCCACCGGGGCCGGAACGCTCAGCAAATACAGCGCCCCGGGCCGGCCCATGCGCACCAGTTCGGCCATGAACGGCTCGGGCTGATCAATGTGCTCAAGCACTTCCATGCACACGACTTTGCTCGCGCAGCCGTCGGCCAGGGGCAGCGGCAGGCTGTTGCTCACCAATCCAAGACTTTGCTTGTTCGACTGCGCATCCACCTGCAGGGCCAGCTCGCGGACCTTGTCGTGCTCGCTGTCGGTAAAGATCACCGACGCACCCTGACGCACCGCAAACAGGGTCGCCACGCCCTCACCGCAACCGACGTCGAGCAAGGTGTCGTCCGCGTTGATGGCAAAGCCTTTAAGCAGTTCGCCGCTGTCACCCAGAAACCAGCCATCGAGCATGGCGTCGCGCAACCCCACATCCCGTGGCGACACGGGGCTGTGCATCACCGGCAACGGCTCGGGTTTCGCCGCAGGCAACAGACGTCGCAACCATGCACGAATCATGCGTCGGGGGTTTCCAGGGCAGGTGTAACGGGGTTTTTGAACAAATCGGCAAAAAATCCTTTCAAGCGTTGCTCGGCGCTGGCCTGACTGCAGAACGCTTGCAGGCTGGTCACCGCATGGGCGTACATCTGCGCATAACGCTCGGGATCGTCCTTGGCTACGTCATAACTGGCTCGATACGCCCTGCACACCGACGCCCAATCAGTGACGTAGCGCAACGTGCGGAAGGCGCGGCGCGGGTCATGGGGCCAGGCGGTCAATTCGTCGGTGGTGTCGATGATGAAGGCGTTGTCGGCATCCAGGTAATCGATCATCGCCGTGGTGCGCGGCGCCACTGCCGGTTTGCCACAGGACATGAACTCCATCAGCGGCAGGCACTGCCCTTCACCGTAAGCGGTGTTGACCACATAACTGGTGGCCTGGACCAGTTGCTCGTAATCCGCATCCGCCAGGTAACCGTAAATCAACACGATGCGGCAGCGGTAGGACTGGTTTTTGTACAAGTGATGAAGGATATCGGCCAGCGCTTCTTCGGCATCGTGGTGGGTCAGTTTGAATACCAGCGTGGCGTCTTCAACATCGCGTAAGGTCACGCAGAAGGCACTGAGCATATCTTCCCAGTTCTTGCGCCCGTCACTGGGGTTGAACACCGAGGTGTAGATCACCCCGTCGAGCACCAACTCGTGCTCACTGGCCGGCGCGTCGAAATCGATGCCCTGACCGGTACGCAAATGCACCGGGCCAAACGCCTGCAGGTCGAGCTGACGACTGTCCGCCACCACCCCTTTGATCTTCAATTTCACCTGCCTGGCCAACGGCTGGCGTTGCAACTGCGCACCACGGGCAGCGAAGCGGTCCCACACGGGCGCGGGCACGGCGACGATCGGATAGTCCGCGCCCATGGCCTCGCGCACCGCGTTGACGGTGTAGTTGGAATGCGTGATGGCCGCACCGGACGCGCGCAACACGCTGCACCAGTCATTGCGTGGTTCCCCGGCAAACGGCTCGTTGGGAATGGTGCTGAATTCCCAGGCAAACACCGCCAGGGTCGGGCAGGCAAAGTTGACCGGCGTGCGATGCGGGGGCGAGAACGACAGGAAGACACAGTCTTCACCTCGGGACAGACAGTCGAGGTACAGCGCATCGACTTCGGTCTGTGGGTCGCTGACTTCGACCACTCGCCCCAGTCGCTCCAGCACCGGCCGGTACTCCTTGAGCACGAAGTAATAGCTGTACTCCGAGCGGCCGAGGTTCTGGGCAATGGTGCGCTGGTTGGTTTCCGAATGAATGATGATCAGCATGAGGCGTTATCCGTCACGGTCGCAGACACAGAGGCCTGCGGCACCAGCCCGAAGAAGCCCGAAAGGCGCTGCTGTACCGGGGCGAATGCGCAGTAATCGTGCATGCGGTCGATGGCGGCGCGGGACATTCGTTGGTAATCCTGCGGTTGCGCCTTGGCCATCCGGTAGCTGTTTTCGTAGGCGGTTTTCAGCGAACCCCAGTCCGGTCGATAACGCAGGGTGCGGTAGATGATGCGCGTGTCCTGCGGCCAAATGGTCAGCTCTTCGCTGGACTTGACCACAAACGCCACGCGCTCATCGATGTAGTCCTCCATCGCCGTGTGGTCCGGGGCGATTACCGGTTTGCCGCTGGCCATGAACTCCATCAGCGGCAGGCACAGGCCTTCGCAGCGTGAAGCATTGACGTAAAAACTGGCGGCTTCGTACAGCCGGGCGTATTGCGGATCGTCCAGATAACCGTGCATCACCACCACTCGACAGGCGAACGGTGACAGCTGCGCGAGCAAGGTCATCAGCTCGTCGTAGTAGGACGACAGGTCGCTTTGGGTAATCTTCAGCACCAGCGTGGCGTCGTCGGTTTCGCGGAACGCCCAGCAGAACGCGGTGATCAGCTGATGCCAGTTCTTGCGACCGTCACGCGGGTTGAAGACGGTGACGTAGACCACGCCGTCCACTTGAGTCTCGACCTGGGTGTTGGTATCCGGCCACTCCCGGGGTTCGGGCTCGGGCACTGCAACTGTCTGCGGGCCGGCGATGGCCGGCAGGTACTCGGCGAGCCGTGCATGGACGGTGTCCGACAACAAGTCGCGAACCCCTTCCCAATACCACTGGCTCAGGAAGTGCGTGCGATGGACCGGGTCCGGCAGCGATTTGCCTTTGTCCAGGCGCCACATGTGCAGGTAATGGCGGGCAATCACGAAGCGCCGTTTCAGTGTCAGCGGCGGTGGCTTCAAAGCCTCCAGCTCGGCCGCCAGCGCCGCCAGTTCCTCGGCACTCGGCGGCACCGGGATCAGCGCATCGGCGTTGAGCCCGAGGGTACGGGAGTCGAAGACGCAGCCCTTGATCTGCAGTGTTGAACCGGGGTTCACCGGCGCGCTGGTGTGGTGACTACGAATGGCCGCGAAGTTTTCCCACAACGGCGTTGGCAACACCAGCACCGGGAAGTCTTCACCCATGGCCCGGCGAATCGCCCGGGCGGTGTGGCTGGAGAGCGTGATGACCCGGCCCTGGCGCGCGAGCATGTGCGTCCAGTCCTGGCGCGGGTCATTGTCCCACTGCTCATCGGGAATCGAGTCGAACTCCCAGGCCACCACGCAGATCGTCGGGCACTCCAGATCGGTCGGGGTTTTCTGCGGCGGGGTGAACGACAGGAACAAGCTGTCTTCGCCAGCGGCGAGCAGTTGCCTGTAGAGGGGATCGACCTCGGCGACGCTGGACACCACGTGCACCCGCCCAAGGCTTTCGAGCACCGGGCGATACGCCTTGAGCACGAAGTAATAACTGTATTCGGGTCGACCAAGGCTCTGGCTGATGGAGCTGTCGTTGACGTCCGAGTAAAGAATGAAATTCATGGCATCCCACGATGAAACCGCCGTCCCGGCAGCCCCACTCTATGACGGCAAAGCAACGGATCGCGGCGGCGTTTGCCGGTCGTCGTCCATCGTCTTCTTGCCCGTCTACGTTCTTGTTTTAATGGTCAGCTTCGCGGGGATGGGAACAACTTTCGCAGCACCCCGAACGATCGCTGGATAATCGTGACGAGGGGCATTCTAAACACATCCGTTGAGGATTCGTGAACCGCCCGACGAGAAAAATGAGGCTACGCTAACGAGAACTGACCAGTCACGGTTGGACCTGTTGAAATTGCGCCGTAATTGGCACAGATTGGCTACCAAACAACTACAACAAAGACTTCGCCTGTTTTCCTACCGATGTTTTCGCACGGTCTGACAGACATTCCCGTCAGCCTGTGGGAAATGGCAGAAGTTTAATGACCAAGGGGCTGCTGTTTGAAAAAGCGTCTGTTCGTTACGGGTCTGAGTGGATTCGTAGGACAACACATCCAATCGCGTCTGAATGCCGATACCTCGAAATGGGAGCTGCTGACGGTCCCTTCGCGCTATGACCTCGGCAACCCGGACAGCCTCGCAGACCTGTGGCCCGAGCTGCCCGACGCCGTCATTCACATGGCCGGCCAGACTTTCGTTCCCGAAGCCTTCCGTGATCCGGCGCGCACGCTGAACATCAACCTGCTCGGTACCCTAAACCTGCTGCAAGCCCTCAAGGCTCGCGGCTTCAACGGCACCTTCCTGTACGTCAGCTCCGGCGATGTCTACGGCCAGGTCAGCGAAGCCCAACTGTCCATCACCGAAAGCCAGCCACCCTGCCCGCGCAACCCGTATGCAGTGAGCAAACTGTCGGCAGAATTCTTGAGTCTGCAATGGGGCCTGAGCGAAGGCTGGCCGGTGCTGGTCGCCCGTCCGTTCAACCACATCGGCACCGGGCAGAAAGACAGCTTCGTCATCGCCAGCGCAGCGCGGCAGATCAACCGAATCAAGCAAGGCCTGCAAGCGCCACAACTGGAAGTCGGTGACATCGACGTCACCCGTGACTTCCTCGACGTGGACGATGTGATTTCGGCCTACCTGGCGCTGCTCGAAAAGGGTACGCCGGGACAGGTCTACAACATTTGCTCGGGGCGCGAGCAAAGTATCCGCAGTTTGATTGAACAACTGGGGGACCTCGCCCAGGTCGACATGCAATTGATTCAGGATCCTGCGCGACTTCGCCGCGCAGATCAGCGTCGCGTTTGTGGCAGCCATGCCAAGCTCGCCCAGACCACAGGATGGACGCCTGAAATCACAACACAACAATCCCTGCGGGCGATCCTGTCCGACTGGGAGAAACGAGTAAAAGACGAATGACTAAAAGTGCACTGATCACAGGGATCACCGGCCAGGACGGGGCTTATCTGGCGAAACTGCTGCTCGACAAGGGTTACAAGGTCCACGGCCTGGTGGCCCGGCGCAGCAGCGATTCACGCTGGCGCCTGCGCGAGATGGGGGTCGAGGGCGACATCATTTACCTGGATGGCGACATGGCCGATGCCTGCTCCGTGCAGCGCGCGGTGATCAAGTCGGCGCCGGACGAGGTCTACAACCTGGCGGCGCAAAGCTTTGTCGCCGCCTCCTGGGATCAACCGGTGACCACCGGCATCGTTGATGGCCTGGGCGTGACTCATCTGCTTGAAGCGATCCGCCAGTTCAGCCCGCACACGCGTTTCTATCAAGCGTCCACCAGCGAAATGTTCGGCCTGATCCAGGCCGAGCAGCAAGACGAGAACACGCCGTTCTACCCCCGTAGCCCGTACGGCGTAGCCAAGCTCTACGGTCACTGGATCACCGTGAACTACCGCGAGAGCTTCAACCTGCACGCCAGCAGCGGGATCCTGTTCAACCACGAATCACCGCTGCGCGGCATCGAGTTCGTGACCCGCAAGGTCACCGACGCCGCCGCCCGCATCAAGCAAGGCAAACAGCAGGAATTGCGCCTGGGCAATATCGACTCCAAGCGTGACTGGGGTTTTGCCGGCGACTACGTCGAAGCGATGTGGATGATGCTGCAACAGGACAAAGCCGACGACTACGTGGTCGCCACCGGCGTGACCACCACCGTGCGCGAAATGTGCCGGATCGCCTTCGACCACATTGGCCTGAATTACCGCGACTACGTGAAGATTGACCCGGCGTTTTTCCGCCCGGCCGAAGTCGACGTGCTCCTCGGGAACCCGGCCAAGGCCCAGCGTGTGCTGGGCTGGAAGCCAAAAACCGATCTGGATACCTTGATCCGCATGATGATGGATGCGGACATGAAACGCGTCGCCAAGGAGTAGGCCATGCTGATTCCTGTGATTCTCTCCGGCGGTGCCGGGACCCGTTTGTGGCCGGTGTCCCGCGAAGGGCACCCCAAGCCGTTCATGACGCTGCCCGACGGCCAGTCGCTGCTGGGCAAGACCTACCGGCGCGCGGCGGGCCTGCTCGATGGTTGGGGCGACATCGTTACGGTGACCAACCGCGAGTATTACTTCCAGAGCAAGGATCACTACCAGGACGCGCAATTGGCCCGTCATCGCGGGCACTTCCTGCTTGAGCCGACCGGCCGTAACACCGCCCCGGCCATCGCGGCGGCGGCGCTGTCGCTGCAAGCCCTGCACGGTGACGAAGCGATCATGGTGGTCATGCCGGCCGATCACCTGATCGTCAATGTCGACGCCTTGCAGAGCGCCGTCGCGCATGCCGTGACGCTGGCCAAGGCGGGTTACCTGGTGACGTTCGGCGTCGAGCCGACGACGCCGGAAACCGGCTTCGGCTATATCGAGACCGGTGCACCGCTGGACGACAAAGGTGCGGCCAGGGTGCAGCGCTTCGTCGAAAAACCCGACCTGCAAACCGCAACGCATTACCTGGAAAGCGGCAACTTCCTGTGGAACTCCGGCATGTTCTGCTTCTCGGTGGCCACGCTGCTGGCCGAGTTGCAGGTTCACGCCCCCGAACTGCTGGAACAGACCCAAGCCTGCATGGCCGTCAGCGCAGCGGTGGAAACCGGCGGTTGCCTGCAACAGGAATTATCGCCGGCGCTGTTTGCCGAGATCACCGACATCTCCATCGACTACGCCTTGATGGAACGCTCGGACAAAGTGGTCGTGGTGCCCGCCGGTTTCGACTGGAGCGACATCGGCTCCTGGGGCGCGCTGGCTGCACTGGTGCCGGCCGATGCACAAAATAACCGCGCCAGTGGCGATGCGATCTTCGTCGACAGCCACAACAACTTCGTCCAGAGCGAAGGCCGGCTGGTCGCCGCGGTGGGTGTGGATAACTTGATCATCGTCGACACCGCCGACGCCGTGCTGGTGGCCCACGCCGACCGCGCCCAGGATGTACGCCGGGTGGCCAAGCAGCTCAAGGACAAAAAGCACGAAGCCTATCGCCTGCACCGCACCGTCAGCCGGCCGTGGGGCACCTACACCGTGCTCGAGGAAGGTCTGCGTTTCAAGATCAAGCGCATCGTGGTCAAGCCGGGCGGCAAGTTGTCGTTGCAAATGCACCATCACCGCAACGAACACTGGGTCGTGGTCGAAGGCATGGCCAAGGTCACCAACAACGGCACCGGCACCCACCTGGTGGCCAAGAACGAATCCACGTTCATTGCCGCCGGGCACAAGCATCGCCTGGAAAACCCGGGTGTGATCGACCTGGTGATCATTGAAGTACAAAGCGGCGAATACCTGGGAGAGGACGACATCGTCCGCTTCGAAGACCAATATGGCAGGACGGTTTGAATGCTGCTTTCCCTGTACCGCTCGCTGTGGGGCTATCGAGGTTTCATCCTCGGTAGCGTCAAGCGAGAGTTCCAAGCGCGTTATCGCAATTCGTTGTTCGGTGCCCTCTGGACCGTGCTCAATCCGCTGTCGATGATCGTCGTGTACACGGTGGTCTTTGCCCACATCATGCGCGCCCGCTTGCCGGGCGTGGATGACGGCATGGCCTACAGCGTCTACCTCTGCGCCGGTTTGCTGACCTGGGGCCTGTTCTCGGAAATCACCTTGCGGTGCCAGAACATGTTTCTGGAAAACGCCAACCTGCTGAAGAAAATCAGCTTCCCGCGGATCTGCCTGCCGGTGATTGTGCTGTTCAACGCCGGCATCAATTTCGCGATCATCATCGGGCTGTTCCTCGGCTTTCTGCTGATCACCGGACGCTGGCCGGGCATGGCGTTATTGGCGCTGCTGCCGCTGTTGGCGTTGCAGGTGATGTTCTGCGCCGGGCTGGGAATGGTCCTGGGGGTGTTGAACGTGTTCTTTCGCGACATCGGCCAGTTCTATGGCATATGCCTGCAATTCTGGTTCTGGCTGACACCGATCGTGTATCCGATCAGCATCCTGCCGGAGTGGGTCCAGCGCCTGCTGCAACTCAACCCCCTGACCAACCTGATGGCCAGTTATCAGAACCTGTTCCTCTACGGCCAGTGGCCGGTGTGGAGTTCCCTGCTGCCGATCTTCGTGACCGGTGTGCTGTTCTGCGTGATCGGGCTGCGGCTGTTTCGCCAGCGGGTCGGCGAAATGGTGGATGAACTCTGATGGGGCACATACGCGTTACTGGCCTGGGCAAGGCCTACAAGCAATACCCTACGCGCTGGAGCCGACTGGCCGAGTGGCTGATCCCGTTTTCGCCGATGCGCCACCGCCAGCACTGGGTGCTGCAAGACGTGAATTTCGAGATCGCCCCCGGTGAAGCGGTGGGCATCGTCGGGGTCAACGGCGCAGGTAAAAGCACGTTGTTGAAGATGATCACCGGTACCACCCAACCGACCTGCGGCAACATCCAGCTCGAAGGCCAGGTCGCCGCCCTGCTGGAACTGGGCATGGGTTTTCACCCGGACTTCACCGGCCGGCAGAACGCCGTGATGGCCGGGCAACTGCTGGGCATGCACGTCGAAGACATCGAAGCCCTGATGCCGGAGATCGAACGTTTCGCCGAAATCGGCGAGGCCATCGATCAGCCGGTGCGCACCTATTCCAGCGGCATGCAGATGCGCCTGGCGTTCAGCGTGGCCACGGCCCGGCGCCCGGACATCCTGATCGTCGACGAAGCATTGTCGGTGGGCGACGCCTACTTCCAGCACAAGAGTTTCGACCGCATCCGCAGCTTTCGCAAAGCCGGCACCACCTTGCTGATCGTGTCCCACGACCGAGGGGCGATCCAGTCGATCTGCGACTCGGCGATCCTACTGGATCGCGGCCGCATGGCGATGCACGACAAACCCGAAGCGGTCATGGATTACTACAACGCCTTGCTCGCCGAACGCGAAGGCCAGACCGTGCGCCAGGAAATGCTCGCCGGTGGCCAGGTGCAAACCATCTCCGGTACCGGTGAAGCCGGCATCCTCAGCGTGCGCCTGCTGGACGAAAACGAACGCGCCATCGATGCCGCCGAAGTCGGTCAACCGGTGGTGCTGGAAGTGCAGGTAGAGATTCGCCAGGACATCGAACGCCTGGTGCTGGGCTTCATGATCAAGGATCGTCTGGGCCAGGCCATGTACGGCATCAACACCCACCGCCAGGACAAAGCCCTGGACGACCTGCACGCTGGTGAGCGAGTGACCTATCGCTTTGCCTTCGTCATGGGCCTGGGCAAGGGTAACTATTCCGTGGCGCTGAGCCTGTCGCGCCTGGACTCACACCTGGACCGCAACTTCGAATGGCGCGACTACGGCCTGGTGTTCCACGTCATCAATAATCGCCACGAAGACTTCGTCGGCTGCTCGTGGCTGGGCGCCCAGACCACCATCACCCGCACGGCCACTGCCATTCACCAGGAGCGCACGTCATGACTCGCCTGCTGGTGGAATGCACCCACGTGTTCCAGCATCCCAAGGTCAACTCGGGCATTCAGCGCGTGGTGCGCAACGTCATCAATCAACTGCCGCCCAGCGTGCAGGGCGTCGAATGCATCCCGGTCGTGATGCTCAAAGGCAAGCTCTACCGAGTGCTCAAGCTCGGTGCGTTGAACATTCCGTTTTTCGATCACTTGATGATCTTTGGCGGGCGTCTGGGGCGCCTGGCCCACCGGTTCTGGCAACTGCACCAACGCCTGCACAACCGCACGAATTCGCGAGTGATCAAGCGTTTGCTGCACGTGGCCTACCGCGTCACGGCGATTACCTGTTTCAGTATTCCGCTGCGTCTGATCGACGGTCTCAACCAATACCAACTGCCCAAGCGTTGCACGCCGTTGCAGCATCAGCCGGGGGATCAGTTGGTGTTGCTGGACTCGTCCTGGCACACCGATTTCTTCCCGTTTGCCGAACAACTCAAGCGCGAAGGCGTGGGCATTGTCTCAGTCATCTACGACTTGATTCCCCTGACCCACCCGCAGTTCTACGACACGCGGCTGGTACAGGTTTTCAACGAATGGTTCGACTGGATCACTAAAACCGCCGACGGCTATGTGGCGATTTCCGCCACGGTGCGCGACCAGGTGCGCGAAGAATTGCAGCGCCGGGTCGGTCCGGCTAAAGCCGATGCCTTGTGGTTCGACTATTTCCACCTCGGCTCAGAACTGGACCTGAGCGAAGCGAGCGCTGCCGTCGAACCGCGCCTGAAGCGGATGTTCGACGCCCCGGAGCCGGTGTTCCTGATGGTCAGCACCATCGAACCGCGCAAGAACCACGACTACCTGCTGGACGCTTTTGAACTCGCCTGGGCGGCGGGCTCGACAGCCCGACTGTGCATCGCCGGGCGCATCGGCTGGAAGTGCGACGCCCTGCTCGCCCGGGTGCACAACCATCCGCAGTTGAACAAACGGCTGTTCATGTTCAACGACCTGAGCGACACCAGCCTCGAATACGCCTACTCCCACGCCCGTTCGCTGGTGTTTCCGTCCTGGGTCGAAGGCTTCGGCCTGCCCCTGGTGGAAGCCATGCAACGCGGGTTGCCCGCGATGGGCAGTGATATCCCGATCTTCCGCGAAATTGGCGGTGAGTTCATGGCCTACTTCGACCTGGCCAAGCCGCAAACCCTGGCCGATCTGGTGGTTCGCTTCGAGAACAGCGGCCAATTCCCAGCGGCTCGCAATGTCACTGATTGGCAGTGGATCGGCTGGCGTGAAGCCAGCGCGCAACTGGCCGAACGCACCCTGCGCAATCTTCAGCCGACACCGGTCGTGGCAGAGAGGCAACATGCGAATTGCCCTTAACGCCCGCATCCTCCAGGCCCCGCGCACCGGCATCGGCCATTACGTTGCCGAACTGGTGGGCGCACTCGCCTGTGAACCGGACATCGAACTTTCGCTGTTCCACGGCTGGGGCTGGAGCACTTCGCTGCCCGAGGCCGCCATGCCCGGCTACTCGCGACTGTCGCCGTTGCTGCGGCAAATTCCCGGGGCCTATCAGGCACGGCGCTGGCTGGCGCAGAAACGTTTCGATCAGGGCCGGTCCCAGTCGATCGACCTGTATCACGAACCGAGTTTGTGGCCGCTGTCATTCGACGGCCCAACGGTCATCACCCTGCATGACCTGACGCACCTGCATTACCCCGAGACGCAACCGCCGGCGCGCTTGCGCGAAATCGAGCGGCGACTGGCCGATGGCGTGCAACAGGCGCAGTTGATTCTGACCGACTCGCAGTTCATTGCCGATGAGGCTCAAGCCTATTTCGCCCTGCCCGCCGAGCGTTTCATCGTCGCGCCGCTGGGCGCGGCGGCGCGTTTCCATCCGCGCTCAGCCGAAGACATCGACACGGTCCTCAAGGCCCACGGGGTCGAGGCCCGAGAATATTTTCTCTGCGTCGGCACCCTGGAACCGCGCAAAAACCTGGCCCTGGCCCTGCGTGCCCACGCCTTGCTGCCGGAGGCGCAGCGCCAGCGGTTTCCGCTGTTGATCGTCGGCATGGCCGGCTGGCAGCGCGAGCAATTCAGCGAAGAACTGCGCCAGGCACTGGCCGCCGGGCACGTCTGCTTGCTCGGTTACCTGCCCGATGAGCACGTGGCACAACTGTTGGCCGGGGCGCAGGCACTGATTTTTCCATCGATCTATGAAGGCTTCGGCCTGCCTGTGCTGGAAGCCATGGCCAGCGGCACGCCGGTGATTCTGGTTCGGCATTCGGCGATGCCAGAGGTGGCCGGCGCGGCGGGCAACTACATTGAACCTGACGACCCTGTCGGCTTGCGGGATGCGATGAGCCGACTGATCGACGATAAAACGCATTGGCAGGCATGCCGAGAAGCGGGACTACAACAAGCGAAGCTTTTTTCCTGGGAGCGTTGCGCGAAGATCACAGCCCGCGCCTACCGCCAGGTTTTGGGAGGTTGAATGCGAGTTCTTCATTTTTTCAAGACGTACCTGCCCGACTCCGTAGGTGGCATCGAACAAGTCATCTTCCAGCTCTGCGAAAGTGGCGCCCAGCACGGCATCGAGGGCCAGGTACTGACGCTGAGTGCCGACCCGACGCCGCCCGTGGTGAAACTCGGTCAGCATGAAGTGCATCGGGCCAGACTCGACATTCAATTCGCCTCCACGGGATTTTCCTGGAGCGTGTTCAAACAGTTTCGCGAGCTGGCGGCCGAAGCGGATGTGGTCAATTACCACTTCCCGTGGCCATTCATGGACCTGGTGCACTTCGCCAGCGGCATGAACAAGCCGAGCGTGGTCACTTACCACTCGGACATCATTCGCCAGAAACACCTGCTCAAACTCTATCGGCCGCTGATGAACCGTTTCCTCGCCAGCGCTGACCGCATCGTCGCGGCCTCGCCCAACTACCTGCACACCAGCGACGTATTGCAGCAGTTTCAGGACAAGACCCGCGTCATTCCCTACGGTTTGAACAAGGCCGGTTATCCACAGCCTGATACCGAGAGCATGGCCCATTGGCGGCAGAAGCTTGGGGATAAGTTTTTCCTGTTCGTGGGCGTGATGCGTTACTACAAAGGCTTGCACATCCTGCTCGACGCCTTGAAAGACGTGGATTACCCGGTGGTGATCGTCGGCGCCGGGCCACTGGAAATGGAATTGCACGCCCAAGCGGCGGCGCTGGGTCTGCGCAATATCCACTTCCTCGGCCGGCTGGGGGATGAAGACAAGGTGGCGTTGCTGCAACTGAGCTACGCCATCGTGTTCCCGTCGCACCTACGCTCCGAAGCGTTCGGCATCTCGCTGCTGGAAGGCGCGATGTACGGCAAACCGATGATCTCCAGCGAAATCGGCACCGGCACCAGCTACATCAACATCCACAACGAAACCGGGCTGGTAGTGCCGCCGAGTAATCCACAGGCGTTCCGCGAGGCGATGCGCACCTTGTGGGAAGACCCGGTGCGCGCGGCAGCCATGGGCGTGAAAGCTGAGGCGCGGTATCGGCAGTTGTTTACTGCCGACGAAATGGGCCGCAAGTGGACGGAGCTGTATCAGGAATTGCTGGAAGAAAAATCCCTGTCCTACGCCTGACCCATGAGGGGTGAACCCTCTGGTGCAGTGAACCCTGTGGCGAGGGGGCTTGCCCCCGTTCGGCTGCGCAGCAGTCGTAAAACCATCGCACGCGGTGTGCTTAATACATCGCGGTGGCAGGTTTTGGGGCCGCTTCGCAGCCCAACGGGGGCAAGCCCCCTCACCACAAAAAGTATTCCCCTGCTGATTTAGCCGTGTGGCGCAGGTTTCGGCAGTTCGACGTTATCGAGCATCCGGTTCACCGCCAGTTCGGCCAGCATGACGATTTGCTGGATCGCCATGGCAGTGTGCCGGTTGGGACCTTCCAGGCGGGCGGCAAAGTCGCTGGTCATGATGCTGGCCTGGGCCAGGGATTCGCAGGTGTGGGCCAGCAGATCTTCGTCTTTCATATCCGGCATGATGGCGAACATCGTGCTCGGCTTACGAGCCGGCGGGGCTTTCAGGGCGGCGGGGTTTAGGTAGAAGTTGAGCGCGCGGTCGGCGGCTTC
>Ga0105856_1000641_pt1 | contig 17609 bp, 12 predicted proteins | sample OrgsoiDNA_201060_FD_89681 | JGI IMG/M metagenome (GOLD analysis project Ga0105856, IMG submission 89681) | Permafrost soil microbial communities from the Arctic, to analyse light accelerated degradation of dissolved organic matter (DOM) -... | ecosystem: Environmental > Terrestrial > Soil >...
CCTGTCCGACTCCTACCGTTACTCCCTTTACGGCACCATGACCGACGTGGCGCTCAGTACCCTTCAGGCTTATCTCGAAGTGAAGCGTTATCAGGCGCTGAGCATTGCGGCCCGCGATAATATTGACTCGCTGCAACGCGTGGCGGACACCGCTAAACTGCGCGCCGACGCCGGATTAAGTTCCCAGTCTGACGTTTTGCAGGCAGAAACCCGCATTGCCGGTATGCGTGCCACGGTTGAGCAGTACCGCGCCCAGCAGCGTTCGGCACAGGCACAACTCACCGTGCTGACCGGCGTGGTGGCCGATAATCTGCCGGACTTGCCGCAAAGCCTGCTGAATCAGAAAGTCACCCTCAACAAAATCCCGTATGAAAACAGCGCGCTGGTGCGTGCTGCGCAGGCCAAACAGCAGGCGGCCATCGAACGGGTGAATCAGGCGCAGGCGCAGCACTGGCCGACCATCAAAGTGCAGGCCGGGCGCACCCGGTATCAGAACGCCAGCAGCAGCGGCGGTTCCTACTGGGACGACGAACTGCAACTGGCGGTGGACGCGCCGGTCTATCAGGGCGGTGCGGTCAGCGCGAAAGCCCGCGCGGCGGAAGGTGAGCGGCAGGCGGCGCAGGCCGACGTTGAAAAAACCAAGCTGGATATCAACCAGAAAGCCTCCATTGCTTATGCCGACATGATTGGCGGTCAGCAGCGGCAGGCAGCCGGTGAGGACCAATACGCCAGCGCCACTCACACCCGCAGTGTCTATCAGGACGAGTACAAACTGAGTAAGCGCAGCCTCAACGATCTGCTGAGCGTTGAGCAGGACGTTTTTCAGGCTGAGACCATGCGCATCGGCGCACTTTATGACGGCTGGGACGCCACCGTGCGCTATGCCGCCGCCGTAGACAATCTGGTGGACATGTTGGGTATCGACCGGCAAAAACAGACCGGTGACACGCTGCCAAGTTTATAAATTTGTCCGAACAGAATGCGCGAAAGAGGTGATATGAACAGCGAAACCACAACCAGTACCCCGACACCTCAGTCGATAGAGGTTTGGATCAGCGCCTTAGTCCGGGTAGCCGAAAATTTCGGCAAGCCTGCCGATCCGCAATATTTACGCCAGCAGATGCGCTGGTTTGAACATCAGCCGCTGGGCCGTCAGCTTGACCGTCTTAGCGGTCTGATGGGCCTGCAGGTGGGCATGGTCAGTTGGACCAAAGTCCGCTGGCGGGCCGAAGTGCTGCCGGCCATTATTCAGCTGGAGCAGGGCGGCATCGCGGTAATTGAACGTCTGCATGATGACGGGCAGGCCGATTACTGGATCAACGATGGCGGCGACTTGCTGCGTTCAGCCGAACTGGTGACGTTGCTTGAACAGAGTACCGGACCGGTGTTTCTGGTCGGCGTGGCGGCCCGCGGGCGTGACCAGCGCATTGACGAATTTGTTCAGCCGTATAAAAAACACTGGTTCTGGGACAATTTCCGTGGCGCGGGACGGAAAATCGCGGAGATCTCGCTGGCCTCGGTGGTTGGTAACGTACTGGCGCTGGCCGGTATTTTGTTCTCGATGCAAATCTACGACCGGGTCATTCCTGCCCAGTCGCTGCCTACGCTGTGGGTGCTGTTTTTCGGCGTGGTGCTGGCGGCGGCGCTCGAATATGTCATCCGCCTGATGCGCACTCTGGTCTCTGACCTGATGGGTAAGCGCATTGATCTAAAAGTGTCATCGCTGTTTTTTGTGCGTGCGATGAACATCAAAAATGACGACCGGCCGAAATCCACCGGTTCCTTTATCTCTCAACTGCGTGAAATCGATCAGGTTCGCGAGCTGCTGACCTCCACCACCGTCAGCGCGGCGGCTGACATGCCATTTGTGCTGCTGTTCCTCGCCATTATGTTTTTCATCGGCGGTCCGCTGGTGATCATCCCGCTGCTGGCGATCCCGCTGATTGTTATTTCCGGCATCATGATCCAGTGGCCGATGGCAAAGCTCGCGAAAGAGGGAATGCGCGAAGGGGCGCTGCGTAATGCGGTGCTGGTGGAAACCATTGAAGGCATCGAGGATATCAAAGCGTTGCAGGCGGAGGCTTATTTTCAGCGTCAGTGGGAACAGACGCATGAGGTCAGCGCATCGGTGGGGATGAAACAGCGGTTGTGGGGTGCGCGCCTGACCGGCTGGGCGTCGACCGTCCAGCAACTGACTTATGCCAGTATGCTGGTCTTCGGGGTCTATCTGGTGCTGGCGGGGGAGATCACCACCGGTACGCTGGTCGCCAGCAGCATGTTGTCGTCGCGCACCATCGCGCCGCTGATGCAACTGACCATGGTGTTCTCCCGCTGGCAACACGCAAAAAGCGCGATGCGCGGGCTGGATGATCTGCTGAAAAAACCTATCGACCGTCCTGAGGATGCCGAACTGTCGCACTGCCCGACGCTCAGCGGCCACTACCAGCTGCGTAACGTCCAGTACACCTATGACAAAGAGCAGTCCCCGAACGTGCTGGGGATCAATCAGCTGGAGATTAAACCCGGCGAGCGGGTGGCGATTCTGGGCAAAGTGGGGGCGGGGAAATCGACGCTACTTAAACTGCTGTCCGGTCAGGCTGACGCCTCGCAGGGCAAAATTCTTATCGACGGCGTGGACATGAAACGCATTGAGCCAGCCGACGTGCGCCGCCAGCTCGGTTATCTGTCGCAGGATTCACGGCTGTTCTTTGGCACGCTGCGCCAGAACCTGATGCTGGGCTATCCGCACGCCACTGACCAGGAGATGTTGCAGGCGCTGCGCATTAGCGGCGCGCTGTCGATGGTGCAGGCCGATGCTTCCAGTCTGGACAAAATCATCAATGAAGGTGGGCGCGGACTCTCCGGCGGCCAGCGCCAGATGGTGCTGCTCAGCCGCCTGATCCTGCGTAATCCTCAGGTGGTTCTGCTCGATGAGCCGACGGCCTCAATGGACGAAGCGCTGGAAGAGTATGTGATCCGCCAGCTGCATACCTGGCTCACCGGCCGCACGCTGGTGGTGGTAACACACCGTCCGGCTCTGCTCAAACTGGTAGACCGCATCGTGGTGATGGATAACGGTCGCGTTGTGGCTGACGGCCCGCGTGACCAGATACTTGCCACTGCGGTTTCCAATACACCACCTGCGCCCGCCGTTGCCGCTTCGGCTTAAGGAGTCGTTATGACACATGCAACCTTGCACGACGAGCTGGATGCTCAACAGAGAAAAGTGTCCGGTATTGTCTGGGCCTCCCTGGTGGGAATTATTCTGTTTTTTGTCTGGGCCTATTTTGCCACCCTCGACGAAGTGACAGTGGGTACGGGTAAAGTCACTCCGTCGAGTAAGGCGCAACAGATCGACTCGCTCGACGGCGGGGTCATTCTTAAACTGATGGTGCAGGAGGGGTCGATCGTTAACCGCGGTCAGATGCTGGCGCAACTCGACCCGACCCGCTCGCAGTCTAACTATGGGGAAGCGGCTTCAAGGGTACGCACGCTGCGGGCGTCGTCTGAACGCCTGAGCGCGGAGCTGACCGGTGCACCGCTGAAATTCAGCGGCGAAACCATGAAAGCCCCGGAGCTGGTGGCCCGCGAACGCCAGCTTTACCTCTCGCGCAAACAGAACCGCGATGAAACCGTCAGCAACCTGCAACAGTCGCTGAAACTGGTTAACGATGAAATCAACATGACCCAGCCGCTGGTAGCGAAAGGCGCCGCGGGCGAGGTGGAAGTGATTCGTCTCAAACGTCAGGCCAGCGAATTACGCGGTAAAATTGATGATGCCACTAACCAGTACGCCGTCCGTGCCCGTGAGGAGCAGGTAAAGAACAACGCCGATCTCGACGCCGAACTGCAGGTCATGGCCGGTAAAGAGGATCAGGTTACCCGTTCTGAACTTTTCTCACCGGTGCATGGCATCGTGAAGGACATTCAGGTCAGCACCGTCGGCGGGGTGTTGCAACCCGGCGGCAAACTGATGGAGATTGTGCCTATTGAGGATCAGCTGCTGATCGAAACCCGCATCAACCCGCGTGATATCGCCTACATTCGCCCCGGACTACCCGCGACCGTAAAAATCAGCGCCTATGACTCCTCGATTTATGGCGATCTGGAAGGGCAGGTGGAAAGCGTCTCGCCGGATACGTTGCAGGACGAAGTCAAGCGCGACCAGTTCTACTACCGGGTCTATGTGCGCACCGACAAAGCCGTCCTGACCAACAAAGCCGGCCGTCAGTTCCCGATAGTTCCCGGCATGGTCGCCAGCGTCGAGATTAAAACCGGCCAGAAAACCGTACTGGATTACCTGATTAAACCGCTGAATAAGGTCAAAGAGTCACTGCGGGAACGGTAGCAGAAGCCGCTGCAATGGCGGCCCTTGAACAGATCGGAGTAAATTTCGGTTTTCATGCGCTGTGTTCAGCATGGTTATGAACCGTTATTGCAGTGGCTCCTGCAAACGGTATTTCGCCACGGCGTCGGCTTCGTCAGTTTTGCGCTTATCCTGCCAAAGGCTCATGCGGTTGCGCAGGGAGCTTGTGAGCTCGGTAAGCATCTGGCGCGCTGCGTCGGATTGCGGGTCAAGTTCGAGAACAAACTGCATAAATTGTGCGGCAACATGACGGTTCTTTTTGACGCCGCTGCCGGTCATCCACGCCATGCCGAGGGTATAGGCGGCTTCGCTGCGATCCGGGTGCTGCGGGTCGAGCAAAATGGCGGGCAGCCACTCCTCTGCGGCCAGGCGCTTATCCTGCTCCGGACCGTTGTCCAGGGCGCAGCTGGCGCGCCAATAGGCGGAAGAGAGATGCCCGGCGTCGATAGCCCGCTGATACCACTGCATCGCCTGGTCGTAATCTGCTTCGCCGCCGATACCTTCACGCAGCGCATTAGCGCAGGTGAACATCGCAGGCACCAGCCCGGAGCGGGCGGCACTGATCACACAGTCCATGGCGTTACTGTCGCTGTGGAATTTCTCAGGAACATCCTGATGCCAACCATTACGGTAGAAAAAATAGAGTTCATAGCTGTGCAGCGCGCTGCCGCGGCGGGCCATTTCTGTCATCAGGAAGTGCGCCGCATCGAGATCGTCATTAATCGCCATATCGTGGGCGATAGTGATGAGATCTTTTGCGCTGCTGTCCTGGCCGGATTGCAGTATCAGTGACGCCGCACGGTCCATGAGGCCCGCGCTGAGCTCAGGTTGCAGCGGCAAGCCGTACAGTCCGTACTGCAACGCCGTAGCGGCATAGGCGACCAGTACGGCGTCGTCAGGTTGATTAACAGCGCGTATCAGCAGGGAGGAGAGGACCGGCAGCCCCTGCAGTTCACCGTTTGCCAGTACGGCGCGGGAGATAAACATGGCGGCAAAATGCCCCGGCATTGCCTGCGGTGAGACGGCGAGCAGATCACTGTAAACAGCCAGTCCGGCCTGATCGTCATCCTGCCAGTAGGCCGCGCAGGTGCCATACAGATCCAGCAGGCGGATGCGGGTCGCGTCATCCAGCGGCTGTGTGAGCAATGCCTGCAGGCGCTGTTGCAGAATATGAGCGCGTTCTGAATCACGGTCGGCAATGTCGCTGGACAGGGCGTCGGTCAGGGCGTTGGCGCGAAAATGGTTGCGCTCGGTGTCACTAAATTCCGCACAAAGTGGTCCTTCTATGATCTCTATCTGCCGCTCGTCATCGCCACCCCAGGCGGCGGAGTGGAAAATCAGATAAGACTCCATAGTACCGACATCGCTGTGACGTACGCTCATCGCCATGCGCAGCCAGTAGTCCAGTGCCTCTTCGCCTTCTTTACGGCTGTTTTTCAGGGCCGCAGGTAATGTCTGCGGCCAGCGGGTCGCCGGTTCGACACCCAATGCGTGCAGATGGGCCACGCCTTCATGCCAGACGACGCTCCCCGCGATATTGAATTTTTCATGCAAAGGCAGCGGTTGATGACCGGCAAACAGATCGCGCAGCCAGTAAGGCTCGCCAAAACCACCGCTCAGATTCATCAGGTGACGGAAAGCGTGTGTCGGGCGCGGGTGTAATTCGATAGCGCGTAAAAAAGCCAGCACCGAGTAATCGCAGCAGAGCTGTGCGCCCAGCCACTGGCTGTCTTCAACCTCATCGCTGGCGTTACCCTGACGGATTTTCCACGCCTGCTCATGCCAGAACATCCCCAGCAGGACGTGCGCATGGTAACTCTGCGGGCACTGCTGCGCCCAGTCGCTGAAGAGTTCCAGCGGGTCAACGGTGTGAGTTTCAGCCCCAGCGGTCAGCGTTCCCGGATGCAGCACCAGCCCGTAGTCACTGTACAGCTCCGTCTGGTTCTGCCAGCCACGCATCAGTAATAACAGCCACTCGTCGAGTTTAACAAAACGGCGCGTTGCCAGTAGCATTCTGGCCTTTGAGAGGTTGTCGTGCTGAAGCTGTTGTGACATGAGGTTCCCTGGTTCCGGACGTAAGAAGTGGCGCGCTGGCAGAGAAAAGGCTGTCTGACCAGACGCGTGCAGAGCAACAGTGTATCGGCTGAAAGCGGCAACATCAGCGGGATTGCTCTTAGATATCCCCCATAGTAACGGATCATCCCGCCGGCTGACTAATACTGTACAAAAATTGAATCTATTGTGGAGGAAATTGCCATCAGGGTAATTAACTGATTGTTTTTAGGTCTGAATAATGTCTGTATTTTGTATCGGATATTAATAAATCACTGTTCAGAATGTGAAGAGAATAAGGAAAATAAGAAAAAATAGTGGCAGAAATGAACGAGGAAATAGGGTAGTGGAAAATTATCATTATTGTGCTACCGGTAGGAAATAACTCATAAACGTCAGTGTCACGCTGGGTGACTACCGCACAAAAAGCAAAAAAAAACCGGCCATGAAGGCCGGCTGTCGTTTCCAGAAAATCCGGAATGAAGGTAATGAATAACAAATAATGATGATAGCAACGTGAATTATAGAGATCTCCGGTTTTTTTGCTTTATCACTTAGTGCTGTATGTCTGTCATTTAATGCAATGAATTGTAAGGTTTTTTATAAAAATGAACGATTAGTGCTTTATTTTAACATTGATTTTTTTCAAGAAAGTTCTACGATATTAATATAAAGTTACATCTTCTAATATGTATGAAACATTATCATTAGGTTCGTATCATTTTCTTTCTGGATTAATATGCCTTATATCCAGAGAATGGATTTGCCATGTCGGGCATATAATTTTAATAGCGTTATTTCACCTGGTACTCATCAATCAGTGGCACGCCCGACACCCTACGAGGATAGATCAAAATGAAACTCCGAATTCTTTCTCTCTTGGTACCTGCATTATTAGTGGCAGGATCAGCAAGTGCGGCAGAAGTCTATAATAAAGACGGCAACAAACTGGACCTGTATGGTTTGGTTGATGGCCTCCACTATTTCTCTAACGATGCTGGTTCTGATGGCGATCAGAGCTATATACGTATGGGTTTCAAAGGGGAGACGCAAATCTCCGACCAACTGACCGGTTACGGCCAGTGGGAATATCAGGTGCAGGCTAACCATGCGGAAAGCTCTGATTCTGGTGACAATTCCTTTACCCGTTATGGTTTTGCCGGTCTGAAATTCGGCGACTATGGTTCGTTCGACTACGGTCGTAACAATGGCGTACTGTATGACGTAGCTGCCTATACCGACATGCAACCTGAGTTCGATGGTTCGACTTATGGCGCAGACCAGTTCTTGTTCCAGCGTACCAACGGCGTAGCCACTTATCGTAACAGCAACTTCTTTGGTCTGGTTGATGGCCTGAACTTTGCTCTGCAATATCAGGGTAAAAACGACGGCGGCGGTGAACCTGGTCAACGTGATGTGCTGACACAAAACGGTGACGGCTACGGTATGTCCTTGAGCTACGATATCGGCGCTGGCGTCAGCGTGGCCGGTGCGTTCTTCAACTCTGACCGTACTAATGAACAAAACGACGCCCCGGGGATCATGGGGCAGGGCAGTCGCGCTGAAGGTTACAGCGGTGGTTTGAAATATGATGCTAACAATGTGTACCTGGCGGCGATGTTCACCCAGGCATACAATGCCAGCCGTTTCGGTTCTACCAGCTCAGAAGCCTACGGTTATGCTAACGAGTCTCAGGCGTTTGAAGCTTACGCCAGTTACCAGTTCGACTTTGGTCTGCGTCCGTTCGTGGCGTATAACCAAAACCGCGGTAAAGATCTGGGTTCTGACAGCGTAGGGAATACCTATGGTGATCAGGATCTGGTGAAATTCGTCGATCTGGGTGCCACCTATTACTTCAACAAAAATATGTCAGCCTACGTTGATTACAAAATCAACCTGATTGACAGCAGTGACTTCACTCAGGCCGCCGGTATTACTACCGACGACGTGACGGCAGTCGGTCTGGTGTACCAGTTCTAACCTGTTAATGACTCTTTAACAGACAACACAGGCATTCTCAGACACAGAATGATGCAGTAACCATCAACGCGGCTTCGGCCGCGTTTTTTGTGTATGCTTTTTATCTATAAAAAAACTGACTCACTCATTCCATTCAATGTAGAGGTCCACATGTCAATCAAACCCCCTTTACCCCCGTTTACCCGCGAAAGCGCCATCGAGAAGGTGCGCCTGGCTGAAGATGCGTGGAACAGCCGTGACCCGCAGCGCGTGCGTCAGGTTTATTCCGAAGACACCCGCTGGCGTAACCGCAGCGAATTTGCCGAAGGCCAGCAGGCCGTTGTGGCATTTTTAGAACGCAAATGGGCCAAAGAGCTGGAATACCGTTTAATTAAAGAGCTGTGGGCATTTGATGGCGCGCGCATCGCGGTGCGTTTTGCCTATGAATGGCGGGATGATTCGGGCAACTGGTACCGAAGTTTTGGCAATGAAAACTGGGAGTTTAATGCAGAGGGGCTGATGTTTGCCCGCCACGCCTGTATAAACGATCTGCCGATTAAGGAGAGTGAACGGAAATTCCACTGGCCATTAGGCCGCCGGCCCGATGATCATCCCTCCCTCAGCGACTTAGGCTTTTAGTCCGTTTCAGGCCGATTTTTGATGGATGATGTGCAGCGGTGGTGCGACTTCCAGTTTGATGTCCGGATTTTGACGAAATTCAAATGGCGTGATGTTGAAGCGTTTGCGGAACATATAGGTGAAATGTGACTGCGAACCAAAGCCGAAATCCATGGCGATATCAAAAATTGATGTGTCACTGCTGCTCAGCTGATATACGGCGCTGGCCAGACGGCGCTCACGGATATACTTACCGAGTGAGATACCGGTCGATTCTTTAAACAATTTTTGCATATGCCAAAGCGAATAGCCTGAATAATCAGCTAATTCTTCGAGGTGGATGACGCGCCCAAGATGGCCTTCAATCCATTTGCTGAGTGCGCAGACGATAGTGAGATGAATATCCTGAGCCATAACCAGTCTGTGTTGATGTTCAATAAGGCTATTATACACAACTTTGTCATCATGACGGGGTTGCCACAACGGCGCATGGGGTAGCGTGTTTAACGCAGCAGGATCCAGTGGATGAACCGTGCAATAACATCGTCAAGCACCACTATTCCAATAAGAATAGCAATGATGATCATGATGAATCGCTTACCTGTTGGCAAAATCAGTTCTCACTGGAAAGTTGACATGTCTTGGTTACCAGGGGCCGGAGCCCTGCATATTTAGCGCCACAACTGCCATACACACCGCGATAAAAATAACGAACACAATAAAAAGCCGCTTCATATAACGCTTTGCAGAGAAGCTCTGCCTCCAACTTTAACACCACAATGGGCGAAACAAGCGGAAGGTACCAGATTAGAGGCAGAAATCCAGTCTGGTGAAGAAAAAAATCATTCTGCTGCTGCGCTGCGCCTGATCAGATTGGTTTTTTGCCCGTTGTTAATAATGGTGTCCGGCGGGGTTTGTGGTACCAGCGCATCAGGGGCGATGTTCATATGATTGAGTACCTGTCCCATAATTTGGCCAAATATCGGACCGGCAACGGAACCCCCGAAGTGCTTACCTGCCTGCGGGTTGTTGACCATCACCACCAGAGCGATGCGTGGGTTACTGGCAGGGGCGACACCGGCGGTGTAGTTAATATAACCGCCGTCATATTTGCCGCTGGCTCCCATTTTCTCCGCCGTACCGGTTTTGATTGCCAGCCGGTAGCCTGGAACGGCGGCGCTCAGGCCTGAACCCCCGGGCAGGGCGTCACTCTCCATCATATGGATGACGGTCTGAACGACATCCTGAGACATCACCCGAGTGCCAAGCACCGGCGGCGTGACTTTGGTGATCGACAGTGGCCGGTAGATACCCAGTGCGCCAATGGTGGCGTATTCACGGGCAATTTGCAGCGGGGTGACCCGCAGGCCATAGCCAAACGAGAAGGTGGCACGTTCAATGTCTGCCCAGCGCTCACGGTGCAACGGGAAATAGCCGCTGCTCTCGCCACCAATACCCAGATCGGTAGGTTTACCCAGACCAAAGGACTGATAAAGCTGCACCAGTACCTGCGCAGGCATGGCAAGCGCGATATGCGAAACGGCGATGTCACTGGATTTCTGCAGCACACCGGTAATGGTTAACGCCGGCCAGTGTCCAACGTCTCTGATCAGGTGGCCGTTGACGGTGTACGGACGGGTGTCGAGCACGGAGTCTGGACGGATCATACGACGTGCCAGACCGGCCATGACAACCAACGGTTTTACCGTAGAGCCAGGCTCAAAGCTGTCACTGATCGCCACGTTGCGCATGTCTTTTGGCTGCACACCGGCATAATTGTTTGGATTGTAGGAGGGGTATGAGGCCATACCGAGGATTTCGCCGGTATTCACGTCAACCAGTACTGCCGCGCCGGAGTCCGCCTGGTTGGCCACAACGCCAGCCTGCAGACGTGAATACATCACATACTGCATATAACTGTCGATGCTCAGATTCACCGTCGGTGGCTGCTGCGGCGGCACTTCCTTGAGAATACCGATCACGTTGCCATGGCCATCCTGACGGTACTCACGCATACCCGGTTTGCCTTCCAGCAGGGTGTTAAACCCTTTTTCGACGCCGGTCAGCCCTTCGTTATCGGTACCCACAACACCCACCAGATTGGCTGCTGCCTCGCTCATCGGGTAATACCGGCTGTCATCGTGCTGGCTGCTGATGCCACCAAGATGCAGCTGGCCGATATCATTGGCGATGCCCTGTTCGACTTTACGCACAAGGTAGACAAAGCGGCGTTGCGGATCGCTGGTAATGATTTGCTGAAGCTGCGACAGCGGCATATTGAGCGCCGAAGCCAGATATTGCCATTTCGGACTATTGAGATCGCTGTGCAACTGCAGAACGCGGAAAGGGTCCGCGATGATATCTTTAGATGCCACGCTCAGCGCCAGCGGATGGCCGTTACGGTCAGCGATGGTGCCGCGATCGGCAGGGATCACCGTGGAACGCAGTGAACGCTGATCCGCCTGGCGTTCTAGCATCGGGCGGTTAAGCAGCTGTAAGTAGCCTACGCGGGCCAGCAGAAAAACCATGCAACAGACAATACCCAGACATATCAGGGCAAAGCGTTTGGAATAAAAATGGGGCTGTGCATTGGCTTTTTTTGGGGGCATGGTGGCTTCGCAAGTCGTTGACGCTGATGTTGCCAAAGAATGACGGACCAGAGGCTAAAACGCTTATTAAAGCAGCATACACCCGGCACTCATCATTCTGATTGATAATGAATTTTGTATCATGCTCATATTATAATAAGCCATTGCCGGGTTATGTTTATTTGAGTTGCGCTTTGTAAGTAACCGTTACTCAACCGAGAGCCATTCATCGGCTTCTTCGAACATCTCTTCGAGCATCTGGTTGAGATGAGAACGCTCCTGCTTACTGGCACCGGACGTGTTCAGGCCGTTTGCCTGCATCGGCTTGACTTTGACTTCGGCGTCAGGGAACAGGCGGTGGACACGTTTGGTCAGTTCAGCCTTAATTTTGTCGCTGGCGTCGGGGATCCCGGCCACGTTACGTTTGTCATACACCAGTTCAACCAGCATCGATCTTTATCCTTCATGCAGACTTGTCAGTAAAATTAACTGGCTAAATATACAGTAAATTCAGTGACTGCTCCAACTGTTTCGAGCGTAAATTCATGTAATAGGTTATACATAACCTTTGTGAATGTTTGATTGGACGTTAGAATACCACCGCCGCTTTTAGATAAAGGGCGCGAGGAGTGAATGAATAAACAACGGCGTTTTGCACTGACTTTTTTCTGCCTGGCTACTCTGGTCATACTCACCTGTATGACGCAGCGTATCGCCGGGTTGAACGCGTTGTCTGCCTCCCTGCGTGCCGACAGCGTGACGCAACAGGTCGCGACACCTGCCGCACTCTCCACAGAGACGCCTTCAGAAGCCGCCGCCATCCCCACGCCCTGCGAGTTAAGCAGCAAATCCTTGTTGTCAGCTCCCCCCGTTATTCTTGAGTTTGCGTTGCTGGCCCTTGGCCTGTTGCTGGCCTTTTTGTCCGCTGGCAATCTGGCGTCTATCCGTACGCTCTTGCCTGAGGCCGTACCTGTTCCACGACTGCGGGTACATTTGCGGCTCTGCGTCTTCCGGGAATAAAAACGCGCCTCCGTATTTCATTCGGATGTGACATTTTTATTTTTGGAGAAAATTTATGCGTAGTGCCTTCAGGGCGGCCATGGCCTGCCTACTGCTGCTTTGGCTGCCTCAGCTTTATGCGGCTGATACCGGCTGGCTGCAAAGCCCACAAAATACCCACGCCAAAGTGCGTTTTCAGGCTGAGCCTGCGGGCGATGAAACTCAGGTTCTGCTCTCGGTCAGTCTGGAAAAAGGCTGGAAAACCTACTGGCGTTCGCCCGGCGAGGGCGGCGTTGCGCCGGTCATCGAATGGCAAAACAGTGCGGCGCCAGCGCAGTGGTTCTGGCCCACGCCGTCGCGTTTTGACGTTGCGGGGCTGACCACGCAGGGTTATCACGACGATGTGACTTTCCCGATCGTTATCAAAGGGACATCACCCGCGACGTTATCCGGCACGCTGACGCTGCCGACCTGCAGCAACGTCTGCATTCTTACCGATTATTCCTTCCATCTTGATCTCGCCGCTGCGGGCAACAGGGCTGAATTCTCACGTCAGTTTGCTATCGCGATGGGACAGGTGCCTATTGCACAGGGACTGACTGACGACGCTTCGGCCGCTTACCGGCAGGGCAGTCTGGTGATTTCAGCCAGCCGCGCGCAGGGCTGGCAGAGTCCGGCGCTGTTTATTGACGGGCTGGAGGGCAGCGCCTTTGGTAAACCGCAGATAAAAACTGATGGCGTACAGCTGTCGGTAACCGTACCTGTCACCGACGAATGGGGCGACGCGGCAGCGGATATCAGCGGAAAAACGCTCAGTCTGGTGCTGTCCGACAACGGGATAGCACAGCAGCTGACTTTGCCAGTCGCCAGGCTGACTGGTGCAGCGGCTGGCGGCGCAGTAGCGCTCTGGCAAATCGCGCTGATGGCGCTGGCGGGCGGGTTTATCCTCAACCTGATGCCCTGTGTTTTACCCGTGCTCGGAATGAAACTCGGTAGCATTTTGCAGGTGGAACAGCGCGACCGTAAAAGCGTGCGGGTGCAGTTCCTCGCGTCCTCGGCAGGTATTATCACCTCGTTTCTGGCCCTCGCGCTGCTGATGACCGTGCTGCGTTACACCAATCAAACTCTCGGCTGGGGCATTCAGTTCCAGAGCCCATGGTTTATCGGCCTGATGGTGCTGGTCACGGCGTTGTTCACCGCCAATCTGCTGGGACTGTTTGAAATCAATCTGCCATCGCGCATGACGACCCGTCTCGCCACACAAAAACGCAGCGGACTGGCCGGCAATTTTGGTGAAGGAGCCTTTGCAACTCTGCTGGCAACACCCTGTTCAGCACCTTTCCTCGGGACCGCCGTGGCCTTTGCGCTGGCGGCACCGTTACCGGTGTTGTGGGGATTATTTCTGATGCTGGGGATTGGCATGAGCCTGCCGTGGCTGCTGATTGCCACCTGGCCGGGGCTGGCGCTGCGTCTGCCGCGTCCGGGGCGCTGGATGCTGCGCCTGCGTGTAGGACTGGGCGTGCTGATGCTGGCGGCCTGTCTGTGGTTGCTGAGCCTGATGCAAAACCATCTGAGTACTGAGGTGGTTATCAGCATTGCTGCGGTGATGCTGCTGACACTGGTGGTGGCGTCATTGAGGCGCTATGGCAGACGTAATACGGCGGTGGCGCTGTGCATCGGGTTGCTGCTGAGCGGTTTGCTGATGCTGATAACCGCGTTCTTTTTCATCGGCACCAGCAGACCGTTGCAGGACAAGGTCAGCTGGCAGCCGCTTACCGAGCAGGCGATCACCGACGCTCTCGCCAAAAATAAAGTGGTGTTCGTCGATGTTACCGCCGACTGGTGCGTCACCTGTAAGGCCAATAAATTCAACGTGCTGCTGCGTGATGACGTGCAACAGGCGCTGAGTGACCAACAGGTTGTGGCCCTGCGCGGTGACTGGAGCCGTCCGTCGAAACCTATCAATGAATTTCTGCAAAAGCGCGGCAGCGTTGCCGTACCGTTCAACCAAATTTATGGTCCGGGTATGCCGGCAGGTGCAATTTTATCGCCGCTGCTGACCCGTGACGCCGTATTACAGGGGCTGAAAAATGCTCAGGGAGAGAAAAAATGAAAACATTCATGCTGATTTTGATGATGGTGATATCGCCGGTTTTACAGGCACAGGAACAAACTCAGACGCCGGAGCAGATCCTGTTCAATGATCCGGCGACGCCACGCTTTGGCGCCAAAGATGCCCGACTGACGCTGGTGTCGTTTACCGATTATAACTGTCCGTACTGTAAACAGTTTGACCCGTTGCTGGAGCGGCTGGTAAAGGAGAATCCTGACGTGGCCGTGGTAATCAAACTGTTGCCGTTTCGTGGCGCAAGTTCGATCAGTGCAGGTCGCGCGGCGCTTACCGTATGGGAACAGCAGCCGGACAAATTCATGGCGCTGCATCAGCGGATGATGGCGAAAAAAGGGCCACAGGATGAGGAAAGTATTGATGCCGCGATTGCCAAAGTTGGCCTGCCGCCGGTAAAAGTGACGCCGGAAAGCTATCTGCAACTGAAAACCAATGTGGAAATTGCCGAAGTGCTGGGCATTCAGGGCACTCCGGCTACCATCATTGGCGACCAGCTGGTGGCCGGTGCTATCTCCTGGGATGACCTCAATAAGGTCGTTAACGCGCAGCTTGAGAAAGCGAAAAATGGCAAAAGTTAAACGCTGGGCCAAAGAGCTGGGTATCGGTGTGCTGCTGGTGATGGTGGTCCTGTTGGGCATGGATTTCCTGCGCGCGCCGCAGGCTCCGGCCGACTTCGGCCATCAGCCTTTGCAAACACTGGACGGCCAGACCATTACCCTCAACGAGAAAAGCCAGCAGCGGCCGCTGCTGGTTTACTTCTGGGCGACCTGGTGCGGTGTGTGCAAACTCACCACGCCGGATGTCGGCAAGCTGGCTGCAAATGGTGAGAACGTCTTGTCCGTGGCGTTACGTTCAGGTGACGGCAGTCAGCTGCAACGTTATCTAAAGGCGAAAAATATTGAGATGCCAGTGGTGAATGACCCGCGTGGCGATATTTCCGCCCGATGGGATATCGGTGTCACACCTACGTTTGTGATCATTGATAAGGGAAGGGTAGTGACGACTACGACGGGGTGGACATCCTACTGGGGGTTAAAAGCCCGCCTCTGGTGGGCGGGCCGCTAAACAGCGCCGTTTGAATCTGCTCTGTGCGTATCCAAACGGGCCGCAACGATAACGCCTTTGTCTTGACTGAAACTTAATCCGCAATAAATCGCTTTTCATCGGTCAGAACCTGTAACAGCAGGCCCAGTTCAGGTTTCTGATCTTTGATGCGTTTGCCAGCAAGGTCATAAGCACGGTAATCGCCATTGCGTTCCAGCTGTAAGGTCTGGGTCGGCGTGGTGATGATCAGCGTGCCGTTATCGCTGGTTGAAATCCAGTTATGGCGACGTTTGGCCGCAAACAGGTCTTCGCCCTGAGAGAAATCAGCGGGTGACGTGGTGACATGCAGCAGGCGTTGCATCAGGGTGGTCATCACATCTTCGTGATCGGTCAGCTTGTTAATGGCCTGCGCCGGTGTGCCCGGCCAGTGGATCACCAAAGGTACTTGCAGTTGATCACGATTCATATTGTTGCCTGAACCCCAGGTCCCATTCTCGTTCAGCTCGACGCCATGCGCAGCCGTAATGACTACGACAGTTTTATCCAGTACGCCACGCTCTTTCAATCCCCGTAATATCTCGGCAATGCGCTGATCCACTTCTTCAGCACCTTGCTGGTAGCGCTGGACGAACGCGTTGCCGGTCGGAACGGCGTCATTTCCCCGGCGCAATGCTGCCGACACGCCATTCAGGCTGACATAAGAGAACCACGGACGTGTACTGCGCGCATTCAGCCACTGTTGCCACTGTTGCGCCGTTAGCGAATCGGGCTGATTGGTCGGTGCCGGTAGGGAAAAATCGGTCAGCAGCGACTGGCGGTACAACGGGCTGTTGAAGCCATCGGAGGCGAACAGGCCGAATTCATAGCCTTGTTTTGCCAGCGATGTCATCAGCACCGAAGATTTACGCGCCGAAATAATACCTTCCATGTAGGTAGGCGAGATGCCGTAGAACAACCCGAACAGACCGGTATCGACACGGTTGCCGGAGCTGTAATGCTGCACAAAACTCACGTTATCTTTTGCAAACTCCGTCAGTGCAGGCATCTCTTTGGCCGTGGTCGACGCGTGCAGGCCATCGACGACGATCATCAATAAATTATAACCACTGCCTTTGTCGCGGAAATTGATGTCATTGAGCGGGTACTCCACCGACAGCGCTTCCGGATTACCTTGTTCCATCAGACGTTGCTGATAGGCCTGAGCATCCAGCAAACCATGCTTCTCGAGGAATTTACGTGCGGTCATCGGGTAGGACAACGGCAGGTTTGAACGCTGCATGGTGATTGGGCGGTAGAAGTTGGCGTCGGCCCAGATGTACATCAGGTGCGAAGCAAAGAAGCTGACAATAAACAGGGCAACCAGCGGTTTGGCAAAATTACGGCGATTCAGGCTGCGCAGTTTTTGCCATGCCCAGGTGCCAAACAGCATTTCAACCAAAAATAGGATGGGCACAGCGATAAACATCAGCTGCCAGTCGCGGGCCAGTTCGCCCTGACCAGGGTTGACAACCAGCTCCCACACCACCGGATTGATGTGCAGGTGGAAACGAGTAAATACCTCGGTATCCACCAGTAACAACGTGAGCCCGGCCGTGGCTAAAATCGCCGACAGGAACCGCAGCAGACGCTGAGACATCACCACAAAGGTGAGCGGGAAGATGATCAGCAGATAAGTAGAGAAACCGATAAAGCTGAAATGCCCAAGCCAACTGACCAGCGCGTAAATACGCCCTTCAAGCGAAGAGGGCCAGTCAGAGACAAAGAGATAGCGGCTGCCGAGTCCGAGACTGAGCAGAATATTAAACAGGGCGAACCAGTGCCCCCAGCTGATCATCTGGGATACTTTTTCGCGATA
>Ga0105856_1000645_pt1 | contig 17558 bp, 20 predicted proteins | sample OrgsoiDNA_201060_FD_89681 | JGI IMG/M metagenome (GOLD analysis project Ga0105856, IMG submission 89681) | Permafrost soil microbial communities from the Arctic, to analyse light accelerated degradation of dissolved organic matter (DOM) -... | ecosystem: Environmental > Terrestrial > Soil >...
GAAACGTAGGATAAAAGCGTTTTTAGTGTATGCGTTTCCACTCATTTTTCCAGCCAACTGGATCACAGCCAGCCACAAATTCCCTTTTTAAGATCATTCCTTCCTTAATCCCCAAAGTGCGCTAATACTTTATTAGTGTTATCGACTTTATAAACTCACAAATTCAGGGGATCATGATGGATAAAGCGTATACGGTAGGTGACTATCTGCTCGACAGGCTGGCATTAAGCCATATTACCGAGCTGTTTGGGGTGCCCGGTGACTACAATCTGCGCTTTCTTGACCATGTGATTAGCCATCAGAAAATTACCTGGGTGGGCTGCACCAATGAACTGAACGCCGCTTACGGCGCCGATGGCTATGCGCGGCGCAACGGTGCGGCGGCATTGTTGACCACGTTCGGCGTTGGGGAACTCAGCGCATTAAACGGTTTGGCAGGAAGTTATGCCGAATATCTGCCGGTGATCCACGTTGTGGGCGCACCGGCTCTTTCGTCGCAGCGCAAAGGTGAATTACTTCACCACTCTTTGGGTGACGGCAATTTCAGCCGTTTTGCCGAGATGTCACGGCAAATCAGCGTCGCACAAGGCGTGCTGACGGCAGAAAATGCGCTGGAGGAAATTGACCGCGTGGTATCCGAGGCGCTATATCATTCGCGGCCCGGCTACCTACTGCTGCCGAGCGACGTCGCGGCGTTGCCGGTTTCTGAACGTGCCCAAGCTCAACCTCTGCGCCAGCCGCCATTCTCCCAACACTCTCTGCATGCCTTTGTCGACGCCGCCCGTGAATTAATGCAGGGTGCACGACGCGTGGCGTTACTGGCTGATTTTCTTGCCGACCGGTTTAAGGCCAACGATGCGCTGGCTAATTGGGTGAGCGATGTGCCGCTTCCCCACGCCACATTACTGATGGGAAAAGGGTTATTTGACGAACAGCATCCCCATTTTGCCGGAACCTACTCTGGCGCAGCCAGTGGCCCGGTGGTGAAGAAGGTCATTGAACAGGCCGACGTAGTGATTAACGTCGGAGTGCGTTTTACCGACACCATTACCGCCGGTTTTAGCCAAAAACTCCCAGAAGGGAAATGCATTGATATCGATCCGTTCAGCGCGCGTATCGGCAAACAGGTTTTCCACCAGCTACCGATGATCGAGGCAGTGAAGGCACTCCATCAACTGACCGCAGAACTCAGCCAGGCTTTGAGAAACCGCACTTCAGCCGTACGCCTTTACCGGAATCGGCCAGCCATTCCTTCGATCAACACGTCTTTTGGCAACATATGCAGGCATTCCTGCAACCTAACGACATTCTGGTGGTTGAGCAAGGTACCGCCAGTTTTGGAGCCGCCGCCCTTAACTTGCCGACCGGCTGCGACTTTATCGTCCAGCCATTATGGGGCTCGATAGGTTTCACCTTACCGGCAGCGTTTGGTGCCCAAACCGCAGAGCCTGAGCGCCGGGTGGTGTTGATCATTGGTGACGGTTCAGCACAATTGACGCTGCAAGGATTGGGCGCGGCGATCCGCTATGGCCTGAAAACGGCCATCTTTATTATCAATAATGACGGCTATACGGTGGAAAGGGCGATTCATGGCGAAACTCAGCGCTACAACGACATTGCGCGCTGGAACTGGACCCTTTTCCCCGCCGCTTTTGGTGATGCCAGCGTCTTAAGTGAGCGGGTAGAAAGTGCGCAGCAATTGAGCGATGTGATGGCAAAGATCAGCGCTAAAAAGCAGTTATCATGGATTGAAGTGGTATTGCCAAAAATGGATATTCCCGAGCTGCTCGATGCAGTCACCAAATCCATCGCGAAGAGAAACTCGGGGCAATAAAGCCCCGTTGTTGAGGTTTAGCGCTCAGAGGCTGCGGTTGGCAAGGGGTCAATCAGCTGATCGATAAACCAGCTTCCCGCCGGGCCGGGCTGATTGTTTTTACTCCATACGGCATCGACTGAAATCAGCTTCGGCCAGCCGCGCATCGGTAAGGTGACCAGCTTATTATGTCCGAACTGCCGTACCAACCAGTGCGGCAGTACCGACCAGCCGAACCCTTGTTCCGCCATTTCCAGCAGCATCAGATAGCTTGGCGCAGACCAGGTTTGGCCCTGGGCCCGCGTTTCTGTGCGCCGGTAAGGCTGCAAACTGAGCTGGCGAAAAGTGTGTAATTGTTCCGGTTGTATGTTGGAAAGCTGTGCCAGCGGATGATCGCGGCTGACAAAAATATCCATATCCGTTTGCTCCGGCAAACGCGCCACGCCGATATCGGGCGGATAGGTGTCCTGCACTTCGAGCATACCAATATGCGCACGCCCGGCCTGTAACAAGTCGATGACGTCCTGATCTTCGGCGATCAAACATTCAAACTCGATGTCGGGATAGCGCTGTTCAAAACGTTTAAGCAGATTTTCATGGTGTGTCGGCTGGTAAGTGTCTGACAGCACGAAGGTGAGGCGCGTTTCAACCTGCGTCGACAAGCGGATCGCCAATTCATCCAGCCGTTCGCTGGCGGCCAAAATCGCCTGCACATGATTGAGCACGCGCTTGCCCTGCGCTGTCAGAACCGGCTGACGACTGTTGCGGTCAAACAACGTCACGCCCAAATCCACTTCCAGATTGGCAATCGCCGTACTGACGGTGGACTGGCTTTTGCGTAACTTACGCGCTGCGGCGGAAAACGAGCCGGTGTCGGCGGCCTCGACAAAAGCCACTAACGCTTCGGGTGAATAACGCATTTCATTCTCCTTGTGACCTTAATCATGATCTATCTATTTTATCGATACTTACTATCTTTATCCTATCTTATTTACCGATGATAATGGCCGCCTGTGACCCAAGTCACCCATTTTTGTGGAATTCCAGCAGGTGCTTTATGGCTATTCAAACATCAGCAACATCCGTTAAAAACGTCACCAGGAAAAGTTTCGGCGAGCGTATTTTACATGCCGTCGGTTTCGAAGCGCTGGCGGTGATGATCTCCGCCCCGATTGCCGCCTGGTTACTGAATAAATCTCTGTTCGAAATGGGCACGCTGGCGGTTTTACTGTCTACCACGGCGATGTTGTGGAACATTGTCTACAACACGATTTTTGACCGTTTCTGGCCGATGAGCCGCGTGACCCGTACGCTTAAAGTGCGTATTTGCCATGCGCTAGGGTTTGAAAGCGGCTTTATTCTGATCGGTTTGCCGATTGCCGCAGGCTGGTTAGGCATCTCGTTACTGAATGCTTTTGTGCTGGAAATCGGCTTCTTCCTGTTCTTCCTGCCGTACACCGTTTTCTATAACTGGCTATATGACACTCTGCGTCAGCGGATCATTAACCGGAACGCGTTAGCTAAGGTGCGTTGCACTAAGTCCTAGTGCTCGGTTATGTTCTTATCTTCACAGGATAAGGGCGACAGCAGATGAAAACGTTAGGCTTGATTGGCGGCATGAGTTGGGAATCGACCGTGCCGTATTACCGCACCATTAACGAACACATCAAGCAGCAGCTTGGCGGGTTACACTCGGCCCGGCTGTTTTTACATAGCGTCGATTTCTACGATATCGAACAATTGCAGGCCAAAGGCGATTGGCAGCAAGCGGGGATCATTCTCGGCGAGGCGGCGAATGCGCTGGCGCGCGCGGGGGCGGAAGTGATCGTGGTCTGCACTAACACCATGCACAAAGTCGCGGATGACATCGAACGGATTGGCGGGCTGCCCTTGCTGCATATCGCGGATGCGACAGCGGAAAAAATCAAGGCGCAAGGGCTACGTCGAATTGGCTTGCTTGGCACCAAATTCACTATGGAACAAGATTTCTACCGCGGGCGTTTAGAGGCGAAGCATCAGATCGAGGTGATGACGCCGGACGAGGCCGACCGCGATATCGTTCATCGCATCATTTATGAAGAGTTATGTCTGGGGAAAATCAGCGATGCCTCGCGTGAGGAGTATCGCCGAATCATGAATAAACTCGAACAGCAGGGTGCAGAAGGGATCATTTTAGGCTGCACCGAAATCACTCTGCTGGTGGGGGCGCAAGATGCCACGGTGCCGGTTTTCGACACCACCGCCATTCATGCCCTGGCGGCGGCGGAGTTTGCACTTTCTGATCTCTAAGAGTTGTTATCCTCGCGTCGGGCGGGGATATATTTGCTGACTAACATCAGCGGCTTACCCGCCAGTAACAGCCATGCTGGCAGCATGACGATGCACAGCAACGGCAACAACTTCAGGCCAGGCACCACGGCAGCGGCCATAAACAAACTCAGCCAGCCATCGCGCGTCACCACTAACACCATGCCCATCACGGCACAGGAAACGGTCACGGCGGCGGGCACATCCGGTGCATATTGATGCAACATCAGGCCGAGCGACACGCCAACAAACACCGCGGGGAAAATTCGCCCGCCACGGAATCCACAGGCTGCTGCGACCACCAGCGCCGCGAGTTTGGTCAGGGTGATCGCCAGCATCGAGCTTATCTCAAACAACTGATCGGAATCCGCCAGTTGTTTCATCTCATCCAGCCCTTTAAATAACGTAATTTCCCCGCCAATCAGTGCCAGCAAACCCAACACGAAACCGCCGATACCCAATCTCAGGATCGGGTTATGAATGCCGTTGAACAGTCGATGCAGGTGCGGGAATAGCCAGACAGCGACCATTCCCAAGGCGATAGCAATTAGCACGACCACGGATCCGCTGAACACATCGACAAGATGGGTGGCGTTATAAGGTTCGATATTGAGTGAAAAATCCGGTTCGAAGAATTGATCGGTAGTGACCGCACCGGCGCCCGCCGCCACCAGCGGGGCAAACAGGCGGTCCCACAGCGGCACCTCTTTATTACCGCCTAAGGTCTGTGAAAAAATCAGTGCGGCCGCAATCGGCGTACCAAACAGCGCGCCGATGGTGCCTGCCGCCGCCAAAATCACCCAGTCGGTGGTGGGAACCGCCGGTAATAAATAGCGCCCTATGGCAGCAGCCAACGCGATATTAATCACGGTGATAGGATATTCAGGCCCAAGGCTGACGCCCCCGGCCAGACCCAACATCAAGGCCAGCGCCAGACCCGGCAGAGCATTGAGCGCCACGGGGGCACCAATCAGGGATTCGGTCGCTGGATCCGGTCCCGCGTGGCCTGGCATATACTTAATCAATGCGCCTACGCCAATGCCGGTCAGGGTTAGCATAAACAGCGTCCAACTTACTGAGCTGGTATCAAGCCGTAACGCCGAGGGAATATGTTGCCAAAGCAGATTTTGTAACGCCGCCGCTAACATCATCACGGCGACCAGGATCAGGCTTGAAAAGACGCCAATGATCAGGGCTGGCACGGCGAAGGTTAGCATCGTTTTAGCGCGGGGATGCAGCATGCAAGATGTCCTTTTCGTTATATTCTGCACGTGCTTAAGGCTTCAGCACAGGCGTGATAACCGCAATCATGGCGAAGAATTTAGGCGTAAGCGACATTATTTTGCCTGTCAGCCCGCATAACTGCCGATTGTCTCAAATGAGCGTTGCAGGCTCTAGCAATTACCGCTATTTTGCCCACAGAATTGTGTAAACTTTTATCGTCCTGAAAACGGGTTTAAACCAGCCTCTACCTTTGATAATAACGGCTTTTATCGGTTTTTCCCGGCCTCTCTACCCGACAGGATAAAGAATTAACTTTTTCGGAGAACAACATGACCCAATACTCCCTCGTGGGCGATGTCGGCGGAACGAATTGCCGCCTTGCACTGTGCGCGCTCGACAGCGGTGAGATCTCAGCGGCTAAAACGTTTTCGGGTCTGGATTACGCCAGTCTGGAAGAGGTGGCGCGCGTTTATCTGGATCAACAACAGCGTGATGTTAAACACGCCTGCATCGCGATTGCCTGTCCGGTAACCGGTGACTGGGTGGCGATGACCAACCACACATGGGCATTTTCCATTGCCGAAATGAAAGCCAACCTGCAGTTGGACACCCTCGAGGTGATCAACGACTTCACGGCGGTTTCCATGGCGATCCCGATGTTGCAGGAACAAGATTTACTGCAATTTGGCGGCAAAAAGCCCCAAGACGGCAAACCGGCGGTAATTTTCGGCGCGGGTACCGGCCTAGGCGTGGCGCATCTGATTCATGCGGATAAACGCTGGTTGAGCCTGCCGGGCGAGGGGGGCCATGTCGATTTCGCCTCCAACAGTGAAGAAGAAGACATCATTCTCGAACAGCTTCGCGCTGAAATGGGCCATGTGTCCGCCGAGCGAATTCTCTCTGGCCCCGGTCTGGTGAATCTGTACCGTGCGATCGTCAAAGCCGATAACCGCGTGCCGGAAAATCTGGCACCGAAAGATGTCACCGAGCAGGCACTGCGCGATGAAAACCTCGATTGCCGCCGCGCGCTGTCGCTGTTTTGCGTGATCATGGGACGTTTTGGCGGTAATTTGGCGCTGAATATGGGCACCTTTGGCGGCGTGTATATTGCGGGCGGGATCGTGCCGCGCTTCCTTGAATTCTTCAAAGCGTCAGGTTTTCGCGCGGCGTTTGAAGACAAGGGGCGCTTTAAAGATTACCTGCACGACATCCCGGTTTACCTGATCACCCACGATCAACCGGGCCTGCTGGGGTCGGGTGCTTACCTGCGTCAGTCGATGGGTATGACGTTGTAATTTTATGGCTCCCTCTGTCCAGGGGGAGCCAATATTAAAACCGCATTAATCTTCTAAACTCTTTCACCTTGCTGCGACTCACCGGCACTTCAAAATCCAAATCACTTAAACGTAAAATATAGGTGTTGTTAAACCACGGCACGATTTCGCGGATCTTCGACAAATTCACGCAATACGAGCGATGGCAGCGGAAAAAATGCTCTTCCGGCAGCCGATTGCACAATTCGGTGATATTCATCGGCATGGTGAATTCTTCTTTACGGGTATACACCTGCGTCACTTTTTCCTGCGCGGCGGCGTAATAAATATCGTTGATGTCAGTAACGATAATTCGCTCATCTTTGATCAAATTAATGCTGTGATTAGCGCGGTTGCTGCTCGGCGCCGTCTGCGCTGGCGCTTGTTTATCGCGTTTAAAATGTGCCTCCAGTTTTTGCAACATGGTGACAATACGCGACTCGTGATACGGCTTGAGAATGTAGTCAAATGCTTCGATTTCGAAGGCTTCAGCGGCATGCTCTTTGTAGGCGGTGATGAATATGATGTAAGGCTTGTGGGCGAACTTACTGATGTTTTTCGCCAACAATACGCCATCAAGAGAGGGGATATTGATATCGAGGAAAATGGCATCTACTTCATGGGTTTGCAGGTATTTGAGCACGTCTAGCCCGTCATCAAAACTGGCTTCAATTTTAATGCCACTGTGCGCATTAATCAGATAACTCAGCTCTTCTTGCGCGAGAATTTCATCTTCAACGATGATGGCTTTCATAGGCTTTTTCCCGGGGTGATCAAAAATGAAATTTCAGTGCCGGGTTCCAGACGACGGATCTGCAATCCCTGACCGTAAAGCAGTGAAACGCGATGATGCACATTCAGCAGACCAATTTTATTACCCGGCATTTCATTGGCGGCGACGCGGTCAATGGTTTCCTGATTAATGCCGTGGCCGGTGTCTTTGACCGACACTTTGATGATATCGCCCTGCGACCCACGGTTCTGGCGTTTTACCGCAATCACCACCACGCCTTTACCGCTGCACGGCTGAATGCCGTGGACGATGGCGTTTTCCACCAGCGGTTGGATCAGCAAGCTTGGGATCTGTACCGACACATCGTCATCAATATCATAAATCACCGTCAGTTTGCTGCCAAAACGCGCCTGTTCGATGGCGATGTAATCCTGTACCTGATGCAGCTCTTTACGTAGATCGATCAGCTCGTCATTCAGTTCGAGGTTATAGCGCAAATAACGCGACAAATTGATGATCAACTGGCGCGCGGTATCTGGCCGCACACGAATCGAAGACGAAATGGCATTCAGCGCATTAAACAGAAAATGCGGGTTAATTTTACTTTGCAGCGCGCGCATTTCAGCTTTATTCGCCATTTCGCGTAGCTGCTCTGCCCGCGAGACTTCCATCTGCGTCGAGATAAGCTGCGACAGCCCAACGGCCATCACTTTCAAGGAATAGGTGATGCGGTGCGCGTGGCAGTAATAGATTTTCAGCGAGCCGGTCACTACGCCGCTTTCCCACAAGGGAATGATAATCAACGAGTGGATTTGCGGGGTACGATCCATTTCATCGTTATTTTTAATGGTGATCTGGCCCGTTTCTAAGGTGGATTTGGTGATGTCGCTGATAATTTCGTGACCAATATTGTACTGGTCAGCCCCGACGCCCACATAGGCCAGAATGTTTTTGGTATCGGTGATCGCCACCGCATCGGCATCAATATCTTCGCGAATAATGGCGCAAATCTTGGCGAGCGATTCGGCATTAATACTCGGACCTTCGATATGACGGAAATAGGGCAAGGTTTTGTTGGCGATATCCAGTGCCAGCCGCGCCTGACGGGCGGCGATCACCTCTTTCTCATCCTCGACGCTTTGTACCAGCAAAATAATCAGTCCGATCGAACTGGCACCGAGGATCAGCGGCGCGGCAATGTTCAAGACGATATCCAGCCCGAGCGAGAAGGGTTTTGCCATCAATAAAATCAGTACCATGGTCAGGGTTTCGCACAGCATTCCTGCCGCGATCCCCACTTTCCAGTGGTGAACTTTTTTGACGTTCTGGTTGATATAGCCCGACAGAAAACCCGCCACGATACTGGTGATAAGACAAGGCAACGAAGTCACGCCATGAATGTCGATCAGGTAGCGGTGAGTCCCCGACACCAGGCCAGTAATAATGCCGACCCATGGGCCAAACAGAATACCGCCTGCCATGATGGCAATGGTGCGAACGTTAATCAGCGAGCCTTCGACATTGATGCCAGACAGCGTGCCAAAAATGGCGAACAGCGAAAAAATTGCGGTGACGGCAGCCAGTTCCAGCGGCGTATGGTGCTGATTCTCTTTCTGGAGCAATTTGCGGAACAGGCGAGTACGAGTCAGGAAAAACAGACAAATTAACATCAGGGCTGCACGGTCAAAGACCGCCAGCAACATCTCAAATACTTGCGGCACGGCAGGCTCCTGGTTTGCGGCTACCGCCTATTATCACAGGGAATGCCAAACACGAAAACCACAGAGTGTCGAAAAGCATAAATGCGATGAAAATCTAAAAATTCACTTGTATGCTTTGATTTCCTCTGCCCTGAGATAAGTTCCCGAAGAGAACCCAAAATGAAAACGCTGACTCCTTTGCAGCTCACCAGTGAACGTTTGGTGATGCGGCCGATAGAAGAAGAAGACTGGTGGCTGTTTCAACAGCTTTATCAAACGCCAGCCGTGATGCGGTTTATTGGCGATATCGATACGCCGGCACAAATTCGCCGCCGTTTCGAACAGCGTCTGGGATATTGGGACCGCTATGCCGAATTTTGGTTGTGTCTGGTGATCCGTGACAAAGAGAGCGGGGCCGCCATTGGTCTGACCGGTTTCTACCCCGACTGGCGGCCTTATCAGCAGGGGGAAGTTGGCTTTATCCTTTCCCCCGAACATCAGGGTAAAGGTTACGCGGTGGAATCCCTGCGTGCCGTCTTGGATTTTGCGTTTGATGAGTGCGGCTTTCATCGTTTGCAGGCCAACGTTCTGGAAGGTAATACACCGTCGCGCAAAGTGCTGGAAAAATGTGGCTTCCAGCTCGAAGGGTGCTTGCGTGAAAGTTATCGGATTGGCGAAACCTGGCATAACGACTGGCTGCTGGGCATCTTAGCCACGGATGCACGACGTTAAAAATAGGTTGCGCAGGGTATCGACAGTTTTTCCAGCCTGAGATATGTTCATTGATGACCGCATCGCGGTCAGCGTCGCTCGGACGGTCCGGGCGCTCACGTATCCTTGAGGAATTTATGGCTGACTCCAGTTCACCCCGTCGTTTTACGCGTATCGATCGTCTTCCCCCGTATGTTTTTAACATCACTGCTGAATTGAAAATGGCTGCGCGACGTCGCGGCGAAGACATTATTGATTTCAGTATGGGCAACCCTGACGGACCGACGCCGCCGCACATTGTCGAAAAAATGGTGCAAGTCGCCCAGCGTGAAGACACCCACGGCTACTCGACGTCTCGCGGTATTCCTCGTCTGCGCCGCGCTATTTCGCGCTGGTATGCTGACCGCTATCAGGTAGAGATTGACCCTGAAAGCGAAGCCATTGTCACCATTGGTTCAAAAGAAGGGCTGGCGCACTTGATGCTGGCGACTCTGGATCACGGCGATACCGTATTGGTGCCGAACCCAAGTTATCCGATTCATATTTACGGCGCGGTCATTGCCGGTGCGCAGGTGCGTTCTGTGCCACTGACTGACGGCGTCGATTTCTTTGCCGAGCTGGAACGCGCCATTCGTGAAACCATTCCTCGGCCAAAAATGATGATCCTTGGCTTCCCGTCAAACCCTACAGCGCAGTGTGTTGAACTCGATTTCTTCGAGCGGGTGGTGGCGTTAGCCAAGCAATATAATGTTCTGGTGATCCACGATCTGGCCTATGCCGACATCGTGTATGACGGCTGGAAAGCGCCGTCGATCATGCAGGTACCTGGCGCGAAAGACATCGCGGTGGAATTTTTCACGCTGTCGAAGAGTTACAATATGGCCGGCTGGCGTATCGGCTTCATGGTCGGCAATCCAGAATTGGTGAGCGCTCTGGCACGTATCAAAAGCTACCACGATTACGGCACGTTCACGCCGTTGCAGGTGGCGGCGATAGCCGCGCTGGAAGGCGATCAGCAATGCGTCAAAGACATTGCCGAGCAATACCGCCAGCGTCGTAACGTTCTGGTTCGCGGCCTGCATGAAGCGGGGTGGATGGTGGATAACCCGAAAGCCTCGATGTACGTCTGGGCTAAAATCCCACCGGCCTATGCCCATTTAGGCTCGCTCGAATTTGCCAAACGTTTACTGGCTGATGCCAAAGTCTGTGTTTCACCGGGCGTCGGTTTCGGGGATTACGGCGATACTCATGTGCGTTTCGCCCTGATCGAAAATCAGGACCGTATCCGTCAGGCCGTGCGTGGCATCAAAGCCATGTTCCGCGCTGACGGCGTGCTTCCTGCGAAAAGCTAAGTCATATCCTAAGCAGCAGCCCATAAAAAAACCGGCATCAGCCGGTTTTTTTATGGCATGTCATCAGGTATTGCTGATGCCAATGCGTTGAGGTTTTACTTGCGACCGGTCAGTTTAGCCAGCAGGAAACCCACACCGGCGGCGATCAATAGCGCGGGAACTGGGTTATCAGACGTCTGGCGCTTCACCGTATCCACGGCATCATTCACCGCATAAGAAGCCTGCGACAGATTTTTACGTACCACACCTTCCGCTTGCAAATCACGGTCTTGCGTGGCGCGACCCAACTCTTCCTGACCTTTGCCGACGAATTCTTCAGCCTTATCTTTCACTTTATCAAACATAAGCAGTTCCTTTTGTCGGGAGGGTAAGCAACATGCTGACCCAAGATACCGAATGAAATAAACATCATCTTCACCCTTAACTGTAGACCATCGTGCCATGAAAAAAGGGGCGAATGGGCTGGGAGTTATCTTAAATGACGTTTAGCGCCAGCAAACCCGCTACAAATCACTAGGCTTAATCAGGGGATTTTTAGATTTCACTCATGAAGTGATAAGAGGGGGAAAATGACACAGGATGCGCTGAAAAACCGTCGTATTGACGTTATTAGGCAATTTTACACCCGTCTGGATCAGGCGGATGCGACGTTATTGGATCTGTTTACCGAGGATATCGAGGTGTTTTTTCCAAAATTTGGTACTGCTCGGGGAAAATCTTCGCTGGGCGAGTTGGGGAAATGTTTTGCGCTGGAGATCGACAAAATTCAGCATATGCAGGATACATTTCGGTTTCTCAGCGATGGCGAGACGCTGGTGCTGGAAGGCCAGATGCGCGGCGTAATGCAAAATGGCGAGCGCTGGCCGACGCATGAAACCGGCAGCCATCATTTCTGCTCGGTGTTTGAATTCGATAATCTGCACATCAAACGGCTGAGTATTTATCTCGATCCCGATTTCAATCTGGAAGATAAGAAACGGGTGAATAACTATCATCAACAGCCATAAGGCTGCGCCCTTACTCCCCGTAACCTGATAAACATCGCAAAAAAATGAAAGGAAGCCCGCCTCAACCAGTAGGCTTCCTTTCGCCAACCATTGCTAAACCTACGGTATTCACGTTACAGGGGTTCCGATTTTCTGGGAATAACGTGAATACAAGAGATATAGGTTAGGAAGCAACAGGGACAATCAGGTTCTTATACTTTTCGAGCACCGGTGCATTCGCATCTTGTGGATTTTGCAGTTGCCACAAGTTGCGACTGATACCGTCATTCACTAAATAAATCACACCCGTTTCAATGGCCGACATCAGACACAGCATGACGGGTTCATTGGTGGTGTAGCCGAGTTCTCCTTCTAACAACCGTTGATAATCGACAAAGCGGAACACGCCCGCCTGCACCTCGTAGGACAAGATCGTTTTGCTGGTGTTGACCGATGACAAAACCTCACCGGTATTGACGTCTACCGCGCGGAGATTCACTGCGATTTGGTCTAATTGGTATTGCGTACTGGCACCGATACCGAAGTAACGCGCGCCGACGCCGCCGGACTTCACATTACTTTCATAGCCAATGATCGAACCTTCAATCAGTACGTTGGCCGCAACCAACGAGGAGAGGGCACGGGCATTGTTTTCAGCCACGCTGCCGTTTTCCTGAGCGGCGCGAATGATTTTTCGTTCGTTCAACAGATTTTGCAGGCCCTGACGTTCGAGCGGAATAAACCACTTTGAATCCTTCAGCGCGGACACCAGCATCGCGGTGGCGCTTTGCGGGACTGCGGTTGAAAAGTTACTGGCCGGATACGGCTTAAATTGGCCGGTTTCATCCTGAATGTTGTAGACCGAGACAAAGATCTTGCCGCGAGCTGGCGGTAAATTGGTCAAGTCCTGATAGCTTTGGGCGCGCGGCAACAGTGTCGGTTTCGCGGCTTGGTCCGGTGGTGCAGTCAAACAGCCGGTGAGGGCTAAAGTCATAAGAAGTAAAAAAATACTGCGCATAGTGGCCTTCCCGATCGTTGTATGGGGAGTGATGAGAGCGATGCCTGATGTTGACTCAGTTCGCACCGCTAATACCCTGAACCTGAATAGTCGATATTTTGCCGGTTTTCCGGTCGGTGACGTTCATCACCAACTGACCGTCGGTATTTTGCACATCAACAATAAAGTCCTGGGTCACCATGCGTCCGGGCTTGCCCTGGCTGATATTGCCCATCATGGTGCCGAGTAATTGCGATTGCAGTGCGCCGGTAAAATTATCGAGTGCCGAGGGGGTCGAGGCATCAAAGTTATAGCCACCGGGATCTTTGTAAGAGTTTTGTGCGTTGGCCGAGTTGAGCAAAAAAGAGCCGTTATTCGGGTTGCCGCCAAAATTCGGATTAATAAATTGGTGAACCATATTTCCGCCCCATGACACGGGGGATAAAAGTAACAGCGACAACAGGGATACAAATGTTTTCACGATGTGCTCCTAAAATTCATCGCCGGACAGATCGCCGGTACCTAATAAAGTTTTATCGATTTGTCGTCGGGACAGCGCTTCATACACGCTGGACACGGCAGTATCGATTTCACGGTTAAAATTGCGTCGGTTAGGAAATAACAGCGTTTGGTACAACGTGTCCTGACCGATTTTGATGCTTATCCAACTTCCCCAACGGGCACTTGGCCGTTCGCTTATCGTGATAGTTTCTGGATAATTCTTTTCCCAGCGATCGGTAAATCCACGGTAGAAGTCATGGCCGACAGACGTCACGGTATGGTCGATGACCAATCCCGGATCCTTTATTTCGGCTGCGCTGGCGTAGTGGCCCCACACCAGTGACAGCAAAAAAAACACACAAATGGCGGATTTCATCATGTCATTGCTTGAGATTGTCATTGGCCCAGGACACGGCCTGAGTCCGGTTCTTAACGGAGATCTTGCGGAACAAGTTGTATAAATGCGTCTTGACCGTGTTCTCACTGATGAACAACAGCCGCGCAATCTCGGTGTTTGATGCACCGGCGCGCAGTTTATTGAGGATTTCTTTCTCGCGATGAGTGAGGCCAGAGTCTTCGTAATTCATATAACGATACTGGCCCGACTGGCTGATGAGATAACTGGCAAAGCCTTGAGTGAAATAGCATTCGCCGTGGATCACGGTGTTAATGCCTTCGACTAATTTACTTTCATCCGCTGAGTTATAAAACACCGCGCTGATCTTCGGCCAGGTTTGAATTTCGCTAAAATGATAATCACTGGGTGTGTTAAATAATAATAATTTAACGTCCTCGTGATAACGGCTGACGATAGACTGCCATAATAGAATCTGCCGTTGGTCGGCTTCCATCATATCAAAGAGAATTAATGCTCGCGTTAAGGGCGCATCTTCCAGTGATTTATTAATGTTATGCAGCTTCGTATTGACACATAACTGGTTTTTCAATTGGTGCAATAGCGCGCTGGCTTGCAGTGACGGCCTGGTGACCAATAATAAAAGATTATTATTTATCATCGCTTCATTGTTCATAACGCAACTCCACCCTGGGTTTAGCTGCAGCACATCGGTGACTTATAAAAGAAGGCACTAAATATGCTGCTTTACTGCTGCTGAATGTCGCCGGTGCGCAACCATGGAGCATTAACTAATAATAATTAACGTTAGCTAAAAGTTAAATAACCACGGCACAGGCAAAGTAAGATTTATTAGACGTCCATTTCGTTGACTCATCCTTAATCTATCTTCGGAATATTCTTAAGCAAGGCCTATTTGTGTTTCAAAATGTAACTGAGAATGTGCATATTTTACATTGAGATTCATAAATACCCAGCACGCAATCTGTTAAGGACCTTTAACACATGGGCCGACATGGCAATATGAAGCTTAGGGTTAACTGTAGTGAATTCATCTGCATAAGGAGTAGAGCAATCCACTATCAGTCTCGGTTAAGTGAGCTTTTCTTCTGATTTATCTCAAACGTCAGGCGGTTTTTTATTAAAAACCGATCACGCTATAGATAAAAACGACAAGGTCTTACCGATCATCAACCCCCTACTAATGGGTGATAAAGTGCAAAATATCATCAAAAAGTCGCCAGGATGGCAGAGGGAACGTCGCTTTCTCGCATCATCGGGTATCTCTTGTTAATAGGAATACCTTCATTTGTATGATGAATCATTATGGGTGCTTTATTATTTTAAGATTAAAAGCATTGAAATATTTATTTCTCAAGACACCTCAGGCGCAGCGCGAGGTTCAGTGTCGGCTACTCATGCTTTATGATGAGTCAAAAATTAAAATACGACGAATAGGTGAGTTTTTTATTTTTACGGTTATCCATACTCAATTCGGCAAACAGACATTGTCCGAGCATTCGGGAGTATTTATTACGTTATCCACTGAATTAAAAAAGCGTGGAATTACATCAAGGTTAAAATATGAAAACGTTACTCTTGACTGTCGTGCTGCTCACCGCACCTTTTATTACAGCGGCACAACCGAATGACCTTGCCCATAGTGAATTGGGCTTTAGCGCCAACACCAGCGATGCTTATAACTACGCCGGTTCTTTTGAACAATTGGTAGCAGGCGGTTTTTCCGGTAATGGGAATACGGCAAATATTTTACAGCGCGGGAATGGCAATACTGCCATGACGTCTCAGTATGGTAGTGGAAACCGAGCCAATATTTCGCAATTTAGCAATGGTAATAATGCCGTCGTTAATCAGCGAGGTAACGGAAATAACGCCGACGTGACGCAAAACGGCAGTGAAAACACCGCCGTCATTGTGCAAGCCGGTAGCAGCAGTTCTGCATCTATTGATCAGAAAGATTTTGGCAATACGGCGGTCATTCTCCAGCGAGGTAGCCGGAGCGTGACGCAGATTAGCCAGAGTGGTACGGACCGGTCCGCCGGTGTTGTACAAAATTCGTCAGGAATGGCGATTAGAGTGACACAGCGTTAACTACTTAGTCTCAAATGAAGATCATCCAAACTTAAACCAATGGGGTAGCATCATGAATCTTTTGAAAATTGTGGCAGTATCTGCGTTAGTGATCAGTGGCAGTGCATTGGCAACCACACCAACCACGCCAACGTCTCCACCGGTATTCCAGACCACTAACTGGAATGCGGAAATCCAAATTTACCAGTCTGGTAATTCCAATCTGGCGAATGCTACTCAAACCGGTGTTTATAAATCACTGACCAATGTTGAGCAGCGTGGCGGGTTCAACAAAGCCTTCACCAATCAGACGGGTGACAACAGTCTGGTGAAAGTGAACCAGTCTGGCGACTGGAACCTGACCAACCTGACGCAAACGGCTAACAAGAGCATTCTGCAAGTCAGCCAAAATGGTTACGGTAACAACGCTCAGGGTAATCAAAGCGCGAACGGCAGCCTGGCGAATATCCAGCAATTTGGTAATGGCAACCAGGCTTTCGCAGCCCAACACTAAGTCACTCTCCTTTCCGAGTAGGAAAAGTGACGCCGACATAAAACAGGGCACGAGCCCTGTTTTTTCTTTTATAAGGAGTGGCTTATGCAGGCATTACTGATTGCCGCCGTATTGTCGAATCAGTTGTGGTTTGACACCCAAACCGATGCCGACGTCTATACCGTGATCCCAATGACAACATTAACCCGCGACTGCGCCTGTGAAGTGTCGATTGCGGTTTCTCACCGTGGTCGCCAGGGGCAGAGCACCAGCAGCCAACAGGGGAGTCTTAAACTCAATGCCAATCAGCCGATCTCATTAGGGCAAATGCGTTTTACGATGCAAAAAGGCGAGTGGGTGCAAATTATTGTGACGGTGAAAAACAGTCAGGGTTTACGTTTAGAGCGACAATTAATTGTTCCTGATAATAGTTAACTTCTCGGTGAAGAGAGTGCTGATTAACTTTTTGATCTCCCGTAATTTTTGTTATTTCAATTCCCCCTCATGACTTGACGTCTCCCTCTGTATTTTCTGTTACCTACTAATCATTCATTTCGTGCATGTATTTGTTATTGTGAATATAAATTCTTTCGCGGTCTCAGCATGGAATATCACCTCAGTGTTTATGCTATTTTTCAATGCAATGAGCTGTATTATAAGAATAATCCTAATTGTGAGTTGTTAATTTATCTTTGTTGGGATAATTCGCAATGCAAAGAAATGAAAATAGATTGTAAACAAAACTTACATTGGCATAATGCCAACCATTAAGGACGCTTTACCTTTGGAAGAAGTGAAATAAGGATATTTACGTGCGCCGCCCTGCTATTGCTTTAATTAATGCGCTTACCCGCAAAAAAAGAGTTCTTTCTCTTGGCCTTATGCTGGGCGTAAGCCATTCAGCCTTCTCAGAGGGACCGTCACCTTTTCGTGATGCGCCTTTATTGCCTTCCGCCGGTATTCAAGCCCCCACGATCACACC
>Ga0105856_1000647_pt1 | contig 17544 bp, 17 predicted proteins | sample OrgsoiDNA_201060_FD_89681 | JGI IMG/M metagenome (GOLD analysis project Ga0105856, IMG submission 89681) | Permafrost soil microbial communities from the Arctic, to analyse light accelerated degradation of dissolved organic matter (DOM) -... | ecosystem: Environmental > Terrestrial > Soil >...
CGAATTTCATGCGTGACGCTTTCAGATTGATGATGGCGAGTGCGCCGACCAAAATGAAAATCAGCGTGGCGATCGCCGCCGCCAGCCCAAAGTCCTGACCGCCTCCGCCTTCGAAGGCGATGCGATAGGTGTAACTGACCAGCAAATCGGTATGACCGGCTGGCGTGGTGGTGCCAATCATATTCGGGCCACCGTTGGTCAACAGTTGGATCAGCACGAAGTTGTTAAAGTTGAAGGCAAAACTGGCCAGCATCAGCGGCGCCAGAGGTTTGATCAGCAGCGGCAGGGTGATACGGAAGAAGTTCTGCATCGGCGTCGCGCCGTCCATCGCCGAGGCTTCGTACAGATCGTCTGGGATCGACTTCAGCAAGCCCATGCATAAGATCATAATGTAGGGATAACCCAGCCACGTATTGACGATGATGATCATGGTTTTGGCAGTCAGCGGATCGCTGAACCACGCCGGTTTGATGCCAAACAGACTGCTGAGCATCAGGTTAATTTCACCAAAGCTTTGGTTGAATAACCCTTTGAAGATCAAGATGGAAATAAACGCCGGTACGGCATACGGCAAGATAAACAGCAGCCGATACGCGGCTTTACCTTTCAGTTCATCCCACTGCACCACGCAGGCTAAAATCATCCCCACGGCGGTGGTGAAAATTACCGTCAGCAGGGCGAAAATCACCGTCCAGACGAAAATCGACAGGAACGGTTTTTGGATGCCGTCATCGTGCAACACGCGCAGGAAATTGGCCCAGCCGATATTGACCGTAAAGCCGGGGCTGAGTTTCTCCGCTTGCCATTCACCTTGGGCATTCACCGCCTGATAAAAACCGGTTTTCATGTTGGCGTGGTAAACCACACCGGTCTGCACGTTGGTCAGTTGTTTGCCGTCGTCAGCGCGCTGATACAACGGCTGGCTGCCGGAGAACTGGCGCAGCGAGCTCATTTTTAGGTTTTCGCCATTGGGCAGAGAAGCGGTCAATTGCCCCAGTGCCTGACGGTTTTGGGTGATGACGCGCAGCCCGGCTTTTTCGCCAGACGGCATCGGCTGTGGCGTCAGCGTTAAGGTTTGTGGCGCGGTGGCGTTAAAGGCAAACGGCGCAGAAACCAGCACCTCGCTATTGTCTGGCATATCTGGTGACGTCAACGCCAATTGCCACTGGTTGGCATCGGCGGGGTAGAGAGCAAAAGCGTAGGCTTTGTCGGCCTGAAATTGGCGGTCCATTAATACTGACTGCGCGCGCTCAAAGGTAAGCTGATTGGTGCTGCTGTAGTTGGTAAAGGCGATGAAAATGGTGCACACCAGCGGGAACAGGACGAACAGCGACATGCCCGCCAGACCCGGATAAATATAGCGCCATGAATAGGCGCGACGGTTGGCATAAATGTATAAGCCGACGCTGGAAAGCACGAGCGTCAGGATGGCAAACAGGTACTCTCCCTGCGCGTACATCAGTACGATCAGGTAACCGGTGAACAGCGCCAGCAGGCTGACAATCAGCCATTTCACGCCATTGCTGATGTGCCGTTTTTTTCTTTTTGGCAGTCCGGTTTCTTGCATAGCACAGCCCTTTTAACGCCGGAGTGAACGCCCATTCGAGCCGCCCACTCCGGGGGGTGATAACAATCTTAAACAGTCTTCGCGTAACCTTATTTGGTGACGCGGGTTTCTGCTTCTTTCAATGCTTCTTGCACGGTCTGGCGGCCATTAATGGCGTTGATGATCGCGCTACGTTCGGCATACCAGAAGTTACTCATTTGCGGGATATTCGGCATGATTTCGCCGGTTTGTGAGTTCGCCATGGTCGCGGCGATGCGTGGGTCTTTTTCCAGTTGTTCCTGATAAGACTTCAGCGCCACCGCACCCAGTGGTTTGTCTTTATTGACGGCCGCCAGACCGTCGTCGGTCAGCAGGTAGTTTTCCAGAAACTCTTTCGCCAACTCTTTGTTCGGGCTGGCGGCGTTAATCCCTGCGGTCAGTACGCCGACGAAGGGTTTGGACGGCTTACCGTGGAAGGTCGGCAATAAGGTTACGCCATAATTGATTTTGCTCTTGTCGATGTTCGACCATGCCCAAGGGCCGTCGATGGTCATCGCCGTCTGGCCTTTGTTAAACGCCGCTTCGGCAATCGAGTAGTCGGTGTCAGCGTTGATGTGTTTGTTCTTCACCATATCGATGATGAATTGCAGACCAGCCTGTGAACCTGCGTTATTCACGCCGGTGTCTTTGATGTTGTATTTGCCGTTTTCATACTTGTACGCATAACCGCCGTCAGCGGCGATGATTGGCCAGGTGAAGTAGGGTTCTTGCAAGTTCCACATGATGGCGCTCTTGCCTTTGGCGCGCAGTTCTTTATCCAGCGCGGGGATCTCTTCCCAGGTTTTCGGCGCTTCTTTGATGATGTCTTTGTTGTAAATCAGCGACAGCGCTTCCACCGAGACCGGATAACCAATCAGTTTTCCGTTGAAAGTCACGGCGTCCCAGGTGAAGGGGAACAGTTTGTCTTTGAAGGCCTGGTCTGGGGAGATCTCTGCCAGCAGGCCAGATTGTGCGTAGCCGCCAAAACGGTCATGCGCCCAGAAGATGATGTCAGGGCCGTCACCGGTAGCGGCCACTTGTGGGTATTTTTCTTCTAATTTATCGGGATGCTCAACCAACACTTTGATGCCGGTGTCTTTCTCAAATTTCTTCCCGACTTCCGCCAGCCCGTTGTAGCCCTTATCGCCGTTGATCCAAATAACCAGTTTGCCTTCTTCAATTTTGGCAAAAGCTGAGGACGATAAGACCAGCGTAGCCAAAGCTGACACTGCGAGGGCGTGCTTGACGATCTTTTTAATGCTGAGAGTCATAATCCAATCCTTGTCTCTGTCATAGGGAGGCGGTTTTTATTGTCGTGGAGCTGACGTTTTTGCCTTGTGAGGGTGTCAGAAAAACTTGCCGGACCAGTGTCGGCGATAACCCAATCCCGCTTCATCATCCCCCTCTCTACGCCCCCTCGTCTGGTTGTGTGATCCAGTTAACACTGCCGCGTAATCTGTGGGGTATAACTCGTAATTATGGGTCGTATTTTGCCATTCAGATCACGAATTTGATATTTCGACTGAACTTTCAGCCGGTTGCACAAATATCTCATCCTCCTTCCTCCTCCCCCGTGAAAATCTTTGTTACGGATGATTACCAAAAGGTATCGTTCCCGCACTCTTCCTGACATTCAGTCTCCTTGCTAACGCCGCAAAAGCATGGTTTGCCGCAGCGCGTAGCAGGAGATTTTTGCGGGTCAGCTCAGGAGTCGGCTATGGCGGGCGTATCACTTCGTAACCTCTACAAAGCCTTTGGCGAAACGGTGATTTCGAAAGACGTCAATATCGAGATTGCCGAAGGTGAGTTCGTGGTTTTTGTCGGGCCTTCTGGCTGCGGGAAATCCACCTTGTTACGTATGATCGCGGGCCTTGAGGACATTACCTCCGGCGACTTGCTGATTGGCGAGAAGCGTATGAACGATGTGCCGCCTGCTGAACGCGGTATCGGCATGGTGTTTCAGTCCTACGCTCTGTATCCCCACCTGTCGGTGGCAGAAAACATGTCATTTGGCCTCAAGCTGGCGGGTACCAAAAAAGCCGAAATCACCCAGCGGGTGAATCAGGTTGCCGAAGTGCTGCAACTGGCACACTTACTGGATCGCCGCCCAAAAGCCTTGTCCGGCGGGCAGCGCCAGCGCGTCGCCATTGGTCGTACGCTGGTGGCTGAACCGAACGTCTTCCTGCTCGACGAGCCGCTGTCGAACCTCGACGCCGCGCTGCGCGTCCAAATGCGTATTGAAATCTCCCGTCTGCATAAGCGCTTGAAACGCACCATGATTTACGTCACCCACGATCAGGTAGAAGCCATGACTCTGGCCGACAAAATTGTGGTGCTCGACGCCGGTCGCGTGGCGCAAATCGGTAAGCCGCTTGCGCTTTACCACTACCCCGCCAACCGGTTTGTCGCCGGATTTATTGGCTCGCCAAAAATGAATTTCCTGCCGGTGAAAGTCACCGGCGTTGAAGCCGAACGGGTGCAAATCGACCTGCCTGACCGCCAGCGTGTTTGGCTGCCGGTTGAAGGCAAAGACGTCACCGTCGGTAGCAATTTGTCTCTGGGGATCCGCCCTGAACACCTGTTACCAAGCGATATCGCGGAAGTGACGCTGTCCGGTGTGGTGCAGGTGGTCGAGCAGCTCGGCAACGAAACCCAGATTCATATCCAGATCCCGGCTATCCGTCAAAACCTGGTGTACCGCCAGAACGACGTAGTGCTGGTAGAAGAAGGTGCAACATTCGCAATAGGCTTGCCGCCTCATCGCTGTCACTTGTTCCGCGAGGACGGGACTGCGTGCCGACGGTTACACCCAGAGCCCGGCGTTTAAAGCACGCGATCCCCCTACAGGAGAACAATGATGATGACTTTGCGTAAATACTCTCTGCCCCTGGCAATCGCAGCGGGTATTTTTTCTACACAAGCGATGGCAGTAGACTTCACGGGTTATGCGCGTTCTGGCATTGGCTGGACAGGCAGCGGCGGCGAGCAGCAATGCTTCAAAGCCACCGGTGCTGACAGTAAATACCGTCTGGGTAACGAGTGCGAAACCTATGCCGAATTAAGACTGGGTCAGGAAGTGTGGAAGGAAGGGGATAAGAGCTTCTACTTCAACAGTAACGTGGCTTATTCCGTTTCACAGCAGAACGACTGGGAGGCAACCGATCCGGCTTTCCGCGAAGCGAACGTGTTAGGTAAAAACCTGATCGAATGGCTACCAGGTTCAACGATTTGGGCCGGTAAGCGTTTCTACCAACGTCATGACGTTCATATGATCGACTTCTACTACTGGGACATTTCAGGTCCTGGTGCCGGTATCGAAGACGTTGATTTGGGCTTTGGTAAATTGTCACTGGCAGCAACCCGTAACACCGAAAGCGGTGGTTCTTATGGTTATATCGCTGACCAGCGTAACGAAGTACCGACCTCTAACGACGTGTTCGACGTGCGTCTTGCTGGTCTGAACCTTAACCCAGGCGGCGTGCTGGAGTTGGGTGTGGATTACGGTCGTGCCAATGCGCGTGACGGTTATTCACTGGATAGCGATTCTGCCAAAGACGGCGTATTGCTGACGGCTGAACATACGCAAAGCATCTACAACGGCTACAACAAATTCGTCCTGCAATACGCGACGGACTCCATGACTGACCCGAACACCGGTGCAGCAACGGGCCACTCGAACGGCGGCAACATCAACAGCAACGGTCATATGATCCGCGTGCTTGACCACGGTGCTATCGACTTCAACGATACCTGGGGCCTGATGTATGTGGCGATGTACCAAGATGTTGATCGCGATAACAATAACGGGGCAACCTGGTACACCGTGGGTGTGCGTCCAATGTATAAATGGACCCCAATCATGAGTACCTTGCTGGAAGTCGGTTACGACAACGTGAAATCACAACGTACTGGCGACACCAACGGCCAATACAAAGTGACTCTGGCGCAACAGTGGCAAGCAGGCGACAGCGTATGGTCTCGTCCAGCAATCCGCGTGTTCGCGACCTATGCTGATTGGAACGAAAAATGGGGCTACGACACTGACCGCGGTCCAGACAACGGTTTAGCGATGTCAGATACCAGCGCCAATACCTTTAGCCGCGGTAAAGACAGTGAAGTGACCTTTGGTGCCCAGATGGAAATCTGGTGGTAAAACCTTCGTCATCCTTCGAGCCACAGGGGCGTTGGCTGCCTGTGCTCACCCGAGTCACGTAGCGGTCTACGCTCCTCGGGATTCGCACAGTTGCCGCCTTCCTGCGACTCGAATGATTTAGAAGGTTATGTGCTCCAACATGAGAAAATAGAAAAGATGTGCTGGCTGGTGGAATGTTAAGGCTGACCACCAGCCTTCATGGTGATTCAAAAGGAAATAACGATGAAAAAAAATCTGCTGTCACTGTGTCTGTCATTAAGCTTGCTGGCGATGGCCCCCGCAGGTGCCTACGCCGCGCAAACGGATACAGCGGTTGCGCCGGTGATCTCCGCTCAGACCTTACAGACATTGTCGTGGACGCCACTGGTTCCGCCAGTGACGCAGGATGTGACGCTGACCGCTTCAAGCGCACAAATTAATCAGGGCGATATTCAGGGCGCGGTCGGGGCTTATGCCTTACCGGCAGATCGTGGATCGCTCGAAATCACCCTGACCAGCATCGCGACCGGCAAAACCGTGTATGCGCCCAATGTGTTGGTATTAGACGAACAAATGCGTCCGGCGGCCTATTTCCCGTCGAGCTATTTCCCGTATGAAAAGCCGGGCGTGGTCTCCAGCGATCGTTTGGAAGGCACGCTGAAATTGACGCCAGCGCTGGGTCAGAAACAAATTTACCTGCTGGTGTACACCACCAAACAGGATTTGGCCGAAACCACCCAGATGAGCAACCCGGCTAAGGCCTACGCGGCCGGAGTCGGTAATGCGGTGCCGGATATTCCAGACCCTATCGCTCGTCACCTGCCAACCGGTACGTTGAGCATTAAAGTTCGCGCCGAGCAGAAGTCTGGCAACATCATGATTGGTCAGATTCTGGATAACGTGAATGGCAACAACAGTGCGCCTGCCGCCACGCCAATTGTTGTCGGGCAACAAGCCGCGCCAGCACGTGCCGAGCCTGCTGCGCCAGCCAAACCGGCTGAGCCAATGCTTTCCGATTCCGAAACCTACTTTAACGACGCGATTAAGAAAGCAGTGAAAGCGGGTGACGTTGATAAGGCCCTAAAACTGTTGGATGAAGCAGAACGTCTGGGTTCTAAAACTGCACGTAAAACCTTTATTCAAAGCGTTAAGCATTAATTTTTAATACTTTCGCCAACACCAGACCCCCACCTAACCTCCCCTTATATAAGGGGAGGAATAGGCCTGCCTTCCGCTTCTAAAATCCAACAGCGCTTTCCCCGCCTATTTGTTACTCTGTTGTTAATTCACACAGCGGAGCCGAGACATGACGTCAAAAAACTGGGTCGATTTATCGAAAGATAAAGACAGCGGGATCGAGACGATTCAGGCGCATTTTGAAGGCCATGCTTATGATCCGCATTGGCATGATAGCTATTTAGTCGGCGTCACGCGTCAGGGCGTCCAGCAGTTCAGTTGTCGTCGCCAAAAACACCAGAGCCTGCCGGGTAAAGTTTTCATGCTCGAACCCGGTGAGATCCACGACGGCGACGCCGTGGCCCCCGGTGGTTTTACTTATCAAATGCTCTATCTGGATCCGCAATGGTTGAGCCGCGAACTGGCGTCGCGACGCGAAGATCTTACCCCCCGTGGTGACCCCAGTTTTGAGAACACGCTGGCGCAAGACCCGCGTCTGGCGTTCGCCATTAACCGCGCGTTTGATGTATTGCACGGCAAGGATTTACGCATGGTGCGCGAGTCGGCGCTCGACGGTTTGCTCACCGCGCTGGGCGGGCATCTGACCTGGCAACTCGCCCCCGATGCGGACGAGGCCTCTTTGCCGCTGGCCCATCGCGCCCGTGATTTTCTCCATGCGCATGTGCATGAAGACATCGGGCTGGCCGCACTGGCCGCCGCGCTGGGTGAAAGTCGATTTATCGTCACGCGCGCCTTCAAAGCTGCCTTTGGATTGCCGCCCCATGCCTATCTTATTCAACTCAAACTGACCCGTGCTCGCGGCTGGCTGGCCGCAGGGCGTTCGCCGGTGACGGTGGCGGCTGATTTAGGTTTTGCTGACCAAAGCCACCTCGGGCGCTGGTTTCGCCGCGCTTATCAACTGACGCCCGCGGGTTATCGCCGGCTGTGCACAAATCTTCCAGATTGAGAATTCAGCGCAGGCTATGCTCGATTTTCCCCAGTGTAAAAATCGGAGTCCTGAATCATGAATTCGCCTGTTGTCCCTTCCTCTCTTTCTTTGGCGTTGCCCGAACGTTGCGTCATCGTCATCAATCAGGAATTAAGTGCCGGACACGCGGCCAATGCGGCGGCGGTACTGGCGTTGACGCTCGGCCAGCGACATCCGGGGCTAGTGGGTGAACCGCTGATTGATGCCGATAACGGCGTGCATCCGGGCCTGATCCCCATTGGCATTAGCGTGCTGGTGGCCGACAGCGACACGTTGTCGCACCTGCACCAAACGCTGCTCAGGGATGACGAGATGGATGGGGTAATTTTCCCCGTCGAAGGCCAGCAAACTACCGATTACGCGGCGTTTCAGCAGGCGGTCCGTGTCGTTCCCACCGAGATGCTGCAACTCTTGGGTATCGCGCTGGCCGGTAAAAAGAAAGTGATCAGAAAACTCACCGGTAAGTTGGGTTTATTGGGTTGATTCTGTGAATCCAGTCACGGCAATAGCCATTTTTTGCAGCATAAAACGATTTTTCCATTAAAATGAAATGACGGTTCAATAATTTAATGGGACATGAAATGAAAATTGCATTGATGATGGAAAACAGTCAGGCCGCCAAAAACGCCTCGGTGCTGAAAGAGTTGAAAACCGTTGCGGATGAGAAATCCTACCCGGTATTTAACGTCGGTATGAGTGACGAGCAGGACCACCACCTGACGTATATCCATCTCGGTATCATGGCCAGTATTTTGCTCAATGCCAAAGCGGTAGACTTCGTGGTCACCGGCTGCGGCACTGGGCAGGGCGCGCTGATGTCGCTCAATATCCATCCGGGCGTGGCCTGCGGTTATTGTATCGATCCTGCTGACGCCTATCTCTTTGCCCAGATCAACAACGGCAATGCGCTGGCATTACCGTTCGCCAAAGGCTACGGCTGGGGTGCGGAACTCAACGTGCGCTTCATCTTTGAGAAAGCCTTCACCGGCGAGAGAGGCCAGGGCTATCCGGCTGACCGCAAAGAGCCGCAAGTGCGTAACGCCGGTATTCTTAATCAGGTGAAAGCGGCGGTAGTGAAAGATAACTATCTCGATACGCTGCGTGCCATCGATCAGAGTTTGGTGAAAACCGCCGTCAGCGGTCCGCGCTTCCAACAATGCCTGTTCGAAAACGGTCAAAACAAAGAGATCGAAGACTTCGTCAGAACGATCTTAGCCTAATCTGTTGTTATAGAACGATGAATGCCCTGAGTTCGCTCGGGGCATTTCTTTGTCATATTGCTGTCACATCCGCTCTTTACTCTCCTGCTATTCGAACAAAAACTCAGGAGTTTCCCCTTGCGTAAGTCCCTCGTCGCCTTACTGTTTTTAACCTTCACTGCCAGCGCCTTTACCGTTCAGGCTGCTGAAGACGCCAAACCTTTTGTCACCGGCAAAGAGGTTGATCTGAGTAAATACCTGCCTGCGCCACCGGCGGATGATTCCGCGCAGACCAAGGCTGAGATTAAAGAGTTACTGGAGATTCAGGCCACCCGTACCCCTGAGCAGGAAAAAGCGGCGATCGCTGATGCCGAGGAAAATGTCTGGCGTTATGCCGACGTGATGGGCCCGGAATTCACCGCTGAAAAATTGCCGAAAGTGGCGGCGCTGTTTGACCGTATCGTGGCGACCGAAGACGTGGTGGATGACTCCGCCAAGAAATATTTCCACCGTTCACGCCCTTACATGGTGGATGAGCAAATTCACCCGCTGCTGAAAAAATCCAAATCCGGCTCATGGCCGTCAGGTCACTCGACCCTTGGCTACCTGATGGCGACGGTGCTCGGCGATATGGTGCCGGAAAAACGCAACGAACTGTTCACCCGCGCCGCAGGTTATGCGGAAAACCGTCTGGTTGCCGGTTTCCATTACCGTTCTGATACCGTAATGAGCCGCACCGGTGCCGCGCTGATCGCCCAGAAAATGGCCGAACAGCCAGAATACCAGACCGAATTCGACGCCGCGAAAACCGAACTGCGTGCGAGCATGGGTTTGAAATAATCTCTCTCGTTCGCCGTGAAACAAGCTGCCCATTCGTGGCAGCTTTTTTTTTGGATCACATTTTGCCTCTCTCCCTGTATCCCTGACCCAGCCAGATACACTGTGGTACAAAGCCAAGATTCGGGGGCGAAATAATAGGATACAATCTGTGCATCCCCCCTGATTTTAATGGACGCCTCTGTGGATCACGTTGACCATATTTTGATCGTAGATGATGACCGCGATATTCGTGATTTGATCGCCGATTACCTACAAAAAGCCGGATTGCGCACCAGTGTGGCGGCTAATGGCAAGCAGATGAAAGCCTTGTTGGAAACGCAGCCGGTTGACCTGATTGTGCTGGATATCATGATGCCAGGCGATGACGGTTTGGTACTGTGCCGCGACCTGAGCAGTGGCAAACATAAAACCATTCCGGTGCTGATGCTGACCGCACGTCATGAAGAAACCGACCGTATTCTTGGGCTGGAGATGGGCGCAGACGACTATCTGGTAAAACCCTTTGTGGCGCGTGAACTGCTGGCGCGTATCAAAGCGATTTTGCGCCGTGCGCGTATGCTGCCGCCGAATCTGCAAGTCACCGAAGCGGGGCGTTTACTCTCTTTTGGCGTCTGGGATTTGGACACCTCGGCCCGCCATCTGGTGGATGCCGAGGGCACCATTGTGGCGCTCAGCGGTGCGGAATATCGGCTGCTACGGGTGTTTCTCGACCATCCACAGCGCGTACTTAACCGCGACCAACTGTTGAATTTGACCCAAGGCCGCGATGCCGAATTATTCGAACGCTCGATAGATTTGCTGGTCAGCCGTTTGCGGTTGCGGCTCAATGATGACGCGCGCGAACCGGCCTACATCAAAACCATGCGCAGCGAAGGCTACGTTTTCTCCATGGCGGTGACCATTAAAGAGGCGCGAGAATGACGTGGTGGCCGCGTTCGTTGCTGTCACGATTGCTGATGATCGTGCTGCTGGGTCTGCTGCTGGCTAACGCGCTGACGCTTAGCCTGCTGATGTATGAACGCATCAGCAGCGCGCGGTCGGTGATGTTGGGCAATCTGGAATATGACGTGGCGACCAGCGTCGCCATTCTTGACCGCTTACCGGCCGCCGAACGTCCGATGTGGCTGAATATGCTGGGGCGCGGCAACTACCATTATTTGCTGAGCACCGGTCAATCGGGTGAGTACCCGACGGCGTGGCGTTCGAAGGATACCGCGCATTCGCTCGAGGCCGCGCTCGGTACCCATTATGCATTGAAAATCAACGCCATTCCCGGCCCGCAGGAGCATTTGCAGGCGCATCTGCAACTGAAAGACGGCCAGCCGCTGACTATTGATGTCAAACCGCGTCTGACGCCCATCGCGAACTGGCTGCCATTTGTGCTGTGCGCGCAGTTAGCCTTATTGCTGATCTGCTCGTGGTTTGCGGTGCGCCAGGCGGTGAGGCCGCTGACGGTTTTTACCCACGCGATAGAATCCCTCGACCCGACGACGCTCTCTGCCAACCCGATGGCGGAGAACGGGCCAGCCGAAGTGCGTTATGCCGCCCGCGCGTTTAACGCCATGCAGGCGAGAATTAAAGGCTATCTCAAAGAGCGGGCACAAATTCTGGCGGCCATTTCCCATGATTTACAAACGCCGATCACCCGGATGAAACTACGCGCTGAAATGGCCGACCAGCCTGAGCTGCGCGACAAACTGCTGCTGGATTTGGAGGAGATGACGCATCTGGTGCGTGAGGGGATTGCTTACGCCCGCGCTTCGGAAAATCTTGAAGAGAAGTTCAGCCGTATCGATCTGAATGCATTTATCGACAGCGTGGTTTGTGATTATGTGGACGTCGGCAAGCGCGTGTCATTTACGCCAGCGCCGCAGCCCGTGGCGCTCATTACCCATCCGCAAGCTTTGCGACGGATCCTGACCAATCTTATCGACAACGCCCTGAAGTTTGCGGGCAGTGCGGAACTGGTTTTGAATACGACGCCGCATGACAGGGTAGAGATTGTGCTTACCGACACCGGGCCGGGTATTCCTGCAGAAGAGCTGGAGGCTGTGCTGCAACCGTTCTACCGGGTAGAAAGCTCGCGTAACCGTGAAACCGGTGGCACCGGCCTGGGCCTGGCTATCACCCAGCAATTGGTTCAACAGCTACGGGGCCAACTCTGGCTGGTGAACCGCGAGCCGCAGGGGCTGGAAGTGCGCATTCATCTTCCCACTGCCCGTTAATTGTTTTCTTCTGTATCTGCGCCCTCTGGCGCGATACAGGAAAACAATTCGGCATTATCTCGACACAGCCTGAATACAATAGTCGGTTTAAATAAGCCATCCGCCGAGACAAGCTCAGACGGAAATAAACGTATTTAACCGAATTATTGTGAGGCTTATTATGAAACTTCTTCGCACCGTTATTCTTCCCTTCGTACTGCTCATCTCTGCCGCGGCGGCCATGCCTGCTTTCGCTGCCAAAGAAATTAATAACACTCAGGGGCTGGTGAAAATTGGCACCGTTTCTGACAGCAGCAGTAATGTTCTCTCGCTGTCCGATTTAAATAACAACCTTTCGATGAAAGCCGATAAAGCCGGAGCCACGGCCTACCGTATTATCGCCGCCGGTGGCAATAACAGTTATTACGGCGTGGCTGAAATATACCGTTAATGGTGTATCTCATTATTTATTATTTCGCCCAGATACATTGGGATAAGAATCCACGGTCAGACTGAAATAGAGCAGATACATCACGCCATTAATCTGGTGATGTCGGGAACCTCTTCCCGCCGGTATTACAGGGTCTGTTATTTCTGGAGAAAATGATGAAGCCGTTACATAAAACGTTATTAGCTATGACTGCCGCCGGTCTGATGACCGGTTTTTCAGTCCACGCCGAAAAGCTGCACACTATCGTGCTGGTACATGGCGCGTTTGCCGACGGCACCAGCAGTTGGGAGCAGGTGATCCCGGTGTTGCAGTCACGCCATTATGAAGTGATCACCGCGCAAATTCCGCTGACGTCGCTGAAAGACGATGTCGCTGTGACCGAACGCGCCATTGCGCGTGCCAAAGGCGATGTGATTTTGGTCGGGCATTCGTGGGGCGGTACGGTGATCACTCAGGCGGGAAGTGACCCGCGAGTGAAAGGGCTGGTGTATATCAATGCGTTTGCGCCGTCAGCCGGGCAATCCACGGCGGAGTTGGTCGACAGCTTCCCCGCCGCGTCGGGTAGCGCAAAAATCGTCAAAGGGGCGGATGGTTTCCTCACTCTTCCCGCCAGTGCGATAGCCAGTGACTTTGCGCAAGATGCCACGCCGGAAGCGCAAAATATTGTCGCCATCACGCAGGTGCCGATCCGCGCCGCCAGTTTCAATGAAAAGGTGACTAAAGCCGCGTGGCAGCAAAAACCGAGCTGGTTTTTGGTCGGCAGCAATGACCGGATGATCAACCCTGATCTGGAGCGGGCCATGGCGAAGAAGATCCGCGCCCATGTGACCGAACTGCCAGTGAGCCACGTGCCGATGCTCTATGACCCGAAAAACGTCGCCCGCACCATTTTCAAAGCGGTCAACATTACGTCGGGCAACTAGTCCGCGTCAGGGAGTTTTTATGTCAATCCTTATTGCCTATTTAGGCGGGCTGCTCACGCTGCTAAGCCCGTGTACGTTACCGGTGATCCCGCTGCTTTTTGCCGGAGCCGGAAAGAATAAAGGCTATTTCATCGCATTGTTGGCGGGCATGGTGCTGACCTTCACGCTGGTGGCGTTATTGGCAACCGCTAGCAGCGAATGGGTGGTGCATGCCAGCGCTGTCGGCCGCTGGTTGGCGTTAGGGCTACTGGCTGTCACTGCCGCTTCGCTGATTTCTGAGCGTTTTGCCCAGAAAATAGCACAGCCTGCGGTGCGACTCGGTTCGCTGTTAGACAGCCGAAGCCGTCAGCAGCGCGGAGTAGCTGGTGCGGTGCTTTCCGGTACGGCGGTAGGATTGTTATGGGCACCCTGCGCAGGACCAATATTGGGCGCGATACTCAGTACCACGATGCTTAACGGTGCGTCTGGGCAGAGCAGTTTGCTGTTGCTGGCCTATGGCAGCGGCTGTGCCACGATGCTGGCGTTACTGTGGTTTTGCGGCGACAGCTTGCTGGCAAGGTTGCGCAGTAAAATGGCGTTAACCGTCCGTTTTCGGCAGATGGCCGGGGTGATGATGCTGGCGTCGGTGGTGTTTATCGCTTCGGGGGCGACCAGCTTGCTGGATACCAACAACGTCGTCGGCCAGCGGCTTGAGCAGCAGTTATTGACCCTACAACCGTCACCCGCCAAAAGAGTGATGGTGCAACCGGTGGATATTCAAGCGCCTTCGAGCCAGATGCCGTCGCTTTCTGGCGCTGTGACCTGGCTGAACTCGCCAGCACTCACTCCGGAACAGTTAAAAGGCAAAGTGGTGCTCATCGACTTCTGGACTTTCGATTGTATTAATTGCCAGCACAGTCTTCCTCACGTTCGTGAATGGGCGGAAAAATATCAGTCACAAGGATTAGTCGTGATCGGCATCCATACGCCGGAATATCCGTGGGAGAAAAATATTGATGCTGTTAATCAAGCGCTAAAAAAATGGAATATTCACTACCCCGTGGCGGTCGATAATAACTACGCCATATGGAATGCGTTCGGTAATCAATATTGGCCCGCACATTATTATTTCGATGCGAAAGGGCAATTACGTTTCGAGAGTTTTGGTGAGGGGGATTATCAACAGCAAGAGAAAGTCATTAATGCGTTATTAGCTGAGTCGAAGGCGTAATCGAATAAGGAGGTCTACGAATAGAATCTGACATATTTATTTATCACGTTGTTGAACATTTCATCGTTATTTAACATCACTTTTATCTGGAGATTTATATGAATCGTATTGCCCTGTCTGCTATTGCTTTATCTCTGATTTCTTTTAGCGCGGCCTCTCTGGCGGCGGAAGCCACCGGCCCTAATTTAGAGCGTTGTTTTGGCGTAGCAAAAGCCGCTGACAACGACTGTAAAGCGGGCGCGGGCACCACCTGCGCAGGGACGTCGAAAATCGACTACCAGAAAGATGCCTACAAGATGGTGCCGCAAGGTACCTGCACGTCAATCCAGACGCCGAAAGGCCACGGCTCACTGACCGAAGGCTAAACCACAAGGGCCACGACCATGACGACAACAATTCAACTGGGTGCCGGGCTGGGGCTGAAGCCGGAGCATTATCTGTCAGCACGCAACAGCTCGGCGGACATCTGGTACGAAGTCCACAGTGAAAATTATCTGATGGCCGGTGGCCCGCGTAGAGAGTGGCTGGCTGCCATTCGCCAGCAACACGCAATCTCCCTGCATGGCGTATCGCTGTCTCTGGCCGCCGACGCCGCGCCTGACCCTGCGCTGCTGCTACGTTTACGGGCGCTGGTGGATGACATCAACCCGGCGTTGATCTCCGAGCATCTCGCGTGGTCGCAGTGGGATGGGGCGTATTACCCTGACCTGTTGCCGGTGCCGCGTACCTCGCACGTATTGCGACGGCTTATCGACAATATCAACCGCACGCAGGACGCGCTGGGGCGACAAATCTCGCTGGAGAACCCGACGCATTATCTGTATATGCCGGAACATCAATGGGATGAGATCGACTTTTTACAGGAAGTGAGTCAGGCCACCGGTTGCGGCCTGCTGCTGGACATCAACAACGTTTGGCTTAGTGCCCATAACCTGGGGTTTGATGCGGCGTTGTGGCTGGAAAGCTTTCCTGCAGACCGCTTGACGGAGATCCATCTCGCCGGTTTTAGCAGCGATGAAGGGGGCAGCCATTTGCTGATCGATAGCCATGACAGCCCGATTTCAGAAGATATCTGGGCACTGTATCAGCGACTGATTCAGCGTGTCGGTGCTCGCCCGACGCTGATTGAACGCGACGATAAGCTTCCCGAGTTCGTCGTTTTATTGCAAGAGCAACAACGGGCGCAACGCATTTTGAAAACGTACGGAGGCCACCCATGAGTGACGCCCTCAGCCGTTATCATCGCGCGTTTATTCAGGCGCTGTACGGTGAAGCACCTCCCGAGCTGGCGCATTTACAGCAACAACCGGGGTTTGCGGTGTATCGCAACAGCGTGCTGAAAGGCTGTATTGATGCGCTACAGGCCAATTTCCCCAGCCTTGTCAGCCTGACCGGTGCGGTATTTTTTCGCGAGATGGCGCGCCAGTACGCATTGGTAGAACCGCCACGGCAGGGCGAGCTGATTCGCTACGGCGAGTTCTTCCCCGCCGTTATCGCCGCCTATCCGCCCGCCATGGACGTGCTCTATCTGGCTGATATCGCGCGTCTGGATTGGCTATGGCTGGAGGTGTTCTGTGCGGCCCCTTCCGCGGGGCTGGACACTCAGACGCTGGTTGAGATGCCGCCCGAAAAACTCGGTGAATGCTCGCTTATCTTACGCGACTCGGCGCGCTGGCATTGGCATGCGAGCCTGCCGATTTTCACTTTGTGGCATTTCAACCGGTATCACACCGCAACGCCGGAGAATATTTTGTGGCGCGGTGAAGGGGTGTTGTTGGTGATGAATCAACAGCGCATCGAAGCCAGCGAAATAAGTCACGGTGCTGCGATATTTCTCGCTGCTTGCCGTGATGGCGTCAGTTTGAACGAGGCCAGCGAGCGGGCACTACAGGCAGAACCGACGCTCGACATCGGCCCATTATTCACGCACTTGCTGCAACAGGGTGTGTTTGCGGGCATTAGCTATTAACTTTTAGAGGTCATCATGAAAGCAACAGAATTCGCTTCACAACCACAGCCTGCCAGTGAACAGGGCGTGCGCGCATTATGGAATAGTGTGTGGCGCTGCGTGCAACGCTGCGTCAGCGACAACGTGCTGTTGCTGGTCGCCCGCGTAGGGATCGCCGCCGTCTTTTTTCTCTCAGGGCGTACTAAAGTCACCGGTTTTATGACCTTAAAACCTGCCACCTACGAACTATTTCGCACCGAGTACGCGCTGCCGCTGATCCCCTATGACATCGCTGCGCATCTGGCCACCTTCGCTGAACATACCTTCCCGGTGCTGCTGGTGCTCGGTCTGTTCTCCCGCTTCGCCGCCAGCGGATTGCTGTTCATGACGCTGATCATCGAGATTTTCGTCTATCCCGATGCATGGCCCACCCACCTGATTTGGGGCGGGTTGTTATTGATGGTTATCTCACGCGGCGCCGGGAAATGGTCGGTAGATCGGGTATTGAGGTTGATGTAGGGGAGATCAGAACTCTTGGAATACATCTCGCAAAAGCGATTTCGCTTACTTGGTTCCCTATCCTGAGTTCTGTATAGTTGCCTCGCTGCGGCAAAATCCGCAGCCGGGCGTGAGAACTCGTCGAATCTACTGGTGACAACACAACCTTGTGTGTCACCGCTTTTGCCTACCCGTTATAAATACTTTTCACTCCGTATTCATAACTTCAATGGTGGCTCAGGCGGGGCTGACTTATGTCAGGCCGGTAGCCAGTAGAGCCGGTATTCTCACCCCCGTCTGGGCTACCACCCAAGAGCGTGAGAACTCCAGTGGTAGCTTTATACCTTATCTACTGGAAGTGACATCATGACGAAAACATCCCATAGTCCG
>Ga0105856_1000650_pt1 | contig 17525 bp, 13 predicted proteins | sample OrgsoiDNA_201060_FD_89681 | JGI IMG/M metagenome (GOLD analysis project Ga0105856, IMG submission 89681) | Permafrost soil microbial communities from the Arctic, to analyse light accelerated degradation of dissolved organic matter (DOM) -... | ecosystem: Environmental > Terrestrial > Soil >...
AGCATTGCTATGAAAAATATCAATCCAACTCAAACCGCTGCCTGGCAAGCCCTGCAGCAGCATTTCGATACGATGAAAGATGTGCAGATTAGTCATCTGTTTGCTGAAGATGGCGACCGTTTCACCAAGTTCTCTGCAACCTTCGAAGACCAGATGCTGGTGGATTTCTCGAAAAACCGCATCACCGCCGAAACTCTGGACAAACTGCAAGCGCTGGCCAAAGAAACCCAACTGCAGGATGCCATTAAATCGATGTTCTCCGGTGAGAAGATCAACCGTACAGAAGATCGTGCCGTGCTGCACGTTGCCCTGCGTAACCGCAGCAACACGCCCATCGTGGTCGATGGCAAAGATGTGATGCCTGAAGTCAATGCGGTGCTGGCGAAGATTAAAGGCTTCACCGAGCGCGTGATCGGTGGCGAGTGGAAAGGTTATACCGGCAAGCCCATCACTGATGTGGTTAACATCGGTATCGGTGGTTCGGACCTCGGCCCGTTCATGGTGACCGAAGCGCTGCGTCCGTACAAAAATCATCTGAATATGCATTTTGTCTCCAACGTTGACGGCACCCATATCGCCGAAACGTTAAAAGACCTGTCACCAGAAACCACGCTGTTCCTGGTCGCGTCAAAAACCTTCACTACGCAAGAAACCATGACCAACGCCCACAGCGCGCGTGACTGGTTCTTGAAAACCGCCGGTGAAGACAAACACGTAGCTAAACACTTCGCCGCGCTGTCTACCAATGGTAAAGCGGTGAGCGAATTTGGCATCGATACCGACAACATGTTCGAGTTCTGGGACTGGGTTGGCGGACGTTATTCCCTGTGGTCTGCAATCGGCTTGTCCATTGCGTTGTCCGTTGGTTTCGAAAACTTCGAGCAACTGCTCAGTGGCGCACACGCCATGGACAAACACTTTGCAGAAACGCCGGCGGAGCAAAACCTGCCCATTCTGCTGGCGCTGATCGGTATCTGGTACAACGATTTCTACGGCACCGAAACCGAAGCTATCCTGCCATATGACCAGTACATGCACCGCTTTGCCGCTTACTTCCAGCAAGGCAACATGGAATCCAACGGTAAATACGTTGACCGTAACGGCAACCCAGTGGACTACCAGACCGGCCCAATCATTTGGGGTGAGCCAGGTACTAACGGTCAGCACGCGTTCTATCAACTGATTCATCAGGGAACCAAAATCGTTCCTTGTGACTTTATCGCACCGGCGGTGAGCCACAATGCGCTGAGCGACCATCACGCTAAACTGCTGTCGAATTTCTTCGCGCAGACTGAAGCACTGGCGTTTGGTAAATCACTCGACGTGGTAGAGCAAGAGTTCGCGGAACAAGGCAAAAAGCCAGAAGACGTGAAACATGTTGCACCGTTTAAAGTATTCGAAGGTAACCGTCCGACCAACTCCATCCTGCTGCGCGAAATTACGCCGTACAGCCTCGGTGCGTTGATCGCGATGTACGAGCACAAAATCTTCACTCAGGGCGCGATCCTCAACATCTACACCTTCGACCAATGGGGCGTGGAATTGGGCAAACAGCTGGCAAACCGTATTCTGCCAGAGCTGAGCGGTGATAAAGACGTGACCGGCCATGACAGTTCGACTAACGGCTTGATAAACCGTTTCAAAAACTGGCGCTAAATGTCCGTCATCCTTCGCGCTGTCTCGGCGTTGGCTGCCTTGGTAAATACGGGTCACTTACTTCAGTAAGCTCCCAGAATTTCCTCAGTTGTCGCCTTGATACAGCACGAATGATTTAGGGCTTTAGTTGTGACTGAATACGACATAAATAAAAGGGCTAGCTGCTAGAGGCTAGCCCTTTTTTATGGCACTTTGCTATGGCGGACACTGTGGTATTCTGCTCGAACAATTAACAAAAATGGGATCTGGATCACATGGCAGGATCGAAACGCGCAATGATGATATCCGTCATTATGCAACGAATTATGAACGTATTTTTATTGGGGCTGGCAGCCATTCTGACGCTGTTTCTGGGCCGTGAGACTTACCATCTGGCGCTGGTGTTGTTCATGAGTAACACCGAGTCTTCATCCTATTTATTGATTGAAGGCATCGTAATTTATTTCCTGTATTTCGAGTTTATTGCCTTGATTATAAAGTATTTCTCATCGGGTTATCATTTCCCACTGCGCTACTTTATCTACATCGGTATCACGGCCATTATTCGACTGATCATTGTCGATCATGAAAGCCCTTATGACACCTTGGTGTACGCGCTTGCGATCCTGGTGTTGGTGGTGACGCTGTTCCTCGCCAACAGTGAACGGTTGCGCCGCGAGTAAATGATTCACCTGCAAGCCGATTACCGCTGACGCATTCTGCGCTAGAATGCGAGGCTGATAATTAATAGGGGCGTTCAATGCGTCCCTGTCACGGAGCCCGCTAATGTCTGAGTCCCACTCCCCCGCGCCACCCCCAATTCACTGGTTTGACGATCCGCAGGTTGTTCCTGCCGATGTTGCAGACTGGCTGATGGAAATGGGCTCAATGACCCAGCGTTTTGAAAAGCAGGGCGTTACCGTTACGGTACAACCGAAACGTGAATGTTTTGTCACCCGCGAAGAGTTGGGTGAAAGCGAAGCCGAGCAATTGCCGGTCAGTGCACGTTACTGGATCCGAGAGATTGTGCTGTTTGGCGACGATGAACCTTGGTTACTAGGTAGGACGGTTATCCCCGAAGAAACATTAACGGGACCTGATTTAGCCTTGGTGGATCTGGGCACTGTGCCACTGGGCCGCTATCTGTTTGGCGGCAATACCCTGACGCGCGACTATATCCACCTTGGGCAGTTACCGCTGGCAGAAGGCGACTTGTGGGCGCGTCGCTCACGCCTGCGCCTTTCCGATAAGCCGTTGTTGCTGACCGAAATTTTCCTGCCTGACTCTCCGGTTCACCGTCCTGAAAATAAGGTACAGAATTGATGACACAGGCAAACCAACAGGGAGAACATCAGGTGTCCGCAAGTCGGTCGAAAGGTCAGTGGCGTGATTATTGCCGCTTGATGCGCATTGATAAACCCATCGGTTCGTTGCTGCTCTTATGGCCGACGCTGTGGGCGCTCTGGCTGGCGGGTGGTGGAATGCCGTCGTTGAAAGTCTTGATAGTCTTCGTGCTTGGCGTGTTCTTTATGCGTGCCGCCGGTTGCGTGGTGAACGATTACGCAGACCGTAAATTCGATGGTCATGTAAAGCGCACGGCAAACCGCCCATTACCCAGCGGCGCGATCACCGGCAAGCAAGCCAAAATACTGTTTGTCGGATTGGTATTGGCCTCTTTTCTGCTGGTGTTGACGCTTAACCGCATGACTATTCTATTGTCATTGGCTGGGTTGGCGCTGGCGTGGGTTTATCCGTTTGTGAAGCGGGTGAGTAATCTGCCTCAGGTGGTATTGGGCGCGGCATTCGGTTGGTCGATTCCGATGGCTTACGCCGCCGTAAGCGAAACTGTGCCGCTCAGTTGCTGGTTGCTGTTCGCCGCTAACATCTGTTGGACGGTGGCTTATGACACGCAATATGCGATGGTTGACCGAGATGATGATCTGAAAATCGGTATCAAGTCGACCGCGATTCTTTTTGGTCGTTTCGACAATCTGATCAACGGTATCTTGCAACTCGTGATGCTAGGGTTATTGGCCGTGGTTGGGCATCTCACGCAGTTGGGCGCTCCGTTTTATTGGTCTCTGCTGTTGGCGGCAGCCCTGTTTGTCCATCAACATAAGCTGACGGCTCAACGCGATCGCGATGCCTGTTTCCTTGCGTTCCGCCAGAATAACTACGTGGGTTTGGTGCTGTTTCTCGGCATCTTAATGAGCCTGTCGTCTTTTAGTTTCTGATACTTTGCCTCTAACAAGGGGCCTATTTGCAAAGACAGACTGGTTGAAACGAGCACATAAAAAAGCCCGGTTATCTCATCGATAACCGGGCTTTTTTTACTCTACGAGTGCCGCTATTTCACGCCGCTAAGCGTTATAGCGACTGCCCTTAGTGGTCGGTGTCGCGAACATCCACTTTCGGCTCTGCGATTGGCTCAGAGGGCTGCGGAAGTTCAGACGGCATGCCTGCGCTTTCGATAGTCAGCTTGATCTCCGGCGTCATCAAATCACTGAGAATGGTGTAAATCTCTCGCGTGTGCTCAGGGATCGCATCACCAATATCATTGATTAACCCTTCTGCCCGGAGCGTGCCGACCAGCGTGGTAAACACCGCCTTGTCGAAGAACTCTGGTGCATTGATGCCATGCAATACCGACAATCGCTGCGCCATGATCCGGCTCTCTTTTTCCAATGCACCACGGCTGATGCTCGGGTTGTTGGTCAACAAAGAGAGCGTAATGGCATAACGTTGCAGTGTTTCACGCACGCCTGCCGCCAGCAGTTGCAGAGGACGAATGCGTGCCGGGTTCAGTGATAGCGTTTCACCATCACGTTGGATCAATCCCTGACGCGCCAGCTCAGCACTCAATACCTCAAGCAGGGCGGGTAACTGTTCTTTGCTGTAATGCATGAACAGTTCGGCTTTTATCATTGGGAAAATTAATTCCACCTGACGCAACAACTCAGCGCTGCTTACGGAGCGATGGTGCATGACAATACTGGCAATCAGTGATGGCAGAACCAGCATATGGTGAATGTTGTTGCGATAATAGGTCATCAACACCGCCTGTTCGCGCGGCAGAATGATGATGTCACCAATGTTATCTTTCTCGACTTCGAACTTGTTCATGTTCAGCGCGTGGTCGAGCAACTGTGCCGAGGTTAAATCCGGCACGGTGGCATCGTCGGCATAAGGCACGTTGCGCAGCAGTTGCAGATAGCAGTCGAGTTGTTCCGTCAATTGCTCACGGGTCAGTGAACGCTGACGTGATGCCAGAAGCGCGGTACAACACAGGTTCATGGCGTTTGCCGCCGCTGAATTGTTGATGCGCACCATGATCTTGTCTGCAATGTCCTGCACTGTCGGAGTTAACCAACTCGGACGTTGCGCTTCAATTGGGTCAATCGCTTCACGCCATGTCGGCACATTCTGGTTGAGATAGGTGGTGAGATGCAGCGGTTCACCAAAGTTTACATAGCCCTGACCTAAGTTACGCAGTTTGCGCAAGCCGTTGATCATTTGCATGAAACTTTCTTTCTCTTTCGTCGCACCACGCAACTCTTTGGCGTAAGTGCCCACTTCCATCACGTGTTCGTAACCGATGTAAATCGGCACCAGAGTGATAGGACGAGAGCCGCCGCGTAACATGGCCTGAATAGTCATAGACAGCGTGCCGGTTTTTGGCTCAAGTAAACGCCCGGTGCGCGAACGGCCGCCTTCGACAAAGTATTCTACGGAATAACCACGGGTAAATAGCTCCCCCAGATATTCACGGAACACGGTGGCATAAAGCTTATTGCCTTTAAACGTACGGCGAATAAAGAACGCACCGAGGCGGCGGAAAATCGGGCCTGCTGGCCAAAAATTCAGATTGATACCGGCGGCAATGTGCGGCGGCACCAGACCTTGATGGTAAAGCACGTAAGACAGCAGTAAATAGTCCATGTGGCTGCGGTGGCAGGGCACATAAACAATTTCCTGACCATCCAAGGCCAATTGGCGTACGCGCTCAGCGTTATGGACATTAATGCCTTTATAAAGGCGGTTCCACGTCCAGCTCAACACACGGTCTGACAGCCGCACGGCTTCATAGGAGAAGTTAGCCGCTATCTCTTCCATCAGTTCGATGGCGTTTTGCTGAGCTTTCTCATGCGAAATCTTTTTGCTGCGTGCTTCGTCTTCGACGGCTTTTTCAATCGCTTTTGACGCCAGCAATTTGTTGAACAAGTCTTGGCGAACCGGCAAACGCGGGCCTACAGCAGCCAGTCTCTGACGCGAGAAATGCATCCGCGCGACGCGAGCCAGCTTTTGGGCAATGGTTTTATCCGTGCCATGTTCGGTGGCCATATAGCGCAGCGAAACGGTGTTGGAGAAGCGCACGAAGCTGTCGCGGCCCAGCCACAACACGGCAAAGAACTTCTGGACGCCGTTCAGCACACGCAGATGCGGCGTTTGTTGCCCTTCGCGACCCGGAGCACGACCAAACATCACCGAAACCGGTAACATTTGAATGTCGAGGTCAGGGTTGTTGCGGTGTAAATCCAGATAATCGTGGAACAGCTTTATCGACTCAATTTTCGGCGTGTAATAGGTGAATACGCGCGGGCCTTCAGCGATAAAAACGTGGCTTGGCAGTTGAACGCCATCAATTTCCAAAGGAATGAGGGGATCCGGCAGATTTTGCGCAAGGCACTGGGTGCGAAGCGTCAATAAGTCTGCTTTCGAATGGTAAGGCAAAACATACAGAATCGGGCGAGTTGGGTCTAAACGCAGCTCAGTGACCGGATCTGTAGGGATGACCTTGCTCTTTACCAGCAATTTTAGCGGTAAATTCAATAAGGTATAATAAAGTCTACGCCAACCTGACATAAAAACGTGAAGCCTCTTGTAAGCAAATCGCCGCAAGGATACCAGAAACAAGGTGTGAGATCTGTGGTGAAGCCATACGGGCTATATTTGTCACCCTGACCGGTTTTAAGTATAAAATGCCGCACATACTCTGTTAAGACGTACAACCCATGAAAAATGAATCTACAGGTTTAGCCCGTATCATCAAAGCGGCGGGTTTTTCACTTAAAGGCCTGCGCGCAGCGTGGCAAAACGAAGCGGCCTTTCGACAGGAAGTGATTGCCGTTGCTCCTTTCATCATACTGTCATTTTTCCTTGATGTGACCAGCGTGGAGCGCATTTTATTGGTCGGCGTGCTGATACTGGTGGTGATCGTCGAATTACTCAATAGTGCCGTCGAATGCGCGATTGACCGCATCGGGCCGGAGTTTCACGTGCTATCCGGTCGGGCCAAAGACATCGGCTCAGCGGCGGTGCTGGTGACGATTATACTGGCGGTTTTCACTTGGGTCAGTGTGTTTTGGCCGCGTTGGTTCTAAAGCGGAATACAGATTCCATAATTCACCTTAGCATTTGTTTTTATGCACTCTTAGGTTTTCATTCCCCGGTTACCTGTATATACTCACAGCAATACTGTATAAACAATCAGGGGGCGGAATGAAAGCTTTAACAGTCAGACAACAAGAGGTCTATGACCTTATTCGCGATCATATCGCCACCACCGGTATGCCACCGACCCGCGCTGAGATCGCCACGCGTCTTGGATTCCGCTCACCGAATGCGGCGGAAGAACATCTGAAAGCGCTGCAACGTAAAGGCGTTATCGAAATTGTCTCCGGTGCATCACGCGGTATTCGTCTGCTAATGGAAGAAGAAGAAGGTTTACCGCTGATTGGCCGCGTGGCCGCCGGTGAACCGCTGTTGGCACAGCAACATATTGAAGGCCACTACCAGGTTGATCCTGCGATGTTCAAACCAAGCGCTGACTTCTTGCTGCGTGTCAGCGGTATGTCGATGCGCGACATCGGCATTCTTGACGGTGATCTCTTGGCCGTTCATAAGACTCAGGATGTGCGTAACGGTCAGGTTGTGGTTGCACGCATTGATGATGAAGTGACCGTTAAGCGTTTGAAAAAACAAGGTAGCGTCGTTCAGCTGCTGCCTGAAAACAGCGATTTCGAACCGATTGTTGTTGACCTGCGTGAGCAGAGCTTCAGCATTGAAGGTTTGGCTGTTGGCGTGATTCGCAATGGCGACTGGATTTAATCATCTTTGACGTTTTAGCTTCAACTCTCGGTGGCCGCCTTCCTGACCGCTATACCGATTATTGAACGCTGATAGCATGTCTGACGTCATGATATTTGCCGTCAACTCTTCGCCCCTTAATTGGGGCGTTGTTGTTTTTGAGCAAAGGCTTAGTGCAATCGGCTCCTTTTATTTCCCACTTTGGATTAATCCTAATCCTGCGGTTTATCGCTGTATTTAACGGTAAACGGCAAATTCTCTACTACGCTTAATCATGTGATAAGCACTTATGTGTGTTGAGCCAAACACAGAAACCTAATCCACGGTAGCAGGAGAATTGATTATGAATAAGGATCAAACCGAAGGTAACTGGAAGCAGTTCAAAGGCAAAGTGAAGGAAAAATGGGGCAAGCTGACTGACGATGATCTGACTGTTGTAGAAGGTAAACGCGATCAGTTAGTGGGAAAAATCCAGGAACGCTACGGCTATAAGAAAGAAGAAGCCGAGAAAGAGCTTAAAAACTGGGAAACGGATAACAAATATCACTGGTAAGTCGCAACTCCCCCTTGCGCATCAGTGATGTATTCTGAGAAATACGCTGCTCCTACCCGGGAAGCTTTTCAGAATGTAGGGTACAGGGACGTACCGCCCCATCTTAAACCAGCACGCAATCATCGCTGTTAGCTATAAAATCAACGCTTCTTAGTGACGATACTGTGGTCATGTGCGCAATGCTCGTGGCTGTCACAAAGTTCGACTACCTTACAATCCCCGCACATACCATGCGCTTCTACCACGGAATGCCGCAGTTCAAAGCCTGAATCCAGTGCCAGTTTTGCCAGCCGCTCTTCAATCCCATCGGTGGTTTTTTCGGTCACCAATCCGCAGCGATCACAGATAAACAGCGCAGACGTATGGCTTGGCTCTTCGAAGTGATGGCAAAGCACGTAGCTGTTTGCTGACTCAACCCGATGAATAAACCCTTGTTCTAACAGGAAATCCAGCGCGCGGTATACCGTTGGTGGCTTCGCCTGTGGTTCGCTGACACGTAACAAATCCAGCAGGTCATAAGCACTGATGGCACCGGGTTGCTGCGTCATCAAGCGCAGAACTTCCAGCCGCTGTGGCGTCAGACGGACATTACGCTTCTGGCAAAGTTTTTCGGCCTGTGAAAGGAGTTGATCCGGATTGGTCAGGGTCATAAGAAGTTTCTCTGAGTACGGTGCTGGGTTGAACGCTCAACAACAAGCGAAGACTGATTTTATCACGCTTCCCGTAAATCGCCGAATTATGCGCCATTGCCTTCATTGTGTTGGCGCGACTCGGACAATCATTCATGCGTGATTCTCCAAGGCTTGTTCCACATACAAGTAGCCAATCCCCATGATTTGTTGCTCGCGGCTCAGCGTTCCCAGCCCGATGTGCGTGGCCTGAGTTTTGACACTGTCAGTTTTATCGAAAGGATTTAGCCCGCTTTGTTCAAGCACCGTGCTAAGCCAAGCATCGCCAAAGCCACAACTGCGACCATACAAATAAATTTGATTGATATTGAGGATATTTAAAAAGTTATACAGGCTGAGGCCCAGGGCGCGTGCGGCGGAAAACACCATCACTCTGAGGTTTTCATCGCCCTTATGATAGCCTTCGATGATCTCTTGCGTAGAGGGGGTTTTCAGCGTTTCTTTATCCGTTGAGGCAGCGCTGCTTTTGAGCAACATGCGGGCTTTTTTCTTCATGGCGGATAGCGAGGCAACGGTTTCCAGACAGCCGTAGCGCCCACAGGAACACAAACTGCCATCAGGGTCGATGATCGTATGGCCGATCTGTCCGCTGCCAAACAGATTGCCACGATAAATCTGCTGATTAATCACAAATGAGGAGCCAATACCGTAATCGACATTAATGACGCAAAAATCACGTTGGCTTTCAGCGTGTTGCCATTTCTCCGCCAATGCTAACATGATGCAGTCATTATCCATCAAGATCTCGGTATTTAGCTTCTCTTCCAGCAAATACTTAATTTCAATCGCGCAGTCCCACGGCGCTTGCGGCATGTTCTGCGACACGCCGGTCGTCGGGTTGACCTGCCCATGGATGGACAGCGCCAGACTTAAATTTCTCTCACGGTATAATTTTCGATAATGATGAAATAAGCGCTCAATTTCATTTAATAACTCTTGCGGCGTTTTTACCGCAATTTCACTCAGCTTAAACTCACTTTTCGCGTTGATTAGGCGATCAACCAAAATACTTTCAATACGATAGGGTGAAACGTTCATGCACAGAATATCGCTGTCTTCCACCGCCACCTGATAGCTACCACCGCCCAATCCGCGTGAATGCAAATTTACGGTGCTGTGAACGACGCTTCCCTCTTTTTGCAACTCCTCCAGAATTTTCCCTACGGCGGGGATCGACAAGTTTGAAAGTCGTGCCAGCGTCGATTTACTGGCGTTTTTCTCGCGGTAAAGCAGGGTCATCAGCACTTTCTTATTAAACTGACGAACCCGCAGATTGTTCAAACCTTTTAGCTGCATTCACTAAACTCCGCTTACTGAATTGCGTGACCGTAGCGCATTAATTCACCGCTTTCGCTGCGTAAACTCACGAAATAGAATTTTTTAGTATTCATTAGTGAGAGGGATAGATGAGCGGACACGTAAAAGTTTGGCAGGAGCAGGTCGAATTACCGACATATCTCACCGGTAAACAAGATACCCACCCGATGTTTTTAGCCCATCGGGTTTACCAAGGGTCGTCAGGGAATGTGTACCCGTATGGCGTCACCGATCAACTGACCGGTGACATGCGGATGCAGCCCTATCGGGCGCTGTACTTGGAAAATGACTACCTGAAAATCATGCTATTGCCTGAATTAGGTGGGCGTGTTCATCGTGCATGGGACAAAATTAAACAGCGCGATTTTGTCTATCACAATGAGGTGATTAAGCCTGCTCTGGTGGGGTTGTTGGGACCGTGGATCTCCGGCGGAATCGAATTTAACTGGCCGCAACACCATCGGCCAACCACCTATATGCCGGTTGATTTCACGGTGCAAGCGCAAGATAACGGTGCACAAACGGTGTGGATGGGCGAAGTCGAACCCATGCGCGGGCTGCAGGTGATGACCGGATTTACGCTGTATCCTGACAAAGCCTTGCTGGAAATCAGCGCGAAAATTTACAACGCCAACCCAACCCCACGCCATTTTCTGTGGTGGGCGAACCCCGCGGTGAAAGGCGGTGATGACCATCAAAGCGTATTCCCGCCCGATGTTACGGCGGTCTTTGACCATGGGAAGCGCGACGTCTCTTCCTTCCCGATTGCCACGGGTACCTATTACAAAGTGGATTACTCGCGTGGCGTCGACATTTCGCGCTACAAAAACATTCCGGTCCCGACGTCGTATATGGCGGACAAATCCGACTACGATTTTGTCGGTTCCTATAGCCACGATGAAGAGGGAGGCTTGCTGCACGTTGCTGACCACCATGTCTCACCGGGCAAGAAACAGTGGACGTGGGGAAATTGCGCTTTCGGATTGGCGTGGGATCGCAATCTGACTGACAGCAATGGGCCTTACATCGAGCTAATGACCGGCGTCTTCACCGATAATCAGCCGGACTTCACCTGGCTTGATGGGTACGAAGAAAAATGTTTTGTGCAGAACTTCATGCCTTACAGTGGCTTAGGCATGGTGCAAAACGCCAACACCGACGCGGTGCTCAAACTGCAACGTGATGGGCAACGGGTGGAATGGGGCGTCTATGCCGTCACTGCGTTGCAGCAAGCGCGGATACTGATCACTGCGGGCGATGGCGAACAGGTTGTGGTTGACCGTGAAATCACCCTGCGTCCCGGTGACGTGCTGCATGAAACGCTGCAAGGGGAGTTTCCCCCTCAGCTTAAAATCAGTTTACTGGCCGCAAACGGCCGCGAAATTCTGCACTATCTCGAGCATCAGCCGCAAGAAACCGCGTTGCCTGCCGCCGCCAAAGCCCCCTTGCCCGCCGAACAGATTCAGTCGGCGGAAGAGGCATGGTTTATCGGCCAGCACCTTGAGCAGTACAACCACGCCAGCCTTGGCGCACCGAACTATTATCTGTGCGGGTTGGCGCTAGACCCGCTGGATTATCGCTGCAATCTGGCACTGGCAACCCGTGAATATAACCGCGCTAACTTTGTGGAATGTATCGCCTTTGCCGACAGCGCGCTGAGTCGCGCCCACCGCTTGAATAAAAATCCGCAATGCGGCTTGGCTAGCCTGATGCGCGCCTGCGCCTATGAGCAGCTCGGTGATTTCGATGCGGCTTATGAGGATTTCTTCCGGGCTATTTGGAGCGGCAATGCGAAATCCGGCGGTTATTTTGGTTTAGCGCGTATTGCGACCCGCCGCACAGATTACGTCCAGGCGTTGCAATTTTGCCATCAAGGTCTGGAAAGCAACGCCAGCCATTATGGGCTCATCGCGCTTAAAGCCCTGCTTTTGACCCTATCAGGTGACCCTGAACAGGCGCATGGCTATCGCCAACAACAGCTACAACGCTACCCGTTGCATTATTTGCTGCATTTCTTGAATTATCAGCAGCAGCCAAACCGCGAGTCGCTGCAGGCTTTACGTTCAATCACCGGGCAGCGTGGTGAAAATGCGCTGAATATCGCTACGCAGTTGCTTGCGTTGGGCATGACGCCATTGGCGCTTGAGGCGCTGGAGGCTCTCGACAGCCAGGAAACGCTGCCGTTGTATTTGCAGGCCAGCCTTGATCCACAAAATCGCCAGGCATTGATCAGCCGCGCACGACAGGCTTTCCCACGCAATGTGCGTTTCCCTAACAGCCTTGCCGAAGTGCAGATGCTAAACCGCGTTAGCGATGACGCTTTTGCACTTCATCTGCTGGCCTGCTTCGACTACAGCAAAGGCAATCTGGTCGCAGCCGTGGCACGTTGGCAACACTGTCTGGCGCTGGAACCCGATTTTGCCGACGCATGGCGCGGCTTGGGGATCCATGCATGGAATGCCGAACAGGACGCGGCATTTGCCCTTCGTTGCTTTCATCAGGCTTTTGAACTGGCACCACAGGATGCCCGTTTGTTATTCGAACTGGATATGCTGAAAAAACTCACGGCAACTCCGGCGCAGCAACGTTTGTCGCTGCTGGAAGCCCATCTTGACGTGGCGACACAGCGTGATGACCTGACCGCGGAGTTGCTAAGTGTGTATCACCAGTGCGGCAAGTTTGAGGTAGCCGCCGCGCTGTTGGCTCATCGTGAATTCCACCCGTGGGAAGGTGGCGAAGGACGCGTCACCGGGCAGTTTTTATTGAATGCACAACTGCGCGCGCTGGCATTACTCGAAAGCGGACACGCTGCTGACGCACAGCAGATTTTGCTGGCGGCACAAACCTATCCGCTCAATTTGGGGGAAGGGCGTTTGGTTGGGCAAACCGATAATGACCTGTATTACTGGCTGGGCGTCACGGCACAAAAACTCGGCCAATCACAGGCAAGCGCCTGGTTTGAACGCGCCGCGCAGGGTGATCAAGGCATCAGCGAACGGCGTTATTACAACGACCAGCCGGTGGATTATCTGTTCTATCAGGGCATGGCATTGCGCGCGTTGGACAGACCATCAGCGGCTGACGCGCTGTTCATCAGCATGTTGGATTGGGCTCAACAGCAATCTGATGAGGCGGTGAGCGCTGACTTCTTTGCCGTCTCCTTGCCCGATTTGCTGGTGCTCAACAGTAACCGCCAGACGCAGCACCGCGAACATGTGTTGCTGGTCAAAGGATTAGCCGAGCTTGGAATGGGCGATCGTCAGGCCATTCATACCCTTAAGCAGGTGCTGGTCCTCAATCCTGCGAATAACAAAGCGCAGCTTTTTCTACACCTTGCAGAGCATCAGGCGGGTTTGCTCAATGCTGTTGAGTTGACTCGGTGAGGGCCGCGTCAGGCGGGTTTAGGAGGAGTCTATGTCTCTGTTGAAATTAACCAACGCTCAGATATCACTGACGGTTTCTTCTCGTGGCGGCAGCATCCTCCAACTGGTTGCGCATCATCCCACGGGGGACCAGCCTTTGCTGCGTCCTGCTGTGGTATCAGAGGAAACACCAGCCTCTGCGTCGGGCTGTTTTCCTCTGGTGCCCTTTGGCAATCGTGTGGAGGGCAATCAGTTTGAATGTAACGGAACGCGTTACTCGTTGGCGCCAAATACTGAGTGCGATAGCCATTACCTGCATGGCGACGGTTGGCTCAACGAGTGGCAGTGTCTCGAGCACGGCTCACAGCATATTTTGCTGGAATACGTGCATGCACAAGGGGTGTACCACTACCGCGTCCAGCAACGGTTTGAACTGGAGGACTGCCGCGTGTTGCTGACGCTCAACGTGACGAATCTGGGAAAAAACGCCATGCCTTTTGGACTGGGCTGGCACCCGTTTTTCCCTCTGGAGGCTGATACCCAACTGCAAGCCGAGGCCAGCGGCTATTGGCAGGAGGAGGCGCAGTGGCTGGCAGGCGCACATCGTGCAGATATTCCCGCTGACCTGTGTTTTTCAACCGCTCAACCGTTACCACGGCGTTGGGTGAATAACGGTTTTTCCGGCTGGAATGGGCAGGCAACGATCACCTGGCCACAGCATCAACAACAGCTCAGGCTGGTGACGGAGCCTGCTTGCCCGGTCTATTTCGTCTTTGTTTCTGACCCTGCCTTTGAGGAGGGATATTGCTTTGATTTCTTCTGTTTCGAGCCGATGAGTCATGCCGCGAATGGTCACCATATGTCTGATTTAGGTGGGCTGAAAATACTCCAGCCGCAGGGATCACTCAGCCAGCGCATGACGTTATCTGCAGAAAATATGGCGTAGCCCTGCTTGACGAGACGAGAGGTAACGAGATGAAAAATAACGCGATGTTAAACATGCCCTATGTGTGGATGATTTGTCTGGTGGCGGCGTGCGGTGGCCTGCTTTTTGGCTATGACTGGGTGGTGATCGGCGGCGCAAAACCTTTTTATGAAGCCTATTTCCACATTACCGATCCCGCCATGTCCGGTTGGGCAATGAGCTCCGCGTTGGTGGGTTGCATACTGGGTGCGCTGGTGTCGGGGTGGTTGTCAGACCGCTATGGCCGCCGTTTACCGCTGATCATCGCGGCAGTGGCTTTTACCTTATCGGCGATTGGCACGGGCCTGGCGAATGAATTCGACTGGTTTGTTTTTTGGCGCATTGTCGGCGGGGTGGGGATTGGTCTGGCATCGGCATTGGCACCGGTTTATATCGCCGAAATCAGTCCCGCTGAGAAGCGCGGACGTTTTGTAGCGGTCAATCAGCTCACCATTGTGATTGGCGTACTGGCAGCTCAGTTAGTGAATTTGATGATTGCTGAACCTGTCGCCTCGGCGGCCACGCAGGCAGAAATTCTGCAAAGCTGGAATGCACAAATAGGCTGGCGCTACATGTTTGGCGCGGAAGGTATCCCAGCATTTCTCTTTTTGTTGCTGATGTTTGTGGTACCTGAATCCCCGCGCTGGCTGGCCAAAGCTAACCGCTATCCGCAGGCTGAAAAAGTGTTGCGGCGCATTGGTTCCGAGCAGTATGCGCAGATGACACTGGCCGATATCCGTCATTCCCTGGGGTCTGAAAATCAGAAAGTACCGTTCTCCGCCTTATGGCAACCGAAGGTCAGACCGATTGTGGTGATGGGCGTGATATTGGCGGTGTTCCAGCAGTGGTGCGGGATTAACGTTATCTTCAACTACGCGCAGGAAATTTTTGCCTCCGCTGGTTTTGATATCAACGACACCTTGAAATCGATAGTAGCGACCGGACTGATTAACCTGATCTTTACCTTACTGGCGCTGCCGTTGGTCGACCGCATTGGGCGTCGGCGTTTAATGCAGTACGGTGCGGCGGGGTTAACCATTATCTACGTGCTGATCGGCGCGGCCTATTCTTTTGGCATCATGGGGTTACCAGTATTGTTGCTAGTACTGGTGGCGATAGCGATTTACGCCGTGACGCTGGCCCCGGTGACATGGGTATTACTGTCGGAGATTTTCCCAAATCGGGTTCGAGGTTCAGCGATGGCGACTTGTACGCTGGCGTTGTGGGTTGCCTGTTTCGTGCTGACCTATACCTTCCCACTGCTCAATGTGGCACTGGGCGCGGCAGGCAGTTTCTTCCTGTATGGTGCGATTTGTCTGGCAGGCTGGGCCTTCGTACAGCTAAAAGTGCCTGAAACCAAAGGGGTTTCGTTGGAAGCGCTGGAGCAGCAACTGAGCCAGACAGCGGCCGAGCGCAAAGCCGCCAAAGTGACGGCTTAATGGGCTCTTACCCATTGACTCAGGTGCAGACCCACCCGCGATGGGTCAGTTTGCGCCTGAGGTGCCGAATCTTTGTTCTGTGATATAATCGCTGATTCCATTCCCTTCGGCTGATTACGCTGAGGGGAGCGCCCAGAACACCTTCAGCGAATGTCAGGTCGATGTCAGAAACTCAAAACGCCACACCTCAGCACAGCATAACGCCCTATTCCGCCCAACGTTTTTCCGTCGCGCCCATGCTCGACTGGACAGACCGCCATTGCCGTCACTTTCATCGGTTAATGACCGGCCAGACGCTGCTGTACACCGAAATGGTAACCACCGGCGCGATCATCCACGGCAAAGGGGATTATCTGGGCTTTGGCGATGCGGAGCATCCGGTGGCGTTACAGCTCGGCGGCAGCAATCCGGCGGATCTGGCGCAGTGCGCCAAACTGGCGGAACAGCGTGGCTATGATGAGATCAACCTGAACGTTGGCTGCCCTTCAGACCGCGTGCAGAATGGCATGTTTGGTGCCTGCCTGATGGCGCAAGCGTCGCTGGTAGCCGATTGCATTAAAGCGATGCGCGACGCGGTGTCTATTCCCGTGACGGTCAAAACCCGTATCGGCATTGACGAGCAGGACAGCTACGAATTCCTGTGCGATTTCGTCCAGCAGGTTTCGGCTAACGGCGGCTGCGATACCTTTATCATCCATGCTCGCAAGGCGTGGTTATCGGGGCTTAGCCCGAAAGAAAACCGCGAGATCCCACCGCTGGATTATCCGCGCGTGTACCAATTGAAAAAGGATTTCCCGCACCTGACGATGGCGATTAATGGCGGCATCAAAACGCTGGAAGAAGCCAAGGTGCATCTGCAACATATGGATGGTGTGATGGTCGGCCGCGAGGCCTATCAAAATCCCGGCATGTTGCTCAACGTTGACCGCGAGCTTTTTGGCTCTGATGCACCGCTGTGCACCGCGCCGGACATTATTCGCAGCTTGTATCCGTACATCGACGCTGAACTGGCGAAAGGCACGTATCTCGGCCATATAACTCGCCACATTCTGGGGATTTTCCAGAGCGTGCCGGGGGCCCGTCAATGGCGCCGTCATCTGAGTGAGAATGCTCACAAGCCAGGTTCCGGCATTGAAGTGGTTGAACAGGCGCTGCAATTAGTGGCGCAACCGCAAGCCGCGTTCAGTCAGGCATAGATACGTTAGTGAAATTCGCTAAAAGTTAGTTTTTCCTGCCATCCTCAGCACGCATCGTTCTCATGTGTGCTGGGGAAATTTCAATAAATTCAATGCATTAAATTCTTCGCCACTCTGGCACGCTTCTTGTAATAGCTTCTCGGGTAATAGACTTTAGTCGTCAGATGGCATGTGTCAGGCTGATTCCGTCTCTTTCGCTGTTTTTAAGGAGCATGCGATGTTGGAAATTCTCTTTGTGCTTGGCTTTTTCTTTATGCTGTTGATGACCGGTATTTCACTGCTG
>Ga0105856_1000653_pt1 | contig 17445 bp, 16 predicted proteins | sample OrgsoiDNA_201060_FD_89681 | JGI IMG/M metagenome (GOLD analysis project Ga0105856, IMG submission 89681) | Permafrost soil microbial communities from the Arctic, to analyse light accelerated degradation of dissolved organic matter (DOM) -... | ecosystem: Environmental > Terrestrial > Soil >...
ATTCCGGACACTGTTCGCGATATGGGTGCGTTTAATGTCGATGTCTTCGTTCCCGCGCACTGCACCGGTTGGCGTGCCGTCAACGCGATGGTGAGGGAGTATGGTGAGAGCGGTGTGATGCCTTGCGCCGTCGGAAAAATGTATGTTTTTTGAGGCGAGTTCAGGGCCTTGGCGCGGCGCATAGGTGAACGCTAGAGTGTCTAGTGTCTGGTTCACTAGTCTTGTCTTGAACACCGAGCTGACGCAACGCATGTGCGATTGAAGTGCGCTTCCGATTCGTCAGATCAAGGCGCACGCGCGGTGCACATACCAAAGGGTACAAGGCAGCAAATTCGTGCCTGCGATAATAAGACTTCAGGGTTATTTTCTCGTCCTGACGGTGTGTCGCTGCGGGTCCAGGCAATTTACGCGTCCGCAGTAGTTTTGGGCATGGATAAGGACTCGTGCAAATACGCTTAGCGGATGACAACCGGCGTCCGGTTGGATCTCTCAACGCGAGGGGTGGTGCACGGGAATTCCGGCTACCTTCGAATATTGCGCGGCTTAGCCGCCCTAATCACAGCGTGGCACGGTATCTGAATTGAATCCTTACATAGACTTTCGCCCAGTAGTAGGAAACTTCCTCAACGGTTAATGGACCGCTTCGACAGCGTTACAGTTTTTAGCAGGATTTCAAAATGGGAAGATATGATCAGTACGTTCTTTTAACGCGCAGGCAGGCTACGACGAAAAAATTATGCGTGAAGCTTTTTCGCACGCCATTCTGTTAAGACTGTCGTTATCCATTGCTACTACTCCCGCGCCGTCGGTATACCGGACGCGGTAGCGAAGCATTTCGGAAAGGTCTACCCGGGAGCTTATCCACAATGAGGCCGGAAGCGCGGCGGGCGCCGCCGCGTCCCTATCCCCGGTCGTGGTGTCTGGTGGGCGTGCAATTGACACTTTGCGGTAGGTTACCGTCGCGCAGCATCTCCTTTGGATTCAGAATTTCGTCGTCGTGCATCACACAAACGGCGGAGGGACAAGATATACGGCCGATGGCATTATTGACACCTACATGCATAAAAAGGGGTCGACATTGGCAATCTTTACTATAGCGACAATATCTGCATAACTGACTTTGAAGTCGCACTCGCACAGATGTCAAGCTGATTCGATAACACTTGGGCACGCCAAAGCATGCAGACATTTACGGCTTCTAAATGACACGGACAACGGTTCTTTGACGGAAGTCGCAAAGGATATGCACAAGGCTTAAGCGCGACCTTATTGCGATCAGCTAATAATTCTGGGCGAAAATGCCTGCTTCAGATCTGAGGCCGTTCGTTCACTTCGCCGGTTGGATGCGGACTGACGCGAGCAACCACGGGAGACGCTCGTTGACGCGAAAAATTATGGCGGATAGTGATACATAACCTCTCTGCGAGAAGGGACACGGCGCAATGCCGTGCCTAACGACTTCGACGCGAAGCAATCATGGTCGCGAAGCGGTAGGTCGCCAAGGAGGTTGGCCAAGCTTCTTGATATGCGAAAAGTCCGCCTCGCGGCGGTGCCCTGTTTCGGCACAACGCACTCGTGGCAGAGGGGCGACGCAATGCGCGGCCCGTCAAGCTAATAAGTGATGTTTGTCCTGCGCAATTGACGCGTGCTACACGCACGGTTGCCTCCTTGTATCGCCCCATTTCTGACGGCTCTGATTCAACAGCGCAATTGAGTTGTAAATGTGAGTACATGCACCTAATTTGCAGAATTTTTATCAACCATGTTGACTAATAGGTGTATATAAACGCAATATCAACTAAGCTTAGAGGGCAGGCGTGCGCTAAGGTGCTCGTCAAAATGTCCGCGAATCGTTTTCACACTCGAAAGTGCTGCGAGAGGCGCCCGCTCGGGGGGATGGGACATCTCAATGCACAAGGGGTGATGCAAGGTTTCAGTAGAAGCGCCGCCGAAGGTGGCATGTTTGCGTATGTGAGTTGTCGAAGATGGTTGATATCAGGGGACGGGCAGTTGCCTTAGCAGAGCAACGGCGCCGCCGGATCGGTTTAGCACGACTGTTTAGTGGCGCATGGGCGGTGCGAGGCTCGAACGCATCGTCGCCAGATGCCAAAAAGTGAAGTGGTCTTCGGCCGCCGCCACGCAGGGTGGATTGGGGCACTGTCGATGATTGCAAAATCGTCGCGGCCGTAGGCCCTTCCGGACCCAACTTAAAAAGCAAGGAAAAGTATCTCGACATGAACCGTTGTGCAGTCATATTCGAACGGTTTTCTTTCGGGCGGTGCGAAGTTTCGGTCGCACAGCGCCAGATCAGGTATTGCGGCAAAGTTATCGCCGTCGGTGACCGGTCGTTCGAAATTCTGCTTACACTTGCGAAAGCTCGGGGAAGGATTGTAAGTAAGGACGAACTGATGGCGACTGTCTGGCCACAGCGCGTTGTCGAGGCAAACACTCTTGAATCACATGTGTCGTCCCTGCGCAAAGTGCTTGGCACGGAGCGTGGGGCGATTCGTACCATCGCAGGCAGGGGTTACCAGTTTGTTGCGGATATCGTCGGTGAAACAGAAGATCGGTCTTTAGGCCGCGAAACCGGCCTGCCGGCCAAGCTCTCCCCGCTCGTTGGAAGGGAAGCGGCCATATCGACTCTTACGCAAATGGTGGAATCGGACCGCCTCGTCACCTTGCTTGGCACGGGTGGGATTGGGAAAACGCGCCTTGCAATCGAAACAGCACGGTGCCTTGCAAGCTCGTTTCCCGATCGCGTCTGTCTGGCGGAACTTGCGAAGCTTTCGTCGGGCGACCATGTTGCAATGTGCGTCGCAACTGCCCTTGGATTTCTGCCTGCGGACAGTCAAATACTTGAGGACCGGGTGGCTTCCGTCCTGAATGACAAGAAGGTTCTGCTGGTGATCGACAACTGTGAGCACATCATTGAAGCCGTAGCTCGAACTGTGGCGACTATACTTAAGGCCTCGCCATCGCTTCACATAATTGCAACATCGCGAGAGGTCCTCCGCGTGGAGGGTGAACGGATTTATCAAGTACCCGCGCTTGAAGTTCCCCTGCTGGATAGCGACACGGTGCAAGATGTCTCAAGGCGCAGCGCGGTGCAGCTTTTCGATAGGCGTCTGCGCGCTGCCGGCTTCGTCGGGAATGACGATATTGAAACGGCTAGGTACAAAGCTCGAATCTGTCGACATCTGGACGGTCTTCCGCTAGCAATCGAACTCGCGGCCGCGCATGCGCTGGTTCTAGGTATAAAGTGCGTTGCTGAACGACTGGAAGATAGGTTTGAATTGTTCAACCGGGGAAGCAGAGCGGTCTCTGCCCGACATCAAACGCTGCGCGGCGCGCTTGATTGGAGCTACGACCTTCTCCCGCAGTTCGAACAGCAGATATTTGCGAGACTCAGCGTATTCGCCGGCGCGTTCTCAATCGAAACTGCCCAAGCCATTCTATCCGACGAGGGCATGTCCCCGAATGCCGTCCTCGAAGGAGTCATGAACCTTGTGTCGAAGTCACTACTGACAGCCCAGACTTCGGGGGTGGTCATGAGTTACCGGCTGCTCGAGACGACTCGCAGTTACGCAGCCGAGAGGCTCGTCGATGCCGGCGGACTGTTGTTGACGGCGCGCCGACATGCGGAATATTTCCTCGCCGAATTTGAGCGCGTAGAGTTAGATTGGGATTGCTCTGACTCAGACCAACTGCTATCACGTTTTCGTGAGTACCTTGACGACCTGCGCTCCGCACTGCGTTGGAGTTTTTCGGACCAGGGTGACGTGGCGCTTGGGATTGCTATCGTCACCGCCGCTGTCCCGTACTGGATGAAAATTTGCCACGTTGCAGAGTGCCAACTGAATGTTGAAAACGCCATCGCGCGGATGAACGCGAATGGCATTTCCGATGCTCGGCGTGCAATGAAATTACGCCTTGGCCTTGGAGGGGTGTTCGTGTATGCATGCGCAGCCGAAAAAGCACGCGCGCATTTTGAAATCGCTTTGGAGCTTGCCCTTGAAGTGGGCGATAAGGCCTTTATTCCGAAAGTCATCTCTGGGTTGTGGGCATGCACCTACTTACGCGGGCCGTTCGGACTTTCCGTACAGTACGCTCGTCAATTTGAGGAGGTGTGTCGGACTCGCGAGGTGCGCGACGATGTCATAACCAGTCATCGTATGCTTGGGTCAGCGTACTTTTGCATTGGAGACATGAGTCGAGCCAGAAGGCACGTGGAATCCTATCTCGCGAACGCACCATCGATCCCATATGCGTCCACCCTCGGTTTCCTTCTGGACGGCCAAGTCGGGGCGGAGTGTGTGTTGGCGCATACGCTTTGGATGCAAGGCTTCCCTAAGGCAGCCAATGACGCGATGCACCGAGCGCTCGAGCGCGCCGACAGGACTGGGGACGCCTTAAGCTCTTGGTTTGCTCGCGAGATGTGCTCGTGTCCGCTAACGCTGCTTATGGGCACCCCATCTGATCTTCGCAGGCACGTTGACGATGTCTCAAACATTGCACGAATACACGGAATGTCCACATGGAACGTGCACGTAGATGTTTGGGAGGGCGTGGCGCTCTCGGCCGAAGGTGATGCAGGAGCATTCGAACGATTTATTCAGCCGGCGTTCGCAAAGCTTTCCGAATGGCAATTTAATGCGAGCCTTACTGGACTCTTCAGTGAATTGTGCAGGCAGTTGGTGTTGAACGGGAGGTTGGGCGTGGCAGAGAAGTTTGTCTCAGAAGCGATCGTGCGCGCTGAGCGCGTAGAAGATGGGTGCTCCTTGCCCGAATTGCATCGGCTTCGGGGCGAACTGGAGCTTCACGTTGGCCGAGGTCGGTCAGAGTTGGTGGCTGAAGAGGCGTTTTTGCTTTCGCTTGAGCTTGCGGAAGATGGCGGTCTACTAGCGTGGGGACTTCGCGCTGCTCTTAGCCTGGGGAAGTTGCGACAGAAGCAGCAGCGGTACAAGGAGGCACACGACGTCGTCGAACAAGTGCGGTGCCGCTTTACCGAGGCGTCCGATACGTCCGACTTAATCGCTGCCGACAGATTTCTTTCTGAGACTCGTGCCGCGATGCCTTGTTGTATTCCAGAATTTCCGGGGAGACTCGCGCCAAGTGCTTGACCGGCGTTTCAGGACCTGCCTCTCGCTTCGGCTCCCAAGCAAGCGAGCCCGACTGAGATACTGACCTGCACGTTTAGTGCAGAAATCGGAGCCATGCGTTCGCCCTCAATTCTCAACAGTTACCATTCGAAAGCGGGGAATGCATCCCGTTCCCCGAGAAATCCAGAATGCATTGCATGCCGCCTTCTGTCTCGGTCGAATTGCGACACACGAGGACGCTCGTCGTCAAAATGGCGATAGCCAGTTGCGATCCAGGATTTAACAAGAGGCTTTTGACGGCCGGTCATCAACAATGCCGGTGCTTTTGAGTTCGCTAGCATTGAGGTGGATGCTGGCGCGGACCAGATCTGCGAAGGAGGCGACACGCATCTTTCGCATAATTCTGCTGCGATGTACCTTGACCGTGATGATGCTGATCAAAAGAGCATCAGCAATCTGTTTGTTTCTCTTGCCGTTCGTTAGCATCACCATTACCTGATGCTCGCGGGGAGTCAATGTAGCGTAGCGACGCCGCAAATGAGCGAGCATGTCTACGCCCCCGTTCGTCGGCCGATTCACGTGGACCGCTCGATTTACGGCTGAGATTAGCGCGTCAGAATCGACCGGCTTTAGCAAGAGGTTTGCAGCACCCGACTTCATCACCTTGACTGCGGTGCGGACGTCGGCGGTACTCATGAGATGAATCACAGGAAGATCGACAGACAGAGAAACGAGCCGTTGCTGCTCTCCATTGGGGCATGCACTCAGAAAAGAGGAATCCAGTATCAGGCAACACGCGGCTCCGCATTTCGCCTGTGCAAAAAATTCGCTAACAGAGTTGAACTCCGTCATGCTGTATCCGCTCGCCTGTAACGCATCTTCTATTGCTTCTCTGGTTTTCTTATCTTCATTCAGCAGGGCAATCACCGTACTGGGTTCACATTCGCCAGCATGGTTCTTTGGGCTGGGCGCGGTCGTGTCGCGAACGGACGAAGTAAAGGTCGCTACAGAAATCTCCGCGCGCGTGGAATCGAAATGTAGTGCAACCATTACCTTCTCCTCGTGCGAAGCAGGCTAGTGCCTGTCATCAGGTTGATTTGCAGATATGCGGGAGTGACAATGCTAAAGACATTTGTCAGAAGCAGGAGACTTCAGCTCTGTTCGGATCTAGCTGAGCGTGCAGCCCGAATAGGTCGGGGCCATGATTACATCTGCACTTTCTCAATTACGAGAACTTGGTATTAAACCGGTAAACGTTGGTCCTAACGCGTTACGCCGCTATGTCTGCGCTATCTTCAACAGCCGCGTCATCCTGGCTATCCAGAAGCCCGAGAACCCCCGCGATCTTGACGAGGTCAGAAAATGTGGCTGCGCCCATCTTTCTCATGGCGCTCCCTCGGTGCATCTTGATAGTGATCACGCTAAGACCCAGCGCATAGGCGACCTGCTTGTTTAATGATCCTTTAACGACAGCCGTCATGATTTGACGCTCTCGTTGTGTCAATGTGTTGAAGCGCTCAGAAAATTGCGTGTTGGCAGCTGTTTTCCCCTGCAATTTCTCGTCCAGAGACAAGGCATTGTTGACGGCTTCAAATAGCTCCCCTTCGGTTGGCACCAAGGGCAATACGTCTACCGCACCGGCGAGCATCACCTGTACCGCGAATGCTACGTCGTGATTCGCTGTGATGAAGATGACAGGCATCTTGTTGCTCGACGCCTGCACGATCTCCTGCGCAATTGTCCCGTCCATGCCAGCGACGCATCGACCAACAATCAGACACGCGCGATGAGCGGGCCGGGGCTCGTTGGACAGTTCCGAGTAATCCTTCAACTGCACGACGCGGATACCGGCCGAACAGAGCGACGCTCGCAGAAACTGAAAAACAAGTGGGTTTTCGACAAGTAGGAAAACAGTGCCTAGCTCGCCAGCAGAAGAAGTTTGCGCACTGCGCTCACCTTGAACGACTGGAGCATCGCCCACATTGACGCTATAAGGCTCAACGATCTCTTGACCCCGCTGACGGTCTGCCTCGAACTGTTCGGCAGCGCCATCGAATTGAACTAGCGGTTTCGTCCGGAGGAGGTGTGGCGGCCGGTCAGCGGGCACAGGATCGCCGTCGTCCTGTTTGACGAGATGGCGCTTCGTGAATGAGACCATGAGAACTCCTTCGGCGCCATGTAGTCAAAAACGATCAATCGATGTTCGCGATTGGTCGTGCTTTTTTGTTGTGCCGAGCACTGCGCGATATTGCACGTCTGGGTGCGTCAAGCGAGGGTAGCGCTTGACGCGAGATCGCCGGCTGCATTCGATGGGGGCATTGGCGTCATGACATCGTAGCGGATTAGATACTCGCGCACCCTAGTTGAAAACTGCAAAGTTCTGGAACGTTCTGATGCACGGTGAATCAGTGTGTCGTGTTGGACCTATCAAGGTCAGTGAGCAACTGACGGTAGCGCTTGCCGGGGCCAAACATTGCTACACGGACTGCTAGGACTCTGCAGATCGCGAATGCGACGTGGAGGGAGGTCACTGGGCCGGTTTCATCGCATCGCGGGCGCTTCACCACAGAGTCCGTCTGAGCGTTGGAGCGAAATTTCTGGGCTCGGGAGCGGTCGTAAGGCGCTACGGCGATCCATTCCGTTGGCGCGCACGTCAAAGATCCGAGAAGGCCACGGTATCCCAGACGAGTTCGTCATCGCCGCGTGAGGGCGCGTGGAACGCAGTTTCCCCTCCTAAGGACGTTCGGCGGTGTGCCATCCATAGTGCTGCGCGTTCCTGGCTTCCAGTAGAGCACTCACGCACATGCGTGAGCCTAGGTTGACTTTGGCTTAGCTGCTGAGACATCCAGAGCACGATTCTCATGTGCATCACCTTGATTCTGATTGGTCAAATTCACAGCAATCAACGAGTGGGTCTCGACGTCTATCACGCTGTGGTTTAGGTGATCGTACAGCGGGCGCGACCGGTTGTTTTCACTGCCGTCGCAGCGGTGTTTGCATTTACGCCCTCTCACACAGTTCTCCTTTTGGGATCAATGGCGTACACGCTGATTGGCGGAACTGCGGCCGGAACCGTCATCATCGTGCTGTTTTTCCCGTCGCTGTACGCGATTTGATTTCGAGTCAGCGCGCCGCCAATGAGACGGGCGCAAGTGCGCCGCCCTTGCCCCATATCCGAGCACTTCGCTTGACGGACGCACGGTCTTGCTCGAGACCGTGCGTCCGAAGATGCATCCGGCGCCGCTGTCGTTTCGTTGTCCTTGGCCCGGCCGCGTGTTGCAAAGCGGCAAGGCATCTGACAGTCGGCACTTTTGCAGTTGTTATTGTCGCGGCGCACCGTTGCGAATCGGGCAAAAGCTCATCTCTCGCCGAAAGATTAAGCAAGGATGCTACCGCTCGTGGTCCGCATTTCGCGCAGACACGCATATCTGTCAGAAGCATGCAGATGCCAATGCCGACGCGCGCACTACTGTCTTCGCGCGCAACCCATAAGGGCAACCGACGCATCGACTCAGTTCAATATCTTGCGCCTCTCCAACAGCAGGCAAACTCCCATGGAACCAGACCTAGGTCTGATTGTCTGCTATAGCCCTCTGCGCTATAAACAATCTCACATTGATCTTCGGATGGGGACACTGGCTTGAGTGTCGAGGGAGGAATTTGTGATGAGAAACGCAACAGTGCATTCGGTCCGGTTCTTGTTATTCGACGAATTCGTGCTCCTCGACTTGTGCGGACCGCTGCAGGACCTCTCTATGGCTAATCAGGAGCTCGTGTGCGCCGGGCTGGCACCTTATTACCAGACGACCTTGTTAGGAAAGGAAGTTAGGCCCTATTTCAATTTCGCCCGTGTAGAACCGGACGCGCAGGCGCTGCAGGAAATGCTATATCCGCCTGCTGGCAATCCAGAGGCCTTCAATACCTTCAGGACTGGTCATTTGAGTCGTTGGCTACAGGCGTGTGCACCGCAAATTGCACGGCTGGCTTCGGTTCCTGCCGGTGCGTTCTTACTCCCGAAAACGGGGGCTCTCGCCAAAGGACGAGTCAACGACAATTCGGCCACGTGCCACAAAGTCGCGATTGCCATTCCTGCGGTTAAGTCCGGGACATTCGTAGTTCATGTTAGAGACGTGGCCGATTGGATACCGGCTGGAATAACGGCTGGAATTGACACGTCTGTGGCCATGGTCGAGGTGGACATGGGCCGGGCGATTGCGACGAATGTTGCGAATAAAGTGATTGCGCCTTGCGAACATGCCATCGAGCGATCTCAGGGCAGCGATACCCGACGCGGTCAGTTGGTCGGCGACCCTCGAATTGGGAATCTTTGTGTGTTCATTTTAGCAAACCTCAATTCTGATCTCTCTGTGCCCGCACTCGCAGAGAGAATGAACATGAGTCGCCGGACTTTCGCGCGCTTTTTCGTTACGAACACGGGCCGTACGCCGGCCCGAGCGATCGAACAAATGCGTATCGAGAGTGCATGCGATTTCATCGAAGATTCAGATCGGCCCATCAAATGGATTGCTTACACATGCGGCTTCGGGTCATCGGAAATGATGCGAAGAGCATTCGTACGTAATCTGCGCATATCTCCAAGTGAGTTTCGAAGGCGATTGACAGTCGACCAAGAAGACCATTTGATACGCCGGCGAAAAACAAAACCGAATCGTGACCTAAACAGGAGTGCGAACGGCAGGTCAACCGACGTCACGCTGCCAATAATGCTGAATGTGCAATGCCCTAACGCACGGAGATGATCATGGACTTTCGTCAAGGAATGGGAACAGCTGTCATAACTGGCGCGTCATCAGGTATCGGCGCAATTTACGCGGACCGTATGGCGGCCCGTGGGTACGACGTTGTGCTCGTTGCGCGCAACGAGCGACGTCTTGGCGAGGTCGCTAACCGTGTGGGTATGGCACACGGAAGATCGGTAACAGCCGTTATAGCCGACCTTAACAATCAAGCTGACCTGCATCTTCTGGAAGCGCGAATCCGGACTGAGAAGAGCATCACGATGCTCGTGAACTGTGCCGGCTTCGGAGCTGTTTCATCCCTGGTCGATTCGGATGTCGACCACATGGAAGACATGATCTTGTTGAACATCCGCGCCCTGACGCGATTGACGCATGCGGTTGCGCCCGCCTTTGTAGCTCGAGGTACGGGGACCATAATCAATATTGCGTCCATTCTGGCCATTCAGCCAGCGATCCTGAATAGCGTATATGGTGCGACCAAAGCGTACGTCCTTGCCTTCACGCAGGCCCTACATCATGAACTTTCTGCAAGGGGCGTCCGCATCCACATCGTTCTACCCGGCCCCACGGTCACAGACTTCTGGCGGGTAGCCGGAATGGCCCATACGAGCTTGCCTGACGACTGGATGATGACGGCGGAGGACGTAGTAGATGCCTCACTGGACGGGCTCGACCGCGGGGAAATTGTGACTCTACCATCGCTACAAGACCCGGCCGACTGGTGCTCGTTCGATGCGGACCGTCACATATTTTTTCAGAAGCTTCTGCATTCGACGCCCGCTCCTCGTTATCGGAGCTCATGCTCAAGCACAGGCGCTGCACGCGCAATAACCGACGCGTAGCCTACGTGCCTCGCGGCGCCACGCATTTGAAGTTGCTTCCTCAAAGGAATACCTGATGTCGACATGTTTGGAGCTTTACGGCGCCAAGACCGGCAATTGCTTGCGGGTCTCAATTGCACTCGAAGAGGCATCGCTGTCCTACAAAATCCAATCCATGGACCTCGCTGGGGGACAGCAACGTGCGGAGGAACACCTCTCGCTGAACCCGGCAGGGAAGGTCCCGGTCCTGGTCGAGCGTCGGGCAGATGGCAGCCGCTTCGTGCTCACACAGTCCAATGCAATTCTTCTCTATATTGCACAGAAATCGTGCTCGTGCCTTTTGCCTGATGATCCGCAAAATCGTGGACGCGCGTACGAAAGATTCTTTTACTTCGTGACAGACGTGATCGCGCCTAACCATGCGTCATTCGCTCTTCGGGACCGCTCATGCTCGCAGGCGGCCTCCCTGCTGAACGAACGTGCAATCGTCGCATTGAAATTCGCAGATACCTTCGTTAGACGTTCCCGATACATGGCCGGCGATCAATTCTCCATCGCGGATATTTGCGCGCTCACGATAGCGGGCTCGCTAAGTTCTAGCCTTGATTGGCTCGCCGTCCCGAACTTGCAGCGCTGGTTCTATGATGTAGCCGAGCGCCCGTCAGTCCAACGCGGCCTGAAAGTTTTCGATGGCATTTAAAGCAACACATTCCTTGTCTTTGCGGCGGATCGGCGAGAACGTCCTAGGGTCGGCCTTCTCGTCGTTGATCCGCAAAACAATTTTGTCAGGCCAGCAGGAGCGACATGGCGTTGGTCGGCGAGAGTGATACCGACAACGGGACGGTCTCTTACGTTGAATAATTGTTCAAGGCCTCATGGAGCAGGGCCTACCGATAACCGTATCGCCGCACTACTACTATGCAACAACCATCCATCGGGGGACATTCGGCGGAGCGCTTGAAAAGGTGATGCATAACATCCGGATGTTCGACCGAAAGGGGCCAAACACACCGAAACAATATGAAGGATCCGGGGCGGACTTTTCTCGACTAATACAAAGCGTACATTTCAACGGCAGGACGATGATTGCTTCGCCCCATAAGGTATATTGCTTGGAGACCAACGAGCCGGTCCTTTAGTTGCGCAAGGCTGGCGTCTCCCAGGTCGTTTTGGCAGGGATGGCGGCACACTCCTGCATGGAGTCCCATTTGTGGGAATTTGATTCAGCAACGAATCGACGTGGTTGTCGCGCGATGCTATCGCCGGTCCGCGTCTACCGGACGGGGACGAATATCTGGCCACCATCATTAACTTAGGCGGCGACAATGATTGGGTCCGGTCGTGTTGCTTGACGCTTATATGAATGCCGCCCGGCTTGCAAGGTAATATCGCTGTAACGCTCCATGAGGGTTTGGCTGCAGGCTTCTATTCGGCGTCTGCAGCCAACGCTGCGCGCCCTGATGGGATTCGCCAGGAACGGCCTCTACTATCCAGCGCGCTTTGAGCGCTCAGCGTCAAGCAGGCTTCTGTTCTTGCGGTCCAACCGATCTCGCCATCACATCGTATCTACCTTCGCAACCTTGGAGCGTGCATCTAACTCGTGTCTTGCTGTGCTACGCAGCCTGCTGCATTGCTGCGTAGTCTTGAGGTACGGTCGATCCTTTGCCAATAACGCCTAAGGCTGTTCGCGCCATTTTATTTGCCAATGCAACAGTCGCCACGTTCACGGGCCGCCTTACCAACAGCTGCTCGCACCAGACCCCTTTGCTTTTGCTTTTGAACAAAATGGCCCGTGCTCCGTGTTTCAAAAGCATTCTTATATGGTTGTCACCACGCTTGCTTACGTGTCGAATTCCCCGAAGGGAGGGCGGCGTTCATCCCAGCTATCCATCACTAGCAATGCCTGGCGTACCCCTTGTGGATGACCGAGCGAACGGCCAGCGAATTGAGCCGACCAACGCATCCGGCATCGTGCGTCTTTTGTTGCCAACGCCAGCGCCAAAGGTCAAGTGCACCTTGACGCCTGGGTTGGGTGGCTCGTATCTGTCTCTTTGCTTCGATCACACTTCAATTGCAAATCGAAGGCAGGGCCTCTCTCGCATTTAGTGCGGTCGTCCTACAGCAGCATGCCAAGGGGAAGCAGAGGCCCAATCGGCAACAATTCGAACTTGAGAAGGTTTGCCTTCACCAGAGGAAGTTCGCCAAGGATCTTCCCGGCCGCCTCTGCTGTGTCGACGTTCATCAGGAAAATGACACCCGCCTCTTTCTCACGCAGCCAAAACTGTTCCATCTTGTCCTCGAGATAGATTTTCAGCGTCGCTGACACTTCCTTCGGCAGAATTTCCAGGCGTTGCTCGGGCGTTAGAGGAGTGAGCGTACCCACGGCCATTACTTTCATAATTTTCTCCACAATGGGGCGCGCAGTTTACAGGTTGCGCGAGAACGTCGGGCATGCACCGCATTCGTGGCTCGAACGAGAAGGCAGTCGTACGGACCGAAAAACCTTCTCCTCGAAATACGCGACGGGTTCACGCTGGGATGCGGGCCACATGAGACTTATTTGGTCCAAAAACCAGACAACCAGAATGCCGCATAACTTGAGGAAGCGAACTTGTCCTTTGGTATGTCTACCGGTTTAAAGTCTTCAGTTGCGCCATTTCGCCCATGTCGGTGGGCGAACGCGATATCGGGCCGGTCTGTTGCCTCATCCGTCGACAACGGAACACCTTTTCAAATGCGGGCTCGACAATTGTTCACATGGGAACCGGCAGCCTGGTTGTGCCGAAGTTGGGAAGCATGCCAGATGTCGCGCTACCTCTGGCATTGGGCGACGAACGAGCAATCAGTCCGAGACCAACGCACTTAACGTCAACTAATTGCCCGGTGTGACCCGATTCATACTGTCATGGTTTCTTGATCTGTGGCCTTCTCGGTGCGTTTCGAAGGCTCGCAATGCACTGAGGCGTGGCCACACCTAAGGATGACTTGTTATTGCCCGAAATACTTGTCACAGTGGGTCGCTGGCGCTTCTACCTGAAAAGACGAGGCCATTTTAAACTCATCTGGTTTGTAGCCAGATCATGAGGTGAGCGAGACTTCGGCGTCAGGACTTCTCGAACTTTTCATCCGCTCGACACGCGTTCGCTCCGGGTACGACCTCCCCGGCCGCCGGATTTCAATGACATCAGTTAGATATCCAACGGAGTTCCGCGCCAAAATCGCATGGTTTAAATCGTTGGAATAACAATGGAGTGCAAGATGACATCTCATGAGCACGAGCACACCAAGCCGCCGTCAGATATCGAACTGCGGGTGAGAGCTCTCGAATCGTTGTTGGTCGAAAAGCAGCTCGTTGATCCAGCTGCGCTTGACGAAATCGTGGACGCATATCAGCACAAAATCGGGCCTCGGAACGGCGCCGCCGTCGTGGCACGAGCTTGGGCCGATCCTGAGTATAAGGCTCGACTGTTGAGCGACAGCAACGCGGCGATTCTTGAGCTGGGCTATTCCGGAGTTCAGGGCGAAGACATGGTGGTGGTCGAGAACACGCCGACAGTGCATAACGTACTGGTATGCACATTGTGTTCATGCTATCCGTGGCCGACGTTGGGGCTGCCGCCTGTCTGGTACAAGGCCGCACCTTATCGCTCGAGGGTCGTCATCGACCCGAGGGGTGTGCTGAGTGAATTGGGTCTTGACGTACCTGACAGCAAAGAAGTGCGCGTATGGGACAGTAGCGCCGAAGTTCGCTATATGGTCTTACCGGAGCGGCCACCGGGGACTGATGGCTGGATCGAGGAGCAGTTGATCGAACTCGTCACGCGCGACTCGATGATTGGGACTGGTATTCCCAAACTCCCTATCGCATGACCTGAACAATTTCGGAGGGTTCGATGAACGGTATTCACGATCTTGGCGGTATGCACGGGCTCGGAGAAATCCACTACAGGGCGCAGGAACCCGCGTTCGCCGACGAGTGGGAAGGGCGCGTCCTCGCAATGTTCCTTTCTCTATTTGCAATAGGAACGATTAATCTCCATGCATTTCGTCATGGCATGGAACGGATGAATGCAGCACATTACCTTTCCTCGAGCTACTACGAGCACTGGCTGGCCTCAGTGGAAAAGAATCTGGACGAGGCAGGGATAGTTTCGACGGCCGAAATCGAAGCTCGGATGGCTCAACTTAAGGGGAATTGAACATGCCCGTAACCAAAGAAATGGTGCCTGGAGTCCTGGCAACAGGTGCGTCGGAACGAGTGGACCAGCCTGTCGCCCCAAAGTTTTCCGTGGGCCAGCGTGTTCGCGCAAGAAATCTCAACCCGGCCGGACATACGCGCGTTACCCAGTACGTGAAGGGCAAAGTCGGTACCGTCGAGGCCGACTATGGGGTATTCATTTTTCCGGACACGATGGCTCACTGCAACGGGCCCGCGCCACAGCACGTGTACAACGTCAGCTTCGCGGCCGAGGACCTTTGGGGCAGTGTGGCAAATGTTAACAGTACGTTACGCATCGACCTCTGGGATGACCATCTGGATGCTGTCAGTAATGAGGATGACCTATGAAGGAATATTCTGAATCAACGTTGCCCGAAATCGTTCGGGACCAGGACGAGAGGGCATTCGACGCACCGTGGCAAGCACAAGCCTTCGCGCTCGTTCTGCGGCTGAACGAGAACGGTTGCTTCAGCTGGGAAGACTGGGTCCGTGTGTTCAGCGAAAAGATATCCGCCTCGCCGGCTCGACCAGGGGAATCCGTAAACGATGCCTACTTCCGGCAGTGGGTTGATGCGCTCGATGCAATCCTTATCGAAACAGGTCAGCTTGCACCCGGCGATTCGCCCACCCGCGCGGCCATGTGGAGGGTTGCATATCTGAACACTCCGCATGGCGAAGCAGTCAGGCTTGAGCATGCTACGTGCCCACCGGATCACGAGCACTTTGCACCGCGTCGCGGGGAACCATTAGTAGTCAGTTCCGCGGTCAAGAGCTTCGCTTGAGGCGGCCTCTTTCTTGGTTTTTCAGAGCCTGCCTTGCATGCAGAGAGTTGAGTCGGTTGCGTCAGACGTGAGCCACATCGTGCACTGCGTTCGCGCTTGGGAAGTGCCATCCCTGCATTATCGTATAGATTAAATTTTGGAGAACTGAAATGAATGAAGCCTCTCTTGGTCCGGTAGTGGGGCCGATGCCCATCCCGCTCCGCGATATCGCGCCGTGGGCAATATTGGTTGGCCTGCTGCTTTTACTAGCCATCTATTTCGTGGGCGCCGAACAAGGGGCGACCTCGTTGATTCAAGGCATGTACGTCCATGAATTTGTGCATGACGGGCGGCATCTTCTCGGTTTTCCGTGCCATTAAATGAGGTGCCGTCATGATCGGAAAATTGCTGGTTCGAGGATTAGTTGCGGGTTTCATTTCAAGCATCATTACGTTTGGATTCGCCACCATAGCAGGCGAGCCCTCAGTCGCCCGCGCGATAGCTTTCGAGGAAAGCGTTGCCACGGCCAAGGGCGATGTTCCAGAGCCGGAACTCGTTAGTCGAAAGACGCAGGCGGGAATCGGCCTCTTTACGGCAGTTGCCGTGTATGGAACGTCCGTTGGCGGACTTTTCGCGTTGGTGTTTGCCTACGCGCACGGGCGATCTGGAAATTTGAGCGCTCGCGCGTTGTCTGGGTACCTTGCAGCAGCGGCGTTCGTAGCAATCGTGCTAGTGCCTGGCATCAAATATCCAGCTAATCCGCCGTCGGTAGGCGAGCCTGGGACGATAGCCTATCGTACCGAGCTCTATTTCTTAATGTTGCTTGTATCTGTTGTCTCCATGGTCTTTTCCGTAAAGCTTCGCAGTGGACTTGAGCATCGGCTGGGAGGATGGAATGCATCCATTGGAGCGGGAGTCGTATTCGTCGCCATTATTGTTACCGCGATGGCATTTCTGCCTGACATCAACGAGGTGCCGGCAGCATTTCCTGCTGTCCTCCTTTGGAGTTTCCGGATGGCAGCTTGGGGGATGCACGCGATCAGTTGGGGCGGAACCGGGTTGCTGTTCGGAGCAATGAGCGCTCGCATGTTGTCTGGGGCAAGTGGAAGCCTGCGGCCGCGGCACACGCACGCCTAGCCTATAGGTAGCGAGACCCGCTCTTTTGGGGATTGGTTCCGACATCATGGAATGCCGTTGTCAATGTTACAACGGAGCATGCGAACGGCGTGGTTTGGCCTTCGGAGTCCATCGGACTCCGCGCTTTGCCCAATGCTTGTAAGCCGCGTTGGCAGAGCACTGAATCGATATGCAATCACTCCGCTTGACTACAGACTAGGCGGATTTCACGATTACGCAAATGAGCAGGATTCCTTTGACTTTATATGTTGTATATGCAACAATGTACGGGTCGAAAGATTTCCCGGATGAGCACTACCGAAAGCACCTTTGCGTTTGCAGTATGGTGTGTCTCAAACGTGTTGATCCGGTTGTCGATGCAGGCGGTGTCGCGGTCCACATATCCATGGAGCCGCTAGTGGCTAACTAAAATCACAGAAAACGCTGCTGTGAGCTACCCGTGCGCGTCCCATACCTTAATAAGTTTATAAGTTGGATTCGAAATGAGAGCGCTGATTGAACGGCAGTTTTACCGACCAGAAATCGTCATGCCGTTGCTGATGCTAACCGGCTTGATGGTTACGCTCGATTTTAACCTTCTGCAAATTGCTCTAGTCGTCGCGCTACGCGGATCACGACGCCTCCTGGATACTTTTAACAGGAGCCGCG
>Ga0105856_1000656_pt1 | contig 17384 bp, 11 predicted proteins | sample OrgsoiDNA_201060_FD_89681 | JGI IMG/M metagenome (GOLD analysis project Ga0105856, IMG submission 89681) | Permafrost soil microbial communities from the Arctic, to analyse light accelerated degradation of dissolved organic matter (DOM) -... | ecosystem: Environmental > Terrestrial > Soil >...
AAAATATCAAATGATGAAAGTTTAAAAAAACTATCTCTAGAGTATGGGTATGCGGCTATAACTAAGGATAATTTCTTGTCCTTAAATCAAAGAAAAGCTTTGGTTAATAGTAATGATCCTGTTAAGGACATTGATCTTTTTACAAGGTGTCGTCGTCTTATAAACATTAAAACAGACCCGCTTTCTTTTGAATGGAAGGAGAGTAAATATAAAAGAAAGCATTACTTAAATTTCGCTAGAGCTTGTAGGACGTTATTTTATGGGGTTGGTTGTTTTATTTTTATGTTGCCAATTACATATGATAAATTTTTTCCTTTTATGAGTTCGAAAATGGCTGATATTGAAAGTATTAATAAATTTTGGATGGTAATATATTGTTTTATAGTTGGTGGGTGGCTTGCTGGGAGTAATTTGATTGCCGGCCGTAGATTAACTCAAGCCAACAATTTGATACGCAGACACAGGGCTGATGATGTCTAGCTGTATCTCCTGATGAGCAAGAACTATGAGTCGCCATTTTATCGCCAACTTCTAACTTATCTTTCTGATTTTAAAAGGCCGAAGAAGTATTCGGTCTTTTTTTTGCCCATTTTAAAATCAGTAACTTACCTTAAAAACAATCGACAACATAATGAGTAAGGTGAAGTACTTCTTTTGTGTGAACCTCATCAGCCTCAATTCCACTCAGGGCTTTGGCTGTTATATACAGACCCAGGCCGAAAACGGTATGTGCGCAGATACTGAACAATCGGGCTCTGGCGGAACTGGGGACATTTGCAGAGGCGATACCGAATCCGAGTGCGGGCTGCATGATCAAGAAAGGCGCGGTAAGACTCAGAAGTCCGCTTAATAGTGCAATTCCAGGTTTCGGATTGAGAAACCAAAATGCACCTGATAAAAACAAAGGCAGGGAAGCAAACAGGACACCAATTGCATAATGGGAGATCCAGCCTATAATTTTTTCGCCCCGCACCGGTGGAGAATCAGTAATTTTCTGATGCCTGAACTTCCCTTTCAACATCCCCGAAAGCCATCGTCCTACCAGTGCATAGTCAAGTGGACGTACCCCGAAGATACCTTTCAGAATAATCGCCCAAATATCCATGCAAAAGGTGGCGCCAATTCCCGTGAAAATAATCCGTATGATGATTTCTGTGGTCATGATGATGCCCTCATTCTTCTCAAGTGATAATCTGCAGGGATTGTGCAACTTAAAGTCAGCTTCAAGTCAATGATGAAAGAACTCGATATCGGCAAAGTGGCAAAAATGACAGGCTTAGCGCCTTCGACGTTGAGGCATTACGAAAAGAAAGGGCTTATTAAGCCTGTAGGGCGAAATGGACTGAGACGCCAATATAACCCTGAGGTCATTGATAAACTGAGATTAATTTCCCTATATCGTATTGCGGGGCTCTCACTGGATAAAATTGCCACGCTGTTTGGTTTCGATGGAAAGATATCCATCGATAGGGAGTTGTTGACAGAGAAGGCCGACGACTTCAATAGGACTATCATTCAGCTGGGAAATATTCGGGATGGGTTGAGGCATATGGCAAACTGCCCGGAGAAAGATCATATGCAGTGCCCTCAGTTCAAAAAAATACTCCGCAAAGGTGAATTTTAACTCGCCCTGCAACTACAATACTGTCTTCAGATTTTTAATTGAGTTTAACCCGATGTTATTCATCATGTTGGCGGGGCTGTATATCGTCCAAAAAAAAGCCCGCTCAAGGCGGGCTGAAAGGGTAATGCAGGGGTAACTTTGATGAAGATACACAGAGAAGGACACAGACTCTCAGTGTATTAACACTATCAAACGCTGTGTAGGATTATGTCAGGTGGGGGTAAGGTTAGCCGAAGAGATGTAAAATATGAGCAGGCGCATTCCTGAGATTTATCGCTATACTAACCTGATAATAATGCTCATAAATTGACTGGCTTACGCGATATTACCAAGGCCTGTGCTTATGCGATACTTTGTCTGCACGCTCATTCTGCTCGTTGTTATGATTTATACCTTTCCCTGGCTGAGTCGTGTTGTCCCTCCTCAGTACAATCCGTTTTCCCCTTTGCAGGTTAGTGATCCCCCTAATTTCATCACCGAATACAAACTGAAGCGTTTAGACAATAATCCGCAAGCCTGTTTTGCCGCTCTGGAAAAAGCACAAGAAGATGGAGCTATTTCGTTTATCCCCGCAGGTAATATGGGCGGAGCCTGCCCACTCTCTGCGCCGATACGCGTGCAGAAATTGGGTACTGTGGCGTTGAGTTCCAGTTTTCTCGCCAGCTGTAGACTGGCGTTGAGCAGTGCGATGTTTGTTGCTCAGGTGGCGAAACCTCAGGCGCAGGCGCAATTGGGAACGGAACTGACACGCATCAACCATCTTGGCAGCTATGCGTGCCGCAATGTTTATAACCGCGCTGAGGGGAGGCTAAGTGAACACGCAACAGCAGAGGCGCTGGATATTGCCGGTTTTCATTTCGCCGACGGCACAGACCTGGCTGTACTCAAAGGATGGAAACAGGAGGGAAGCAGGGGCAATTATATACGCTCCGTGTTTAACAAAAGTTGCCCCTATTTTGGTAACTCAATCGGACCAGATTACAATGCAGCCCATGCTAATCATTTCCATTTTGGAATGCGTTGGTTTGGATTTTGTCGTTAACAGCCTTTATTTAGCTGCATCCGCTTGTGGGGGAAACTGGTAGGGCCGCGCCAACATAACATGGATTTAACGGTTGCTACCGGATTGGGGCCTCCACCAGATAGCGCTCAACTAAACGGGTCCAGAATGCAGCGCCGAACCCCAGACTGTCATCATTGAAGTTATAGGCGGGATTGTGTAACACCGCGCTGTCACCGTTACCTAAACGCAGGAAGCACCCCGGTTTTTGTTGGAGGAAATAAGCAAAATCCTCACTGCCTGAAATCGGTGGTAAGTTTTCGACCACGTTATCTTCCCCCAACAACTCTTTTGCCACCGTCTGTGCAAACTCGGTTTCCTGTTGGTGATTTACTAATACCGGATAGCCTTGGACATACTCAATCTCAGCACGAGCACCGTAACCGGCTGCGTGATGCTCAACCAGTTCACGAACACGCGTTTCAAGAATTTTACGCACACCAGCATCAAATGAGCGAACGCTCATTTCAAGCCGTGCTGTTTCAGGGATAACGTTAGCGGCATGACCAGAATGCAGAGAGCCAACAGTTACAACCGCCGTTTCATTGGGATCTATATTGCGTGAGACCAATGTCTGCAATGCAACCACTATGCTGCTGGCGACCAGAATAGGATCAACGGTCATATGTGGGCGCGCGGCATGGCCCCCTTTACCGTGGATTGTGATGTTCACTGTGTCACAGGCTGCCATAAATGGCCCTGTTCGAAACATCATCTTTCCGACCGGGTATCCCGGGTGATTATGCAGACCATAGATGGCATCGCAGGGAAAGCGTTCAAACAATCCTTCTTCCAGCATTCTTTCTGCACCGCTATTAAATCCAATCTCTTCAGCGGGTTGGAAAATCAGATGCACAGTACCCGAAAAGTGCTGGCTGCGGGATAGCTGCTCCGCCGCGCCCAATAGCATCGTAGTATGACCATCATGGCCACAGGCATGCATTGTGCCGGGTCGTTGGCTGGTGTATCTGACGCCGGTCTGCTCAGTGATGGGTAAGGCATCCATATCTGCGCGAATGCCAATGCGGCGTTGTCCGGAGCCGCGGGTCATTGTGCCGATAACACCATGACCTCCTATGCCAGTTATCACTTCAAATCCCAGCTTTCTTAGTTTGTCGGCAATGAAAGCCGCGGTTTCAGCTTCTTCATTCGAAAGTTCAGGATGCTGATGCAGGTGTTGGCGAATTTCCCGTAAGCCTGGTTCAAGATCTTTCACGTCAGCGAGAGTACAAAAATTTTTATTATTCATGGTGATCTTCTGTCTGCTCCGAAAAAGAATATCCGGCAAGGTGGCCGAACTGCGAGGTAATACAAAGGACAGAATGCAATTTGAGCCAGCTGATGGCAACAGACAAAAATGAAGATGTGATGATTTTTCTTCAGGTTGGAATGTTCAATTCAATAACGCTATGTAATTGATGTAACGAGTTAATGTTTCTCCAGCATTTCTCGCAGGACTCATTTTTTTTCATGGACGAGCCTGAAAGCATTTTCTACTATTCATGGGTAATCCTTATGTCAGCAAAATGAGAGGGAGTGGGTTCTCAGTAAGGAGACTTTGGCATTAACTTGTTGGAAAAATGAGCCTTTTCAATAGAAAAAAAACAGTGCTAAAAATAATCTACAAATTAACGTTGAGTTTTTACGCAAAAGTGCCGTTAAAGAGTGTATTCATTGGTTACAGAGTAATAAATTAGCTGCTTTTTATCTCACAAGCTGACACCCTATAACGAGTAGCGTACTGGTGTCATTGAACTTGATTATTATCGGAATTATACCGTTTAACGCGTCTTCAGCGGATATCATCAAGGTTTGTGCGCTAAACTTTCTCATTATCAGGCCATTAAGGGAATCGGATGATTTGCTCCGACACACTCAAACACTTTAGAAATTTTAGCGCCTTAGCGTTAGTTCTGAATGCGACGTTTAGTTTACCGGTTCACGCAGAAGATGCGTGGCAGCGGGTATGTAGTAGTGCCAAAACAGCTGAAAACTGCCAGTTGCCGTTTCAGCAAGGTCTTTCACCCGTATTAATGGGGGCGCCGCGAGATGCTCAGGGGCTCTGGGGCTATGTTGATCTGACGGGACATATGGTGATAGAGCCCGAATTTCGTGAGGTTCGGGGCTTTTCGAATGATTTAGCCGTTGCAAGAAAAGATGACCGTTTCGGATATATAGATAAGAAAGGCCATTGGGTAATCGATCCGCAATTTACCCGTGCAACCGACTTTAACGCCCAGGGTACTGCGCTAGCGGTTATGGATAACCGGTTAGTTTTAATTGATCACAAAGGCGCGGTGGTGAAAACCCTGCCGTTTGCCACGGCTCTTACCAGCGAAGGGTTTGTGAAGGGGCAACCTCTGGCCAGTGTGCAAGTTCAAGTATCCCCTGCGTTATGGAATGCCCAAACCAGTAAATCTCTGGCTGTGCCGGATGACGTTATGGCGTTGGGGAAACCTCAGGCGGGCTGGATCCCGGCGCAAAAGCATGATGCTGCGGACAGCGGCTACTGGGGCTATCTCGATGAAAATGGTGAATGGGCTATTGATCCATCGGTTTTAAAAACACGGAATACTCCTTTGCTCAATGGAGATACTGTTGCAGTAAAAGGAAAAACAGAGTGGAGCTTCTTCGACAAGCAGGGCGTTGCACTGAGCAAAGAGCAATATAAATCAGTCTTGGCGCTGAAGTCTGGAAGCTGGCTGGTGACGGACTCCAACAATGTTCAACAGCTTTTGAATAGCAAACTTGAGAAGCAGCAGGATATTACGGCTGAACAGTCCGGAGAGTTACTGAACTGGGGAGACTGGCTGATAACAAAAGGGACAAAGGGCATTACCCTGATTGGCCCGCAGAATCAGCTAATCAATGTTAAGGCCAATAAGCCTCAGCTGTTGCAGCAAGGTCAGCGACTTTGGGTGATGCAAACCGACGGGAAATCACCTCAGGTTACACAGATTTATGATACTAACGGTGTGGGATTATTGGCCGATACCGCATTGGCTGCGTTACGCGACTATCAGGTTCAACCCCTGAATACCCATGAAGTGAGTGAGAACACGGATAGCGCTCAGATACCTACTGATGCAACCCCTGGTCTACCGTGGGCTGTGCTGAAACCTGATGACAATAAAAAGCCAGCCGCGATCCTGACCTCACAGGGCGAGGTGTTCTCTGACCCTCAATGGGCGGTGATTGACACTGATGCACCTCAGGCCCCGCTTTTAGTTCATACCGCAAACAATAAAATGGGGGCAATTGATGCCAGCGGTAAATGGGCCATTCAGCCAACATTTACCCAAATCACTCCCTTTGACGGTGAATACAGCTGGGCGTATACGGACGACACCCATGTACAGAGCAAACGCATCATCGACCGCGCCGGTAATGTTGTTGACGTACCTGCGCCAGTCATGCAAACCGGCCAGCGTATCAGCAGCGGAATTTTACTGACAGCTGAAGGTGAAGGCAAAGATCGTCGCTGGGGGCTGTGGGACATTCAAAGCAAAAGTATTCTGGCCGCACCGCAATTTAGTGAGCTCGAAGATTTCCATCAGGGTTATGCGCTGGCTAAAGCCGATAATGGTTGGGGCGTTGTTGCGCTGAGTGGCAAATGGGCGATTTCGCCAAATGCGAATCTGGCCAGCAAACCACAATATATCGGTGATGCCATGTTCATTATGGCGGATAACGACCAACCTGGAGAACGAGACAGTGCCTCCAACCGTTTCAGTATCTTCAATGCGGTCAATGGGCAGGCTGTGGCAACTGATTTACTCAGCAAGCCACTGAATGTCGGAAAGGAACACTGGCTTGTACAACCTGCTGATGGTGGCGTGGCGTTGATCGACAACGATGGTCGTGCTGCGGTAAGCAAGGCTATCGTGCCTTCATCCACAGAGATTGATGGTGAATGGGTGTCGCTTGGCTTTGGCCCGCGTTTTGGTGCCATTAATAACCAGGGAGAGTGGCAAATACAGCCGCTCTATTCGGCGGCGCTGAATTTCGTGCAACCCCTCAACTGGGCCAGTGCAGTGAGTGATAACCGGGTGACCCTGATTGACTCAACCGGTGGTGAGCCTCTGGAAGGATTTGAAACCGCAGAACCCCTGTCATCTATGGCGCGTCTGGTACTCAACGACGCTACCACGGGTGAAACGGTATTGTTTGACAACTCTGGCCATGAAATTCAGCGCTACGCGGGTCCGGACAGTGTGCAAATCAACAATGCCAGTGAAGGTACAGTGCCTTTGCGTGACAGCAAGGGCTTGTATGGGTTTATTGATGCCAGTGGTAAAAAAATCATTGGCCCTTATTTTGATAAAGTTGGCCCGATAAAAGACGGATTGGCGAAAGCCGTGAAACAGTCCACCTATGGGGCGAACTACGGTTTTATCAATCTTGGAGGCCGCTTTACGATGGTGCCAGCCTTTGAGTGGGCGGGTGATTTCAGTGAGAAACGCGTTTGGGCCGGTATGAAAGGTCAGGCTCAGCTTTTGAATACCAACGGTGGAGTGGTTGTGCAAATGCAGATTCGTTGTAATCAGAGGATTATCACGGATACGAAAGGCCACCAACTCTGGCCGGCTAAGCCTGTAACCTGTACAAACGGTGGGTCGCAATGACTATGTTAATTCATTCAGTTTCGTTGCAACGTGCCATTGGACTTGCCCTTCGCTCTGGTGGCGCAATGGCTCTGGTGGCACTGGCACAACCTGCTCTGGCGGGGCAAACTACGGCGTGTTTTGTACCTGCGCAGATAAATAAAGCCAGCGACCATCAGACCATGCTGGCATTGCCGATGACGCAGAACCATTGCATACGTGATGTACATGAAGGTCGCGCCGCCGTTCTCTTACCCGATGCCAACCGTCCGGTCGAGGATGTTGCTGCGGAAAAAGGACTCAGCGCACATCGCTGGGGCTTTCTTGACGCGCAAGGCCAGTTAGTGATTAAGCCTATTTTTGATGAAGTTGGTGATTACCACTTCGGTGCGGCAGCCGCAAAACAAAAAGGAAAATGGGGTTACATCGACACTGCGGGTAACTGGCTTATCCAACCCACGTTTGATGAAGCACAGAACTTCACGCAGTCTGGTCTCGCGGTCGTCATGCACGATGGCAAAGTACAAATTATTGACGGTAAGGGTGTACAGGCTGGTCAAGCGCTTGATGAGCTGACGGATTCCGCGACGTTAAGCGACGGGCTGCCAGCCCGTCTCAGGATTGATTATAAAACGGTCCTGCTTTCGCCGGACGGCGGGCGTCACGTAGCCAACGATAAGATGGAAGTCTTGCAGCCTTTCGGCACCAGCGGGCTGTTTATCGCCCGAGATGCAGATAAAGGCTATGGCATTGCGGACCAAAACCTGACTTGGCGTGTTGCTCCGCAGTTTAAGAATATCAGCCTTGATGAACATAACTCTCAGTTGGCTTTGGCAGAGGGCGCTGATGGGATCACTATTATCCGTAATGATGGCTCACTTGACACGTCGAAATACGAGTCAGTAAAAGCCGTGACAACTCAGTTCTGGCTGGCTAAAAGCGCTGACTCGTACAAATTACTCGATAACAACAGTACTGTTATTGCGACTCTCGACAGCGCATCCACGAATTCATTAAGTTATCAGGGAGATTATGTCCTTGATAAACAGGGTAAAGAACAATTTTCCGTGTATGTGCCGGGACGAAAACAACCTTTATCTTTGCCTGCGGGTAGTCTGCCTCTGAAACTGGATTCGGGACGTTACCTCTTGGTGGCGAAGGGCGAAGAGCAAAAGGTGAACGCGATTATCTCCCCGTCCGGTGGCATGATCGGCGGTGCTCAGTCTGTCGGCTGGCTTGCACAGGTAGCGGATGCCGATGTGATCGACGGACGTCTGTGGCTTCGCAATCCGCAGGGCGCAACCGTAAATATTGTTGATAAGAATGGTAAGGCGTTGCTGAATCAGAAGAGCATGGTCACGCTTGAAGGCTATCGTATTGAGCCGCTAAACAATGATATTGCTGACGCGCCTGCATCCTTGCCGGTGGCATTGATTCGTCCGAATGACTCCACGTCAAAATCCGGCGCGGGCTTTGTGCGTGCCGATGGCAGCCTTCTGCTTGATACTAAATGGCAGGACATTCAGCCTGCAGCAAACAATGATGAGTCCGCTACCCGAGTTAAAAACCGGTACATCGTAAAGACTGCCCAGGGTACCGGGATAGTGGATGAGCAGGGTAAAGTTCTGATACCGCTGGCGGAAGATAATATCTCGCCTTTCGAGCAGGGATACGCACTGGATTATATGAACGGTAAGCTCACTGCAATTGATACCAGCGGTAAGCATTATAATTTACCTGATGCGTTTGAAATAGAATCACTGGGAAATGGCTGGTTCCGTTACCGTGAAACAGCCGCTGAAGGAGCGCTGTGGGGTATTTACGACGCCGTGGCCCAAAGGGTTATCTCCCAACCGTTATACCAGTCTGTCGGGCACTATTCGGACGCTCAGGCTGACGTTCAGCTTCCCAATAACTTATGGGGAATCGTCGATCAAACCGGTAAAACGGCAGTTGACGCAAAATACGCGAATGTTAAACGCATCAACGGAGCGCTTTGGTTACTGACTCAGCCCGCAGTTGCCGATACCCCTGAGTCTTCCGTATTAGCTGAAGTTGTCGGGACCGATGCGAAACAGCGTATTGCTGCAACCGCAGGTCTGAATGTCACACAATTCGATGATGGCCGTATTTTAGCGACGTCAGCGGGTGGTCAGTCCTGGTTGCTGGATGCGCAGGGTAATATTCAGCTGCATGAACAACAGACTAAAATCAGTGCCGTGGGTGACTGGATTAAGCTGTCACGTCAGCCGCAGGAAGGTTATCTGTCAGAGCAAGGTAACTGGCAAATCGCGCCGGCTATCGCAGTGCAAAGCTCAGCATTCGCCAAAGATCGCGCATTGCGCATGACAGATCAGGGTACTGACTTAATAGACACTAAAGGCGAGCGCGTGGCTGCTATGCCACCGGGAAAATGGTATCTGCCTCTCGCCAGCGATATGTCAGTTTCCTATGATCCGCAGGATGATATCGCGACAACCCGATATGTCGATGCAACCGGTAAACAAGTGTTATCTGTGCAGGGCAAAGGGAGTCAAATGGTCAACGGTAGTGCGGTTTTGACACGTGATGATGACTCTAAAGTCTGGATCGATGCGCAGGGGAAAATGGTTCCGGATATCGCCTACTCAGATCTTGGCCTGCTGTCAGATGGACTGGCTTTTGCAGAGGTAGATAATCATTACGGGTTTATCAATGTGCAGGGGAATTTCATTATTCCTCCGGTATTTAGTGCCGTCTCACCTTTTGACAGCAACGTGAGCGTCGTTTCAACTGACAATTCGTCAATGATGATTGATGTCAGCGGTAAACCTCTGGCGCGTGTTGATAATGAATGTGGTATTCAGGTGTTGTATGGCGCAGGAAGTACCCGTCAGTGGCCGCAGGAAATGCCTGAGCATTGCACGTCTTCTGATGCGGCTAGCGAATAATATGTACCCTATTAATCAAAAGGATAAATTATGATCCCTCAAATCCCACAAAAGTACAGGGCCGCAGAGCGTTGGTCTTTTGGAGACAACGAGGCGCAAGCTGATGAAGTTGCAAAACGCGTTATCGACGGCATTAAAACGGCGACTTGTGCCAACCTTGATGACGAAGGCGAGCCTGAGCCAGGCGAAATTTTTGTGATCGTCGATGGCCGCAATAATCCGGTTTGTGCGGTTAAGCTGACTGAAGTAAAACAGGTACCCTTCGATTTGGTCACCGAACAACATGCGTGGGAAGAGGGCGAGGGGGATAGAACTCTGGCTTCATGGCGCACAGAGCATCAGCGATTCTTCGAGGAATACGAGATGTTCTCCCCTAATATGCCGCTGCTGTTAATGAAATTTGTTCTGATCGAAACCTTTTGACATCTTGCGTGCTGCATGGCGAACGGACCCTGTTCGCCATGCATGATCACTCCAGTCTCATAATCCATTCATCTTTCTGTTTGTCATATTTCTCTTTATAGAGTATCGAGTGACGGCCATCCAGGATTGCCGGCACGCTGGTGTGATCATCCCAGGCATCGAGCTGCATGCACAAATCCGGATCGGATTTACAGGGAATGTGCACGGTGTCCCCACCCTTGGCTTCAGGTGTAGACAACTCCGCGTCGTCAATTTCATAACTGCCTATTCGAATAACTGATTTACCCATATGTATCTCCGTATCTGTGAAAGTCAGAATATTCTCGATGAGGTATGACCAGTTAGGTCACCTATTGAGAATAGCTGACAGCCCTGAAAGTGCCATAAGAATATTTCTCATAGCACGTTGATAGCTTCAGTCGGTTTTAGAAGAGGGTAAAGGCTACAGCTGATTATGCCGGGCAGAAACCGGTATGGCATTGATCTGATTGCGGCCATGATTTTTGGAAAGGTAGAGCGCTTCATCGGCGGCGCTGACGATATCTGTCTGATCGGCAAGCTCCGGATCATGCGCAGGAGAGTAAGTGGCGATCCCCTGACTGATTGTGACTCTGTTGAATTCGCTGAAGCTGTGCTTGATGCCCAGACTTTCAATGGACTCCATAATTTGACGCGCGACGATCCAGGCGCCTTTCTGGTCGGTATCAGGCAGGATAGCTGCAAACTCTTCGCCGCCAAATCTCGTGACGATATCGGTATTACGCTTGAGTGATTTTCGCAACGTTCTGGCGACCAGACGCAGGCAGGCGTCACCGGAGAGATGGCCATAATGGTCGTTGAAATGCTTGAAATAATCGATATCAATCATGACGATAGACAGTGGGGAACTGTTACGTTTAGCACGCATATACTCATGGCTAAGGACTTTCTTGAATTCCCGGCGGTTGGGCAATTTTGTCAGCGAATCAGTGCGGGCCTGGATCTCAAGGCGGCGGTTGGCCTTAACCAGCTTTAACTCCAGCAGTTTCCGCTCGTGAACATCTTCTGCCGTGCCATACCACAGCTGAATGGCCCCGTCAGGTGCATAGCTTGCTGCCGCGCGGATCCGCATCCAGTTCCACCCACGATCGACGTGACAAAACCGTACTTCGATATCCAGTGGCGCGCCGGTTTTCAGGCACTGCTCCCAGGTCTGCACTGCACCGCGTCGGTCTTCGATGTGCATACTCTGAATCCATTTGTCGGCCAGAATATCCTGTCGGGTCATGCCAGTAATGCGCTGGAAACGTGAACTGACATCATTGAGCATCCCTTTAGCGTCTGCTGTCCAGGGGATCTGCGGGTTCAGCTCAACCATATTTCGGTAGTGCTCCTGGCTCTCACGCAGTGCACGCTCCATGCGTTTGAGACTGGTGATGTCAGTCATTGCCACTGACAAACCGGAAAGCTGATTTTGTGTATCGAAAGCCGTTTTAATGCGAACGAAGAAGATCTGATTTTTACCCGGCAATGAAAATTCTTTATCGGGTGTGGCTTCATTGCGCTGGGCAAGTTCAAGGGCATTAGCCAGCAGAGGCGAGAGGCCGGGCAGAAAGGCGCTGACCTTGCGGCCAATGGCCTCATAAGGCTGTAGGCCAATAATATTGGCCATCGCATCGTTAACCGTCACGTAGCGCATTTGCAGATCGATAAAACACAGCCCCACCGGTGCGTTGGAGTAAATAGTCTCTAGCTGGAAAAGGCGCTGCCCAGGGGCCTGATCGAGATTCGTCAGATTGCGGTCAATGCCGCGATAACCCCGAAATTCCCCGTCAGGAGTGAACAACGGAATACCACTGGTTTCAAGAATGATCTCAGTGCCATCTGCACGTATGTTGCGGTTTAGCAATCCGCCAAAGGGTACGCGGCGCTCGGCAATGGCGGCAAACTGGGCTGCCACACGCTCCGCTTCGTCGGGTGGCATGAAGTCGAAAGGCGTTTTTCCCAGAACCTTTTCAGGCGGAACACCCAGGAATTCAAAGCATTTATTGGATGAAAAGACATAGCGCCCCTGAACGTCAACTTCCCAGATCCAGTCAGAATTGTTGTCGATGATATCGCGCAGGCTGGCCATTTCTCGAAGAAGGTTACTCTCCGTTGATGGGTAGTGAATTTCATCCGACATGATACTTCTCCGACTGGTAAGGCTCTACTCAACAACGGGCTATATGCTTCATATCTGAAAATAATAAATTCACAGCGAGGCATTCATGATCGCAATAATACATGCCTGATTAGGATTATTCCTACTAATAATTCACTTCAGGTTGCTGGCATATATAAGGAAATATGATGAATTGGTAGCATAAAATGTTATTTATGCGATCTGGGTCGGATATTCTGGAAAAAAAATGAGACCGTGAACGTTTATTGGAAATATTCACGGTGGTGATCATGTCATTTGTTATTAACGGTGTGTGGATTAATCAGCGTCCAGATTCTGCGGGCGAATTGCGCCGTCCCGGACCAGCTCGCGTGGTAAACTGTTCTTGATTCTGCTGCCAATTTTCTTTGCCAAACCGAGGGGTTGTTGCTGCCAGACCACCAGACATTCGTCATTTTGCGGTGCCTCTGGTGGATAAATATCGACACCACGGAACCACTCCTGCGCCAGCTCATTGCTAATGGGGAAATGATTGCTGCCTGTCGTTGTACTGAGGGCCACGACTGCTTCATGCTGCCAGCGGAAACCTTTAGAAAAACGCTCCGCCAGTTTTATCCCGATGCGTGAGAAACGCACCTTTCCAAATAGGGGTTCGAGTATGGCAGGGAACAGCCACAGCTCTTTATCGCGTTGCCACAGCGTCATGGCTTTCTCAGGCCAGAATATCCCCGCCGCGTTGGCCGCGGTAATAATATCTGCGCTGTCTTTACGTGACATCGGTGAGAAGGGGAACTTACCTACTTTGTAGCCGGGCGCTGGCAGACGCTCGATTGAGTCCGTTTTACGCAGCCGGGCGACGAAGAATCCTTCGCTGTCATACACCTGCGGAAAGACATGCAAATAGCCTTCAGCTGTCAGCGTTTTTTCGGCACCCTCAAATAAACCTTCGAGCGATTCGACTTCCACGGCGTCGGGATATTCGTTCAGCAACCACTGGCAAATCTGCTGATTCTCCTGCGCGTTCAGTGTACAGGTTGAATAAACCATTACACCGCCCGGTTTCAGCGCATGGAAAGCGCTGTTGATAAGCTCCCGCTGAGTCGCCGCAATGTCCGCCACGCTCTCTTCTGACCAGTTGCTCATCGCATCCGGGTCCTTACGCACCACGCCTTCACCTGAGCAGGGTGCATCGAGCAATATGGCATCGAAGGTTTCTGGCAATGCCGCACCGAAAACACGCCCGTCAAAGTGGGTTAACGCGGTATTGGCCACGCCACAGCGGTTGACGTTAGCGTGCAAAACTTTGACGCGGCTGGCGGAATATTCGTTAGCCACAATCCCACCCTGATTATTCATCAGTGCGGCGATCTGCGTGGTTTTCGAGCCGGGCGCTGCGGCGACATCCATCACCAGCTGCGGATCCGTATGATGGGCAAACAGGGCGGTGACCGGCAGCATTGAGCTGGCTTCCTGAATGTAAAACAGGCCAGCAAGATGGGCGAGAGCATTGCCTAAGCGGGTTTCATCATCATTATGGCGCTGTATCCAGAAACCTTCAGCACACCAGGGGATCGGTACTAATTCCCACTGCCAGGTTGCAGCAAGTGCCACAAAGTCGGCCACGCTTATTTTTAATGTATTCACGCGCAAACTGGGGCGCAGTGGCCGGTTACAGGCGGCGATAAATTCATCCATGCTCAGTTCGGCGGGCATTATTTCGCGGGTAGCATCGAGGAATGCAGGGGGAAGTTTAGCGGTATGAGTCGAAGTTTGAGCATGTTTGGACAAAGTCGGAGATCTCGTCGATGGTGAAACAGATAAATAATTTGGCGCGAGTTTAGCACGATCCACAACGGATATGCCGCACCCTGAGTCAGGGTAATAAAAAGGCCACCCGCAGGTGGCCTCAGTGTCATGGCTTGACGATCAATTTTTCGGGATCGCCGTTCCCCATTTCTGCCAGTCTTTCGGCTCTTCAGGGTTAAGCAGGAAGTGGCGTCCGGCGGCCGCTTTTGGTGACACCGGCGTCGTTGGTGGGGTCGCGAAGGCAATTCCTCCCCGGATAAATTGCTGGAAGGTACCGCTTTTGAACATACCACCGGTCAGGCCAAACTGCAGGTTATAGCCGGATGCCGACCAGAACACGCTGTTGTCGCGTACCAGATACTGGTATTTCTTGCTGATGCGTAGGGTGACATTGACCCGGTCAGCCATGGCGCCGAGATAGAAGCCCGTCACGGTACCGACTTCAATACCGCGGAACAGCACAGGTGTACCAATTTGCAGCGAACCGACTTCGGCGGCATCGACCACAATCCCCAGTCCGTCGGTATAACGGGAATCTGTGATAGTGGACTCCTGCAGATCGAAGGTACGGGATGCCGGGCCTTTACCGGCTTCTACGTTGATATAGGGCTGTAATAAGGTATCCAGGTTGCTGACGCCACCGGCGGAAATCTCCGGTGAGACAATCGAGAAACGAGTCCCCATACGGGCAAAGGTATCGACATATTCCGGATAGAGAACGGCTTTGGCCGACACCTGATTGCGCTGGGACTCAAGCTTGAGTGATTCAACCTGACCAATCGTTATGCCGAGATAGCGGATCGGCATACCCGGCGACAGCTTACTGGCGTCGTAGGTATTGAGGGTTATCTGGCTACCTACGGCTCGCGCAGCAGTTTCGGAATCATACAATACCCGTTTGGCGCCTTTACTCAGCGAGACACCTTCGAAGTTATCAAAGCTGATAGCCCCTTTCAGCGCGCGATCGAGAGGGGAGGCCTGTACCGTCAGCCCGCTGCCATTAAGCTGCACTTTTGCGCCACCTTCGGCCCAGAAAATGCTTTTATCAGTTAGCAGTTTGCGGTATTCAGGGCGAATGTAGACGTCTACATCAAACTCATTGGCTTTAGGTGTCACGTTGACTATCTGACCGACCTGGAATTTACGGTACAGCACGACGGAACCTGTCTGAACGTCTGGCAGGCTCTTGGCCGTCAGGGTTAAGGTCGCACCGGGCTGTTCACCCTGAATGCCTTCTGCGGCTTTTTCAGCGTTGCTGTAGAGCGGATATTTCTGCGTCGGCGCGCCTTTACCGCCTGGCATAATGCGTACGCCGCCATCGATCCACTCCTGTGCACTGGCCCCCAGCACTTCCATGCCATCGATGCCTAATTTGACATCAACGCGGCTGTTCACCACAAATTTGCTGTCTTTATGCAGCAGATCTTTGTATTCGGATTTGATGGCAACATTAAACAGAATACCTTCGTCCGTCAGTTTACGGTCAAGGATCTGGCCGACCACGATACCGTGCAGTAACACGGGCTGACCGCCGTCGATGCCGTAGGTTTGCGGGGCGATAAGCTGAACTTTCAGTACGCCCGGGTCTTGCAACAGGCGTTGATTGCTGTCGAGAACCACGAAATGTTTCTGCGGTTCGCCTTCGCCGGGGATCAGTTCCAACGTATTGCCGGTCAGCAGTTGGCTGATTTTGGCGTTGTTGAGGCTGATCCGCGGGCTGTTCATTTCTATGCGGCTGCCGCTGCGCATCATATCGAGCACCGACGGATCTACCGTCAGTTTGCCGGTGACTTTATTATCGGGTTGGAGCGTGACTTTCGTCAGCGTACCCACCTGTAAGCCCTGATACATCAGCGGGGTACGGCCCTCGTTCAGGCCATCGCCGTTTGGCAGGTCGAGATCAATCTCTACGCCGCGCTGGCTTTGCGCCAGATCCGGGTACAGCTCGTAAGACTGCTCTTGTTTGGCAATATTGCCGTCCGCAGGCGAGTCCAGCGCAATGGCGCCGTTGACCAGCGCCGCCAGACTTTCCATTTCCACTTTTGCACCGCTCAGGCTGAAGTCGCCTTTAAAGCCGGAGACGTTCCAGAAACGGCTGGTATCTTTTACCAGATGGGCGAATCGACGGTCGATCAGCACATCGATGGTGACACCATCGTTGCCGGCTTCAATATCGTAGTCATAAACTTTCCCGACAGGGATTTTACGGTAATAGACCAGCGAACCGGTACTCAGCGAGCCGAGATCTCGGGCATGAAGGTGAATCATTAACTCACCGGTATTAAGGCGGTACTTCGGTTGAGTATCCAGCGCCACAAAGTGATCTTTCTCTTTGCCAGTCCCTGGCATCATGCCGATATAATTACCGCCAACCAGCGCGTCCAGTCCGGATACCCCTGCCAGTGACGCCTTGGGCGTGACCAGCCAGAACTGAGTACCGTCACGCAGGGAGTCGGCCAGATCACTTTTAATGCTGACCTTAACCATGATGGTTCGCAGATCTTTGCTCAGACTTATCGACTCAACGGTGCCAACCTCCACCCCTTGGTAACGCACAGGGGTACGCCCTGCGACGATGCCCGCAGCAGACTGGAAATCAATGGTGACCGTGGTGCCACGCTCCTGATAATTGCTATAGATAAGCCAACCGGCAATCAGTAAAGCAATAAAGGGCAGTAACCAGAAAGGCGAGATCCGGCGTCTGTTTTTAACCCGCGCTTCAGTCGGTGTATTCGGCGTTTCCTGTTGCATGTGCATCCCAAATCAAGCGGCTATCCAGCCATTCTACGGCAAG
>Ga0105856_1000658_pt1 | contig 17324 bp, 18 predicted proteins | sample OrgsoiDNA_201060_FD_89681 | JGI IMG/M metagenome (GOLD analysis project Ga0105856, IMG submission 89681) | Permafrost soil microbial communities from the Arctic, to analyse light accelerated degradation of dissolved organic matter (DOM) -... | ecosystem: Environmental > Terrestrial > Soil >...
CGCGCAACGCGTACCGCGATGTTTCGAATGCGATCGTATCGCCCGGCCGAATCGGCTGGTCGCGATACATCCAGACGCCGCCCTCGCTCAGCGTGGCGGGAATCGAGACGTGCGCGTCGAGTGTGCGCGCGGGGCCGGCGATCGCGAGCGTGCCCCGGCCGGACGAGAGGCCATACTACAGGACAGCTGACGCGGCCCTCGACGGTTCGCCGATCGACTGGATCACGGCGCCGGACGCCGACGGCGCGCCGGTCGTCTTCATGAGATCGGTGTCTCCCGGCTTGACCATGTCGGCCACGTCGCCGATCGCCACGAACTGAACCATCACGCGCAAGGGCCCCGACCGCGGCGGTTCGATCGTGAACGCGGACGGCCGCACCAGCACCTGGCGCATTTCGTCGAACACGTAGAGGTCGTACGAACCCGGCGCGACCGGCGGAAGCTGAATCTCGACCTCGCCGGGCGACTCGATCAGAAAATGCCCTTCCGTCGGATCCAGGTGACGCTCACCGATCGAGAACGGCTCGCCCGTGGGGCTCACGAACACGCGAAGGTACGGGCGGAAGTTGGCACCCTTCAGGCGCAGCCGCCGCGCGGGGCCCGCCGGCTGCGACGCGGGCACGACCGCGTCGATTCGCGGCAACGGCTCCTGGAAGATGCGAAACGCGAAGACGCCCAGCGGCACCAGCGCGAGCAGCACGACCAGTAGTGCGGCGTCGATCAAGTTCAGCCGACCGAACAGCCGACCGCGGGTGTCGATGAGCGGCATGTCGATTCAGCCTCGGGCGATGCGCGCGGCGCCTGCCGCGCCGAGCCACGCCATGAATGGGACGATCATGTCACGATGCCGGATCAACGTGCCGATGTTGCCGCTGTTGGGCGCGACGACGATGAGGCCCGCTACGCAACAGCCCGCCAGCGTCATCGTGAGTTGCGGGGCAGCCCTCAGACCGAACCACACGCCCGGAATCGCCAGCGCGACGATCAGATACCACGCGAACTGCTGCGGCAGAATCGCCAGGCCCGCGAACGACCCGACCTGCCATGGCAGAGGCACAAGGACGAACGCCACGGCTGATCGAAGTAGAAACCGGATCCCTTCATCGCGGTCAGTCGTTGTCCATGACTCCGGCCAGTCCGAATAGAGGCGCTGGTCGGCCGTCTTGTACGGGTTGCCGAGCGATCGCACGTTGCCCACGTGCCGGCCGACGGCCATGCGAATCTCCTCGGTCGCGCGTGCCTTGGCGGCGGGCCGGGTGACTCCGACGACGGCGAACACGGCGAGCGCGCCGGCAAGCACGAGCGCGGCGGACGGACGACGCGCGGCGAGGAGGCCGAACAGGCCGAGCAGCACGCCCGCGATCGGAATCGCCACCACGCCGGACCGCAGCGTGATCGTGATCGCGATGGCGCATCCGGTCGCGGCGAACGCGAGGGCGCCGCCGATTCCCCCCTTCATCACGCGCACCGCGCCCCAGACGACCGTCACCGTCAGCAGGAACTGCAACGACTCCTTCAGCATCGAGACGGACCACGCGAACCATGTCGGCCAGAAGAGCACCGTCACCAGGCCGCCCAGGGCGGTGGCGGGCCCGAAGTCCGCGCGCACGACGCGATACATGACGATCGCGCCGATCAGGAACCCGCAGACGCTCGCCAGGACGATCCCGTACGGCGCGGGCCCGAACAGCCTCTGCACCAGGGCGAGATACAAGTAAAACGCGTTGTTACCGTACCCGTCGAACAGCGACATACGGTTGAACGGCCCGATCTCGACGCCCAGCCGGTAATTCAGCTGGATGAGGCTCCGCAGAATCGCATAGCGGCCGTCGGGGGTCAGACCGTGAAACTGCTCACGGGCCGGATCGGTGAGCAGCAACACCACCGCGAGCACGATCAGCCGCGCCGCCGCCGCCAGGACGAATGCGCCGATCAGCCAGCGCCGCTCCGCTCCCGTGATGTCACGCGCCGCCCATCGGCAGGCCATCGCGAGGACGACGAGGCTCGCGACGGTGAGCGGCGACGACGTCCACGCGATCGCGACGGCGATCGCCGCCAGCGTGGCGACCGCGTTCACCATGGCAGCGCCCACCGCACGTCCCACGCTCGACCGTTCACGACCGGATCCATCTGTCAGAACGACCGCTCGAAATGTTTCGGATCGCGCAGGCGCTCGCCGTACGGCTTCCAGGTGGATCCGTGTCCGCGCATGTCGAGCGGATCCTTGCCCAGCAGCCGCATGATCACACCGACCGGCGTCAGGATCAGGAAGAAGAACAGCGACAGCAGGACCCGCGTGTTGACCCAGCCGAGTGCGTGCCCGAGGCGCCGCCACCAGCGGCTCGGCAGCACGAGCATCGCCGGCGCGAACGTGCCCGCAACGAGGAGCGTCACGCCGATCGCCGCCGCGACGGCGGCCACGGTCGGCCGTCCGCGCCAGCGCTGCAGCGCTGCGGCGGCGATCAACACCACGCCGACCACGCGACCGAAATTCCGCTCTTCTTTGTACAGGCTCATTGGCAGGCCGCTGACAGCGATGCCGCCACGCGGTCCTGCGCGGCGGCGGACAGGTCGTGGAACAGCGGCAGGATCACGCATCGATCCTGGGCGCCCTCACTTTCAGCAAGGGAGCCGGCGGCGGACCACGTGTCGGCCGGATACGCCGCCTCCCGATGCGCGCACATGACGCCGCGACGGGTCGCGATGCCGTCGTCGAGCATGCGCTGCATCACGCGCCGTTGATCGACGCCATCCGGCAGACGCACGCAGTAGCTCTGATAGTTGCTGCGCGCCCATGCCGGCTCGCGCGGCACGCGAAGCCCGGAGATCCCGCCGAGCACCGCGTGATAACGGTCGGCCAGCGATCGTCGTCTGGCGATCGCGTCCGGGAGACGCGCCAGTTGCTCGCGGCCGATCGCACCCTGAATGTCGGTCAGCCGGTAGTTGTACCCGAGCGTCACGTACGACTCGAGCGTGACGACATGCGCTTCATGACGCTGGCGATCCGTCGTCGTCATGCCGTGCTGGCGGAGCAGACGCGTCTGCCGATCGAGCGCGGCATCCGCGGTCGTGATCACGCCGCCGTCGCCGGTCGAGAGCAGCTTCCGCGGGTGCAGTGAAAAACAGGCGAGCGCGCCGCGGGGGCGCCCGATACGCTCCCATCCGGCACCGAGATCGATCTCGCTGCCGATCGCGCACGCCGCATCCTCGACGACCGGCAGATTATGGCGTGCGGCGATCTCCGTCAGCGCGCGGAGATCGCACGGCATCCCGAGCTGGTGCACGACGAGGAGCGCGCGCGTGCGCGGACCGATCGCGCCTTCGACTCGCGCGGGATCCATGTTGAACGTCGCCGGATCGACGTCGACGAACACCGGTGTCGCGCCGCAGTACCGGATCGAGTTGGCCGTCGCGATAAACGAATGGCTGACCGTGACGACCTCGTCTCCCGGCCGCACGCCGACCGCCAGCAGCGCCAGATGCAATGCCGTCGTCCCGCTCGACACCGCGCAGGCATGAGGCGCGCCGACGTAGGCCGCAAACTCGTGCTCGAACGCCGCCACCTCGGGCCCCTGCGTGACCCAACCCGAGAGGATCGCGCGGCGAGCGGCGTCAGCCTCACGTTCGCCGAGCGACGGACGGGCGATGGGAATGAAATCGGCCGCCATTACTTCGGTGTGTCCACGTCGAGGGTGATTCCGCTCACGACATAACGGCCTGTCTCGAACGCGAAGTACTCACCGGCACGGACGGCCGCGCCCCTGTACGTCCACACCCCGGCATCGTCTCGCGTGACGGGAACCGTCAGCCGCGCGTCGACGACGCGACTGAACGTTTTGGGACCGGAGAAGATGCCGGGTTCCATCTGGCGCAGATCCACCGTCTCGGCCAGACCCGGGCGCGTCGCGATCGTGCGGACCTCCGCGACACTGTCAGCCGCGTCACGCGAAAACACACGTCGATCGCGGTCGCCGACGTGGATCAGCGGGACCATTTCGGCCGGCATGAAGAACCGCACCGTCGCCGCCATCGTGACGGGCTGACGCGGTTCGGGCTGCACGCGCAGCGCCGCAGGCAGCACGCCCACACGCTGTCCTTGATCGTACAGATAGAGGTCATACACGCCCGACGCGAAGGCCGGTATGTCGAGCTCCGCCTCGCGGGAGCTCCGCAGAAAGAACGTCACCTGCGGGGACCCGCTGAATTGATCGTGCAGCACGAACGGCACGCCGGCGCGGACGGCGTAGACCTTCACGAACGGGCGGAAATCGCGGCCGCGCAGTCGCACGCGCGTGGCCGTGGCCGGCCGGATGATCGCCGGCTCCAGCGCGTCGACCTTCGGCTGGCTTCCGCGCAGCGCGCGGTAGCCGACGGCGCCGCCGGCGATCGCGAGCACGACGATCGCCGCGGCCAGCGTGTCCACCCAGTGCAGGCGAATCGGCCACGACGTCATGGCCGAGACGCCCCTGCGTCCGCGATGCCCGGCTCGCCGACCGCGATCAGCATCCCGCGGCTCTTGAACCGCGATGTTTCAATCTGGAGGAGCTGACCGGCGCGAAGCGCGGCGCCGTTGTAGCGCCACTCGCCGGAGGCATCCTTCACCAGCGGCACGCGGAGATCGAGATCGACCTGCTGCAGCGTGCCGCGGCTGCCGATCCACACGGCGCTCTCGCCGGGGTCTCCCGACGCGATCCGCATCTCCAGCTGCGGGTGCGCGGCCGGATCGATCCGCACGGCGGTCACGACCGCGCCGTCGGTTCTCGGCACGTCGGGATCCAGTGACGTCGACCGATCGCGGTCGCCGTTCGCCAGCAGCCTCGCGGACCCGGTGGCGACGAAGAATCGTAGCGTCGCGGTCATCTCAGCGCGCGCCAACTCGGGCGCGTCGACCATGAACGCGTGCGGGACAAACGCCGCCTGCTGGGATTCGTTGAGCACGTATAGATCGTAGACGCCCGGTGAGACACGCGGGAGGATGAGGTCGAGTTGCGAGGCGCTCGTGGTTACCGCCCTGGCTTCCTGTTTCGTCGGGTCGTTGGCGTCCATCGCGGGCGACCGTCCCGACGCGAACACAAACACGTGCAGATACGGATGAAGATACCGGCCGTGCACGGTCAACGGCCGCGCGGCGCCGGCCAACACGCGCGCCGGCGTCACGGAGGAAATCTCCGGCAGCGGCGACTGAAAGCGGCGATAGCCGGCCACGCCGGCCGCGGTGACCGACGCGAGGATGGCGATCAGGGCCACGTCCAGTAGATTCCATCGCGCGAACGTGGGCATGTCCTTATTTCAGCGGCGGCGCGGCGGCCGCAATCCACGTGATGCCGCTGGCCGCCGTGATCGCGCCGCGGAATCGATACCGATCGGTCGTCAGCGTGAACAACGCGCCGACCGACAGCGCGGCATCCTTGTATCCGTATGCGCCGGGGCCGTAGGCGAGCACGGGCACTTCGAGCGTGACATCGACGGCCTGCTTCGGCATCCGTTCGCCGATCCAGCGCGTCTCGCCGTCGACCAGGTGCATTTCGAGAATCTCGCTGGCGCCAGACACCGGCGTCACCGTGCGGACCACGGCGCCTTCCGTCGTCGGATTCGTGGGGCGTCTCACCGGAAACTGATCCTGATCGCCGACGCGCAGCAGGTGCACGGACTCGGGCGGAACGAGGAAGCGCACCTTCAGCATCAGCGTCCCGCGCGGCAGCGTCGGGCTTTCGACGTGAAACACCGCCTGGCGAAACGCGACCTGCCGGTTGCCTTGATACAGATACAGGTCGTAGACGCCCGGCACGAGATCGGGCGTCTGAATCTCGGCACGCTCGGGGGTCGACGCGAGGAGCGGCGCGAACTGCGTGCCGTCCTTGTCCGCGAGGAAGAACGGCTGCCCGGTCTTCGAGAAGTACGCCTGCAGATCGGCGGGGAAATCGGTGCCGCCCAGCTTCACCCGTGTGGGCTGGCCTGCGACCAGCTTCGTCGGCGAAACGGCAATGATGTCGGGCGAATGTTGGTGGACGGTTCGAAACGCGACCATCGCCCCAACCACCGCGGCGGCGCCGACGAGCGCCACGAGCAGGTCGAGGATGTTGACGAGGCCGAGCACACGGCCACGCCGATCGATCAACGTCATGGGTATGGCGCGTCCTGCGCCGGCGTGCCGGCCGGGCGCGCGGCCTCCGCGATGCCGACAATGCCGAGGCCGCTCAGCCACAGGACGAACGGCACAATCAGATCCCGGTGGCGCATGAGCGTGCCCACGTTGCCGCTGTTCGGCGCGATGATCAGCAGTCCGGCCAGCGCCGATCCCGCGAGCACGCACGTCAGCCACGGCGCCCGGCGCATGCCAACCACGAATCCCACGGCGGCCGCCGCGCAGACGAGGTACCAGGCGAATTGTTGCGGCAGCAGCGCGAGCGTGCCGCGCGATCCCGCCTGCAACGGGAGCGGCGCCACCACAAACGCGATCGCCGATCCGACGAGGAACCGGACGCCGTCGCTGAACGAGATCGACGAGACCGACTCGCCGCCATCCGAGTAATAGCGCTCGTCGAGCAGGCGATAGCTGACTCCGGCGCTCTGGACGTGGCCGATGTGCCGTGACGCCGACGTCTGCACCTCGGCGCCGATGCGGTCGCGCATGCGCCAGACGCCGGCGCAGGCGAACGCGACGAGCACCACCAGCATCCACCGGCGCCAGGCGATGAGCCGGAGAACCGCCGCGAGCGCGAGACCGGCAACGGCCATCTCCACTCCACCCGCGCGCAGCGTCGCGAGCAGCGCCAGCGCGGTCGCGACCGCTGCGGCCCACGCGGCCCGTGTCCATCGCGGCGAGGCGACGGAGATGGAGACGGCGCCCGCGCACACGACCGACGTCAGAAACAACTGCGCCGGGTCCTTGAGGACCGAGACAGACCAGGCGACCAGCGAGGGCCAGAACAGCAGCGCCGCGAGCCCAACCTGTGCGGGCGCCGTGCCGAACCCGCGCCGCACGACCAGATACACCACCAGCGCTCCGCAAAGAAACGCCGCGGCGCTCACAAAGCCCAGCCCGAACGGTGCGGGACCGGCCGCGACCTGGAGCGCGGCGAGGAACGTGGCAAACGACGCGCTGCCGAACGGGAAGAAGATCTCCTGGTACTGACGTGGCCCGAGCGGCACGTGCAGCCAGAGGTTGCGCAGCCAGATCGATCGATCGATCAGGTACTGCGCATCCGGAAAGATCGCGAACGCCTGCCGATCGGCCGGCGTCATGACGAAGACGCCGGCGAGCACGGCGAGCCGCACGGCCATCGCGGCGGTCAGCATCACGCGCACCCGCGCGCGCTCCGGGCGCGGCAGGCGCGCGGTCATGTACGCGCACGCCGCGCCTAGCGCCATGATCGCGGCGATGCCGACCGGGCTCACGGCCCAGAGCGCGCCCACGGCGATCGCGAGGAGTGTCGCGCGTCCGCTCATGTCTTCAGCGCCGACTCTCGCGCCTGCTCCCACCAGTGCACCAACGATCGCAATCCCTCGTCGAGCGGCACTCGCGTCTGGAATCCGAGATCCTGCTGCGCGCGGCGCGTGTCGGCGAGGCGGCGGGAGACCGGGTTCACTTTCCTCGCCGGGCCGTATTCGACGGTCGCCGGCGATCCCATCACCGCGAGCAGGTGCCGCGCCAGATCGTTGAGGCTCGTTTCGATTCCGCTGCCGATGTTGTAGACGCGATCGGTGACGGCCGCCTGGGCCGCGAGGACGTTCGCCCGCGCGATGTCCGCCACGTGCACGAAATCCATCGTCTGCGTGCCGTCGCCGAAGATGGCGGGCGGCTGTCCGGACCGGATCCGCTCCATCCAGCGGATGAGCACTTCGGTGTACGCGCCGTGGGTGTCCATGCGCGGCCCGTAGACGTTGAAGTAGCGCAGCACGACGTAGTCGAGGCCGTGCTGGTCGTGGAACATGCGGAGCAGCCCCTCGTTGAACAGCTTGGCGCTGCCGTACAGCGTGCGGTTGTCGTACGGATGATGATCCTCGGCGGTCGGAAACTGCTCCGCCAATCCGTACACCGACGCCGACGAGGCGGCGATCACCTTGCGCACGCGCGCGTTGACCGCGGCATCGAACACATTGAACGTGCCATTGATCAGCACGTCGATCGCCAGGCGCGGCTCGTCGGCGCACTGCGTGATGCGAAGCGCCGCCATGTGGAACACCGTATCGATGCCCTGCATCACCCGCTCGACCAGCGCGCGATCCCGGATGTCGCCGGTGACGAGCGTCACGCGTCCGCTGGCCTGCGCCGCCGCCAGGTTCTCGCGCCTGCCACGCGAAAAATTGTCGAGGACGACGATTTCGGCGACGCCTTCGTCGACGAGCAGATCGGCGATATGCGATCCAATCAGGCCGGCGCCGCCGGTAATCAGCATGCGCGTGTTCAGCATGGACATCAGGATTTCGTGCCGACGAGCGTCAAGCCGCTCGTGCCGACCCGCGTGATGCCGGCGGTCCCGCCGCGGGCGAGCGCCGCCGACGCGGCCGATTCAGTCTGGGGTTGATCGTACTCGGGCGACAGCATGTCGAACGTGTCCATGATCGCCCAGCGGTACCGCTCACGCCAGGTCAGCTGGCGCTCGCCGACGTAGTTGGCGACGGGAATCGCGAACATGAACACGCGGCCGACGCCCGGCAGCCGGAACGTGATCTCGGTCAGCGGGAAGAGCAGCGGCATGAGGGCGCGGATGGCGAAGAGCAACAGCCGTTTGTTGACCAGTCGGGTCAGCGGCCGCACGAGGTACTTGGCGTTCAGCGTCGTCCACGGTTTGCGCTCGTAGATCGTGACCGCGAGCCGACCGCCGGACCGCACGACCCGCGGCAGCGCCTCGAGCGATCGATCGGGCGACGGCGTGTGCTGAATGACGCCGATGCAGTAACACCCGTCGAACGCGCCCGGCTTGAACGGCAGCTCATAGATGCTCGCCTGCACGAGGTCCACATTCGGGCGCGGCCCGAGCGTCGCCCGCGCGGCGTCCACGGCGTTGCTGAGATCGACGCCGACGGCTTCACACGGCTCCCGGGAGATGACGTCGAGAAAGCGGCCGGCGCCGCAGCCGACGTCGAGAATCCATTTGCCCGCGATCCAGTCGCGCGCCCAGCCCGTTTCCGCGAACAGCCGCGCTTCCGACAGCTTCGTGCCGTTGCGGCTGTCGATCTGCTCGGTCTTGAACCGATTCCACTGGTACCCGAACGACGCCGCGTAGTTGTCCGCCGGCACAAACCGGGGAATCCCGTTGACCACGGGGAACGTCCGCCCGCACGCCGCGCACGCGAGCGCGCCGGTCTGAATGTCCGCCGTCTCGTCGGCGTCTGACAAAACCACGGAGAGCTCGCGCGCGCATTGCGGACACGCGAGCACGTCCAAGAGCCGCCGTCGCATCGTTACACCTCCACCAATCGTCGCCGCATCGCTAGGAGGACGCCGGCGCCGTGGCGCGGGAGACGGCGTCGACGACGGCGTCGACCTGCTCACTGGTCAGCAAGGGAAACATCGGCAGCGAGAGCACCTCGGCACATGCGCGCTCCGTAATCGGGAAGCTGCCACGCGGATACCGCGGATCCGCATATGCCGCCTGCAGGTGCACGGGCACGGGGTAGTGCAGCCCCGTCTGGATGTGATCGGCGCGCAGCGACGCCTGCAAGGCGTCGCGTTCGCGCGACCGCACGGTATAGAGGTGATACACGTGGCGCGCGTACGGCATTTCCTCCGGCAGCACGAGGCCGGCGCCGGCGAGGACGTCGTTGTATCTCGACGCATGCTGACGGCGCAGCTCCGTCCACGCCCCGAGGTGGCGCAGCTTCACGCGGAGAATCGCGCCCTGGATGCCCTGAAGACGGAAGTTGAATCCCGGGATCAGATGGGTGTACTTCGTTTCCTGCCCCCAATTGCGCAACAGGCGCAACCGCGCGGCCGCGGCGCCGTCGTTGGTCGCAATCAGCCCGCCCTCACCGTACGCGCCGAGGTTTTTGCTCGGGTAGAAACTGAAGCACGCGAGATCACCCAAGCTGCCCACCGCCCGGCCCTTGTATCGCGCGGCGTGGGCCTGTGCGGCGTCCTCGATCACCTTCAGTCCGTGAGTCGAGGCCATCGCCAGAATCGGATCCATGTCCGCTGGCTGGCCGTACAAGTGCACCGGCATGATCGCTTTCGTTCGCGACGTAATCGCGCGCTCGAGGCGCGACGGATCCATCGTAAACGATCGCGGATCGACGTCGACGAACACGGCCCTGGCGCCGGTGTATTGGATCGCCGCCACCGTCGCCACGAACGTGAACGGCACGGTGATCACTTCGTCACCCGGGCCTACCCCGGCGGCCAGCAACGCGAGATGGAGCGCGGCAGTCCCGGAGCTCACCGCGACGCCATGGGCGGCGCCACACACTGCCGCGAACTCGTGCTCGAACGCCTCGACTTCGTCGCCGAGCACGAATTGGCTCGTCTCGAGCACGCGTGCAATCGCCGCGTCCACGTCCGACTTGATGCTGTGGTATTCGGCGCGCAAATCGACAAACGGAACCATCAGACCCTCACGTGAGCGCAGTAAACGGAACGACGAACGCCTGCGGCACCTCGCGGGCAATGCCAGACGCTGTCAACGAGCGGTATTCGTCGAGCGCCTGCGGCGCGAGCAGCGCGACGAACGCGTGATAGGAAACGGGCAGGCCACCGCATCGCGCCTTGAATTGGTAGACCGAGCTGTCGGCGCCCGGGGAGCTTTCGAAGTTCAGCAGGCCGCAGCCCGCTGCGCGCGCGCGCGTCACGGCGTGATCGAGAAGGAGCAGCCCCGGCTGCATCGGCCGAGCCTCGGCGCGCGTGCAGGGCAGGTAGTACGACAGCACGCCGCCGCCCATCAGGCACACGAGGCCGGCGACGATCGCGCCCTCGTGCTCGGCCAGGAGAAACAGGCCATGCGATCCGGCCGTGCGGTACAACGCGATCAGATGCTCGCGCGCCTTCAGCGGAATGCCGGCGTCTTCGCAGTTGCCGCGATAGATCTGCCAGACGACGTCGAGCTCGCCCTCCGTCGCGATCGGACGCACCGTCACGCCCAGCGCGGCGGCGCGGCGCACGTCGTACCGGACCTTTCGCGGCCACGGCGCCTGCGCCGGATCGCCGGACCACGTGAGCACTTGCGAGACGCGCGCGATCTCGTAGTCGGGTTGGCCCAGCGCGGCGCGATAGTCCTCGGCCGCGGCGGCCAGCGGCGTATACATCGTCATCGAGCAGCAGCCGCGCGCCTCGGCGTCGAGCCGCGCGGCCGACACGAGCGCGCGGACCGCCGGCGCGCCGTCGGGCGTCGCCGCATCGCGCACGAGCGCGCCGCCGTTCGGGCCGAAGTACGCCAGCGACAACCACGCGCTGACGTGCGCGGTCTGCACGTGCAGGCCCGGCAGCACGCCGACGAGAGCCCCGTCCGCATCCCGCGCCGTCACGAATCGGCGGGTGCTCCCCGGATACGCCGTCTCCGACAGGAATCTCATGTAGAACGGGTAGTGATACGCGAGCGCCGTGCCCGGTTGCGCGGCGAAGCCGTCGAGAAACCGTTCGTACTCGGCTTCGTCGATGTCACTCGTGCGGGCGAGGTTCATTCAACCCGATGCGATCTTCAATCTGATAGAGCGGGCGCCGGCGGCTCTCGTCGAGAATCCGCCAGACGTATTCGCCGACCAGGCCCAGCGCGAGGAGGTTCAGCCCGCCGATCACGAGCACGACCGTCATCAGGGACGGCCAGCCGCTCGCGCCGCCGCCAAACAGGGTGAACCGCACCAGCACGAAGAGGGCGTACGCGAGGCCGGCCACCGCCGCGGTTGCGCCCGTGAGGCTCAGCGCGCGGATCGGCACGTTGCTGAAGCTCAGCACGGTGTTCAACGCGTGCTGCAACTTCATCGCAAACGTCCAGCGCGACACGCGTCCCACGGCGGCCGAGCGGTCGTACCAGACAATCGCCATCTTGAGCGGCACGACGGCCAGGAACCCTTCGAACGTGAACCCGCGATCGTCGTGCGCGTTGATCTGATCGACGACGCGGCGCGTGAGCAGAAACTGCGAGGTGCCTTCGAGCGGGATGTTGCGCAGCCCCACGGCGTGGAGAATGCGGTTGTACACCCGGCTCGTCATGCGCTCCCACCAGCCGTCGCCGCGCGACCGCCGCACCGCGAGCACGGCATCGGCGCGGCGCTCGTCCATCGAGTCCTGGAGCTTGTCGATGTTGTCGACCGGCTCCTGCAGATCCACCGGCAGGTTCACGACGCGGCTGCCGGTCGCATACCGGCACGCGCAGCGCAGCGCGGTATGGCTTCCCCGGTTGGTGATGAAACGGATCGCGCGCCAGTACGTCTTGCCGGCGGCCGCCTGCCGGATGACCTCCCACGTCCCATCCGTGCTCCCATCGTCGACGATGACGATTTCGATCGATCCGGGCGCCTTCGTCGCGACGTACCGCTCGATGGCGGCGATGCAGCGCGGCAGCTCGGCTTCCTCGTTGAAGCAGGGGACGATGATGCTGAGGGTTGGCGTCATGGCGTCGGAAAGAACCGGGAGAGAATCAGCACGTCCTCGAACGTCCCGCCGGTGAAGTACTGCGACTTCAACCGGCCTTCCTCCTCGAAACCGAGCGATCGATACAACGAGACCGCGCGCTCGTTGCTCGCCAGCACTTCGAGGCTGACCTTGCGCAGCCCCACGAAGTCTCTCAGGTAGTCGCAGACCTGGGTGACGATGCGGCGGCCGTGGCCGTGGCCGGTGTCGCGCTCGTCAAACAGGCTCAGGCCGATCCACGCGTGTCGGGAAAAGCGATCGACGCGGAACGCCTTCACGTAGCCGATCGGATGGCCATCCGTCACGAGGACGGCCGTCAGCAGCAGGTCGTCACCGCTCACGCCGCCGCCGCTCGCGATCCATCCGTCGATCGTGTGCCCGGCGACGCCGAGGCGGAAGCCCATCACCGACGAGACGAGCGCCACATCGTTGCGCATGCGCCAGTAGTAAGGCGCGTCGACCGGCTCGGGGCGCCGCAGCGCGACGACCCCGTCTGTCAGCAGCGCGGGAGGACGGGTCATGTCGGTCATGACGACGCCGTGGCGCTCCGCGCGCCGAGCTCCACCAGGCGGCCGCGCGAGGCCATCGACTCGGACGCGGCCTCGACGAGCTCGAGCACGCGCAGACCGCTGACGCCGTCGGTGAGCGGTTTGGCGCCGCGCTCGATGCAGTCGAGGAAATGCGCGATCTCGGTCTTGAGTGCCTCCGCCGTCTCGAGCCGCGGCGCCCACATGTCGCCCGAGCGGTAGCCGACCAGCATCTCGTACACGTTCTCCGGGTTGCTGTTGAGCGTGATGCCGCGGTCGTACACCTTGATCTTCTCGCTCGGTTCCAGATCGTCGTACACGATCATGCGCTGGCTGCCGCCGAGGAGCGTGCGGCGGACCTTCACCGGCGCCAGCCAGTTCACGTGGATGTGCGCGATGAAGTTGGTGTCGAAGAACAGCGTCAGGTACGCGATGTTCTCGTGCCCGCCCGCGACATGCGACATGCCGGTCGCCGAGACGGCGCGCGGTTTCAGCGGCAGCACGTGGTCCATGATCGACAGATCGTGGACCGCGAGATCCCAGATCACGTTCACGTCGTGCTGAAACAGGCCCAGGTTCACGCGCACCGAGTCGTAGTAGTACAGCTCACCCAGTTCGCCCGACGACACGAGCGACGCGATCTTGCGCACGGCGCCGGTGTAGACGAACGTGTGGTCGACCATCAGCACGAGCTTGCGCCGCGTGGCTTCCTCGATGAGCCGCCGGCCCTGCTCGCTCGACGCGGCGAGCGGCTTCTCGACCAGCACGTGCTTCCCCGCCCTCAGCGCCGCCATGGCCAGCTCGAAGTGCGTCGAGACCGGCGTCGCGATCGCCACGGCGTCGACCGCCGGATCCTGAATCAGCTCCGCGGCGTCGCGCGTCGTCCGGATGCCGGGATAGCGAGCCGCCGCGGCATCCCGACGATCCGCGCGGAGATCGCTCGCGCACACCAGGCACGCACCCGGAAGATCCGCCACGTTCCGCAGCAGGTTGGGTCCCCAGTAGCCGAGGCCGATGACGCCTACTCCAATCATGACTGCCCTCGCGTCCTGGTGTCCCCGATCGTCCGCGCCGGCACGCCGGCCACGACGGCGTGTGCCGCAACGTCGTGTGTGACAACGGCGCCCGCGCCGATCATCGCGTCCTCGCCGATCGTGACGCCGCAGCGGACGACCGCCCCGCTGCCGATCGACGCGCCGCGGCGGACGGTGGTCGGCACGACGACCCAGTCGGCCTCGGTCTGAAGACGTCCACCAGCGGTCGCGCGCGGGAACGGGTCGTTGGTGAACATCACGCCGTGCCCGACGAACACGTCGGCCTCGAGCGTCACACCCTCGCACAGGAAACTGTGCGACGAAATCTTGCACCGATCGCCGACGAGCACGCCTTTCTGGATCTCGACGAACGCGCCGATCTTCACGTCGCTGCCGATGCGACAGCCGTAGAGGTTGACCAGCGACGGATGATGAATCTGCACGTTGGCGCCGAGGACGACATCAGGGGCAATCGGCATGAATCACGCGGCCGCGAGCGCGTCCGGCGTCTGCATCGCCATGCGCGCAAATTCCCAGAGGACCAGCGCGAGCAGCACCAGCGTGGCCAGCAGCGTCAGCCCGCTGTCGAGAAACAGGGCCCACGCGTCGCGATGGAGCAGGGTCGACAACCACGACGTCGGCACCAGGAACGCGTTCAGCAACAGGTAGCTCACCGCCAGCAGCGCGCCTTTCGTCCATCGCCACGGCTGCGGCCGCGTCGCATACCAGTACGCCAGGGCGACGAAGGGCAGCAGGAACACGACGAAGTAGTAGTAGTGGCCGTGCACGAACGATGCGCCGCCGATGGTCAGCAGGCTGAATTCCCAGATCGCGGCCCACTTCACCGCGAGCGGCGCACGGGCTCCCCGCTCGATCCGCCACGCGCCCCACACGAACACCGCGGCGGTGACGACGACGATGGCGACGAACATCGTTTGCGCCGGAAACCAGGGCCAGCGATCCTCGACGCCGCACAACTCCCAGCGCACGTCGGCGGCCGTCCCTCGGCCCCAGATCCACTGCCGGCAGAAGTCGGACTTCAGCGCGCCGCGCGGGATGGCCGGGTACAGCACCTCTCCGCCGCCGAGCGGCCGGACGAGCCCGCTGATGATGTAGAGCGTCCGGCCGATGATGAAGTGCTGCAAACCGAACACGAGCTGGGTGGCCAGCAACAGCGCGGCCGAGGCCCCCGCGAACGCCGCAAGACCTTTGTACCGGCGGTGCATGACGAACGCGGTCAGCAGCACGATCGGCCAGTACTTGAACCACATCAAATATGCGACCAGCGCTCCGCTCGCGGCGTCGCGCCCGCGCGCCAGCAGCAGGCAGGCCGCGACCAGCGCCACGAACGCGATCACTTCGAATTCACGCTGGATGATCGCCTGCGTCATCGGCAGGAACGCGGCCACGCCGGCGAATATCACGGCCCCGATCGCCGGCAGCGCCACGTCCCGCAGGGTCACGAGCTTCCAGAGGAGATAGCACGCCGCGAAGACCGCGGCCGTATACACGACGAGGAGCGCGAACGCGATCGCCTTGTATGAATCGAGAAACACGATGGGAAACAGCGTGAGGTACTGCGTCGGCCCGTAGATGTAGAGCCCTTTGCTGAACTCGCGCGCGGACTGGATGTCCGGACTGTTCCACAACGTCGGGTTCAACCGTTCCGCGTACCCGCCGGGCAGCGAGAAATAGAAGTCGCCCTGCGTGAACTCGGCGCCGCGCACGACGACCTTGACGAGATAGACCAGTCCGATCGCCGCACAGGCCGCGACCAGCAGGCGGGCGCGCGCGCTGCCGGGCCACAGGCTCGGCACTCGGGTCACGTGCGCGGCGCCTCGGGCGCACGGGCGCCGCCGATCGCCGGCGCCGGAAGCCAGCGCCGATAGGCGTCCAGCTGATCGGACACCATGCGATCGAGCGTGAAGCGCTCGACCACGGAGCGCCGCCCCTCCTCGGCCATCGCGCGCACCGCGGCGGGATCGCGATGCACGCGCATCACCGCCGCCGCGATCGCCGCGGGATCGGCGGGCGGCACGAGCCACCCGTGCACGCCGTCGGTCACCACCTCCGGCGCGCCCGCGACATCCGTCGTCACCAGCGGCGCGCCCGCCGCGAGCGCCTCGACGACGGTCTGACAGAAGGCCTCGGTCAACGAGGGATGGACGACGACGTCCATGGCCCGCAGGCAGGCCGGCACGTCGCTCCGGTAGCCCGCGAAGATCACGCGATCCTCGAGATGTTCGTCCGCGATCATCCGTTCGATTGACGATCGATTGCCGGCGCCGAGCAGGAGCACCTTGAGGTTCGGGATGTCGCGCACGAGTTGCCGGACGGCCGCCAGCAGGTACACATGCCCCTTCGTGCGGAAGAACCGCGCCACACAGCCGATGACGAACGCGTCGTCGAGGCCGAGCTCGGCACGCACGCGCCGGCGATCCTCGTCGGTCGCGCCGAGCCGTTCGAAGTCGAACCCCTGGTGCATGACCTCGATCTTCTCCGGCGGCGCGCCCTCACGCGAGACCATCTGGGTCTTCACCGCGTGCGACAACACGACGACGTGGTCCGCCTGCCACGTCAGCACGCGATCCGCCCAACGGTGCACCGGCGTGCCGATCATCTCGACTTCCCGTGTGTGGTGGCGCGTCAGAACGACGAGTGGGGTTCGGGCCAGCCGCGCGGCGGCGATGCCCACGAGGCCGCCGTCCTGCAAGTGCGTCTGCATCACGTCCACATCGTGCGCGCGCAGCCATCGGGCGAGCCGCAGCACGGCGGCCGGATACTGGGGCTTTCGGCGCGCGTTCAGGGCGAGGTACTCGCCGCCGATGCCGCTCAACCACGCCGGCGCAACCGGTTCGGTCAGGCTGACGCCGGAGACGCGCAGGCCTGAAGCCGCCAGTCCCCGCCCGAGGTTCGCGAAGTAGTGCGAATCGAGCGTCGTGCCGCAGAGATGAACGACGTGCATAGGGTTAGCCGACCGGCATCCGCGCGCGCTCGCTCAGCACGGCGTGCAGACGTACATCATCATGTTAGCGCAGCCCCATCGGCCCAGGCGCACCAGCCAGCCGGCGCCAGGCACTGTCGCGTCTTCGGCGACCGCCAGCCGCCTGAGCCACGAGACGGCCGCCGGGGCCGATACGTGTTGAGGATCGCGCGGACCGGCCTGAGCGCCTGCGGCCCCATTGGCGCTCGCCTGGC
>Ga0105856_1000663_pt1 | contig 17218 bp, 18 predicted proteins | sample OrgsoiDNA_201060_FD_89681 | JGI IMG/M metagenome (GOLD analysis project Ga0105856, IMG submission 89681) | Permafrost soil microbial communities from the Arctic, to analyse light accelerated degradation of dissolved organic matter (DOM) -... | ecosystem: Environmental > Terrestrial > Soil >...
ACAGCAAAACCTATTATTCCATCGGCGGCGGGTTTATTGTCGATGACGAGCATTTCGGTCAGCCGGTTCTTGATGAAGTCAGTGTGCCTTACGCCTTTAACTCAGCCAGTGAAATGTTGGCAAAATGCAAAGAAGCGGGGCTTTCATTGTCAGGTTTGATGATGAAAAACAAGCTGGCGCAGCACAGCAAACAAGACATCGACCAATACTTCGAAAACATCTGGCATACCATGAAAGCCTGTATCGATCGCGGGCTGAATACCGAAGGCGTGTTGCCAGGCCCACTGCGCGTACCGCGTCGTGCCTCTGCGCTGCGACGTATGCTGGTATCGAATGACAAGCTGTCGAATGACCCGATGAATGTGATCGACTGGGTGAACATGTTTGCTCTGGCGGTCAATGAAGAAAATGCCGCCGGTGGCCGCGTTGTCACTGCGCCAACCAATGGCGCCTGCGGTATCGTTCCAGCGGTATTGGCCTATTACGACCAGTTTATCGGCTCTGTCAGCCCAGACATTTATCTGCGCTATTTCCTCACCTCAGGCGCTATCGGCATTTTGTACAAGATGAACGCCTCTATTTCCGGTGCGGAAGTTGGGTGTCAGGGCGAAGTCGGCGTCGCGTGCTCGATGGCGGCGGCGGGTCTGACGGAGCTGCTGGGCGGCAGTCCAGAGCAAGTCTGTATCGCCGCAGAAATCGGTATGGAGCACAACCTTGGTTTGACCTGCGACCCGGTTGCCGGACAGGTTCAGGTACCTTGTATCGAACGTAATGCGATTGCTTCAGTAAAAGCCATTAACTCCGCTCGTATGGCTCTTCGTCGTACCAGTGAACCGCGGGTTTCACTCGATAAAGTGATCGAAACCATGTATGAAACCGGCAAAGATATGAATTCGAAATACCGTGAAACCTCTCGTGGTGGCCTGGCCATCAAAGTGCAATGTGATTAATGTTCGGCCCGAGCTGATACCTATAAAATAGATTATTTCCCTCGCTTTTATCAGTTAAAAGCGAGGGTTAACGCAATGACATACCCTTCGCGACTTTCCTTACCTTAAATTCACCTTTCTTAACAAATAAGCCTCGCTGTTTGCAGGATAAACGCCTTGGGGTGCCTTGCATTCTGCCTCCGTGCTACGGCATGCTGAGATGTTTACAACGCGTGTTACGTCACCGATTCTGGTTAACGAACCCCAAAAACCAATAAGCCACCATGCATTATGTTGGCAACCATAAGGGCAACCATCTGTGACAACGTCACTTTCGCGCATTTTTTCGGATTATAAGGACTAAGCACCATGCCTTTTAACCTGATTGCGCTTTCGAAATATCGTAAGTATCGCTTTGCTTTGTCCATTGCGATGGGGCTTCTGGCTTTGATCGTCACGCTAGGTATTCGTATCTGCGAGCAGGGCCGAGCCATTAGTCAAAATCAACAATGGGTTGCACGCCACACCGTCGAAAAGCTCGAAAAGTTACTGCAACCAGCAACGGCCATTTCATTAACACAACTCTCCTTAACGGGAACCACCTGCTCTGCACAGCAACCTTTTCTGCGTCATTTAGTCGCGCGTCTGCAAACCCTGAGGGCCGTGGCATTAGTCAATAACGGGAAAATCGTCTGCTCGAGCCTGGCGGGTGAAGTGAATTTTGATTTTAGCCAGATGTTGCCCGAACTGGCGCTTGGCATTCATCGTCTTGAATTACGCAATTCGATCATGACACCTGAAACCATTCCCACACTGGTGCAGTGGCAACCGTCCGATGGCGACAACCGTAACGGCGTGCTGTTCGTCTATAATATCGGCATTCTGGCGAATTTCCTGCTGGAGCCACAACCGCCCTACGCCAGCAGTATCGTGCTAAACGTCATGAATCAGAGCCTTCAATACGATAACGGCCGGATAGTCGCGCGCAATAAACGGGGGCAAACCGAGATCGTATCGGCGCACTCGACCCACGATGATTTCTCAGTCTCGCTGTTCGGAGATAGCGCCGCTGACATCGCTTGGAGTGATTTACCTTCACATTTGCCGCTGTCGTTGCTGATAAGCTTACTGGTGGCTTTCGCCACCTACTTGCTCTCGGCCAGCCGAATCAGTCTCGGCTATCCCATCAGTCATGCCATTTCCAACCGGGAATTTCAGGTTTACTGCCAACCGATCATTAATAGCGCTGACGGTCACTGCGTCGGTGTGGAAACGCTGATGCGTTGGAAAAATCGACGTCAGGAGTGGGTTTCGCCTGACCTGTTTATTCCACTTGCCGAACAGCATGGTCTGATCATCCCGTTGACACGTTACCTGATCAAACGCGTCAGTGAAAACCTGCCACTGTTCCCTGCTCGTCCTGATTTTTACATCAGCATCAATGTCGCGGCCCAGCATTTTCACAATATGGAGATTGTTGATGATGTCCGTGATTTATGGTTATCAGCGAAACCCGACGTTTCTTTGATGCTGGAGTTGACCGAACGGACGCGCTTGCAGGAGTTGAGCGCTCAGGAAATTAATAAGCTCAAGACCATGGGCGTCATGTTGGCGATTGATGATTTTGGCACGGGCCATAGCTCGTTGAGTTATCTGAAAGCGTTGAATCCAGACGTACTGAAAATCGACCGGGCCTTTACGGCATCGATTGGCACCGACGCGATTAACGCCACGGTGACCGACACCATTATCACGCTGGCGCATCGTCTTAAACTGAAGTTAATCGCCGAAGGTGTGGAAACTCGTGAGCAAGCGGATTATCTGCGTGAACGCGGCGTGGATGCGCTGCAAGGGTTTTACTTTGCACGTCCCATGCCTATCGCTATTTTCCCACAATGGCTAGAGCGTTATGAGAAAAACAACCTGCTTGAACCGCCCTTTTCTTTTTAAAAAAACAGTCATCAAAATCACCCGAATAACCTATGGGTAAATATAAAAAAACGGCGACCTGAGTCGCCGTTTTGTTGCGTGTGATCACAGCGGTACGCTATCAATCCACGTCTTGCCACTCGTCATGTATTTTTGCTTTGGTTATCTTCACTCGCTCAATACGGTATTCGGAGACTTCGAGGATTTCGAAGGTCAACGGTGGCCGCTCGATGATTTCCCCCACCACCGGCATCTGTCCAGACTCCGATAACAGGAAACCGGCCAATGAGGCGTAATCTGCCGTCGGGCTGACTAACTCAGAGGTATCGAGTATCTGTTGCAGCAAGTGTAAATCGGTACCGCCTTTGGCAATCCAGCCGTCACCATCGACCACCACATCCGGCGTTTCGTCTTCATCAGGGAATTCACCGGCGATGGCTTCGAGAACATCGAGCGGCGTCACCAAGCCCTGAACGACGCCAAATTCATTACTGACGATGACTAAACGCCCTTTCGCTCTGCGCAGTACCGCCAGCAGATTGATCACGTCCATGGTTTCCGGCACCACGATAGGCGTCTTTTTTTCAGCAAAGGCGACAATATTCTCGCCATTTTCTAACGCCACCAGCAGATCTTTGGCCCGCACAACGCCAATCACATCATCCAGAGAGTGACGGCAAATCGGGAACAAGCTGTGCGGCGTATCCAGCAGTTGCATACGAATTTCAGCCGGAGAACGCGCACAATCGACCCAGGAAATTTCTGTACGTGGCGTCATGATGCTGCGCAGCGAACGTGATGCCAGGGTCAGAACGCCGCTTATCATGTGGCGCTCTTCTTCCGCAAAGGTCTCTTTACGCGGTTGATTCTGGTCCTGAGTGTCATCCTCATCCTGATGTTGGCGCTTTCCGCCCATCAGTCGCTGAATTGCCTCGGCGGTACGTTCACGCATCGGGCGATTCGACTGACTTTTTAGGAAGTTTCGACGCGCAATCTGGTTAAACAACTCGATGAGAATAGAGAAGCCAATCGCGGCGTAGAGGTAACCTTTAGGTATATGGAAACCAAAACCTTCGGCGATCAAACTCAGGCCAATCATCAACAAGAAGCTGAGACACAGCACCACGACCGTCGGGTGGTTATTAACGAAACGCGTCAGTGATTTGGAGGCCAGCAGCATCACCCCCATGGCAATCACTACCGCCGTCATCATGACCGCCAGATTGTTCACCATACCGACGGCGGTGATCACCGCGTCGAGGGAGAAAACCGCATCAAGCACCACAATCTGTGCGACGACGGACCAGAAACTGGCATAGCCACGGTTATTCCCCGCATGGCTCTCCTGCCCTTCCAGCCGCTCATGTAGCTCACTGGTGGCTTTGAACAGCAAGAACATGCCGCCCAGCAGCAAGATCAAATCACGCCCAGAGAAGCTGAACTGCGCGATGCTAAACAGCGGCGTGGTGAGTTTGACCATCCATGAGATCAAGGACAGCAAACCAAGGCGCATGATCAGCGCCAATGACAAACCGATAATACGGGCTTTGTCGCGCTGTTTTGGCGGAAGCTTGTCAGCCAGGATGGCAATAAAGACTAAGTTGTCGATGCCGAGAACAATTTCCAGCACCACTAATGTCAGCAAACCGACCCAAATCGATGGGTCCATTAAAAATTCCATATCAGGCCCCGTGATGAGCAGTGTGAGAAAAAAGACGCAATACGTTCCCGCCAGAACGAGTCCGGTGGCAGAGATCAGTGGAGATCAAAAGAAACGATTTCAATGCGACGATAACTCGACCTGAAAAGGAGAAGTTGCCGGAATAAAACTGAGGAAATAAAAAAGAGGATAAGTGACGTCGGTGACAGTCCATAGGGAGGGCTGAGGCCCGATACTCCTGTTCAATTAATGGGACGACAACTCTATCAGGAATCATTAAAACGGAAAAGCGTGTTTTTTTATCAGCAGTATCGCCTCCTTGACCTATGCTGATTTTGTATGCAATTTCCCGATTCATTAGTACTAGGTCTTTCAATAACTGACAGAAGTCACAAAAATTATTTTTTTCACAGACTAAAATAAATCGGGTCGCACAACCTAACGAGGTTTTGCAATGCATGCTTCTTATTGTTTATCAGAAAATAATGCCTGAAGTGCACGGAGGTTCACAGAGGATAACTCGACGAACATCGCGCAGGGACAGCACCATTCGTCTTAGGAATAAAAACGGGCGAATTACATCAGCACCATCACTTATGTGCATAACCCTTCATTGGGTTAACAGAGGAGGTAGCGAGTGAGTATTGCTATTATCATCGGCACGCATGGGTCAGCAGCAGAACAGTTGTTGAAAACGGCGGAAATGATTTTAGGTGAGCAAGATAATGTCGCCTTTATTGATTTCGTTCCCGGCGAAAATGCCGAAACATTAATTGAGAAATACACGGCAAAGCTGGCCGGACTTGATACCAGCAGCGGCGTTCTTTTCCTGGTCGATACCTGGGGAGGCAGTCCGTTCAATGCCGCCAGCCGTATCGTTGTTGATAAAGAAAATTATGAAGTTATCACTGGCGTTAATATTCCGATGCTGGCCGAAACCTTCATGGCGCGTGACGATAATCCGTCCTTCGCTGAACTGGTTGCCATCGCTGTAGAGACCGGACGCGTCGGTGTCAAAGCGCTGAAAACGCCTGAGCCTGCAGCAGAACATGCTCCCGCTCAACCTGCTGTATCTGCACCAAAAGCCGCAGCACCGGTAAGACCATCAGGCCCGAATGATTACATGAAAATCGGTCTTGCTCGTATTGATGACCGCTTGATTCATGGTCAGGTTGCCACTCGCTGGACCAAGGAAACAAATGTAAACCGTATCATTGTTGTCAGTGATGAAGTCGCTGCTGACCATGTACGTAAAACATTGCTGACTCAGGTTGCTCCTCCGGGCGTAACAGCACACGTCGTTGATGTCGCTAAAGCCATTCGTGTTTACGACAACCCAAAATATGCAGGCGACCGTGTCATGCTGCTTTTCACTAATCCAACCGACGTTTTGCGTGTGGTCGAAGGTGGCGTGAAAATTACCAGCGTGAATATCGGAGGCATGGCTTTCCGCCAGGGTAAAACTCAGGTGACGAATGCCGTTTCCGTTGATGCAAAAGATATCGATGCATTCAATCAATTAAATGCCAAAGGTATCGAGCTTGAAGTGCGTAAAGTCTCTTCTGATAGTCGCGTGAAGATGATGGACCTCATTAATAAAATGAATTAATAAACTCAGCGAATTAAAGCGACAGATTTCCTCAACGTTATCTGTTTCTAATGAGCTTATTTTACTCTGCGTTTTTTGGTCATAGGAGAAGTGCAATGGAGATCACCACACTACAGATTGTGCTGATATTTATTGTTGCATGTATTTCCGGGATGGATTCCATTCTGGATGAGTTCCAGTTCCACCGTCCACTGGTGGCCTGTACGTTAATCGGTATTATTCTTGGCGATATGAAAACCGGGATCATTATCGGTGGTACGTTGGAAATGATTGCTTTGGGTTGGATGAACATTGGTGCTGCCGTCGCACCTGATGCCGCCCTCGCCTCGATTATTTCAACCATTCTGGTTATTGCCGGTGGTCAATCGGTCGGTGCGGGTATTGCCCTTGCCATTCCATTGGCGGCAGCGGGCCAGGTTCTGACCATCATCGTTCGTACTATCACCGTGGCCTTCCAGCACGCGGCAGACAGTGCGGCAGAGCGTGGAAATTTAAGTACGCTCTCCTTTATCCATGTTTCAGCACTGATTCTGCAAGCGATGCGTATCGCGATCCCTGCCGTTATCGTGGCTGTCTCCGTGGGTACCGAAGTTGTTCAGGTTATGCTGTCGTCCATTCCTGAAGTGGTCACTGGCGGTCTGAACATTGCGGGCGGTATGATCGTCGTCGTCGGTTATGCGATGGTTATCAACATGATGCGCGCTGGCTATCTGATGCCATTCTTCTACCTCGGTTTCGTCACCGCTGCTTTCACCAACTTCAACCTGGTTGCCCTGGGTGTGATTGGTGTGGTTATGGCAGTGCTGTACATCCAGTTGAGCCCGAAATACAACAAGTCTGCACAAGCAGCTGGGCCAGCACAGGGTGTTAACGATCTCGATAACGAATTGGATTAAGGGTGAAAGAAATGGTTGATCAAACTGAAGTTAGCCAAACCCCAGAAAAGAAACTGACGCCCGGCGATATTCGCGGAGTGTTCATGCGTTCGAACCTGTTCCAGGGTTCATGGAACTTCGAACGTATGCAGGCACTGGGTTTCTGTTATTGCATGGTCCCGGCGATCCGTCGCCTTTATCCTGAAAATAACGACGCACGCAAAGCCGCTATCAAGCGTCACCTTGAATTCTTCAACACTCACCCGTATGTAGCAGCGCCGGTTCTGGGCGTTACGCTGGCGATGGAAGAACAACGTGCCAACGGTGCGCCTATTGACGATGCGGCCATCAACGGCCTGAAAGTCGGCCTGATGGGCCCACTGGCCGGTGTCGGTGACCCGATCTTCTGGGGTACTGTTCGCCCGGTCTTCGCCGCCTTGGGTGCGGGTATTGCGATGAGCGGAAGCCTGTTGGGCCCGTTACTGTTCTTCGTGTTATTTAACCTTGTTCGCCTGCTGACTCGTTACTATGGCGTGGCTTACGGTTATACCAAAGGCGTCAATATCGTTAACGATATGGGCGGCGGCTTCCTGCAAAAACTGACTGAGGGGGCATCGATTCTCGGCCTCTTTGTCATGGGGGCCTTGGTTAACAAGTGGACGCATGTCAACATACCGCTCGTGGTGTCGACCATTACCGATCAAACCGGTAAAACCAACATCACCACGGTACAAACCATTCTTGACCAGTTAATGCCGGGTCTGGTTCCGCTGTTACTGACCTTCGGGTGTATGTGGCTGTTACGTCGTAAAGTTAACGCCCTGTGGATCATCATCGGCTTCTTCGCCCTTGGTATCTTCGGTTACTGGATTGGCCTGCTAGGTCTCTGATAGCAGACAAAACCGGGGGACAGGTTCCCCCGGTTTTTTTTATGTCTTTATTAATACGTTTTGCCGGACTCTGATTCGGTAGCAAGCTGGAGAAGTTCATGTCCGTCACTGATATCGTCCTCGCCGTTTTCGCCCTTCTGCTATTGGCCTATGCCATTTATGACGAGTTCCTGATGGGCCGTAACCATGGTGAAACCCTTCTGAAGGTCAATCTTCGTCGCCGTAACAAAATCGACTCTATTATCTTTATCGGTCTGCTGGCTATTCTGCTGTACAACAATATCACTGCACAGGGAACGGTTATTACCAACTACCTTTTAATCTCTCTCGCCCTGATCGCGTTCTATATCTCGTTTATTCGCTGGCCAAAAATGTTGTTTAAATCCAGTGGCTTTTTCTATGCCAATGCCTTCATTACTTATGACAGGATCAAAGCGATGAATCTCTCCGAAGACGGTGTTTTGGTGTTAGAACTGGAACAGAGAAAGCTATTAATAAGAGTTAATGACATGGATGACTTACAAAATATTTACAACTTAATGGTTAATAATCAGTAATTTATAAAAAATATGCTATTGGCTATATTTAATAGCATTATATTTAAATAACGCTAAGTACCCGCAGTGTTTATATTGACGATTAAATCATCATCTTGTGGGTCTATTATTTAATCAATGTAATCAGTGCGTGTACTTAATGAAAATCATTTTCCTCAGAAAAGCTAAACCTTAATTTATTTGTTGTTGTTGTCTATTTAAATATTATGTTAAGGTTGCGCCGTCATTTGGGGAGTAGCCGGTTTTTTCATCAATTGTATTATGCAATGGATGGGGAGACGCTCGTATCAACATACTCGTTTTAAAATAAAACGTGGTGCGAGTAGCCAGGGTTGGTTGGCGAGACCATAGACACGTAGCTCCGTCGTAAGGTTGGGGGTGGGTTACGTGCTTATGGAACACCCGGCCGAGGTTACTCTCGTGAATTTATCCGCTACGCTTATTTTGGCTTTTGGCATGTCGATGGACGCATTCGCCGCGTCAATTGGTAAAGGTGCCGCCCTTCATCGTCCTCATTTTCGCGAAGCTCTGCGCACAGGTCTCATCTTTGGTGTTATCGAAGCGATCACCCCGCTGATTGGTTGGGGCATCGGTCTGGTTGCCAGCAAATACATCATGGCATGGGACCATTGGGTGGCCTTCACACTGCTGTTTATTCTCGGCGCACGCATGATTGTCGAAGGCCTGAAAACCAAGCCAGAGGAAGAGATGACCGGCCAGAGCAGCCACGGTTTCTGGATATTAGCTGCCACCGCGGTCGGCACCAGCCTTGATGCGATGGCGATTGGTGTTGGCCTCGCTTTCTTGCAAGTAAATATCCTGCATACCGCGCTGGCCATTGGTTTGGCGACTACCATTATGGCGACCACAGGCATCTTACTGGGCCGATTTATTGGCCCATTATTAGGGAAATGGGCCGAAATATTGGGAGGCGTAGTGCTGATTGGGATCGGCGGTAATATTCTGCTGGAACACTTAGGTTATTTGGGCTGAAACGTTAGTCCACGTTACGACGATGCAGTCTGATAATAAAATCAGTTTCACAAGCAAATGACGTCTGGTCCAATAGCGCGGCTTTGACTTCCTCGGTAGCTCGCCAGGCAAACGGCGTCATTTGCAGTAAATCAAAAGCCTCGACGCCATTGAGTGTCATCGGATACGCCAGTGTCTGCACGTTAATACAGTCAAACCCTTCCAGCTGTTCATCCAATTCGCTATGCAGTTGAACCTCAGCATAAATGGCGGCCTTCAACTGATACAAATGGCGCGGCCCAGGTGCGACGGTGAGTACGATGCCGCCCGGCTTTACCGCACGATATAACTCTTCTGCCTTACAAGGCGCATAAATTCGTAGCACAGCATCCAATGATTGATCCGCAAACGGCAGGCGATGGCTCGACGCCACGCAAAACTGCACATTGTGATAACGCTTGGCCGCATTACGGATTGCCACCTTCGCGACATCCAACCCGAACACGTCAAGGGTGCGACTCTCGCGTAAACCACGGGCGATGGCCGAGGTGTAATAGCCTTCACCACAGCCGATATCCAGTAATGTCGCAGCTTGAGTAGGTAAAACCTGATCCAAAAGTTCGGTCACCCGATCGCGCAGCGGTTGGTAATGTCCACCGTCAAGAAACTGGCGGCGCGATACCATCATTTCCGCGCTGTCACCCGGCTGTTTAGAACGCTTATGCTGTACGGGCATCAAATTGACGTACCCTTCTTTGGCGTTATCAAACTGATGATTTTGCGGGCAACGCCACTGTTGATCGTTTAGCGTAAGAGGTTGATGACAAAGCGGGCATTGATAACTCATGAAGGTTCCAAAGGAAATCGTCAGGTGCGGGGAAGCATATGGGTGCCAAGTCTAAAGAACGTAACTAACAGTTGCAACCGCTGGCGCGAGGTGAAAAAACCCAGCTACACTGAGCGTTCAGCGATCGACTCTTTTGAAGTGATTTCATATGACTGATATTTCGGCGTTACTCAATCAGATCAGCGGGATACGCCATGGTTTTGGCAGCAAACACGCTCTGTTACCTGACGTATTACAACCTTATGAGCCAACTCGCCCGGTGAAAAAACAGGTGCACGGCGTGCGGATTGTCGACGTCACTGAGCCGGCGCAGGTCAGCGGCGAAGCCGATGGCTTTTATACTGCCCAGCCAGGCATCTTACTCACCGTTTTCAGTGCTGACTGTCTGCCTCTGATTTTTAGCCAAAAAGACGGTAAACGCGTCGCTGTGGCCCATGCGGGGTGGCGCGGGCTAAAAACAGGTATCATCGAGAAAATGGCCGAGCGGATTAATCTGGAGGGCTCCACCGCCGATTGGGTGGTGTCAATTGGTCCGTCAGCGCAATCATGCTGCTATGAGGTCAGTCAGGAACTGGTCGATGCCTTTTTTCAGGATCTGGACTTACCGCCTGCGCTGATCTCCCCTGCCCCACGACACCTTAATTTGGCGGCGATTGCTCAAGCTAAGCTGGAACGTTTAGGTTTCGCCCATGTTGACCATGCGGGAGGTTGCACCATTTGCAGTACTGAAACCGACGGTAGCTTCACTTACACCAGCTTTCGTCGCAACAGCCATCAGCGATTGAAAGATCCCACCCACCCCGGGATCAGTGGCAGGAACCAGCAGTCAGGCATCATTATTCTCACGGATTGATCCTGCGCCAAATTCAAGCCACAAAAAAACCCGCACGGCGGCGGGTTTTTGTACAGCTAACGTTGCTTAGATTGCATTTACGTTAACTGCAGACGGGCCTTTCTGGCCGTCTTGGATTTCGAACTCAACGTTCTGGCCTTCAGCCAAGGTTTTGAAGCCGTTACCCTGAATTGCAGAGAAGTGCACGAACACGTCTTTGCTGCCGTCAGCTGGAGTGATGAAACCGAAACCTTTAGATTCGTTGAACCACTTAACTTGACCTTTGATCTTTGCCATCTTGAGTATTTCCTTTAAATTGTTTTAACCGCCGTGAGGCGTTACATAGACAAACTAGAGTCGTTACTGCTTGAGGCACTAAGATAAAAATCGGCAGAGAAGCGGTATTCAACGATAACGTTTTTACTCAGGTCTTCTTTACTGAAAATGCCACACATATACAGAACTGTACCTCGTTTAACCCATATGCGTTATCACATACTCTGAATTCGATGGCAAGCCATTTTTAATCAGTCGTGGATGTGTCGCACATATTTGAGCCGGTTAAAGGCGGTAACCGTTCAGCTAAGCTGAAATATGTTGATAGACATGCTTTTTTCTGCTTAACAGCAGACGCTAAATGTCACTCAAAACAATAACAACACCTAGTGATTATTGATCATTTAATGCCAAACGATAAGTCTAGAACCCCACTTTATTTGAATTTTTATCTTTTAACATATGCTCAGAAGTACTGAGAAGGTTGCGGGGAGCCTACAGGGCAACGATTGGCTACGCCTTCACCAACCTGGGCATACTGCGAGCCGGTGGTGCATTTCATTCCCTTTGGTGGCGGTTAATGCACTGCCAGTGAGCATCGGATTATCGCCATTGCTAATAACCCCTGAACAGTCGCAAGGGAAAATATCAATTGAAAATGTCGGGATAGGGAACGCGATAATAGCGTCGCTTTCAGTTTTTTAACATTATGATGAAATAATGATGACCAAGAGGTTAAAGAGTTGTTGATTATATCATCATCTCTTATTGACCTGTTTTCCTGAGGATAATATTACCTGCTACCTAATTAAGAAGTTAACAGTGACCCTGCTCACGGTTTCATTTTAAATAATATCAAATACGAGACATATTGCGCTTTTCGTCAGGCTATCCCGTTTGCAACACCGGTAAAGTCAGACAATACGCTGCCTGACGTGCCTGCACGTGGGTGAAGGAGCGAACAGGAAAACCCCGTTCGTTCCTCACTCTTTTCACCCCAATAATGGCTTCATTCAGGCAAAATACTTTGGCCAATTCTTAAGGGAATGAAGTGTGTGGCAACCCCCTCTTTTTCAGCTTTGGCTTGTTCTAATTCAAAAAGCGGTTCATCTAACGATTCATCGGCTAATTCGAACACGCCCCAATGAATAGGTACCGCTTTCCGACATTTCACTTCTGAAAACACGTCGACAGCTTGCTGCGGATCCATATGTTGTTCATTCATGAACCATCGTGGTGCATAAGCGCCAATCGGGATCGCCGCCAAATCAAAGGGGCCGAGGCGATCGCCTATCTGCTTAAATTGGTTGCTGTAGCCGCTATCACCCGAGAAATAGAAGCGTAATACCTCACTGTGTACCACCCAGCCACACCATAGCGAACGGTTACGATCCCACAACGTGCGCATACTCCAGTGGCGTGCCGGTACCGCATGGAATGTCAGGGGCCCGATCTGCTGTGCCTGCCACCAGTCCAACTCTTCAACACGCCGCGCGCCCTGCCGTTCCAGCCAACGCTTTACGCCCAATGGGACAATAAACGTTAGCGAGGGAAAACGTTTGAGTAAACGCTTCACGGTCGGTTTATCCAGATGGTCATAGTGATTATGTGACAGCAAAACATAATCGATAGGCGGCAAATCAGCGACGTCGGCAGACACCGGCGTTTTACGTTTTGGCCCGTAGAATTTTAGCGGTGAAGCCCGGTCGGAGAGAGCAGGATCCATCAGCACCGTTTTTCCTGCGATACGCAGTAATAGACAGGCATGGCCCAAAAACCACAAACGGTCATCTGTACCGCTAAAATCCGCTTTCTGCCACCACGTCGCAATAAAGTGTTCGTAACCTTTTTGTGGCGGTTTCGGCAACTGCTGTGCTTTGCGCTCGCGCTGCCAGCGCTTAAAGTCCCCCTCTCCTCGTGTAGCCGGTTCGGGATTGGTAAACCCTTCAGGCGTATGGTGCGGCTTTGACGCATCATAATAGGGATTTTTAACGGCCATAACGTTCCTTCACATAACGTCGATAAGACACACATTGCGAAAGTAAAAACCGCAATGAGGGATAGCCTCATCGCGGTTTGGGTGGAGATCAACAGTAATATGTACAAAGTTTCACTGCAACTTCTGCGTAACAGATTTACTCAGGCCGCCTCGGCGCAAAGTTTGGTGAGATTTCTGGCTCCAATCATGAGGGTGGCAACATAGGATTGCCGGCGGGTCACGACTTCGACCGCCACACGAGCGTCTTTATATTTGATCAGATAGGTTGAGGGCCAGCCTTGGCGGCGTGTGCCGTAGGCCTTTTCGTGACTGTCTATGGCTGCGTGAGCAACCACCAGATGGGAGAGAGTTTTATCACCTTTAATGATGCGCTTCATAATGGACTCCGCCTTAGACAAACTGTCAAAATGAGGAAACATTAATCACTTGATACGCATCGCTTTATGCGATGCTTATTCGAATCACTTCTTTGCAACTTTGTTACAGAATGAGTATCTCCGCGCTTTTTATTAGGCGCAAGTTTTACTTAACAAGAAACAGATCATCGCCGCACGAAGCGGTCGAGGGCTGTCGGCGTACCATTGCCCCTGCTCGCTTAAAATTTGCGCAGACCATTGGGTCTTTCCCGGTATTTCGCAGGCATTCAGGCTGATTTTGTTGGCGCAGATAATGGGCCAGGCATCGGAGGGGTTATTGCAGTAATCCTTACCTTTCACACCGCCGTAGGGATACCATTTTTCAGGTTCTTCGCCGGTCAGCAAGGCAATATTGTGGTTCACTTCACTGTCGTTTTCTTCAGACCATTTAATCATCACAATCTTATCTCGCGTCTCTGTTTTAAAAAGACTACGACACAATTAAGACAGTTTTATGAAAGCCAAATCGCCGACACAAAAAAGCCCACTCAGGGATAAACCGGTGGGCTTTCTAAAATCCTCTAAAAGACAAAGAGTGATTATCTTTCGGGGATAAAACCCCGCAGGCTGAGCGCAGAATCATCATCCACTGATTCTTCGGGCGTTGCCCCTTTGACCTGCGAAGCCAGAATTTTTAACAGCTCCGTTTGCTGGCGCTGCTGTTCAGCAATATCTTGCAGCAGTTGAATCTGCTGGTTAGCTCTGACACTGGCGCGGTTGACCACAAACCACAGCAACAAAAACAGCAAAATAAACAAAACACACAGCACCAATGAGGCCAGGCTGGATTGGCCCATTGCTTGATCTAACATTGACAACCCTACAACTCAATTTTCCGAACGCGTATCTTACCACTACGGTGAAAGCTGGGAAGCGATTCGCGAAAAAACAGCGCCCAGATCCCGTTATCCTGTTACCAGGGAATAAAGGAGGTCACCGAGCACACGCCAAGATCAAAGCTTCCGCCCTGGTCACAATAGCTATTCAACGCCAGCAAATACAACGCGACGCAGGCAAGCAGAAAAATCACGAACACAATGATTTTCCTAAGATTAAAGACAGGTTTCTTAAGCTTGATGGGCTCTTTCTTCCCTTTGTTAACGCGTTTACTTAGGGTCAACGTCAGCATCCAATACCTAATGAATCATGCGTTTATGCTACGCCATCTACCTTAAACAAAATTGTAACGAGCCGGTCCCGCACGTGCTCTGCCGCACACATTGCTTAGTTTGTTAGCCAATCTCTAAGAATACGCTGGTTTTTACCCCTCGCTATAGCGATGAATTATTCATTACATCTATACTTATCAATATCCTGAGGCCCTCAGGAAAAACAATAAAAGGAATACGCCTGATGAGCGCAATCAAAGGCATCATTGTTCTGGTCATTCTCTACGCAATTTTTCTCTTTTCAGGTTATGGCGTTACCATTGGCAGCAGCGAAAATGCGGCAGGCTTGGGCTTAAAGTGTCAATATTTAACCGCGCGCGGGATTGTTGATAGCCAATATATCCATACCGACAGCGGAATTGTTGGCGTGGCAAAATGTCCTATTTTCAAACACATCGATCAAGTGGTGGACAGCAAATAGGTATTAAGAGCCTGGCCGTTCACCCTCTTGATTCATACCCTGCTAAAACAACGATGCCCACATAATGTGGGCATCGTTTTGTACCTTTCACGCCAAGACTTCCCGCGACATTAGCTGTCGTGTTTAGTGAACTTCATATCAATCAGCGCAATGGCTTTTTCAATCGCCCGCTTGGTGACCGGATCAGCTCCCGCAGGATGGCGCGAGAAATCGATGCTTTTCAGTTGATGCGACATCTTATCACGCACTTCCGTTGGCGCAATAACGTCGATCACATCCAGAATCTGCTTGATGACTAACTGACACGCTACCAGATCTGATGCGTACTCCTGCTCTTGAGTGAAACCCTCAGACATCTGAACTCCTTTGTATTCGTACCTTGGGCGGTACATTATTCTCAAAAATGGCGGCCAGAATACCATGCGGTGTAGCTCTTTTTCATCCTGACTGAGGTTGTCACTCCCGATAACGGCGTTTTGCGTGCAAATTGCCAGCAAACAAGCCCAGTCTCATTGCTGTTCTCCTGACAAATCTTCTATGCTTGATATGACGCAGCGAAAAGGAGAGGTTATGTTCGCGCTTGTATTGACGATTTGCTACCTCGGAGGCGGCTGCGATGAGTTAGCCATCGACGCCTTTAATACCGAACAGCAATGCCGGGTGGCGATGCGCCAGGAAGGTTTGCGTCATGCGGGATGCTATCCGATTGAAGATTTTATTGATGGATACTGGCAACCTGCCCAAGAGAATGCCGACTTTTGAGGGATTAGTGCCTTATATTGTTCTGTTGTTGTAACATCATTAACATAAATCTGACTTATGTATTGCCAAACGTGTCAGCCAAAGGTATGACTATCCTGTTACTCCTTGATATTTAACTATATTAACCGAGCAGGAAATGGCAATGATGATGCAAAGACATAAAGCGGTTTTCAAGAAAATCCCTCTGGCACTGTTACTTTCCGGTACATTCCTCACCACCGTTCCCGCCCTCGCCGCCCAAGTTCCTGCGGGCACCGAGCTTGCGGCGAAACAAGAAATCGTACGTAACAACGGCAGCGAGCCTGCCTCACTGGATGCCCACAAAGTCTCTAGTGACGTTGAATTTAATATTATCGCCGACTTATTTACGGGCCTGATTAGCATTGACGATCAGGGCACTGCTCATCCCTCTTTGGCGGCCAGTTGGGATAATAAAGAAAACAAGGTATGGACGTTCCATTTACGCCCGGATGCGAAGTGGTCTGATGGCTCGCCTATCACCGCACAGGACGTCGTATTCAGTTGGCGACGCTTAGTCGACCCTGCCACCGGTTCACCTTATGCGACCTATCCTGGCAGTATGCATATCCTCAATGCCACCGACATCGTCAATGGCAAACAAAAACCGGATACACTCGGCGTAAAAGCGCTGGATACTCACACCGTTGAAGTGACGCTGGATCAGCCGCTCTCTTACTTCTTAGGCATGCTGGGCCACCCGACCCTCTTCCCGCTTAATGAAGCCGCCATCACCCAATACGGTGATAAGTGGACACAGCCGGGCAATCTGGTCAGCAGCGGTGCCTTCAAGCTCGACACCTGGACGGTTAACGAACGCGTCACCGCCGTGCGCAACCCCAATTACTGGGATAATGAACATACTGTTATCAACAAAATCACCTATCTGCCGATTGTTTCCGGCACTGCGGACATCAACCGCTATAAAGCAGGTGAAATTGATATCACCAATACCATCCCAGAAATTCAGTTTAAGGCTTTGAAAAAACAGATTGGTTCTCAAGTGCATGTTGGCCCTAAATTGGGCGTGTATTACTACTCTCTGAATACCACCAGA
>Ga0105856_1000664_pt1 | contig 17208 bp, 15 predicted proteins | sample OrgsoiDNA_201060_FD_89681 | JGI IMG/M metagenome (GOLD analysis project Ga0105856, IMG submission 89681) | Permafrost soil microbial communities from the Arctic, to analyse light accelerated degradation of dissolved organic matter (DOM) -... | ecosystem: Environmental > Terrestrial > Soil >...
CATAATGCATGAGGGCGTTCTTGTTATGGCGATGCAGGATGTTATCCGTCTCCCTTGCCAAAAAGTGTCGATTAACTGCCCATCCGTCAGGGCAGACACCTCGTTTTTTCCCCTCACAATGCCTTACACAATCAGAGGCCAAACCGATGAACACTTCGTGTTGTTATCGAAATGTTAATCGGAATTTGTGTTATCTTTAGAAGAGGACTTATTGACCGTCCGGTTATTGGAACGCATTGGGAAAGAACAGAAGTCTGCAAGATAAGCGTTATAAAAGGAGAAGCTATGTCGTCCGATCTTCGCAAGAATAGTCAGGATAAGCTGGCAGCCCTCGATAAGGAATATCACTATTACAGCCTGCCGAAAGCGGCGCAAAAGCTGGGTGACATTCAACGCCTGCCGAAGTCTCTGAAAGTGTTGCTGGAAAACTTATTGCGTAACGTCGACGGTGACACTGTCACCGAAGAGGATTTACAAGCGCTGGTTGACTGGCAAAAAACCGGCCATGCCGACCGTGAAATTGCCTACCGTCCCGCCCGCGTACTGATGCAAGATTTCACCGGCGTACCCGCCGTCGTGGACCTCGCGGCGATGCGTCAGGCGGTAAAACGCCTTGGCGGTAACGTGGCACAGGTGAATCCGCTCACGCCGGTGGATCTGGTGATTGACCACTCGGTCACCGTCGATGAGTTCGGCGATGACCAGGCCTTCGATGCCAACGTGCGCCTTGAAATGGAACGTAACCACGAGCGCTATATCTTCCTGCGCTGGGGGCAAAAAGCCTTCAACCGCTTCCGCGTTGTTCCGCCAGGCACCGGTATTTGCCATCAGGTGAACCTCGAATATCTCGGCCAAACCGTTTGGCATGAAGAGATCGACGGCCGCACCGTGGCCTATCCCGATACCTTAGTCGGCACCGATTCCCACACCACCATGATCAACGGCCTCGGCATATTAGGCTGGGGTGTCGGCGGTATCGAAGCGGAAGCGGCGATGCTCGGCCAGCCGGTGTCTATGCTGATCCCTGACGTGGTCGGTTTCAAACTGACTGGCAAACTGGGCGAAGGCATCACCGCCACCGATCTGGTGCTGACCGTCACCCAAATGCTGCGCAAACATGGCGTGGTGGGGAAATTTGTTGAATTCTACGGCGACGGCTTAGCCGATTTACCGCTGGCAGACCGCGCGACGATCGCCAATATGTCGCCGGAGTTTGGTGCTACCTGCGGCTTCTTCCCGGTCGATGAAGTGACCCTCAGCTACATGAAGTTGAGCGGACGCAGCGATGAACAAATCGCGCTGGTGGAATCCTACAGCCGCGCGCAGGGTTTATGGCGTCATGAAGGCGATGAACCGATCTTTACCAGCTCGCTCGAACTGGATATGTCACGGGTGGAATCCAGTCTTGCTGGGCCAAAACGCCCACAAGACCGCGTTGCGCTACCGAACGTGCCTACAGCGTTTAACGCCGCCACTGAGCTGGAAATCGGTAATGCCAAAGGCAAGCAAAGCCAGTCAGAAAGCTTCACCCTTGACGGTCAACATCATCAACTCACCACCGGTGCGGTCGTTATCGCCGCCATCACTTCCTGTACCAATACCTCTAACCCCAGCGTGTTAATGGCCGCCGGGCTGCTGGCGAAAAACGCCGCGGCCAAAGGGCTGACCAGCAAACCTTGGGTGAAAACCTCGCTGGCACCGGGCTCGAAAGTGGTCACCGAATATCTCAATGCCGCCGGGCTGATGCCGCACCTTGAAACGCTGGGCTTCAATCTGGTTGGTTATGGCTGTACCACCTGTATCGGTAACTCTGGCCCGCTGCCAGACCCCATCGAAGCGGCGATTAAAGAGGGCGACCTGACCGTCGGCGCGGTTCTTTCCGGTAACCGTAACTTCGAGGGGCGTATTCATCCGCTGATCAAAACCAACTGGCTGGCGTCGCCGCCGCTGGTGGTAGCTTATGCGTTAGCGGGTAATATGAAGGTGGATCTGACCCATGATCCGCTCGGCGAAGACCAGGACGGCAAGCCGGTGTATCTGAAAGATATCTGGCCTTCTTCCAACGAGATTGCCAAAGCGGTTGAGCAGGTCAAAACCGACATGTTCCACAAGGAATATGCCGAAGTGTTCAACGGTGACGCCAACTGGCAGGCGATCAAGGTTGAGGGTACGCCGACCTATACCTGGCAGGAAGACTCGACCTATATCCGCCATCCACCGTTCTTTAGTGACATGAAAGCCGAGCCTGACGCCGTTGAGGACATCAAAGATGCCCGCATTCTGGCGATTCTGGCCGACTCGGTGACCACCGACCACATTTCACCGGCGGGGAATATCAAGGCTGACAGTCCGGCGGGGCGTTATCTTGAGCAGCACGGTGTCGAGCCGAAATCCTTCAACTCCTACGGTTCACGCCGTGGTAACCATGAAGTGATGATGCGCGGGACCTTTGCCAATATCCGTATTCGCAACGAAATGGTGCCGGGCGTAGAAGGGGGCTTCACCCGCCATATTCCGTCGCAGGATCAACTGGCGATTTATGACGCCGCCATGCGCTATCAGCATGAAAGCGTGCCGACGGCAGTCATTGCCGGTAAAGAGTACGGTTCAGGTTCCAGTCGTGACTGGGCCGCCAAAGGACCGCGACTGCTCGGCGTACGCGTGGTGATTGCGGAATCTTTCGAACGTATTCACCGCTCGAACCTGATCGGCATGGGCATCCTACCGTTGGAATTCCCGCAGGGCGTGACGCGCAAAACGCTAAAACTGACCGGTGATGAAACCATCAGCGTCAGCGGCATGCAGTCACTAAAACCCGGCCAAACGGTGCCGGTGGACATCACCTTCGCCGACGGCCACCGCGAAACGGTCCATGCCCGCTGCCGTATCGACACCGGCAACGAGCTGACCTACTTCGAAAACGGCGGCATCCTGCATTATGTGATCCGCAAGATGCTGTAGGGGTTTTGGGAGTAACGATTAGGAAGGCACCGAGAGGTGCCTTTTTTGTGCAGAAATTGCCGAGGCCTTAGGAGTACAACAAAAGTCGGCATTTTTGCGTTGCATCTAGGAGCTAGTTACTTTTCTGAGACATACATGACTTAATGACGAGTTAACGCTACGCCCGCGGACATAGCACCTGATCCTTCGGCTTTAAAAAGCCCCTTCGAAGTGCTGTTAATAACTGTAGGGCGTTCAGACAGGACTCGGAGAAAGTTTGCCACTGATACCTTCTGATTAACCGTATCTTGATGCGCTCTGTTTGGAGCATTGACCCCTGGACAGATGTCGCCTCGGGAGTTGCAATGCATTTTTCCTCTGATTTTTGAGGAGATAAGGCTCTTTGGCTAGCCACTCTATTATTGTTTGACTGTATATCCATGAGCGCATCAAATTTAGAGTTATGCCCCCATCTGCAGTTCGTCTTGGGCGTAGAATATAAAACCGCCAACTATTAAGTGGCTCGTCTCACCCCCTTATTCCCTTATCATTTATTCCTTCCGCCGTTATCACCCAATAATAATCAATCGACGCGTCCTACAATATTGTAGGACGCGTCTGAAGATTAGGTGATTTATCTGATATTTCTTGAGTGGTGTAGGATAGGGTAATTACTATCAGCAACGCATTTATTAAATCTTCGGCGTAAAGGCTTGCCCAATTTTTGATGGGTGCATTGAGATAAGGGTTTCGCCAGAAATTTACATTCCTAATTTAACGCGTTGTTATATAAATCCTTCAAGGACAATTAAAAATGGAATTAACATCCCGACTGTTACAGGGGTTAACGTTGAGCCTATTCGCTAGCGTGGACACTTTTGCGGCCAGCATTGATACCCCTAAATTCACCGTCAGTGGACCCGGATTCCCTATCACCTTTGGAGATGGTGTGGATATTGGCCGTGCAACCTATGGCGGTTTATATATTCTTAATAGCGCACGCATCGTCAGCAATACGTCAGCAGTGAGTTCAGGGCGTCTGGGGGTTAATTCCGATGCCGAAGGGGTGGTCGAAATCGCCGGAGCCGGTTCGTTGTGGAACAGTACCGCAACCACAGAAATCGGCGTCGCCGGGAAAGGAACGCTGACATTACGAGATCAGGGGACGTTTAAAACGCAGAAATTGATTATTGCGACCGATGACGGTAGTGTCGGGGAAGTGAATATCGGCGCAGCGCCGAATAATAGCACGGCATCGGCGGGGAATATTGAGGCCACCGAGGGTATTTGGTTTGGTGCTGGCACTGGCGACGTTAATTTTAATCACACCACTTCAGGCTATGTGTTCAGTACGCCTATTTATGGCACCGGTACGGTGAATGTTCTCGCTGGAGAAACGTTATTAAGCGGCAAGAATCTCTACAGCGGAAATACGCTAATAAAAAACGGTACGCTGGCGGCCACTACGGAAAATACCTTGAGTCCCAACTCGGATTATCAGGTTCTGCCCAACGGGACGCTGGCGTTAAATGGCTATCACCAAACGCTGGCAAGTTTAGTCAATGCTGGAACGGTGTCATTACAGGGCACCGTAGCAGGAACCTTACTCACCGTATCAGGGGATTATACCGGTCATGGCGGCCTTATTTTATTCAACGCAGAACTTCATGGCGATGAATCACTGACCGATCGCCTGATAATTAAAGGCAATACCGCCGGTTCAACCCGCGTGAAAGTCGATAATCTTGGCGGAACGGGGGCAGACACCCTCAACGGTATTGAGGTGATCACCGTGCAGGGGAATTCGGCAGGAGAATTTATTCAGGAAGGCCGTATTGTTGCTGGTGCTTATGATTATCGTTTGTTACGTGCAACCAGCGGTGATTGGTTTATAACGACAGATAAAGCACCCGTCGATCCAGAAACTCCGGTTGGCCCAGAAAAGCCTGTCACTTCCGAGCCGAGCGGACAGACACTTCGTCCAGAGGGCGGGTCATACACCAGTAATCTTGCGGCTGCTAACACCATGTTTACAACATCACTTAACGATCGTCAGGGTGAAACTGGATATACCGACGCGATTACCGGTGAGAAAAAAATTACCAGCATGTGGATGCATGTCTCAGGAGGCCATAATCGCTTTCATGACAGTAGCGGGCAGTTAAGTACACAGGCTAACCGTTATGTGACCCTGCTCGGTGGTGATGTAGCCGCTGGCACCGGCAAAAATGGCAGCGCATGGCGTTTGGGTGCGTTAGCCGGGTACGGTAACAGCCGCAGCAACACCAATTCGAACCTGACGGGTTACCGCGCCAAAGGTGAAGTAGACGGTTATACCACCGGTGTATACGTAACTTGGTATGCGCAAGGCTCGGATGAGAAAGGACTCTATATTGACTCGGTGCTGCAATATAGCTGGTTTGATAACACGGTACGTGGTGAAGATATTGCCAGTGAGAGCTATGACTCGAAGGGCTTTACTGCGTCGGTTGAAAGTGGCTACGTATTTGCTCTACGTGACACATTCTTCCTGCAACCTAAAGCACAGCTTGCCTGGTCAGGTATCCGTGCGGATGACCACACCGAATCCAACGGGACCCAAATATCGGGTACCGGCAACGGCAATCTGCGCAGCACGGTTGGGGTCAAGGCCTTCACCAAAGGCAACAGCAGCGTAGATGAAGGCAAGCAGCGCACATTCAAACCTTTCGTTGAGGCTAATTGGATCCACAATAGTGAAAGTTACGGTGTCCGCATGGATGATGTGAATGTCTCTCAGGCCGGTAGCCGTAATATTGTTGAGTTAAAAATGGGTGTCGAAGGGCATATCACGTCACAGTTGAACCTGACGGGCAGCGTAGGCCAGCAAATCGGTGATAAAAGCGGGTCAGACACGGCGGGCATGATTGGCGTTAAGTATTCGTTTTAACGGTAGTGGATTAAACAAAAAAGCCGCCCAATCAGGCGGCTTTTATTATGGTGATTATCAGGCAATCACTGCTCGAACATATGGCCCATCTTGGCGGCTTTGGTTGCCAGATAGTGCTCGTTTTTCGGGTTTTTGCCGACGATCAGTGGAACGCGTTCCACGATGTTAATTCCCGCTTCGGTCAAAATCTTGACCTTCTTCGGATTGTTGGTCAGCAGTCGTACGGCAGGGACGTCGAGCAGTTTGAACATATCGGCACACAGCGTGAAGTCACGTTCGTCGGCGGCGAAACCGAGCTGGTGGTTGGCTTCAACCGTGTCATAGCCTTGGTCTTGCAGCGCGTAGGCACGGATTTTATTCAGCAACCCGATACCGCGTCCTTCCTGACGGTGGTACATCAGAATACCACGGCCTTCTTCGGCGATGCGATTGAGCGCAGCTTCAAGCTGGAAACCACAATCACAACGCAGGCTGAACAGTGCATCACCCGTCAGACACTCAGAGTGAACTCGAGCCAGTACCGGCGTCTCCCCCGTAATATCACCGAAAACCAGCGCCAGATGATCGTGACCGGTCGCCAATTCTTCAAAGCCCACCATCAGGAAGTCGCCCCATGGTGTTGGCAATTTGGCTTCTGCCACCCGTTTCAGCTGCATATTTTGCTCCAAATACTCTTCATCACTGACGTTGCTTCCGTGCTAAGTCTCAGATGAGCTTAAGTATAGTGTTTATTAACGTTTAGTATTTTATTTGTCGTTGCGCATGGTACGTCCAGATGCGCGGCTGTGACCAGCATAAATCTCAGGATGCCGAGAAGTAGCAACAATCAGAAGATTATTCTGCCACAAATCCAGCGCCTTCTTAGCGGGAATATTTGAATGATTACGTCATAAGTTATGAACTAATGATGCAGCCGAATCAGGGAACGAAAGGGGAATGTTTTATGGGATGTTAAGAAATAACAAGATTGTTACAATGCCATGAATTTATTGGTTAAGGATGCTTATGTACCCCATTATCAAGCGCGTCATTTGCGGCGCACTCATTCTCTCCGTTTTGCCCGCCGTGGTGTGGGCCAGTGGCTGGTTATGGACGCCAGGCATGAATCCCGACCTATTGCTGCCGCTGTTTTGGGTGACGGAAACGGTCAGTGAACCCTGGGGCATTTTAACTACACTGGTATTTTTCGGCTGGTTCTTGTGGTGTCTGCGCTATCGGCTCAAGGCGGCGGTGGTGCTGATTGTCATCCTTAGCGCGTCGATCTTGGGTGGGCAGTACGTCAAAACCTACATCAAAGGGCAGGTCAAAGAGCCACGGCCTTATGTTGCCTGGCTGGGGACCTCCCATGACATGAACGTGCAGGAATTTTACGCCATGAAAGGTAAAGCGCGCGGCAAAGAGGTCAAAGCCCTGCTGGGCGATAACACCGAGCTGCCGAAATGGCTAAAGAAAAGTTGGCAGAGCGATACCGGTTATGCGTTTCCCTCAGGACACACCATGTTTGCTGCGACCTGGGCACTGCTGGCGCTGGGGATTTTATGGCCGCGTCGTCACTTCAAAACCGTGATCTTTATGATGGTGTGGGCGGTGATCGTCATGGGTAGCCGCCTGATGTTGGGGATGCACTGGCCGCGCGATTTAATGGCATCCACTGGGATCAGCGCCATACTGGTGATTGTCGCTTGTTGGCTGACCGAACGGTTTATCGGGCCATTGAAACCGCCACCGGCAGAGAAACAGGAAATTGCCGAGCGCGAAGCTGACGAAGCGAAGTAACGCGCTAAAGAAACGGTTGAAGCGCGGGCGCTCAGCCGTTTTACCCTTTTAAATCGCCCTTATCGTCCCCATATGTTCTTTATCACGCCATCAACGCCGGGCATCGTGAAGACAATATGTGAGCGTTATGCCGCGCTTTTGAATGAACTTTATACGATGTGCGTTTTATCCGTCTTGGGCATTTCCCTGCTTTGTGTGGAAATGCTAACTTATTAGGTTAGGACGTCTGTTTTTGGCATAATTCATCCGGTACACCCGGCATTACAGGAATGAATGTGAAATATTTGCTGATATTTTTGATGTTGTTGGTCATTTTGGTGATTTCAATCACCCTCGGGGCCCACAATGATCAAGTAGTAACCTTTAATTATCTGTTGGCGCAGGGCGATTATCGCGTTTCCACGCTGCTGGCAGTGCTGTTTGCCACTGGCTTTGTGCTGGGTTGGGTTATCTGTGGTTTGTTCTACTTGCGTGTTCGCCTTTCTCTTGGACGCGCCCAACGTAAAATTAAACGTTTGGAACAGCAGATTGAACCGACACCGGTGGTGGTTTCCACGGTCACGCCTACTGTTATCAGTAAGGAATAATTCTTTATGTTAGAGCTGCTGTTTCTGTTGTTGCCCGTCGCGGCCGCCTATGGCTGGTACATGGGGCGCAGAAGTTCTCAGCAGGATAAACAGGAAAATGCCAACCGCCTGTCACGTGAATACGTCGCAGGCGTAAACTTTTTACTGTCAAACCAACAGGATAAAGCCGTCGATCTGTTCCTCGAAATGTTGAAAGAGGACAGTGGAACCGTCGAGGCCCACCTGACGCTGGGTAACCTGTTCCGCTCCCGTGGTGAAGTTGACCGTGCCATCCGTATCCATCAATCATTGATGGAAAGCGCCTCGCTGACCTTCGAGCAGCGACTGTTAGCCGTACAACAATTAGGCCGTGACTACATGGCGGCCGGTCTGTATGACCGCGCAGAAGACATGTTTAATCAGCTAGTGAAAGAGCAGGATTATCAGGTTTTCGCACTGGAACAATTGTTGATCATCCATCAGGCGACCAGCGACTGGCAAAGCGCCATCGAGGTGGCAGAGCGTTTGGTTAAGCTCGGCAAAGACAATCGCCGCAAAGAAATCGCCCATTTTTGGTGTGAACTGGCGCTACAGGCCATGTCGACCGATGACCTCGATAAAGCCACCGGTTTACTGAAAAAAGCGGCATCAGCCGACAAACTCTGTGCGCGCGTCTCCATCATGCAAGGGCGTATCTTGATGGCGCAAGATGAGTTTGGCAAGGCCGCCGACGCTCTAAAACGCGTGCTGGAGCAAGATAAGGAACTGGTCAGCGAAACGCTGCCGATGTTGCAAGAGTGCTACCAGCATCTTGAGCAAAAACAGCCGTGGGCAGAATTCCTCAAACGCTGTGTCGATGAAAATACCGGTTCAAGTGCAGAATTGATGCTGGCGGACATTGTCCAGCAGGAAGAAGGCCGCGAAGTGGCGCAGTTGTACATTAACCGTCAGCTCCAGCGTCACCCGACGATGCGCGTGTTCCACCATCTGATGGACTACCATCTGGCAGATGCTGAAGAAGGGCGTGCGAAAGAGAGTTTGGTTTTACTGCGGGACATGGTGGGCGAACAGATTCGTACCAAGCCGCGTTATCGCTGTCATAAATGCGGGTTTACCGCGCATTCACTGTACTGGCATTGCCCGTCTTGCCGGGCGTGGGCGACCGTTAAGCCGATCCGCGGCCTCGACGGCCAGTAAAATCCTCGTTGTCCTTTGGCCGTGTCGGCTGCCTTCGTTTACCCCAGTCACTGACTTTTGTCAGCGCCTGGGGCTCTCTCAGTTACCGCCTTAATAGACCCCAAATGACTTAGAGGATGGCGGAGAAATTCTCAATCTTATAGGTCAACAGCAATGATGTTGAGGACCTGTTAGATCACTTCTTCTTGCTACTGCTAAGGGTTTTACGGACGGAGACCAGTAGGGTACGCAGTTTCTTGATCTCTTTTTGCGTCAGTGCAGGTTCGGTGTTTTCGCTGGTGTGCTGATTGTCGATTTCATCTTCTGGCGCTTTCGCCGCCTTTTTCCCTTTCTCTTTGAAGCTTTGTTCAAGACGCTGGCAAACTTCTGCACTCAAAGAATGTTCGGCTTGGGCTGCAGCGGCACGAATGTGTTCTTTTAATTCCACAGGGATCTTGATCGTCAGGGTAGATATCTCGCTCATTTTTATGTATTTCCTTCAGCCTAAAGCTTAACGCTATGTCACGAATGTTACGGCGTCCATAGAGTCACAAATAATTCATAAAACTGTAACATAAACAGCGGCTGGGATTTAGGGCCCATGACAGGTAAAATGCGTGCGGCGCGAAAAGGCCCACGCCTGACATTCCCTAACACTGACCCGAGGTTGACGAAATGAAGTCTGAAAAAAACATCCATAACAATGACTTAAACTCTTCGCCGATCGTGGTTGCCCTCGACTATGCCGACAAGTCTGCCGCACTGGCCTTTGCTGACCGAATCGACCCGCGTGATTGTCGTCTCAAAGTGGGTAAAGAAATGTTTACCCACTTCGGCCCGCAAATGGTCAAAGACCTGCAATCGCGCGGTTTTGACGTCTTTTTGGATTTGAAATTCCACGATATTCCTAACACCACGGCACATGCCGTGGCGGCGGCTGCCGAGCTTGGCGTGTGGATGGTTAACGTCCATGCCAGCGGCGGGGCGCGCATGATGACGGCCGCGAAAGACGCGCTGACCTCCTTTGGTGCCGATGCACCGCTGTTGATTGCCGTCACCGTACTGACCAGCATGGAAAGCAGTGATCTGGCCGATTTAGGCATTCAGCTTTCACCGGCAGATTATGCCGAACGTCTGGCGCGCCTGACCCGCGACTGCGGACTGGACGGCGTGGTCTGCTCGGCGCAGGAAGCCACTCGCTTTAAAAGCGCCTTGGGGCAAGAGTTCAAACTGATCACCCCGGGGATTCGTCCGGCTGGCAGCGTGGCAGACGACCAACGCCGCGTGATGACGCCACAACAAGCTTTAGCCGCTGGCGTCGATTACATGGTGATAGGGCGTCCGATCACCCAATCCGCGGACCCCGCGCAAACCCTGCGCGATATTCGTGCTTCACTGCGTTAAGGACAGCCCACATGAAAACTGATGAGAACAGCCGTCTGGTTTATTCCACCGACTCAGGGCGTATCGATGAGCCAAAAGCGGTGGTTGCACGCCCGAAGGGCGACGGGATTGTACGTATCCAGCGCCAGACCAGCGGGCGTAAAGGGAAGGGGGTGTGTTTGATCACGGGCATTGATCTTGAGGATGCTGCGCTGGAGAAACTCGCCGCCGAACTGAAGAAGAAATGTGGCTGCGGTGGTGCAGTAAAAGAGGGTGTGATTGAAATTCAGGGCGATAAGCGCGATCTATTAAAGCAGCTGCTGGAAGCCAAAGGAATGAAAGTCAAACTGGCGGGCGGGTAATGTAATAGAGGATGCTGCGTTCTCATCAATGCAGCATCCTGACAATACCGGTTTGTCACCTCAGGGTATGACAAATTTCAAAGACCTGAAAAACTGCAAACAACCTATTTTTGTTTTAAACCTTTATTCTCGTGCAAGATATGTTGCGGTTATTTAGAGACCTGATGACCTACGATCCCGCCGACTGCCGCGCCACCCAATGTACCTAGCGTGCTACCGTCAGTCAGAACGGCACCCCCTAAAGCACCTGCACCTGCACCAATGGCGGTATTACGATCACGTTTGGACCAGTTGCCACAGGCACTGACCGACATGGCCAGCGTCATAACCAGCGCAACGCTGGCGATACGTTTCGTTGTACTTGTTGAAAATGGCATCATGGTAATTCTCCTTAATCAATCAGAATTAACTCTCGGACACACTTATCAGTATAGAATATAACCAATATTTCACAGGGGGAATTGCCCGACGCAATGACGACCCACTGCTATAAAAATAATGAATCGTGCATTCATTCACTAGGTGAATAGTCTTAATTCACTCTATAGGCCTGTTTTAAAGCACAAAAACCTCATTATTCCCCGCCAACGAAATGGCCCGCCTGTACGACAGCGCCAGCAGCCAGCGTCGTGCAGAATCATCAATCACTGAGAATATCTCCTGTGTGCGGTATCAGCTCTCATATTGCCATTTCGGGATCACGCAGCCGTTAGGGCCGGGAGCGGTCTGTTTGCCGTTCTCATCGAAGCGGGTTTGACAGGCGGTGGTCAGCCTGCCGTCTTTCCAGATCCCGCTGCTTTTGACTTTGCCATCAGGGTAGTAACAGGCGCTTTCGCCCTGACGCAACGCCCCCTGGTAATCTTTGTACTCTTTGCCATCGACCACCAAACGGCTGAATCCCTGAGCGCGACTGATACATTGCATCTGACCGTTGGGGTAATAGCTGATTTGAACATAGCTGTCGTCGTCGCCGATGCGTGTTTCATCCTGACGCTGGCCGTTGGGATACCAACTATTATTGGTCTGCTGGCGATTGAACAGGTAATCGGCCTCGGTGAGCGGGGTGCCGTCAGGGTTGAAGGTTTGCTGTTTACCGCAGTAACCGCGACCGCCGATAGACAGAGGACAGTAGTTGCGCTCGGTGATCTTGACCCCGGCAGCGGTAAATTCTTGCAGAAGTCCTACTTCATAGCCGTGGTCAAGGGTCGACACGGACTTCGGTTTGCCGTCGGGGAAATTATAGATATTCAGGCCGTCGAGCTCGCCATTGCGATAGCCGCGGTCGGCGCGCACCGTGGTGCCGTCGTCATAATAGTCAATTTCACGGCCGTCCAGTTTGCCCATCACGTAATCCGCCTGATAAATCCTTTTTCCGTCGGCATTGAATTTCTGGTACAGACCATTAGGCATATTGTCTTTGTAGTGAATGAGTTGCATCAGCTTGCCGTTTTTATCACTCCAGCGCAGTTCACCCTGTTTGATGCCCGCGATCAGCTCGACCTGCTGGATCTCGCCGTCACCGGTTTTGAGTTTCCACATGCCGTTAGGAATGCCTTTCACATACGGGCCTTCGCCGTTCTCGGTGATCCACATGCCGTCGGGCTGATCATCGACATAATCGCCTTTCGAGCGCAGTACGCCCGCCAGACGGCGTTCGCTCGGGCCCTGACGCTGATCTGCTTGGTAAGTATCGAACCCACTCAGCTCAGGGGTTTCACCTCCGACGCCGTCGGTTATCTCCCAGCGGCCTTCGCGCTCACCGTTTTTCATCACCCCGGTCGCGGTTTCTTGCTGGCCACTGACGGTCCATTGACCTTGCTGCTGGCCGTCAACATAGTTGCCGGAGCTGCCATAGTTCTCGCCGACGGTGACCCATTTTCCGCTCGGAATACCTTTTTGGAAAAAGCCTTTTATTAAGCCATATTCCCCCGAGTAATAGACATAAGGCCCATTCTCGCTGCCGCTGAATTTAGCCGGGTCGGCTTGCCAACTGATGGCGGTGGCGCGAAATCCGCGCGTGGTGCTCTCTTCCTGACGTCGGAAAGTCACGGTGAGAAATAAGCCGTCTTTTTCTGCGAAGGTTTTTTTATAGGTATAGACGTTGTCTGCCGGCTGTTTCGCGGCGTGGGAAGGCGTGCCGTCGTCCAGATACCAGCCGACCAGTTTGCCTTGGGTAAAGTCAAGGTTATCGAAATCGGGGTTATCGAATTTAGGATATTCCACGCTGTAGTCATAAGGTGGGCGTTGGCTGAGCGCGCGCTTGATTAGCGTGGAGTTGAGATCTTTCTGGGTACGAACCAACTCATCCAATACCGGTTGTAAACTCAGCACCGGAATATAGCTGCCGTCGTCCTCTATATAACGCCAGGCCCGCAGGGTGAACTTGCCGTGGCTTTTGCTCAACACCAGCGTGATTTGGCCTGCCTGATCGACGTCGGCATAAAATACCGATTCGATGGTGGCGTCGGGGAAGGTGCCGAGCAGGTGAGGAAGGTGATCGACGCTTTGATCTTCTTCTCTACAGAAGCAGTAATAGCCTTTTACCGCCTGGTTTTCCTGAATAAACACCAGAATAGCGCTGCTGTAGCGAGCACCCGAAATGATCGGATGCGCCAGCGTTTTACCCTCATAAAAAGGGGCGGTGTTATCGTCGGGGGCAGCCACCGCGCTGCTTGCCAACGCGCTCAGACCTAACAACATTATGCCTAACAGTGACTTTACGACTTTCATTCCCTGACCTGCTCCTTTAAAAAAGTGCGGTTAGGGTACATGAAATGTTTCTAACGGTTAATTTTTTGTTGAATCAATTCGTTGGGGTCGGTGGCCGATGATAATGCATCATGGATTAACGGCTTAATAATATGGGCTACGCGGCGGGAGGGGAGATCCCACGCGCCTCCCGCACGAGTGTTATCACCAAAAAACTGGGCATTTATTCCCAACTGACCAATATCGACACTTCATCAGCCGCTGCATCGAATTTTGACACCGTGACCCGATGACCATCTTCCATCATGACCGACATCGCCAGCCCTAACACGCCATTACGCAGGGGTGTTTCATCCACGCTCTTCAAAGCCTGTAAGCATTGGTATTGCTGTTCAGGCGGCAAGTGTTTGAATCTGTCACTGTGAGATTTCTTCATACGTTGGCATTCCCTTTTGATGAACCTTCCCCTAATGAAGCGATTTTATGCGTCAGCTTGTTCCACAGCGCTTTATTAACACAGGTGATGTGGGTTATCCGTTTATTGGTTTTTTTCGCTGACTGGCCATATTGCGCCACGGCATTATGCAGTGCCTGACTTTCAGCAGCATTCTGCAAGCTGATTTGGCGGTTTTGTTCAACGATATAACAGGCGTCTTTCGACACCCCCTGCGCCTCGCAATCGGCCAGTCGAGAGGCCTGAGTGGAACAGCCCGCCAGTAAAGCCACCGCCAGAAGGGAGAGAGTGATGCGTTTTTTCATGAGATAAACCTTACAACCGTTCAAGTAAATACTTTCAATCAATGCGCTAATAGCTACAAAATAAATCGATGAATAGCTCTGTTTATTGTTGCGATTCGAAGAACTTACCCTTTTTCGGCATCAGATTCTTTCCGATCTGGTTTAAGCTTGATCAATGTCAAGTAATGTAAATGTTATTGGAGACGAGAAAGATAATCCCTTGAATCATTTTTAAGTCGCTAATAGGTGGCTAATTTGTAGCTATTCGGTGATCATGTTGGCGAAACGTAGCTGTTCGCTACAGGATGAAATGTCTAGTGGTTTACTGTAGAATCCGCCGATAGTGACGGTTTGGAGTTAACGTAATGACCGATAAGGCAAAAGAATTCATCGATTATGTGAATAGGTTGGATATTGACCAGCCTGCACTTTGTATACTTCTGGGTGTGCAGCGTTCGACTCTGAGTAAGTGGATCAATGGTACCGTGACACAAATTCCTGCCGTGGCGGTCACCGCCATCAAGTTGCTGTGGTTTATGAAAGAGAGCAGTGCAGAACTGTTTGAGCGCTGGGCGATGGTGCAAGATTTTGGCGTACCGGCGCAATATGCCACCAACGATAAAGCGCAAGAATTCCTGCATATGCTGAAACGCGAGCCTAGCGCACCCATCAGAAAGTTTGTGAAAAAAACCTCGCCGAAAAAATAACGAACCACTCAGGCACAGGCCTGTGTCAGCGAAAATCCGCGTAGATTTTTAATATTTCTCACCAGTCTCTCATCACCCGCACAGACGCTCTGTTGCGGGTTTTTTTATGGCTGCCGTTGTGAGCCCGTCTTACAACATTCATCAAAGAGTCATCCTACCTTCACCGCCATTCCCTGCACGTTCTCGCCAAAATATTGATGCGTTATTTAAATGAAACCGATGATCTATAAAAAAGAAACGCCGTTTCAAAAATACGCGCCTGATCACTTTTATGTGCCCGATAAATGGATAACTTAGCGCTGATTGACAGAGCTTATAAGAACCAGTCAGTTGTCACGCCAACCTGGAATGGCACGTCAAGGTTACCAACACGGCTTTCACTACCCCAGCCACCAACGTCTGCACCGCGGGCATTGGTGAACGAACAAAAATGATCAGGTGGAAACAATATGCGAATCAAACGTGCGATAGAAAAAATTCCTGGCGGAATGATGTTGGTACCGTTATTTATTGGGGCCATTTGTCACACCGTTGCACCGGATGCGGGTAAATATTTCGGCTCTTTCACCAATGGACTGATTTCAGGCACCGTGCCGATCCTAGCGGTGTGGTTCTTCTGCATGGGTGCCTCCATCAAACTGAGCGCAACCGGCACGGTACTGCGTAAATCCGGCACCTTAGTGGTGACGAAAATTGCCGTGGCGTGGGTGGTTGCGGCGCTGGCGTCGCATTTCATTCCCGAAAACGGCGTGGAGTTTGGCTTCTTCGCGGGGCTTTCCACGCTGGCATTAGTGGCCTCCATGGACATGACCAATGGCGGTCTGTATGCCTCTGTTATGCAACAGTACGGCACCAAAGAAGAGGCGGGCGCCTTTGTCTTAATGTCGCTCGAATCCGGGCCGCTGATGACCATGATTATCCTCGGCACCGCCGGTATTGCCTCGTTTGAACCGCATGTTTTTGTCGGTGCCGTCCTGCCGTTCCTGATTGGTTTTGCATTAGGCAATATTGACCCGGAACTGCGGGAATTCTTCAGTAAGGCCGTGCAAACCTTAATTCCGTTCTTCGCCTTTGCCCTCGGCAACACCATTAATTTAGCGGTGATTGCCCAAACCGGTCTGCTGGGCATCGCACTCGGTATTGCGGTGATTATCGTCACCGGTATTCCGTTGATTTTGGCTGATAAATTTATCGGGGGTGGCGACGGAACCGCCGGTATCGCCGCGTCCAGTTCCGCCGGTGCCGCTGTCGCCACGCCGGTGTTAATCGCTGAAATGGTACCGCAATTTAAAGCCGCCGCACCTGCCGCCACGGCGCTGGTGGCGACGTCGGTTATCGTCACCTCAATTCTGGTGCCCATCCTGACGGCGATGTGGTCACGCAGAGCGCGCACGAAGGCGATTAACGGGAAAGTGAATTTGGAAGACCAAATGGCCAGGATCAAATAATCGGTGGAGAGGGGGAGCAGCCCCTAATGCTGCTTTTAAATTCAAATTCAAATTCAAATTCAAGGTCGTGGGCGTCGGCCCACACCGACCAAGGGAGGCGTAAACGCGCCTCCCTTGGAACCCTGCGTTTTTAAACTCCGCGCTACCGCTCCTTGGAATGGACGTGTTCCAGCAGCTTCCGTTCACACCGCAAAATGTCAGCGCTTAGGCGCTGCCTTCGCGGCGGGATTCGAGCCACAGGTCTCGAACCTCTTGCTCAGTGCCATTTTTAAATGCGGTTTATTGGCTATGTAGGGCAAAAGATAAAACCCAAACCCTCTAAACCCTCAAAGCCCAAAAACTATCAAACCACCCCCATCAGATCTCATCCAACAGAATGACTTTCGATTGAGGGGCCAGAGTGCCGCATTCAAAAATGACGCCGAAGGAGTGGTTCGAGACCTAAGGCTCGAAACCCGAACTGAGGGCACCGCC
>Ga0105856_1000665_pt1 | contig 17197 bp, 14 predicted proteins | sample OrgsoiDNA_201060_FD_89681 | JGI IMG/M metagenome (GOLD analysis project Ga0105856, IMG submission 89681) | Permafrost soil microbial communities from the Arctic, to analyse light accelerated degradation of dissolved organic matter (DOM) -... | ecosystem: Environmental > Terrestrial > Soil >...
GCCAGTGCGCGGTTATCCGCAAGATAGCGGTCTTGAGCCGCTGGCGCGGAACTTTGAATACCGATTAATGACCATTTATCCCCGCTTTTCAGTAACAACGGTGAGCCGCTGTCACCTGGCAAGGTATCGCAACGATGCGACAACACGCCCGGTTGCGCCCAGCCGGTGATTAAACAATCTTGATGGCTGTACAAATCATCCAGATGATCTTCTGGATATCCCGCCTGAGTAATTTTTCTGCCGTTTTCTTTCAACACGGCAGTCAGTTGGTCGCGCGTCCCTTCCCATAATGGGAGAGGGGTGATCGGCAGGGCAATATTGGGATCCGTCAAACGGACCAGTGCAAAATCAAAAGGTGCGGCTTTTGGCGGAACAATCCAGCCTTCGCCATCAGGCTTCAATTTCTTGCCTAATTTTGGATCCACCAGGGTTTCCAGCGCGGTGACCTGATAACGCCATTTCTGATTGTGTGAAATAAAGCGCAGGGCGATGACTTTATCAATCTTACCCGGCGGTGCTAGCACGCAGTGCCCGGCCGTTAATACCAGATGTTTGGAAATTAGCGTGGCAGTACACAAATTTCCACTTTGAGTTTCAATCTGACCAATGGCCTGCCACGGCCAGTCGCTGGTGTTTTTCACCGCACTCCGATGGTCGTGGCCAAAAAACAGAGCGGTTTTTTCTTTGAGGCTAATGGAAGGTGCGTCGGAGTCTGAATCAGGTTCAGGAACATCCGCATGAGCAGAGGAAAAGGTAAAACAAAAAAGGCTCAAAACTAAAGGAAACGCGATGCGCATAACATTCTGACCTTGAAAGCAGGGAAATCCCTTGAAGCGTTTATTATGGAGGGATTATAGACGCTTGCAACTGACGGTGTCGTCACCGAAGAGATTTTCGTACAGGTGATATCACAAATAGAAGAATAGGGTGATTAGGCCGCAGAGGATCAGAGCACTAAGGGTGATTTCGAACAGGTATCGGCGCAGCATTTTTCATCAATACCTCATGTCAAAAACTGGAGAAAAAAACACCCGGCGAACCGGGTGTTGATATTCAGTCTTACTTATTGCGAGCTGAGAGACTCACAAATGACTTAGTGACTTATGCTTTAGCAGCTGGAGCCGCTTTTTTAGCGTGTTTCACGTGTTTTTTAGCTGCCTGAGCTTTCTGAGCTACTGGAGCCGCTTTTTTAGCGTGTTTCACGTGTTTTTTAGCTGCTTGAGCTTTCTGAGCTACTGGAGCCGCTTTTTTAGCATGTTTTACGTGTTTTTTGGCAGCTTGTGCTTTCTGAGCTGGGGCTGCTTTCTTAGCGTGTTTTTTGTGTTTCTTAGCAGCTTGAGCTTTCTGAGCTGGTTTCTTGTGAGCTTTATGCTTAGCTACGTGCTTAGCCGGGGCTTTAGCAGCTGGAGCAGCAGTAGTAGAGGCTGCAGCGGCAGGAGCTGGAGTCGCGGTTGTGTCAGCAGCGAAAGCGACAGAAGACAGACCCATTGCAGCGGCAACAACCAGAGCTAATACTTTTTTCATCTTTAATTCCTCAGAATGTTTGTTTATGTGTCCACCCCACTGCGGGGTCGGTAGGAGAATACTAGGCGCAGCCACACACTTTGTAAGTGAGTGAATGGTGTCGGCGTGTAACGCTTTGTACAAACCACATTACATAACTTAATCAATGCATTAACTCCATCCTCAGTCTCGGCATATCACCTAAAATCTTTATTTAGTTACAACATACATTGATTTTCATGTACTTCAACACTCTGAGAGCCTGAAAATCGTTGTGAAACAGGGGGATCTGGAAGATTTATTGAAAGGATTCTTAGCAAGAAAAGAGGGGCTTCATTACGTGGTTCGATATACCGTCAAACCCGAAATTTTTTACTGAATTTGATCTGATCTAGTTGGATTGGTTTGAAAAGCCTAAGCCATATTCAGCAGGATTCGAAAGGGGCGCGTCTACGCCCCTTTCTGCCAGTGTGAGCGGTGAGCCCACGACCTTGGCCTGCTAAAAACTTTGCAATGAAAAATTACAGGTAACGACTTTCCAAATGCTTGCGGAAATACGCTGGATTCAACGTTTCACCGGTCGCATTCTTAATCAGCTGATCTGTACTAAAACGACTACCGTGTTGCCAAATGTTCTGTTGTAACCACTGGAACAGGGCGGTCAGGTCACCGCGCGCAATATCATCTTGTAACGTGGGAATGGCGTGGTTTGCACATTGGAACAACTGAGCGGCGTACATCGCACCTAACGTATAGGTAGGGAAATAACCAAAGCCACCGTCGGTCCAGTGAATATCCTGCATACAACCATCGCGGTAATTACCCACGGTATCAATGCCCAGATACTCCTTCATTTTGTGGTTCCACAATGCCGGAATATCATCGACTTCAATCTCGCCTTCGATCAACGCTTTCTCGATCTCATAACGCAAGATAACGTGCGCCGGATAACTCACTTCATCCGCATCTACGCGGATCAGGCCAGTTTGCACGCGTTGGTTAAGCTTGATGAAATTGCTTTCGTCCAGCCCCTGACGCTCACCAAACTGGGCAATAACCAGCGGGTAAATCGATTTAAGGAAGGGCTCGCTGCAACCGAGTTGCATTTCAAACAGCAGACTTTGCGACTCATGCACCCCCATTGAACGTGCGTTTGAAACCGGCTGGCCCAGCCATTCTTTTGGCAGGTTTTGTTCATAACGCGCATGTCCGGTTTCATGCACCACGCCCATCATGGCGCTGAGGAATTCGTCCTCGTTATAGCGTGTCGTAATGCGAACATCTTGTGGCACACCGCCACAGAAGGGATGTGCGCTGACATCAAGACGGCCGGCATCAAAGTTAAAGCCCAGACGTTCCATGACGTGCAAACCGAGTTGACGCTGTTTCTCAATATCAAACGGGCCAGCAGGGGCGATGCGTGATTCTGACTTCTGTTTTTCGACCACTTTTTGCAAAAGATCAGGCAGCCAGGTTTTTAAATCACCGAACAGCACGTCCAGTTTTTGTGAGGTCATACCCGGTTCGTACATGTCTAATAGCGCGTCATAGCGGCTGATTCCTGCGGCCTCGGCGCGCAGTTTGGCTTCCTGGCGGCTCAGGCGAACGACTTCACGCAGGTTTTCTGCAAAACCTTCCCAATCATTGCCTTTACGCTGCACACGCCACGCATGTTCACAGCGTGCACCGGCCAGTGATTTTTCCTGTACCAAACTCTCTGGCAGGATGGCGGATTGCTGATATTGGCGACGCATTTCGCGCAGGTTGGCTTGCTCAACATCGTTCAACTCTTCGCTTCCGGCCTGCTCAAGCCAGTCACCGACTTGTTTGGCGGTGAGGATCTGATGTGACAAAACGCTCAGTTCAGCCAGCGCTTCAGAGCGGGCTTTGCTCCCTGCTGGCGGCATCATGGCGGCCATATCCCAGCCAGCGATGGCGGAAAGGTGGCTAAAGCGAGATAAACGGGCGAAGGTGTTACGCAGGTTTGAATAGGCTGTTGTCATTATTTACTTCCTTCGAATGAGAATATTTAGTGCGGTTCAATATTGAGAGTAAACGTGGCTTTGGTAGGCCAGCTAAAACGTATACAGGCTCCGCCGAGTGACGGACTGGATTCCACGCTGACCCGGCCCTGATACGCCACGGCAATGGAATGCACGATGGCGAGGCCCAAACCACATCCGCCGGTGGCGCGATCGCGGCTAGGATCAAGGCGAACAAAAGGTTCGAAAATGCGCAGACGTTCTTCCTCTGGAATGCCCGGACCGTCGTCATCGACTTGCAGGTTGGCGTCTTCGCCGTCCAGCCACAAACTAATGTGTATTTTATCATGGGCATAACGCAGGGCATTATTGACCAGATTATCCAGTACGCGTTCCATCAGGCGCAGATCCACGGCGCCGAAATCAACATCTCGCGGGGCGGAAAGGGTGATGCCGCGTTCTGCGTTGATCAGGCTAAAATCATCGACTTTATCGGCGAGCCAATCCCCAAGCTTGACCTTTTCGAGATTCAACGCCACTTGCGGACGGTCGAGGCGCGCATAAGTCAGCAGCTCGTCGATCAATGATTCAAGCTGGCCGATATCACGATTAATTGCCTGCTGCTCGATATCGGGCAGGTTTTCGCTCATTGCCAGTCGATAACGTAAGCGAACCAGCGGGGTCCGCAACTCATGGGCAATACCGTCGATGAGCTGCTTTTTACTGGCGATAAGGGTATTGATATTGTCGGCCATTTGGTTAAAAGCCACGCCCAATCGATTTAAACTGGAGGTCGAATCAAAGTTGGTGCGTTCATCGAGATAGCCATTACCGAGCCGTTGGGCAGAGTTTTCCAGCTTGAGTAAATCCTTCCAATGCGGGCTCATCCATAAAAAGACCGGCAGGGCTAATGACAATCCGATGAGCATCATGACCACCAGATCAAGAATGCGCATTTCATGCATATAGAACAGGTACGGGATTGGGCCGACAACCAGTACATAATGACTGCGCGGCACCCGCTGGATAAAGGTGTATTCGTCATCCAACGCGATAATCTCGCCATCTTTCAGACGCTTGTCCAGCTCAGGACTCAATTCGCGTTTGCCTAAAGGCTCAATGTGCAATTTAAAGGAGAGATTAAGATCCAGCGTATTGATGGTCTTGTTCCAGTCTTTAATGGGGATTTCACGTAATTCACTGCGCATCAGATACAGCGAACTTTTCATCAGGTCATTCATCGACTGGCGACCGGTACGTTCAGCCGTCACCTTATAAACCAGCCCAACCAACATCGTCATTACCAGAAAACAGACCAGCAACAACAGGAAAAACTGGATGAAAAGCTTTTTCATTCCTGTCCTGTCTCCCAGGCATTCGGCGCGAAAAGATAACCTTTGTTACGGATGGTTTTAATACGGAAAGGCTCTAAGGCGTTGTCGTACAGTTTGCGGCGTAGACGCGAGATCGCGACATCGATACTGCGATCCAACCCGTCATAACTTACGCCACGCAAGTTAAGCAGCAGGGCTTCGCGGTCCATAATACGGCCTGCGTGCGTCGCCAGTTCCCACAGCAAATCAAAATCTGAAGTGGAAAGCACGATATTTTCCTCGACCAGCGTGACCTCGCGGTTGACGGGATCGATACACAATTGGCCGAAGTGCAGAGCATTGCCACTTTGCAACGGCTTGGCGGGTTTCTCATCGCCGACCGATTGTGGGGCATGCTGGCGTAAATGCAGGCGCAATCGCGCGAGCAGAACGGCCGGAGGCGTGGTTTTGAGAATGTAATCGTTCGCGCCCATTTCCAAAGAAAGAATATGGTTCATGTCGCTGTCTAGGGAGGTCAACAGAACAATAGGGCCGCTGTACGTAGGGCGAAGGTCGCGACAGAGCGTCATCCCGTCTTTGCCGGGCAGCATGATGTCTAAAAGCACCAAATCAGGTTTTTCACGTGCAATGCGTTCCTGGGCCGTATCGCCTCGCGGTTCGACTAACACATCAATGTCATGTTTGCCCAAATAGGCGGCAATAAGGTTGCCCACTTCTGGATCATCTTCTACAAAAACGATTTTATTCATTAGATTACTGTTAATCATTATCCGATGGTCAGCATAGCCTGTGACGAAAGCGAGGGCTAGGGGACATGCGTAATAGGAAGTGACAGTTTTTCAGAGTTTGTTCACCTTTTACAGGGACAAAAGCAGAAAAGCTGACAATATTTTAACAATCGCGAGTATTCGCACAGTTGGCACCTTTTACCCGCCTTAACTGACTGGCATACTGCCCGCGAAATATGCCATTATAGAACTGAATGTGCTTAACGTGACTTATTCATCTGCTTTATATTAATTGATTCATTCTTTGTGCGTTTACTCGTGCTAACGCTGGCCAGGAGAGGAAAAGGGGATGAGCGAAAATCGCCTGGTACCCGATGTGCGCAGTGAAAAAGCGTCGTTCGACTATATGGAATATTTGTCGGCATCGTGCAAAAAGCAGTGGAGCTTTATCGACGCGATTTATGGCGTAATGCCTTTCTTTGGTATGGTGCTGAAATCTCGCGCCTCACAAGAAAAATCTAAGCAAGAACGTTTACGGTCATTGGCGTTACAAGTCGTGTCAACGCAGGTCAGCGACGAAACCAATATTGTTCGTTTAATTGAACTGGCTGAACAACAAGGGCTGTATACCATAGACATTAATTTGCCCTATGCGCTCAATGACGAACAGTTAAATACCATTAAGATCGAATGCAAACACTTGCTGCAATTGTCGCAACATAATGAATTATTGAAGGTGAAAATCCTGCAATCTCCTGCGCAACACTGAATGTCGGCTTGCTAATTCCGGCGTATAAACAAGACGAAAGTGAAGACACATAAAGCAAAAAGGCAGCCATTAGGCTGCCTTTTGTTATTTCACGCTAAGACTTATTTAAACAAGTCTGCGCTCACGGTCAGGTTGCCACCGCTTTTGTTCTGCCACTGGCGGGTAACGTGGTAGAACTTGGCACCTTTCGCTGCCGCACGGTTCCCCACTTCCTGAGACACGTCGGTGATGCTGTTGAAGTGACCGGTAAACGTGATGGAGTCGAACGGTACCATCTGAGCTGCGGTCACATCGTTCACTTCTTGAATCTTCGCACCGTTAGTGGCGGTGACGGTATAACGCTGACCCGTTGAAGATTGAGTTTCGAAGAAACGACCAACATCTCGGCTTGGGCTACCGGAAGAGGCTACACCCGGTATTTCAACTTTCTTGGCTGCTGTGCCGCCTGCTGCCAGTGCGGCTTTACCTGCTTCGGAGTCAGCAGGGATGGCATTAGGATCTTGTACTATGCGTTTTGCCGCGTCTTTCTTGTAGATGAACGCGGTAATGTACTGGTTGCCACCACTGTTGGCATCGACCTGACGGACGATGAAGAAGGAGTACGCCCCTTTTTCTTTCGCCGCTTTGGTGATGGCATCGTTAACGTCCGGTTGGCTACGGAAAAAACCGCTGACGGTGACGGTGTCGTAAGGCTCCAATAAATAAGCCACATCTTTAGGCAATTCTTTTACGCCATTAATTTCACGATAATCAGTGCTTTTCGTAACCTCTGCCGCATCTTTTTTATAGACGTCCGCGACAACGCGCCAGTTACCACTGTTACCAGAACTGTTGGTGTCCTGAATATAAAAATAATCTGCACCCAGCGCATCAGCACGGCGTGAAACGGCATCTGCCGCGTCGCCCAACGTGTTAAAACGGCCGGAAACGATGATGCGATCAAAGGGTTTGATGGCTGCTGCTTTTTCTGGAGCAATTTCCTGCGCTGCCTGTGCTGCTGACAAGGCGGAAATAGCCGTTAAAGATAAACACAGGGCCGATGCGATGATCGTTTTGGTCAGCTTCATAAAAAATCCTTTACCTTGCGCAGTAATGTTGAAACGTGCTGAATTCTTGGTGTGTAACAGCTTAGCGGCCGATTATTGCATGTAACAATGCTGAGTGTCTCAGGAAATTATGTCATTCACGATGTCGCTAACCGCTACTTGTATCACTTTTTTTTCAGGTAATAACTTATATAAATTTGATGAATAAACCAAGTAGTGAAATAAATGTTAATTATTCACTATTTAGCAACTTATCAGCGAATTTTGCGCCTGCTCCTCACGGCGTGAGCGAAGCCTGTGCTTTCATCTATCCTTTATAAAACCGGTTATTTAACCCGTCTTTTTTAAGCTTTGCGGCGAGTTTATTGCCTATCGTCATGAATTATTCATTTATCGGCCGACTATCACTGCGATACGTAGATTATTGATCAGTAATTCAGTAGGTTGTAAATGACCTGAGCAACCACCTCGGTGCGGTAATACTCCGACAGGTTAGTCATAGGAAAGTTCGAACGATGACATTAATCATCAATGAAAAGGGTGAAGGGAAAACTATGCGTATTGGTGTACCAAAAGAACGGTTGACCAATGAAGCCAGGGTCGCAGCAACACCGAAAACGGTGGAACAACTGCTGAAGCTCGGCTTTACGGTTGCAATTGAACAAGGTGCCGGGAAGCTGGCAAGTTTTGATGATACCGCTTATCAGGATGTTGGCGCAGAGATTGTTAGCAGTGCTGACGTCTGGCAGTCCGATATCGTGCTGAAAGTGAATGCCCCGCAAGGCGATGAAATTCAGAACTTGCAGGCTGACACCACTCTGGTGAGTTTCATCTGGCCCGCGCAAAACCCCGAATTACTTCAGCAGCTTGCTGAGCGCAATATTACGGTCATGGCCATGGACTCCGTCCCGCGTATTTCGCGCGCGCAGTCGTTGGATGCCTTGAGCTCCATGGCAAACATCGCGGGTTACCGTGCAATAGTGGAAGCAGCACATGAATTTGGTCGTTTTTTCACTGGGCAAATTACCGCCGCAGGTAAAGTCCCCCCGGCAAAAGTGATGATCATTGGTGCCGGTGTCGCCGGGCTAGCCGCCATTGGCGCAGCCGGAAGCCTTGGCGCCATTGTTCGTGCTTTCGATACTCGTCCTGAAGTGAAAGAACAAGTACAAAGTATGGGGGCTGAATTCCTCGAATTGGACTTCGAAGAAGAGGCGGGCAGCGGTGATGGTTATGCCAAAGTGATGTCCGAAGCCTTTATTAAAGCTGAAATGGCGCTTTTCGCCGCGCAAGCGGCTGAAGTGGACATCATTGTCACCACGGCGTTAATTCCAGGCCGCCCGGCACCGAAGCTGATCACCGCCGAGATGGTGGCATCAATGAAGTCCGGCAGCGTGATCGTTGACCTCGCGGCACAAACCGGTGGCAACTGTGAATTAACCGTGGCTGACCAAATCACCGTCACCCCGAACGGCGTCAAAATCATCGGTTATACCGATTTACCTAGCCGCTTGCCGACGCAATCTTCGCAACTTTACGGCACCAATCTGGTGAATCTGCTCAAGTTACTGTGCAAAGAGAAAAACGGCGAAATCGAGATCGACTTCGATGACACCGTGGTGCGTGGCGTTACCGTAGTGAAAGCCGGAGAAGTCACGTGGCCAGCACCGCCGATTCAAGTCTCTGCACAGCCACAAGCGGCAAAACAGGCTGTACCCCTAGCTAAAATCGAAGCGAAACCTTCTTCGCCCTACACCAAATACATCATGATGGCCGTCGCCATTATTCTATTTGGTTGGCTGGCAAACGTCGCACCGAAAGAATTCCTGTCGCACTTTACCGTGTTCGCGCTGTCTTGCGTGGTCGGTTATTACGTGGTGTGGAACGTCAGCCATGCGTTACATACGCCACTGATGTCGGTCACCAATGCCATTTCTGGGATCATCGTTGTTGGTGCTCTACTGCAGATTGGTCACGGCGGCTGGGTCAGCGTGCTGTCCTTTGTTGCGGTATTGATTGCCAGTATCAATATTTTCGGCGGATTCACCGTCACTCAGCGCATGCTGAAGATGTTTCGTAAGAATTAAGGGGTAGTCTATGTCTGGGGGATTAGTTACAGCAGCCTATATCGTTGCCGCTATTCTGTTTATATTCAGCCTGGCTGGATTGTCAAAACACGAAACATCAAAGCAGGGCAATATCTTCGGCGTGACCGGGATGGCTATCGCATTGATCGCCACTATTCTTGGGCCTGACTCAGGAAATGTCGGTTGGATCATCATTGCGATGGTGATTGGCGGTGCCATTGGTATCTATCTGGCGCGTAAAGTTGAAATGACCGAAATGCCGGAGCTGGTCGCCATTCTGCACAGTTTTGTCGGCCTTGCGGCTGTTCTGGTCGGTTTCAACAGCTATCTGGATCACGGCGCCATAGCAATGGACCGCGTGATGGAAAATATCCATCTGACCGAAGTATTCCTGGGGATATTCATCGGTGCGGTCACGTTCACCGGTTCGATTGTCGCCTTTGGCAAACTGCGCGGGACTTTCTCTTCTAAACCGTTGGCATTGCCGCATCGCCATAAATTGAATCTGGCCGCGTTGGTCATTTCGTTCCTGTTGATGGTGACCTTTGTGCGCACCGACAGCGTCGGCCTGCAAGTCTTCGCGCTGTTGATCATGACGCTGATTGCGCTAGGTTTCGGTTGGCATTTGGTATCGTCTATCGGTGGAGCAGACATGCCGGTGGTGGTCTCAATGCTTAACTCCTATTCCGGCTGGGCAGCCGCAGCGGCAGGTTTCATGCTTAGCAATGACTTGCTGATTGTCACCGGTGCCTTGGTCGGTTCTTCCGGTGCGATTCTGTCGTTCATCATGTGTAAAGCGATGAACCGCTCATTTATCAGCGTGATTGCCGGCGGTTTCGGTACCGATGGTTCCTCAACTGGCGACGCTGAAGAAATGGGCGAATACCGTGAAGCCAGCGCTGAAGACGTAGCCGATCTGCTGAAAAGCGCCAGCTCCGTTATCATAACCCCGGGCTATGGTATGGCCGTGGCGCAGGCGCAATATCCGGTGCAGGACATTACCGCGAAATTGCGTGCATTGGGCATCAAAGTGCGTTTTGGCATCCACCCCGTTGCGGGCCGTTTGCCGGGTCATATGAACGTTCTATTGGCTGAGGCCAAAGTGCCGTATGACATTGTGCTGGAAATGGACGAAATCAATGACGACTTTACCGATACCGATGTGGTGCTGGTAATTGGCGCTAACGACACCGTTAACCCCGCCGCGCAGGAAGATCCCCGCAGCCCGATCGCAGGCATGCCGGTGTTGGAAGTGTGGAAAGCGCAAAACGTCATTGTCTTCAAACGGTCGATGAATACCGGTTACGCCGGCGTTCAAAACCCGTTGTTCTTCAAAGACAACACGCAAATGCTGTTCGGTGATGCGAAGGAAAGTGTTGAAAACATTCTTCGCGCGCTGTAATTCGCAGCGGTAATCGTTCTCAACACACAAGCCTAAAAGTAAAAAGCCAGTTCATGATGAACTGGCTTTTTTATTTCTTTCCCTAGGCTGACAATCGACTATTCATCGTCATGTTCTTCGACATCTTCAGAAGTGATCGGGCATTCGAAATCATCGGGTTTGATGGCAAGTAAATCGCATTTCAGATGGTCGATCACCTGTTCCGTGGTATTACCCAAAAACGCCGCCGACAAGCCGGTGCGGCCAATCGTACCGATAACTACCACGCCAGCCTGTAAATGCTCGGCTAAATCGGGGATCACCTCTTCTGGCAGGCCTTTCTCAACGTGAGTGAATTTCTCGTCTAGCTGGAATTTCTGCCGCAATGCTTTCATCGCGATCAAATGCTGACCGCGAATGGCGTCGTTATAGACGCTGGGGTCAAAATCAGGCAGTTCGATGGCGATATTGATCGGAGTAACAGGGTAGGCGCCGACTAAATGGACTTCCGTATGGTTGACGTGGTCTGCCAGCTCAAGAGTTTCTTTAACTAGCTTAATATTGAGCGGGTCATGGTAGGGCTCTTCGCTCGAAAGATTCACCGCCACCAGCGCTTTACCACTTTCTGGCCAGGGCTGATCTTTTACCATCCACACCGGACAAGGGCATTTACGCAATAGATTCCAGTCGGTCGGGGTGAAAATGACCGATTCGAGACGGTCATGCTGATGCGCCATTTTAAGCAACAGGTCGTGAGAACCGGCGATCACTTCCTGAATAATGGCTTCAAACGGTTTGTTGTGCCAGACCACTTTTATCTCGATCGGCACGCCCGCTTCGACATAGTAATGGCATTGTTCTGCAATCCAGGCGGCACGTTCGTTAATCACGCTTTGTCGCATGTTTAAACGTTCGTCAGGGGAGAGCATGGTGGTCATTTCGTAGGAGAAATCATAAATCGACAGGAAGGCTTTGATTCGCCCGCCATTGTGCTTGACCAAGTAAGCGGCACGACGCAGCGCCGGTTGGTCGTCCTGATTGGGGTCAATAGCGACCAGAAGGTTCTGATACTTAGCCATGAGTAAACTCCTTAACACCTGTGATTGAACAGCGTTATAGCTCAGTGTATTAAGTACAGAGTAAACCAAGATTAAGCAATCGGACAGAGGAGAAATTGAGTCGGATCAACAAATTATTCACTTCATTAATCCGACAACATTCAGCAATTTGATCAAGTTTAATGGCCTGACCAAATTCACCTAGGCAGTAACCGCAACAGATTGACCCGCCAACTGAGAAAGCATGGCGTGATTTTCAATAGTGATATATTTACCTTTAACGCTCAGCATTTCCGATTTCTGGAAACGGCCTAATAAACGGCTGATGGTCTCAACGGTCAAACCAAGGTAATTACCAATGTCGCCACGGGTCATGGTCAGGCGGAATTCACGCTGAGAAAAACCGCGTTCAGCAAAGCGGCGGGAGAGATTATATATAAATGCCGCCAGTCTTTCTTCCGCATTTTTCTTCGACAGCAACAGGATCATATCCTGATCGCCTTTAATTTCACCGCTCATTAAACGCATTATTTGCTGGCGCAAATTGGGCATTTTTCCGGAAAGGTCATCCAGCGTTTCGAAAGGTATTTCGCAGACCATCGAGGTTTCCAATGCCTGTGCAAAGCTTGGATGTTCTAAACCACCAATGGCATCAAAACCGACTAAATCGCCTGCTAAATGGAAGCCGGTGATCTGCTCGTCGCCTTGTTCTGTAATGGTATAGCTTTTGATGGTTCCAGAGCGGATGGCATACAGGGATTTCAACTCATCGCCTGCTTTGAACAGCGCCTGACCTTTCTGGATAGGTTTCTTCCTTTCGATAATATTGTCGAGTTGGTCTAACTCGTGCTCATTGAGCGTGAAAGGGATACAGAGTTGACTAATGCTGCAGTCTTGGCAGTGGATGGCACAACCACCAGATTGGATACGACGAATAATACGTTTTTCCGGGATCATAAGATTCACTCTGGCAATATTGATATGGGTCAATTTTAACATCTTTTGCCGAAAGTGATAAGTAGGGAATATAGGCTAAAAGGGCTAATTTATTAAAATCCTCGATTTTTAACGGGTTTTTTATTCTTATTATTTGATCTCGACCACTAAAAAAAAGCCAATCGAGAATCAATAAGATCTAAATTTCGTTAAATGTATTAAAAAAGTGAATTTTGTTGATCAAATAAATAACCTTCGTGAGTCAATAACCACTTCTTCCTGTCCACGCCACCGGCATAACCGGTCAGGGTGCCATTACTGCCAATCACACGATGGCAGGGCACGACAATGCTAATGGGATTAGACCCATTCGCTAACCCGACAGCGCGTGATGCGCCGGGATTTCCCAGTTGCGCGGCCATTTGCCCATAGCTCATGACATGACCGCAGGGAATGGTGCGCAACATTTGCCACACGCTGCGTTGGAATTCAGTTCCCGCGGTGGCGACGGGCAGGGTGTCGATGGCCTGTAAGTCACCGGCGAAATAATCCTGAATTCGCTGACGAATTGAGGCTTCAACCTCATCTTGATGCAGACTAAAGCCCGCCTTAGCATCGGCCTTGGTGACATTCTTAAGCGTGACCTTATTGGCCGGATCATTTGAAGTACGGTCATTACCATAATGACGAACTAATAATTGAATAAGTCGCTGATGAAAATCTGCCCACTCCAGAGCACGCAATTGCCCCTGTTTGTCGGTGATGATTTCAAGTTCACCAAGCGGGGTGTCAATAGTTTCACTCACTAACGTCAACATAAGTTTCTTCCTCCAAGAAGCGTCTCAAATTATCGCATGGCCCACCGTATTTATCGACTTTCAATACCCAACGCTGCGATGACCGCTTACAATGTCACAATCGTTTAGCTTTTGTTTACTTATCAGGAATTGCAATGCCGTCAGAATCTCTGGGATTCCCTGCGGAAACTACCGCCGTTTTTATTGTTGTCGCCGTTAGCGCACTGTTGATCGACATCTTTGCACATCGCAGCCACAAGCCGATTGGGTTGATGAGCGCCTCTTTATGGACCAGCTTTTGGATCCTGGTGTCATTGTCATTCGCCGGCTTTCTCTACTTTCATCATGGTAAAGAAGTCGCCAGCCTGTTTCTCACGGGCTACGCCTTGGAACAAGTGCTATCGATAGATAACCTGTTCGTGATTATGGCGATATTTGCCTGGTTTAAAGTGCCTGATGGCTACCGCCACCGTATTTTATACTGGGGTGTTATCGGCGCGATCGTATTTCGTGGGATTTTCGTCATGATTGGTACCAGCCTGTTGGCATTAGGCCCGTGGGTTGAGATGGTGTTTGCCATCGTGATTTTATGGACGGCGATTTTGATGATGCGTGCAGGAAAGGATGACGATGAGTCAGACGACTATTCTGATCACTTCGCCAACCGTTTGGTTCGCCGTTTTTTCCCGGTTTACCCGAAATTGATTGGCCCGAATTTTCTGGTCAGCAGTGAACAAATCGAAGCTGAACTGGCAAAGCCCGAAAATAAAGATTTTAGTTTTGAGGTGAAAAAGGGCATTCGTTACGCCACGCCGCTGCTGTTATGTATTGCCGTGGTGGAGATTTCGGATGTGATGTTTGCTTTCGACAGCGTGCCGGCGGTAATTGCCGTGAGCCGCGAACCGCTGATTGTCTATTCCGCGATGATGTTCGCTGTACTGGGCCTGCGTACGATGTATTTCGTGCTGGAAGCACTGCGTAAATATCTGGTGCATCTGGAAAAATCGGTGATCTTCTTGCTGTTCTTTGTTGCCGCCAAGCTGGCACTGAACTCCAGCGATCACCTGTGGCACCACGGCTATAACATCAGTGCTATGGCGAGTTTATACGTGGTCTTGGGGGTTCTGGCGCTGGGCATTATGGCGAGCTTGCTGTTCCCGGGAAAAAAAACGCTTTCCCAGTGAACCAGTGAAACACGGGACGCATAACGCGTCCCGTTTGGCTTAAACATCCCCGGTATTATCTTGCTCCACCGCGTCATGTAAACGTTCGAGCATGTCTGGGAAGGCGGATTGTACGCGGCTCCAGCTCGGAATAAACGGCTTCTCGCTCGGCGTATCTACAAAGGCCTGACCGGCGTCAATAATGGCGCGCGCGAACAACTCCACCGCAGACTCCTCGCTATGCCGGTCAAAAGACAACCCGTTCATGCGAGCATCATTTTCAAACCCATCAATCATGTCTAGCGCATTACGGTAATAGGTGGCTTTTAAAATCCTGAAGGATTCGCTGGTGATGTTCACCCCCAGAACCGCCATTTTTCGATACAGCGCTTTGGTGATATCGATACTCATGCGTTGCAGGCCATTGCTGGCATCCTCTTCCGACATCGGCTGATGTTTATGATCGTAATTATCGGCGATATCCACCTGACAGATACGCTTGGTTGCCGTGTTGCGATGCATTTCAGAGAGGACACCGATCTCCAGACCCCAGTCGCTTGGAATACGCAAATCGTTAAGGACATGTGTGCGCATAGCGAATTCGCCGGACAACGGATAGCGGAAGGTGCGCAAGTATTCGAGGAACTCGGAATTGCCATACACGATTTGCAACGATTTCAGCAGCGGGAAGACCAGCAGACGCCCGACGCGACCATTAAATTTTCCGTCGGCGACGCGGGCATAATAACCCTTACAAAAATCATAATTGAAACTCGGATTCGCCACCGGATACATTAACCGCGCCAGCATATCGCGATTGTACGTGACAATGTCACAATCATGCAGGCCGACGACAGACGTACGGCGAGACGCCAAGGTATATCCGACACAGAACCACACATTGCGGCCTTTACCCGGTTCCATCGGCGAAAGGCCTTTCTTTTGTAACTCCTGATCTAGGGCGGTGAGGCGCGGGCCATCATTCCACAGAATCCGATGACGTTGCGGCAAACGGGAGAAAAACTCGCGGGCAAACAGAAACTGGTCGCGGTCTGCGCGATCTAAACCAATCACTATCTCTTCCAAATAGGGCACTTTCGTCAGTTCATCGACAATGTTGGTCAGCGCCGGACCTTCCAGCTCAGAGAACAGCGAAGGTAAAATCAATCCCATCGAACGACGACCGGAAAACACCTGAAGGTCGTACTCCAGCTCTTCGGTTTTACGGTTAGTCAGATTATGAAAGTTGGTAATGACCCCATCCTGATAAAAATCGCTCATAGAAAACGCTCCCGTAAATGGATAACCTATTAAAATTAGAGGGATATAAAGTGGTTCAGCCCTTGTTGCCATCCTTCAGGGCCGGTAAGTGTGGTGCGAAAAATGTTATTATCTGCCTTATCGATCGGCATTTTTTGGTCGTGCTTACCTTGAATCACTACGGCATAATCCACGGCTTCCAGCATCGAAATATCATTTGGGCCATCTCCCAGCCCCAAACTGACCATCGGTTTTTGACGTTGCTGCTGATACTGCTCACGCAGCCACTTCACCGCCTGGCCTTTACCGGCGTCGCGACCCATCACATGCCAAAAACGGCCTCCGCGCGTCAGGGCTAATCCTTGCTCGGCCAGTAATTTGCCGAAATGGGCGAAATCTTGCTCGCAACCAAACCACATCAAGGGTTCGGAGGCATCACGCTGCATCGCCCGTTCGGCATCGGGCAGAGCCAGGCCCGTCCAGTTAGCGACTTGTTGCGGCGACACGTCGCCAAACCCGCGAAACTCAAAATCATAGCGTTGACGCAACGCCACCAGCACATCACGCAACGTGGTGTAGTCAGCGCCGATCACCTGATGCTGCTTTAGCGGATCATCGGGAAGGTGGATAAAAGCCCCGTTCTCGGCGATAAACGGCAAATGGCTCAAATTCAACTCGCGCTGAAGGGAGGAGACTTCCGCCGAGGTTTTACTGGTAGTAATGATCACCGGCGTTTTATTGGCCGCCAACCGGTCAAGCCACGCCTGCGCCGGTTGCCAGCTGTAGGTGTCATGGTCGAGCAGTGAACCGTCGAGATCGGTAAAAACAATTAAGGAATCATCAAGGTACGGCATTATCTCTCCTCAATCTCATTAAGGAACAGGCGATAAACATGCCTGAAACACGCATAATTATTTTCTACCCCAACCGTTCAGTATATACGGAAAAATCGGATTCACTGGCCGAGGGCCAATGACCCAACGCGTTGGGAGAAAGGTTTCAGCACGCCAAAACAGTGGTCATTGCCGATGGCACGGGGGCTCGCGCAGATCTGTTACTGATGTGAAAATCAGGTAAAATAAATCGGTAACCGGAGGGCATTGAGATGAACGATGATGAGCAACTCTTCAGTCAGGAAATGGCTGGCGTACAGCCA
>Ga0105856_1000667_pt1 | contig 17176 bp, 16 predicted proteins | sample OrgsoiDNA_201060_FD_89681 | JGI IMG/M metagenome (GOLD analysis project Ga0105856, IMG submission 89681) | Permafrost soil microbial communities from the Arctic, to analyse light accelerated degradation of dissolved organic matter (DOM) -... | ecosystem: Environmental > Terrestrial > Soil >...
CGCTTGTAGCCAGTCGCGAGTTTCGATCGGATCCACGTCATTATTTACACGTTCTGACATGGTGCTTTTCCTTATCTGTATCTAATACGTTGGTTTATCTGGAGCCTGTCTTCCTGCGCTCTGTGGCAGAAGCTGCGTGCCACCCAAAGCACACGAAGACAGGCCCGTCAGTTTAGTTGCCGCAGTTCTCAAAATAAGAACGTCAACGTTGGTCCTGGTGGACTAATTATCTTCCTTGCGTTGCTGTAGTCGACGTAATGACCGGTCGCGACGACTGCGCTCACGGCTGACATCCAGCATAACTTCCTCAATAAACGCCAAGTGACGGTGGGATGCTTCACGCGCTTTTTCCGGTTCGCGTGCCACAATCGCCTCGAAAATCCCGGCGCGGTGCTTACTCACCACCGCCAGCATTTCGCGGCGGGCATAGAGCAATTCAAAATTCTGTCGAACGTTTTTCTCAAGCATCGGCCCCATACAACGCAGCAAATGCAGCAGTACCACATTGTGCGCCGCTTCTGTGACAGCCACTTGATACTGCATAACCGCATCGGCCTCAGCGTCTAAATCGCCGCTGTCTTGCGCCACTTGGATCTCAACGTGGCAATCACGGATGCGTTGCAAATCATCGTCAGTTCCCCTGAGCGCGGCATAATAAGCACCAATACCTTCAAGGGCGTGACGTGTTTCAAGGAGATCAAATTGTGATTCAGGATGGTCGGCGAGCAATTCGGCCAGCGGATCACTCACGCTTTGCCAGAGGTTGCTTTGTACAAAGGTACCGCCACCCTGACGACGCAGGAGCAATCCTTTACCTTCGAGGCTTTGGATAGCTTCTCTCAGAGAAGGACGCGAAACATCAAACTGTTTCGCCAGTTCACGCTCGGGGAGGAGTTTCTCACCCGGACGCAGCGTTCCTTCAAGGATCAGGAACTCAAGTTGCTGCTCAATCACATCTGACAATTTAGGCTGTCGAATTTTGCTGTAAGCCATGTGACTTTCTCTACAAAGAGTAATCTGCGAGTAGCGCTTCTATGAGTGCTCGAAGTAAATTGGTAATACCAATTCGAAAAACGTGGCCGTAAAGTAACAAAGTATTTACCTCGTGTCCATATAGGCACCCAGCAATTGAGCAAGGCTCGCACATTTTAACAAATTTTTATCATTTCAACTTATTACCCAGACACCGATCACATTTTTAAGATCTCGATCAACTTTCCCATTTATTTGCTTATCAGTTATTCAATTGCTGAATAAAGCAGGTGCAAACCGCAGCGCATACCACTATTCTTGCGGCAACGGTAGTTCATGCTGGTTTATAGCCTCGAAGTAGCCGTAAATAAATAGATACAATCACTGTAATTATCGCCTGACAGTTTGCCTAATACGCAGATATGTAAGGAATTTCCTACATGACAGAGGATCAGTATGGACCAACAACAACAAGGCGATGAGCTGAAGCGCGGCCTAAAAAACCGTCATATTCAGTTGATAGCGCTGGGCGGGGCCGTCGGCACAGGGCTGTTTCTGGGGAGTGCCTCGGTGATTCAATCCGCTGGCCCGGGGATTATTCTTGGCTACATTATTGCTGGATTTATTGCATTTTTGATTATGCGCCAGCTCGGTGAAATGGTCGTTGAAGAGCCGGTTGCGGGTTCATTTAGTCATTTTGCCTATAAATACTGGGGTGGATTTGCCGGTTTTGCCTCTGGCTGGAACTACTGGGTACTGTACATTCTGGTCGCCATGGCTGAACTGACCGCCGTGGGGAAATACATTCAATTCTGGTGGCCTGAAATCCCAACGTGGGTTTCGGCTGCGGCTTTCTTCGTCCTCATCAACGCTATCAACCTCACTAACGTTAAAGTTTTTGGGGAGATGGAGTTCTGGTTTGCGATCATCAAAGTCGTCGCGGTCGTGGCGATGATTCTGTTTGGCGGCTGGTTGCTGTTCAGCGATACCGCTGGCCCGCAGGCCACCGTACGCAACCTTTGGGAACAAGGCGGATTCCTGCCGCACGGATTAACCGGACTGGTGATGATGATGGCGATCATCATGTTCTCCTTCGGGGGGCTTGAACTAGTAGGGATCACTGCCGCGGAAGCCGACAATCCTGAGGTCAGCATTCCTAAAGCCACCAATCAGGTGATTTACCGCATTCTGATTTTCTATGTGGGTTCACTGGCCGTATTACTTTCACTGATGCCATGGACTCGTGTCGGCGCGGATACCAGCCCGTTTGTCCTTATTTTCCATGAGTTGGGTGATGCTTTTGTCGCCAATGCGCTCAACGTGGTGATCCTAACCGCGGCACTGTCGGTATATAACAGCTGTGTTTACTGTAATAGCCGTATGCTGTTTGGCCTTGCTCGACAAGGGAATGCGCCAAAATCACTGCTGAAAGTCGATAAACGTGGCGTCCCTGTGACCTCTATTCTGGTTTCTGCGACCACTACCGCACTTTGCGTACTGATTAACTACCTGATGCCAGGCGAAGCCTTTGGTTTATTGATGGCATTGGTGGTTTCAGCACTGGTGATCAACTGGGCGATGATAAGCCTTGCGCACATTAAATTCCGTCAGGCTAAAAAGCGTGAAGGCGTACAGCCTAAGTTCAAAGCCCTGCTTTATCCCTTTGGCAATTACCTTTGCTTGCTATTTATGGCGGGGATCCTGGTGATTATGGCCATCACCCCTGGCATGGCGATCTCGGTATGGCTGATCCCTGTTTGGGTTGCTGTTCTGGCCGTAGGTTATTTGCTGAAAGGTAAAAGCGATAAAGCAGCCACGGTCGCGGCGAAATAACCTTCCTTGCCGTAATCTGCTGATTTAAAAAGTTAAAAAGCCCAGCTTCACGCTGGGCTTTCTTATGGCCGCTTCACTTCTATGACAGGCTAGACAATGGTGCCGTAAATCGTCAGCACGGCCACTACAACCAAAATAATCATGGTCACTTTTCGTGCCAAAGAGACTGCAGCACGCGGAGTCTGAACCGGATCGGTATGCGGGTCACGCGCCAGTGAAAATTGCGCGAGTCGAGTCAGCACTTGATATTGCGACGTGTGAATATCCCCAAGAGAGGCAAACCACGCAGGCAAGGCTCTTTCACCATGTCCAAGCAGCGCATAAGCCACACCGGCCAAACGTACTGGGATCCAATCGAGAAGATGCAAGAGCGCATCAACGCCTGACTGTGAGCGTTTCAGTGGCGTGGTATGGCGGGCCAGCCAGCTTTGATAACCACGTAATACCGCATATCCGCCTAACGCCACCGGTCCATAAGGGCCAAACACCACAAACCAGAACAAAGGAGCTAAGTAGTAACGGAAGTTAATCCATAACAAGGCATTTTGCAGCTCGCGTAGGCGAACTTCTTCGGTGCAATCCACCGGTAAACCGTGAATTAACGCCAGCTCTTCGGCCATCTCAGAACAGGCATTCGTATCGCCTTGTCGCGCCGATTTAAGATACGCACGATAGTGTTTACGTTTGATTCCCGCCCCGATACAAAACAGGCAAATCACCACCCATAAGACCAGCGACGGCACACCAAAGAACATGCCGTGTACGGCTCGCAGCACGAACCATAATACAGCCATCCAGAGAAGGGTGATCGCCAACGTTTTGATCAGGCTGGCATTATGCCCACGGCGAAACACAACTTCTAAGCGATGATCCAACTGCCAGTGCTCGCCTAATTTAAACAGGCGCTCCCAAGCCAGCACCAGCAATAAGGTAAATAACGTCATCGGTAATTACTCTCTCTTTTGCACGTCACGGACGGTAAAAAATCCCTTCATTACCCAGCAGTCTACGTCAGTCCTTGCCGGTGTCGTTAACCTGATGTTGCTTTAATGAAGACAAATAATGCTGCCACATAAACTCAGGACCGGGATCTGTTTTACGCCCGGAAGCAATATCACTGTGGCCCGTTATCCTCTCGACACTAATAGGATAGTGCTTAATTAACAATTGACTAACTGAAATAAGGTTTTGATATTGCGCTTCGGTAAACGGCAAAAAATCGGTGCCTTCGAGTTCAATACCGATGGAGAAATCATTACAGCGCTCTCTCCCCTGCCAGACAGAGACACCAGCATGCCATGCACGTTTATCAAAAGGCACATACTGGACAATCTCGCCATCACGACGAATGAGGCAATGTGCCGCCACGCGCAATTGAGCAATATCGGCAAAGTAAGGATGTTCGTCGGGATCCAAGGTGCCGGTAAACAGCTGGTCGATATAAGGGCCGCCAAACTGCCCGGGCGGTAAACTGATGTTATGAATGACCAACAACGAGGGAATTTCATCTTCCGGGCGGAGATCATAGTGGGGAGAAATCACCTTTCTGGCTTCGGTTATCCAGCCATTTTCTAACTGCATCAAAGACCTCAACGATGTGCTTTGGTGGTACTTATTACAGCAACAGGGTAGCATGTTTTTTTCTCTCCCTTACCCGCCATTTCGGAGTATTTGTATGTCTACACGCAGCTACAGCCTTGAAAGTCGCCGCGCGCAGTTACTCGAACGTATTCAGAATGATATCCCCGCATCTGTGACGCAAGCTTTGGGTGAAGACCTCGGTGGCGAAGCCAATGCCGATAACGATCTGACCGCACAGTTATTAGATGAGCGTACGCAGGCGAAAGCCACCATTATCACGCGGGAAGCAGGGGTATTCTGCGGCCAACAATGGCTGGATGAAGTCTTCCACCAGCTCGGCGGAGATAGCATCACCATTGAGTGGAAAGTCAAAGACGGAGACGTTCTCACCGAGAATCAGACGCTTTGCGAGCTCTCCGGCTCAGCACGTATCTTGTTGACCGGTGAACGCACAGCCTTGAACTTCGTACAAACGCTGTCCGGCGTAGCCACCCAAGTCAGTCATTATGTGACGCTGCTCAAAGGCACGAACACTCGCTTACTGGACACCAGAAAAACATTACCTGGCCTGCGTACAGCGCTGAAATACGCGGTACTCTGCGGGGGAGGCAGTAATCATCGTCTAGGTTTAGCGGATGCTTTCCTGATTAAAGAGAATCACATCATCGCCAGTGGCTCGATAAAATCTGCGGTTGAAAAAGCCCAGCAAATCCACGCCAGCGTCCCGGTCGAAGTGGAAGTCGAAACGCTCGATGAACTGCAACAAGCGTTGAGTGCCGGTGCCGACATCATCATGCTGGATAACTTCAGTGTGCAGATGATGCGGGAAGCCGTGGCCTTAACGGCCGGTAAAGCGTTACTCGAAGTCTCAGGCAACGTGACCGACAAAACCTTAGGCGAATTCGCACAGACTGGCGTTGACTATATTTCTGTCGGCGCGCTCACCAAGCATATTCGTGCCATGGATCTGTCGATGCGTTTTAACTGATCGCCCTGCCCTCTGTCAGCGATTGCAGAGGGCATGTTGATCCACCCCCTCCCTTTTTCTCCCCCGCCGCAAACCTCTCACAAACCAGTTGTTCTCACCAACACCTTTTCACATGACCGTTAAACCCTGCGAGATTTACCGCAATTTTTAACCGAGGTTGCACGCTTTCATTTTTCTTTTCCGAGACATTCTGGAAAGTCGTTTAAAGGCAATAGCGCAAGATTTTCTTACCCGATAGTTTGCTGGCAAAGGGCGATGTAGCCCGTAGCTTTGACCAACAACATCAGGGACGGGAGAGACCAACATGCGTCGTCAACACAGCAAGCATAAGCAGCAGGGCTTCACACTGATTGAGCTCATGGTAGTGATAGCGATTATTGCCATTCTCAGTGCCATAGGCATTCCTGCCTATCAAAGTTACATCCAAAAAGCCGCCCTGACCGACATGCTGCAAGCCATGGTGCCTTATAAGACTGGCGTTGAACTCTGCGTTATCGATCAGGGCTCCCTGACGCCGTGCGATGCCGCGGTTAATGGAATACCGGCAGGAACCTCGACGCGGTATGTCAGCCAGACTGGCGTGGTCGCCGGCAACATTACCTTAACAGGGCAGCAAGCTCTTGGCGGCCTAACTGTCGTGATGTCTCCGGTCATTGATAAGGTATCGGGCGGCATTGTCTGGGGGAGAACCTGCACTAATCCGCAAGACTCAGGGATGAAAGAAGCCTGCGAAAGCGTATTCCGCTTTGAAGGAACGGGAGCGGTAAAATGAGCGACTCACTGATGAACACTTCATCTCGTTCTATCGCGGGGAACTCAACGTCTGACTCATCTTTAGATGCATTGTGTCAGCGTTACAAGGCCATTGTGTTGCATCAAGACGAAAGCTCTCTGCGAGTCGCATGCCACGAAACGCAAAGCGATATAGACGGACTCAGAAAAGCACTGCAATTTACCTGCGGCCTTAAAATTCAGATTGAGCCTTGGTCTCAAGCACGTTTCGAACAGGCTCTGGAGCATTCGGCAACATCACAATCTGACGCAGTATTACAAGAACCTTCGCCTGAACAAGTTCAGGAGGACGGTTTATTGTCAGGTAATGAACTTGAACACAGCAGCGATGCGCCGGTCGTGAATTTTCTTAATCAGATATTGCGTATCGCCATATTACGCCGCGCCTCAGACGTTCATTTCGAGCCAAACGAACACGGCATGCGTATTCGCTTACGCATTGATGGTGTCTTGCAGGAAATCCCCGGCCCCGACATTTCAATGGTAGCCAGCCTGTGCGCACGCCTGAAAATTATGGGGCAATTAAATGTTGCCGAACGCCGTCTGCCGCAGGATGGACAACTGATGGTGACTTTGCAGAACCAGCGTTATTCGTTGCGCATTGCCTCACTGCCGATATTACACGGTGAGAAAATCGTTCTGCGTATACAACAAATGACGCAGCAAGACTTAAGCTTGCAGCAGCTTGGGCTAGCACCACAGGATCTTGCACATTATGTGAGTGCGCTCAAAAACCCACAGGGACTGATTCTGGTCACCGGCCCAACGGGCAGTGGTAAAACTGTGACCTTGTACAGCGGACTGCGGCATTTAAATGCCGTCCAACGTAATATCTGTAGCGTTGAAGACCCCGTGGAGATCCCCGTCACCGGGATTAATCAGACGCAAATAAACCTCAAAACCGACCTGAACTTTGCCAGTGTACTGAGAGCACTCTTAAGGCAAGACCCAGATGTCATCATGGTCGGGGAAATACGAGACAAAGAAACCGCGGAAATAGCCATTAAAGCTGCGCAAACCGGTCATCTTGTCCTTTCAACGCTACATACCAACTCAACCTGCGAAACACTTAATCGCCTCAGTCAGATGGGCATCGAGGGATACCATATTGCTGCCAGTTTACGACTGGTGATTGCCCAACGGCTGGTGCGAAAACTTTGCCCTCATTGTCGTAAACCTCACGCAACCTACGTTAATAACGGGGAAGGTAAAAAACGCGGGCCCATGCCACTTTGGTTAGCAACAGGATGTGAGCACTGTTTCTCAGGTTACTACGGCCGTACTGGAATTTATGAAGTTCTGACCATGACGCCACGGCTGCAGCAGGCATTGGTTGCCGATGCCAGCGTCGCAGAACTCAACAAAATAGCCCACGCTCAAGGTCATATCACATTGCTCGAAGCAGGAATGTTTTTGGTCGAAAAAGGGATCACGTCGCTCGAGGAGTTATATCGGGTTGCCGGTGAAGGAAGTCTGCAATGAGCGCTGCCGCCCCAATCAGCAAGCCTCTTTATCTCTTTTCATGGCAAGGGGTCGACGCGTTCGGACATTTACAGCAGGGGAACATTCTCGCCAAGGAAATAGCCACTGTACATCAGCATCTGTTTGCCCTTTCCTTGCAACCTATTACAGTGAAAACCAAGCTGCGCTTACGACCTACTTATTGGAAAAATGCCGAGCTGATCGCGTTTATCAGGCAATTAGCCACCTTGCTACAAGCAGGACTTCCTTTGGTTAACAGCCTGATGTTACTGGCAACAGATCATGCCAAAGCCCCCTGGCAGTGCGTTCTTAAGGAGATAGCGAAAGGTGTCAAAGAGGGAAAACCGCTATCGGCCATGCTTGCATCATTTCCTGACATTTTCCCGCTAATTTATCGGCACATCATAGCCATTGGAGAACTTACCGGGCAATTGGAACCCTGCTGTCTGCAATTAGCGGCACAACAGGAGCAGCAGGCAAACCTACGAAGTAAAGTGAAAAAAGCGCTGCGTTACCCGATAATTGTCTGTTCCATCGCCAGTATCGTGACAATTTTGATGCTGACTATGGTGTTACCGGAGTTTGCAAAAATCTATGCATCCTTCGATGCAAAACTGCCGTGGTTTACCGAAATGCTGATAGTGGTGTCTGCTGCACTTATTCGCTTTGGCCCCGGCTTTACTCTCCTGGCTACCATCTTAATGATGATCTATTGCCGAGTTTATCATCCACGCCTTGTATGGCGCTGGCGTGAGCAAAAGGCGCTTCTGCGTGTCCCACTGATAAAACGTCTTATTGCCGACAGTTGTCTGAGTCAGGTGTTTCAAACACTGGCAATGACTCAGCAGGCAGGAATGACACTCATTGCGGGGTTAGACGCGGCGGCAACATCCGCCACTAACTTGCTATTCCAGCATGCCGTGGTCGCTGTTAAAGAACAGATAGCGCTCGGTGTACCATTGCATGAAGCTTTTGGAAAATCATCGTTATTTCCCTCCCTCTGCCAGCAACTGATACGCATCGGAGAAGAGTCAGGTTCAGTAGATGAAATCTTAAAAAAATTAGCGCATTGGCATAACCAGCAAGCTAATCAATTGGCAGAGACAATGGCGCAATCTATCGAGCCTTTATTAATGGTTATCATGGGGATTTTAGTGGGCGGGCTAGTGATTGCGATGTACTTACCTATATTCCAGCTTGGCTCCGTGATGGGATAACTGAATGGGTAATGGCAGGAGAAGTAAACAGCGGCAATAACATGCTGCCGCTGTTTTTAATTTACTTGGAGCCGAAAAGGCGATTCTCTTGTTCAGCAACGCGAATAAAGGTGGTGCGTTTTGTCAGCTCTTTTAACCGCTCCGCGCCGACATAAGTACAGGCCGAGCGCAAGCCACCGAGAATATCTCGTACCGTATTCTCTACCGGGCCGCGCAGTGGCAATTTAACCGTTTTACCTTCTGCGGCACGGTATTCGGCAACACCGCCCACATGGCGCTTCATGGCAGACTCGGAACTCATGCCGTAAAACAGCATGAATTTCTCGCCATCTTCTTCGATCACGGTACCTTCACATTCATCATGAGCAGCCAACATGCCACCGAGCATGACAAAGTCAGCACCGCCACCAAAGGCTTTAGCGACGTCACCAGGGACGGCACAACCGCCATCGCTCACGATTTGCCCGCCAAGACCATGCGCGGCATCAGCACATTCAATAACAGCAGAAAGTTGCGGGTAACCCACCCCGGTTTTGACGCGCGTTGTACATACGGACCCCGGCCCGATACCGACTTTCACTATATCGGCACCGGAGAGAATCAACTCCTCCACCATCTCACCGGTGACGACATTGCCAGCACAGATGACTTTATCAGGACAGGCTTCTCTTACGCGCTGAAGGAAGGAGACGAAATGCTCGGAATAGCCGTTAGCAACATCAAGACACACAAATTTAAGCAGCGGTGAAAGCGCTAAAATCTGTTTCAGCTTGATAAAGTCAGCGTCAGAAGTACCCGTTGAGACCATCACATGGCGCAACACAGACTCATTAGAAGCGGCAATAAACGTCTTCCATTGTTCAACGCTATAATGTTTATGTACCGCTGTCAGCATGTCAAACGAGGCGAGAACTTCAGCCATACGGAATGTCCCAACGGTATCCATATTTGCTGCAATGATGGGAGTGCCCGACCAGCTAAAACCGGGGTGTTTAAAGGTGAAAGTGCGCTCCAGTTCTACTTCTGAACGACTTTTGAGGGTTGAACGTTTCGGCCGGATTAAAACGTCTTTGAAACCTAATTTCAAATCTTCTTCAATGCGCATGTGTCATGTCCTGGGTTTGCGAGAGATCGTGGCGACGGTTCGCTAAGGGCAAACAAGGTTGTTTGGCTCCCTTTCCAGTGGTTTTATCATACGCATCAAAACCATTACGGCAAGACTGCTTTCACAACTTTAATCACAGAGTTTCAATCTGTATCGGTTAGGATACCTAACGACCAAAACCGAGGTGCCCTCGGCTTGCACTTACCCATAATCTCTTTATCATTTAAGGCAACTGACTTTTTAGAGCGAACACATGAGTTATATCGTTGCATTGACCGGTGGCATTGGCAGTGGCAAGAGTACCGTGGCTGACAGCTTTGCTCGCCATGGAGTCAGCATTATTGATGCCGATATCATTGCACGTCAGGTTGTTGAACCCGGCGAACCGGCCTTAGACGCCTTAGCGCAACACTTCGGTCAGCAGATCATTGAGCCTGAAGGTTCACTAAATCGCGCCGCTTTGCGAGAGTGCATCTTTAGCGAACCGGCTGAAAAAGAGTGGGTTAATCAGCTGTTACACCCGTTGATTCATGCCAAAACCAAGCAGCTTTTTGCGGCAGCAAAAACGCCTTATGTATTGTGGGTTGTGCCTTTACTGGTAGAAAATGGATTGCAAAGTCAGGCAAATCGCGTGCTGGTCGTCGACGTTGATGAACACACACAGCTCACACGCACTATGCAACGCGACGGCATTACTCGCCAACAGGCAGAAAAGATTCTTTCAGCACAAGCAAGTCGCCAACAGCGCCTAGCCTGTGCCGATGACATTATTGATAACAACGGTGGTGCCGAGACTCTTGAACCGCACGTTGCTTCCTTACATAGCCGTTATCTGGAATTGGCGGCTTCAGTGACCCGACAGGATATTGACAAGAATGAGTGATGTGGTAACTACCGTTCTCTTTGAACATCCTTTAAATGAAAAAATGCGTACATGGCTACGGATAGAGTTCTTGTTGCAACAGATGCACGCAAATACTCAGATCACGTCTATTTCTTCTGCGTTAATTTTTTTCCGCACGGCTTCTGATTTATTGGATGTGCTGGAACGCGGCGAAGTGAGGACTGATCTGCTCAAAGAGCTCGAACGTCAGCAGCAAAAGCTTTCTCAATGGCAAGATGTGCCTGGTGTTGATCTTTCGCGTATCGATTTACTGCGAAGCGATCTTAGGCAATCAGCCGCGGTGCTGATGAAAGCACCACGAATTGGGCAGGCCTTACGTGAGGATCGCTTAATGGCGCTGGTTCGTCAGCGCTTAAGCATTCCTGGCGGTTGCTGTAGCTTTGATTTACCCACACTGCATATCTGGCTTCACTTGCAACAATCCCAACGTGATAAAGACGTGAAAGAATGGTTGGAAACGCTGAGTCCACTAAACAATGCACTGACGCTAGTGCTGGATTTAATCCGACAAGCCGGAACGTTCCGCAATCAAATTAGCCTGAACGGTTTTTTCCAAGAAAATGCTGAAGGTGCCGATCTGTTAAGAATGCGCATCTCGCTAGAAAATCAGCTCTACCCGCAAGTGTCTGGTCATAAAACCCGTTATGCCATTCGATTTTTACCCTTGGATAGCGAACGCGGCCAAGTCCCTGCCCGACTGACTTTTGAACTTGCCTGTTGTTAGGAGTGAACATGGATCCCGAAATTACCGTTGTAAATTGCCCAACCTGTGGCAAACCTGTCACCTGGGGCCCAGAAAGCATTTATCGCCCTTTCTGCTGCAAACGCTGTCAGCTTATCGATCTTGGCGAGTGGGCCGATGAAGAAAAACGCATCCCGAGTAAAGGCGATATCAACGATTTGGATGACTGGAGTGAAGAAGAAATCCATTAATCGTTTCGTGGTATTGAGAAACCAAAAAGGGGCCTAGGCCCCTATTTTTATGTCATGCGCTCCGCTGAAATCTGCTTAGATTTCGCCGCTTATCAAAGCTTTCACAATCGATTCATTAGCTGGCGGAAACTCTTCAACCTTAAGTTCGGTTTGTGGAACCCAACGCTTCGGTTGCCCCTCTTTACCATAAGGCTCGCCCTGCCACTGCTCGACCAGATGGAAATGCAAGGTGATCACCCGGTCTGGGAAGATGTGCTCCAGAGTTTTTATGAGCAGCGGATTTTCAGCATCGATCCCGACTTCTTCTTTAAGTTCACGAATCACCGCTTGAGCAGGATTTTCACCCGCCTCAACCTTGCCTCCAGGAAACTCCCAGAATCCCGCCATATGTGACGCGGCCTCACGCTGAGTAATGAAAATTTCATGCTGAGAATTACGAATAATACCCACCGAAATAGTTAATCTTTTCAGTGTCATGTGATCCATCCTATTGAGTCTTGCTGCTTTAGAATAAGTAAAGGGCGGTAATTTACCGCCCTTAGACCCATCAATTCATGGCGATTAAACAATTACTTTTGCAAACGACCATGGCACTGTTTGTATTTCTTGCCGGAACCGCATGGGCATGGGTCGTTACGGCCCACTTTACGGTCGCCTTGCGAACCCGATGCCAGACGCTCAGCCTCTTCAATTTCCAGATAGGTCTGGTCTTGGTGGCTAAGATGCTGCTGACGAGCCAAACGCTCCGCTTCTTCACGACGCTGCTCTTCCATCGCTTCTACTTCTTCAGGCATGCGTACCTGAACTTTGCTCAGAACGCTAACCACTTCATATTTCAGTGATTCAAGCATCGAAGCAAACATAGCGAAGGATTCACGTTTGTACTCTTGTTTTGGATCTTTCTGCGCGTAACCCCGTAAATGGATACCTTGACGCAGGTAATCCATGGCGGCTAAGTGCTCTTTCCACAATGAATCCAGCGTCTGCAACATCACGCCTTTTTCAAAGTTACGCATCATTTCGATGCCGACCACTTCTTCTTTACGGGCGTAAGATTCCATCGCGTTTTGCATAATCCGCTCACGCAGAGTCTCTTCATGCAATTCGGGTTCTTTATCCAACCACTCAGCGATCGGCATTTCCAGTTCAAAGTCATTTTTAAGACGTTGTTCCAGACCTTCGACATCCCACATTTCTTCCAGTGATTGTGGTGGAATATAGCTATCAATAGTGGTTTTGAAGACGTCTTCACGGATGCTACGAATAGTTTCGCTCACGTCCGACACGTCGAGTAATTCATTACGCTGGCTATAAATAGCACGGCGCTGGTCACTCGCCACATCATCATATTCCAGCAGTTGCTTACGAATATCAAAGTTACGGCTTTCTACTTTGCGCTGCGCATTGGCAATGGCTTTGGTCACCCATGGGTGCTCAATCGCTTCGCCTGGTTTCATGCCCAATTTACGCATCATGCTAGAAACACGGTCTGAGGCGAAAATACGCATCAGAGCATCTTCCATCGACAGATAGAAACGGGATGAACCTGCATCACCCTGACGACCGGCACGACCACGAAGCTGGTTATCAATACGGCGTGATTCATGACGCTCAGTACCGATAATATGCAACCCACCTGAAGCCAGCACGGCATCATGGCGAATCTGCCATGCTGCTTTGATCTCGGCTTTTTGTGCATCGGTCACGTCTTCGCCAAGGTTTTCAATCTCAACCTGCCAGCTACCGCCCAACACGATATCGGTACCACGACCGGCCATGTTGGTTGCGATGGTTACCGCACTTGGTTGACCCGCCTGAGAGACGATTTCAGCTTCTTTTGCATGGAATTTGGCGTTCAGAACGCTATGCGCGATCCCTGCTTTATCCAGTTCACGGGAGACCACTTCTGATTTCTCAATCGAAATCGTCCCCACCAATACTGGCTGACCGTTTGCAGTACGTTCACGAATGTCTTCGATGATAGCGCCAATTTTTTCCATTTCAGTCATGTAGACCAGATCAGGCAAATCTTTACGCACCATTGGACGGTTGGTTGGAACAACGATGGTATCTAACTTGTAAATTGAGCTGAATTCAAAGGCTTCGGTATCTGCAGTACCGGTCATCCCCGCCAGCTTCTCGTACAGACGGAAGTAGTTCTGGAAGGTAATCGATGCCAGCGTTTGGTTTTCGTTCTGAATATCAACGCCTTCTTTCGCTTCAACAGCCTGATGTAAACCATCAGACCAGCGACGGCCTTGCATGGTACGGCCGGTATGTTCGTCGACAATGATAACTTCGCCATCTTTAACGATGTAATCAACATCGCGGGTGAACAGCACGTGTGCACGCAGCGCGGCGGTAACATGGTGCATCAACATGATGTTAGACGGGGAATACAGGGATTCACCGTCGTCCATGATGCCCGCTTCCATCAACATTTCTTCGATCAGCACCAGACCGCGCTCGGTTAAATGCACCTGACGCGCTTTCTCATCAACCGAAAAGTGACCTTCGCCCTGGAAGGAATCAGAGTCTTCTTTTTCCTGACGAATCAGCTGTGGAATCAGTTTGTTAACGCGGGTATACATCTCTGAACTGTCTTCAGCCGGGCCAGAAATGATCAGCGGGGTACGGGCTTCATCGATAAGAATGGAGTCAACTTCATCGACCAGCGCATAGTTAAGTTTGCGCTGTACACGTTCTTCCGGGCTGAATGCCATGTTGTCGCGCAGATAGTCAAAACCGTATTCGTTGTTCGTACCGTAAGTGATGTCTGCAGCATAAGCGGCGCGTTTTGCTGGTGCTGGCATATTCGGTAAGTTGATTCCGATAGTCAGACCTAAGAATTCAAACAGGGCACGGTTGTTTTCGGCGTCACGCTGGGCCAAATAATCGTTAACGGTAACAACGTGTACACCTTTGCCACTCAAGGCATTTAAGTAGGCTGGCAGTGTTGCGGTTAAAGTTTTACCTTCGCCGGTACGCATTTCTGCGATACAGCGTTCATTAAGCACCATGCCGCCCAAAAGCTGCACATCAAAGTGACGCATGCCAAATACGCGTTTACTGGATTCACGCACGACAGCAAATGCTTCAGGGATCAGGTTCTCCAGAATTTCCCCTTTATCCAGACGCGCGCGGAATTCATCCGTCTTAGCTCGTAACTGGTCATCCGTCAGTTTCTGGATCTCAGGTTCCATACGGTTAATGAGATCAACCACTTTGCGCATACGGCGCAGAGTACGATCGTTACGACTACCAAAAACTTTGGTCAATAATTTGATTAACATAATGCGCAATGTCTCTTTATAGCCACATACTGCGGCCAATTTTTTGTTGATTTATTAGTGAAGCTTAAAAATAAAATATATGAAATCAATGAGTTATTAACTCAATGGAAATGGACCGGCACGAATGCCCTGCACCTGAGCCAGCCATAAGCCGGGTTGATGCTGATGAACAGAGAGAATGAGAGGTTGCTTGGTCTGACGAATGATCACAGGCCGTTTAGGCTCATGTGTCAGTAAGGAATTGAGCGTGACGAGAAGCGCAAGCTGTTGTACATGCAGCGGTTCAGCTTCAAGAACCACGACTTCTGGTGTAACGGTGTACGAAACCTGAGGCGCTAAGGCGAAAGATAAATGGCGAATTACCGTGCGCAACGCATGTTGTTGCCAGTAATCTACACCGGAAGTTGGACGGCGATGGGCCTGAAGCAGAGCAAGGTTAGTGAGCCCTGTACTCCCGATGTTAAGGCGGTTTACACTGGATGACGCATTCGGGACTGACGCTAATTCCGCTTGTGACAGATTGGTCGACACGCCGAGGCTCGCCGCGACCATCCCCAATAGGAGATGCGGCCAAAAATACCTTCTGCCAAATTGTCGCCAACGATTTAGAATGCCAATCACAAGTTTACAATCCGCCGGAGCCGGTCATGCGCGATAGTCGCCCACAATTATTAGATGTCCTGTTCGATGATGCATCTTCAGCGGACAAAAGTCCGTTGCGTCTGGTTCAGCAACGAGCGGCGGCATTATTAAAACTAAACCGCGCCGTGAAGAGCTTATTACCTACACCGATGCGCCAATGGTGCCGCGTCGGGAATTATCGACAAGGGGTTTTAGTGCTGGAGATAGCAAATGCCAGTTGGATGATGCGCTTACGCTACGAACAACCCGCATTACTCTCTGCACTTCGAGCGCAAATTCTACCATCTTTGTCGTCAATCGACATCAGGATTAATCCATCGTTGATGGTGAAAGTGGAAAACATGTCGCAGAATAATATTAAAGAAAGGGCTGCTGAATCAGGGGAAAAACCCTTTAGGCAACTGAGTGCACAAAGTGCTGAGGAATTACGGGGATTAGCGAGCAGAAGCCCTGAAAAACTGCGCAAGGCATTAGAACGACTGGCTGGTTTGGCCGGAGAGAGTGCCAACACAACCAGTCGTAATAAATGATATCAGTATCGATTACGCCAATACTGTGGAAGGGGCTTTGAAGGCCAAAGGCACTTCAGCTTCATCCCGGAACGTAACATATTCCCAGGCTTCCTGCTTAGCCAGTACCGCTTGCAGTAACTTGTTGTTCAATGCGTGACCAGACTTGTATGCGGTAAACGCACCAATGATATTATGTCCACACATGAACAAATCGCCGATAGCATCCAGCATTTTGTGACGAACGAATTCATCTTCAAAACGCAAACCATCTTCGTTAAGCACGCGATAATCATCCACAACAATCGCACAATCAAAGCTGCCACCCAGGCACAAACCACGTGACTGCAGATACTCAATATCACGCATGAAACCAAACGTGCGGGCGCGGCTGATTTGGCGAACAAATGCTTCTGCGGAGAAGTTCATCTGGTAGCGCTGAGAACTGGCATCAATCGCTGGGTGATTGAAGTCGATAGTGAAGTCCAGAGAGAAACCATTGAATGGTGTAAACTCGGCCCATTTATCACCGTCTTCAACACGGACAGTTTCTTTGATGCGCAAGAATTTCTTCGCGCAATTCAGTTCTTCAATGCCTGCATCCATCAACAGATAGACGAAAGGCGCTGCACTACCGTCCATAATCGGCACTTCAGGGGCATCAACTTCGATAACAATGTTATCGATACCTAGACCTGCCAGCGCCGCATTAAGGTGCTCAACCGTAGAAATACGTACGTCATGCTCATTAACCAGACAAGTACAGAGCATGGTATCACGCACGGATTTTGCATCTGCCGGAAAATCGACCGGTGGATTCAAGTCAGTGCGACGATAGATGACCCCGGTATTGGCCGGTGCAGGACGCAGAGTCAGGGTGACTTTCTTGCCGGTATGTAAACCGACGCCCGTCGCCTGAACGATA
>Ga0105856_1000669_pt1 | contig 17155 bp, 12 predicted proteins | sample OrgsoiDNA_201060_FD_89681 | JGI IMG/M metagenome (GOLD analysis project Ga0105856, IMG submission 89681) | Permafrost soil microbial communities from the Arctic, to analyse light accelerated degradation of dissolved organic matter (DOM) -... | ecosystem: Environmental > Terrestrial > Soil >...
AGCAACGGCAGATTCATATTGCAGTCGATGATCATGCGCCCGGCCTGTTCCGGGTCTTGCAAATCGCCCCAGGCCTGAATAATACCGGATTGCGGGTTAAAGCGTTCCAGCAGGGCGTCGGCGGCCAGCAGCGCAAAGCCGCGCGCCTGACGGTTGCCGGTCAGACGCCAGGCACTGACGCACGACAGCGTATAGAGAAAGCCGAGGTCATGCGTGGCGGTATCAATACGGTTGGCTATACGGTTGCCAAACGAGGTGATATGTTTTTCGGCCGCCAGACGGTATTTGTCATCGCAGGTCATCTCCCAGGCCAGCCAAAGCTGACCACTCCAGAAACTGGTGGTCCACTCTACGTTACCGGTCAGTGCATAATGGCCGTTTTCGCAGGTTTCGGCCGGGAATTTACCGTCGAATTTCGGCATATTACGGTCAATTTTACGCAATACCCGCTGACGGGCATCCTCCAGTTGCTGGCGCAGGGCAATTCTGTCCAGTTGATTGAGTTCAACCGGCAATAGTTTTTCTTTGGCGATGGTAATAGTCATAGCAACAGGTTCTCCCTTTTAAGGCTGAATCAGCGTTTAACAGTCGTCAGAGGTGCAGAAGCTTTGATGTCCGCTGCGGTCACAGGTTTGATGCCGAATTTTTCATCGCGCCGGTTGTGGCAGGCGGAAAGCGTCAGGGTGGAAATCAGGGTAAACAGCAGCGCGATACCGCCCATAATCAGGTAGGTGTGAGCAAAACCGATGCGGTCGTAGTAATAACCAGCCGGGGGCGCGACCAGGATGGAACCCACATAAATCATCGCCTGATAGCCCAGCAGGTACATGGTTGCGTTAACGCGTTTATGGAAATGTTCGGCGATATATTTGAATACCGACACCAGCAGCAGGGCGATCTCCAGCCCGTAGAAAGGTTTGATAATTGAGATCAGCAGCGGGTCGTTAGTCAGCCCCGAAGCAATCAGCCGCAACCCGACCACCAGGCCGACCAGTAACAGCCCCCGCTTGGCACCGAAATAGTTCACCAGGAACGGGATCACCATCATCATCAGGAATTCCAGCCCGGACTGCACGGTGCTCAGGTAGCCATACATGGCGTTGCCCTGTTCTTTGGTGGAGAAGAAGGTGACGAAATAGCGCGAGAACTGCTGCTCGGCCACAAACATCATCCAGGCCACACCGGCGACATAGAGTGAAAACATCCAGAATTTGCGGTTTTTCAGCAGCAGAATCACATCGCCGAAGACGATTTTTTCCTGCGCGATCACGTCGTTATTGCGCAGTTCAGCCTCGCCGATTTTCAGCGACAGCAGTACAGCCAGCATCAGCAATGACGTCAGACTGCTGAGGCTGAAATTCCATGCTGGCGAGAGATTAAACAGGATGCCGGAGAACGATGCTGCCAGCGCCCAGCCGAGTGAACCCCACATGCGGATTTGCCCGAACTCCATGCTGTACAGGCGGCTGAAGCGGTCTGCATAGGACTCTGATGCCGCCACGCCCGCATACCAGCCGAGGCTGAGATAAAACGCGCCGGCAATGATGCCCACCATCAGATGTTTTTCCAGCAGCGGCTGGTACACGTAAATAAAGAACGGGGCCATCATGGCGGAAATAATAACCACAAAATAAAGCAGGCTTTTGCTCATGCCTATTTTATCCATGATATAGCCATAGACCGGTTTCATTATGACGGCGAAAACACCGTTAATCGCAAATACTGTGCCGATGCTCATACTGTCCAGCCCGGCTTTCTGCCCTAACCACAAAGCATATAATCCGAAGCTGGAAGACCATGTGAAAAAATAGAGGAAAATAAAGCTGCTCATTTTGTAATAAGCCGATTTACTGGCGGTTTTAATGGCTTTCATATTGACTCCGGGCGGGCCTGAGTAATAAGGGCGACGCTCCAGCTGCGGCCCTGACAGGTGATATGTACATGCTGCTCATCTCGCCTGACCTCAGGCAGCATCAGGTCTGAGCCGGGTGAATTGGCAGAGGCAAACACCGCTGACATCAGCCAGTATGAACCGGGTTCGAGCGCGACTTTCAGCACCGGGATCGTCGCCGTTTCGGCAAACATAATGCTGCTGTTTGGCGGTGTGATTACGGTTGCCGCTTCACGCTGAGCGTCACCGCCCACGCTTGCGATCCGGCTGCTGCCGTTGCGGGAGACAATCCGGCTTGAGGCGCTCTGCTGGCTGAGTTCAACCTGCGTCTGGCGGTCATGAATCACCGCGAATCCCCCTTCCACGGCGTCCAGTGCGCGGGCCGTGGTGACATGATGCAGACGCAGATGGCCGTCACCGCAGGGGATAAGCCAGGTCTGTATTTCTACGTCGTGCCAGGCCAGCCAGCGGGAATAGATGACATCGTGGTGGGTCAGGGTCTCTTCACAGCCACGGCGGCCACGGTAATAGCCGTCGCGCTCGGAAAATACCAGCATCGAATCACAGGCGGCATGGTTCAGGCCAAAACGCCCGCGATCGATCGTAAAACCAAACTGGTTTGAGTAGGCAAATTTGGTGTATTTGGCCTCGGTATTGACGAAATTGTTCAGCTCCAGCTGGCCGGAAGTGAGCATCACTACGTGCTGTTGTCTGGCGTCGCGCAGCAAAATCTGGCTGGCTTGAGGAATACAGTGCGGATTTTCCAGCGTCGGCAGCGGTAACTCTTCGGCCTGCCAGAACGCATGGTCGTCAGGCAGCGCCAGTACCAGAAACAGTTTGCAGGCCCAGTAGGGGGAGCCGGGGGCGTTGTAGTCTTCGGCCATCACCAGATTTGGTGTGTGATAACCGATGCTCAGCACACCATCACGGTCAAAGATCGGCTGTTTCAGCCAGTGGCGCAGATGGCGTAAAATCAGCCCCTTCACCACGCCGGGGGAGTAAACCTCCAGCCCGCTGAAAGCCGCGGCGCTCCAGAATGCCGCTTCGGCAAACCGGTAGGTGAGGCTGCGGCCAAAAGGCACCGCGGAGCCGTCGGTGGAAAACAGCGTAATAAAATCCTGCGCAAAGCGCTGCGCTCTTGCTCGCAGGGTGGCGCAGCGTTCGGCATCCACATCCGCCATGTGCGCGGCGTAGAGCAATCCGTAATAATGGAAAGCCATCGAAATGTAATAATCGCGCGGCCGGCCGGGGCCATCTGAGTACCAGCCGTCACCGAGATAGTAGGCTTCCATCAGCGCAAAGCGGGCTTCTACCGCTTCGCGGTCCCACGGCAGACCTGCCTGCTTGCAGCCCATCTGCACCATGATCGGAAAGTAGTTCCAGTTATTGTTGGGGATAGTGGCGCGGGTTCCCTGATTGAGCCACGCAATCAGGTTGCGCTGTTCCTGCGGGCTGAACCAGGCCAGCAGACGCTTATCCAGCAACGCCAGCCCGACACCAAACGCCGCCATTTCTACGCAACGCTGGTCAAAGTCCCAGATTTCGCCCCAGTACTCAGCATGTTGAGGGTCGGTGCCATGGCGGATCGCAGTCACGTAAAAAGAGAGGTTTTCGCACTCCTCGCCCGAGGCCAGCAGCGGGAAAATCCCCCATAACATGCGTGACAGCGCTTCCATTTTGGCAATCTGCTGACCGTAATGGGTGGTGGTGTTACCTAAATCGATACCGCTTTTGCCTTCCTCGGTATAGGGCGTCACCGCGGACAGCATTTCACTCAGCAGATTTTTTACCTGCTGACGATTGCGCAGCGGATTTTCTGTATTGATTTTCATCTGGCTCATTTCACGCTCCGTATCGTTAAGGGTAAGGTACCCGTCATCCTTCAAGCTGCATGTGACCCGAGTTATTTAGGGTAAATATTTACTTTGTAAGTGAAATATTGTTTCAATTTAGTTGGTTTGCTATTCAGGTATTTTTCAGGTGGCCTGCTTGTTGTCAGTGAAATATAGAGAATTTGTTTTGGCTGATTGTTATGCGGCTCACATAACGCTGCATTTTTTTAAATTGATATTGCCGGGAAGGATGGAAAGGGGCTTAAATTACAAAATTAAGCCCAAAAATTGTAATTTCTTGTCATTGGACCTGTGGCGAACGAAAGCCCTTAATACTGTGGGGGATAATCATGGCGGTGACCGACTTTCTCGAACGCATTGCCCTTAATGAGCAGCAGATTTCCTTTAACCGGATGAATAAAGGCAGCGCTAACTACTTTCACTGGCATCAGTGTCTGGAAATGCTGTTTGTCAGCCAGGGCTACGGCATTGTGATTGTCGATAATCAGCAATACACCCTAAGGCCCGGTCGTTTGTTTGTCTTTCCGCCGTTCAAACTGCATAAAGTTTTTGTTGAGCAGACGGATAAAAATCAGTACGAGCGCACCACAGTGCATCTGGACCATCAGCTGCTCGACGGTTTTTTGCAGCCGTTCCCGCAGCGCCGCGCCCGCTTTGCGCGCCTTTGGGACAGTGATCGCAATGCACATATCTACGATCTGGCTTCCAGCGCGGTGCACATTGAAGCGATCCTTGAAAATTTCAATGTGCTTAAACAGGCTGAAACTCACCAGTGGGAAGACATTGCCATGCTGGTGCTGCAATTAATGGCGTTTATGCCCGCAGAGGAGGGGCGGCAGAAGACCGTCAGTCGCACCACGGCGTCGAAGGTGATGCAGTGGATAGAAGAGAATTATGTGCAGAAGTTTTCACTGGCGCAGCTTTCGGCATCGGTGGGGTTGTCGCAAAGTTATATTTCGCGGGTATTCAGTCAGGAGACGGGCGGATCGATTGCGGATTTTCTGGCGACGCGGCGCATTAAACGGGCCTGCGAGTTATTGCGGACAACCGATCTCTCGGTGGAAGCCGTCGGCCGACAGTGTGGTTTTGCCGACGCACCCTATTTCATCACCTGTTTTCGTAAACTCATTGGCAGAACGCCGCTTCAATATCGCAAAGCGGCGTACCGGCTGGATCTATAGCTTTTCGGGCGTTGAAAAGACTTCCGCGCGCCAGACTTTAATCGATACCAGCCAGCGAAAACCTTCCATGATTGTGTAAGCCTGTAAGTGGACAGGAAAATTAAGTGTTAAAAATCATTAACCTACCTATTTTTACACGCGGTAAAACGGAGACTTTTTCACTCCCGCTGCCGCCAGTCCGGTTGAGCCGAACCGAGTGCCGACGCAGGGAAATCCCAGCGCATTTCCGTTCCCGCCAGCCGCACCGGTGGCAGTAAGCGCCAGCCATCACCCCATTGGGTGTGTTCCGGCGTAGCGGCAAAATCGCTTTTCTCTGTGCCTGAGATCCTCCCCTTCAGGCTGAGTTCCGCCTCCTGCACATTGTGTATCAACTCGGCAGCCGTGCGCGCCAGTGACAGCCGCATTTCGCTGCCCTGACCCCTGCGCAACCGTTCGGTTAGTCCGTGAAGCACCGCCGCCGCCATCAAATAGCCGGTCGCGTGGTCCAGTCCCTGTACCGGCAGGGGATGGGGTTTCTGACTGCCCGCCCAGTGCATGCCGTGTTCGGCAATCCCGCAGCTCATCTGCACAAGACTGTCGAAACCACGCCGTTCTCGCCACGGTCCGCTCCAGCCATAAGCATTCAGGCAAACGTCGACCAGTCCCGGTGCCAGCAGGCGGCGCTCTGCCGGGCCATAGCCGAGCTTTTGCAGCGCACCGGCGCGGTAGCCATGAACAATCACGTCGGCCTCGCGCAGCAACTTTTCGAAAGTGTGGCGGTCCTGCGGGTTATGCAGGTTAAGCCGGGCGCAGCGTTTACCGAGGGTGACCTCCGGCTCCTGGCTGGCTTCTTCCCAACCGAAAGGATCGATGCGCAGCACGTCTGCGCCGAAACCGGCCAGAAAACGTGTCGCCACTGGACCGGCAATAATGCGCGTGAGATCCAGCACGCGGATACCCTGAAGCGGCCGGTGAACTGACACGCGCCATGCCGGTTCTGGCTGGGCAGGAAAAAGCGAGCACCTGAACAGCGGCTCCAGCGCCACACTTTTTCCCTGAATATGCTGCTGCCACTCTGCGGTGCTGCGCATTTCGGCTGCGCAACCTCCGGCCTCAACAATGGCTTTTTCCAGCGCCTGCTTGTGCCACGTTTTTACCACCCGCGCCAGCGACGGCCGGTCAGGATGATGGCCTAGAAGCGCCTCCACCACTTTGCGGTGCGCAGGCGCATTGGTATGCAGCCGGATCCAGCCGTCAGCCGTTGCGTAATCACCGGCGATGGCGTCCCAGACGGGCGGTAATTCCCAATCCCGCGGGACAAACGTAGTGGAAAACCAGAGTGAGGCGAGGCGGCGGTCGACCTCAGCCTGGGGGACTTGATGACCGGCTTCGGCCATCAGTGCGGTTAATGCCAGGGAAGCGACGGCAACCGAGGCGGTGGCAAATTCAGTGACCGGGTAAGCCGAAGGCAAATGGCCTGTCCCGCTGATATGCAATGCGTCAGGCAGGAGAGTGTCACCGGTGGTGGCTAATTGGGAATACAGTGACCGGGTCCATTGTTGAATAAAAGTATCTGACATGGGGCGCTCCCTGAAGAAACTTAAAAAAGACTGATTCCATAATGATTAATAATTTCATAACTATTTGTTAACCTAAAATGTAACAGATTCATCTTAAAAAAGGCGTTCGGGAGAATTTTTAATCAGAAGAATAGGGTTCTGTAAGGGGGACTTAAGGTTTCTGTTAACGGTTGCACATGCCGCATACAGCGGTGATCTCACATGCCGGAAGCGCGATGGTGCGCAAGTTATTTTTTAGCTGAAAGCATTCAATTTTGTGGTACTCGCCATGTGAATTTTACGTTAGCCTTGTGGTCGTATTTTTTACATCCCGCTGCGTGCCCTCTGGCATCAATATAAAAGCGGATAATTTGAATTGCCCAGCACAGGAAAACCTTCTTGCATGGAACGAAGAGCATTTATCAAAGCGTCAATGGCGTTTGCCGCCTACTGCGGGGTGCCAGCGATGGCATCAGTGTTCACGCGATCTGCTGCGGCAGCGCAGGAGAACGTAGCGGACGGTGGTGCCACCACTTTCGACTACTCTGTGCTGCAAAAGATGGCCCGCTCCCTCGCTTCGCAACCTTTTGGTGGTCCCCCGCAGCCTCTGCCGCAGACGCTGGCTGAACTGACCCCGCAGGCGTATAACGCCATCGAATACGATCACGGACACTCACTTTGGCATGACCTGCCAAACCGCCAGCTTGACGTTGAGTTGTTCCACGTCGGCATGGGCTTCAAACGTCGTGTGCGTATGTACTCTGTCGATGCAGACAAGCATCTGGCCCGCGAAATTCACTTCCGACCGGAGCTGTTTAACTACCACGACGCCGGTGTGAAAACTGAGCAGCTTGAAGGCATCACGAACCTTGGATTCGCCGGGTTTAAAGTCAATAAAGCGCCGGAGCTGACCCGACGCGACGTAGTGTCGTTCCTTGGTGCCAGCTATTTCCGTGCGGTAGATGATACCTACCAGTACGGTTTGTCGGCGCGTGGCGTGGCAGTGGATACTTTTGCCGGCGTGCCTGAAGAGTTCCCTGATTTCACCGCATTCTGGTTTGATACGCCAAAACCGGGCGATACCACCTTCACGGTGTACGCGCTGCTCGATGGCCCGAGCATCACCGGCGCTTACCGCTTCATTATTCACTGCGAGCCGACCCGCGTGGTGATGGAGATCGAAAAACACATCAACGCCCGTAAAGACATTAAACAACTCGGCATTTCGCCAATGACCAGCATGTACAGCTGCGGCACCAGCGAACGTGGCCGCTGCGACACCATTCACCCGCAAATTCATGACTCCGACCGTCTGGCGATGTGGCGCGGAAATGGTGAATGGGTTTGCCGTCCGCTGAATAACCCGCAGAAATTGCAGTTCAACGCCTTCGCGGATGAAAATCCGAAAGGCTTCGGCCTGTTGCAACTGGATCATGAGTTCAATAATTATCAGGACGTGATTGGCTGGTACAACAAACGCCCGAGCCTGTGGGTGGAGCCGGTAGGAAACTGGGGGAAAGGGGCGGTTAATCTGTTAGAGATCCCGACCACCGGTGAAACTCTCGATAACATCGTCTGCTTCTGGCAGCCGGAAAAACCGGTTAAGGCCGGGGACTCTTTCGACTTCAGCTACAAACTTTACTGGAGCAGCACGCCGCCGGAACGCAGCCCGCTGGCTAACGTACTGGCAACCCGTACGGGTATGGGCGGCTTCCCGGAAGGCTGGGCGCCGGGTGAAAACTATCCGAAAGTCTGGGCGCGCCGTTTCGCTGTTGATTTTATTGGCGGTGATTTGAAAGCCTACGCTGACAAGGGTCTTGCGCCGGTGATCAACGTGTCAGCCGGTAAAATCAAAGACATTGAAATCCTGTACGTGCAGCCGTTTGATGGCTATCGCATCTTGTTCGACTGGTACCCGGACAGTGATTCGGTTGCGCCGGTTGAGCTGCGTATGTACGTGAAGTCAGGCAATACTGCGTTGACCGAAACCTGGCTCTATCAGTACTTCCCGCCAGCGCCGGATAAACGCCGTTATATCGATGACCGCCAGATGAGCTAAGCGCTCGCTGTCCCGGTGATGAAACGTCACAAATGAAAAAGCCCCGTCTCTGCGAGCGGGGCTTTTTTTACTTCTTATTCGCAGTCTTCTTATTCGCAGGTGAATCAGAAGCTTATTCTTGCTGGAATACCTGACACAGGAGACTCAGCAAAATTTACGTGTACTTTACTCAGAACGCTTTCACCAGCACCTGACGCTGCGAAGGTTCCTGACCGGTTTTCAGCAACGCGTCGAAGGATTTCTCCATCTTTTTAACGTGCTGTAAAAATTCTTGTGGCGAAAAATCATGTGATTTGCCGCTCATGTAAGCAAGTGCCAGTTCTTTGGCCTGATAACGCTGGAAGTTATACATTCTGTTCCTCATTTTTTAAAAGATTAAACGGAGTGGCTAACAACGAGCTGAAAACTCTGCAACTGCTGACTACGTGCCGCCAATGCGATGCATTCTACGGATTCCATTGATAAGTAACAGTCGCTTGTATTGATAGATTTGATAGTTAAAAGCTTAGAAGGAAGAGCTTGGCCCTTAGAGATAATGATTTTCATTCCCTGTTTTCCTCTGGCTTCTTTTTCTTAGCTTTCCATGCGGTTGTTATTAGATTTAATAATGTGACTTTACCGGGCAGAAGGGTACTCTCAGGGTAGGTTTTTCAACGGAAAGAGGTTGTTATCATGAGTAAATTTATCTTCTCTTCGCCACGAAAATACGTACAAGGCAGCGGCGTGCTGGATGAACTGGGCGACTATCTGCCTGCGCTTGGCGGCAAATCGCTGCTCATTGCCGATGATAGGGTCTGGAGCATCATTGGCGATCGCGTTCAAGCATCGCTGAAAAAAGCCGAAGTAGAATTTCACTATGAAAAATTTAAAGGTGAAGCGTCGTCCAACGAGATAACTCGTCTGGCGGAGATTGCCCGCAAAGCGGGAACTCACGTCGTAGTTGGCCTCGGTGGCGGTAAGACGCTCGATACCGCTAAAGCCATTGCCGATGAACTGAAGCAGAACGTGGTGATTGTCCCGACAGTCGCTTCGACCGATGCCCCTTGCAGCGCACTTTCAGTGATTTATACCGACGAAGGCGTGTTCGACACGTACCGTTTCTACGATAAAAACCCGGATCTGGTGCTGGTGGATACGCAGGTTTGCGCACAGGCTCCGGTGCGTCTGTTCGCTTCCGGTATTGCTGATGGTCTGGCGACGTTCGTCGAAGCGCAGGCCGTATTGCGTTCGCATTCGCAATCTATGGTAGGCGGTGATCCAACGATTGCCGGTATGGCGATTGCCGAAGCCTGCGAGAAAACACTGCTGACCTACGGTTACAGTGCGTATACCGCCGTCGAGCAAAAACTGGTCACTCCGGCCGTTGAAGCGGTGGTGGAAGCCAATACGCTGCTTTCCGGGCTTGGTTTTGAGAACGCCGGTCTGGCGGGAGCGCACGCTATTCACAACGGCTTTACCGCGATTTCAGGCGATATCCATCATCTTACCCACGGCGAGAAAGTGGCGTACGGCACCCTGACGCAAATGGTGCTGGAACAGCGCCCGGATGAAGAGATCGCCCGTTACATTCGTTTCTACCGCGCCATCAAAATGCCGACCACGTTAAAAGAGATGCATCTTGAAAAAGAGTCTTACGAGAATCTGGTGAAAGTCGGTGCACTGGCTGGCGGCAAGGGCGATACCCTCGGCAACCTGAACCAACATCTGTCACCGGAAGATGTTGCCAACGCGATTCTGGCGGTGGACGCGTTCAGTAAAACAGTTAAATAAGGATGTTTCTCCCCCCTGAGACGGGGGAGTTTCTAGATTCGTCCCATCACCCACGGCAACACTGCCGGTATCTGCGAGAGCAGATACAATACCAGTCCGATAAAGGCCCCGACCAGCGTGCCGTTGATGCGGATAAACTGTAAGTCCTTGCCGATATTGAGCTCAATCTGGCGCGACATATCCCGTGCATCCCAGCTTTTCACCGTGTCACTGATGTGTCGGGTGAGGAATTCGGCGAAATCCGGCGCCATTCTGGCGGCGACCGTTTCCATTTGCGTATTCAGTGACGCGCGCAGGGTGGCATCTTGCTCCAGCGCCTGCCCCAGCCATTGGCCGGACTCCGTGATTTTGGCGTGCACTTTGGAATCCGGCCTTTCCAGATCCTCTTTCAGCCAGCCGCGCATATCTCCCCACAGCTGCATCACGTAGCCGTTAAGTTTCTCGTCATTTTTTAGGTACTGCTTAATCTCTTCGGCCTTTTGCGCCGTCGCCGGGTCGTTCTGCAGCTTCCAGATAAAGCCCTGCACCGAGCGGTCAAAACCTTTGCGGAAGGCGTGAGTTTTATCATTGCCCATGTCGTCGAGTACTGAATTCACCGCATTCGACACCATATCTGCGCCATTGCGGCCTAGCCAGCCTGTCGGCAACAGCTTGGCGGTGAGAGGGTGTTCGCGCTTCATCCAACTGACAATTTGGGCGGAGATAAAACCGCGGGTGCTCTCTTTTGCCAGCAGCAGCTCCAGCTGATCCATGGCCTGATCCAGCAGCTCCTGATGGCGTCCGTCTTTGGTCAGGCTTTCCAGTAACGTCGCCACCGACTGCGACAGATCAATTTTGTCGATCACGCGAAACAGTGCCCGTTTAATCAGCTGGGCAATGCGCTGATCGTCGGTGACATCCAGAAAGCCGCGCATCATCTTGATCATATATCCGGCGAAGCGCGGGGCATTGTCCGGCGCATTTAGCCAGTCAGAGAGCATCCGGGCCGGGTCATGCTTACGAATAAGCTCCACAATTGAGGCTGGTGCGAGGAATTTTTCCTGCACGAAAACTGCCAGATTATCGGCAATTTTGTCTTTATTTTTGGGGATGATAGCGGTATGGGCGGCGATAAAAGGCACCGGCACCCGGCGAAACAGTGCGACAACGGCAAACCAGTCGGCCAGCGCGCCGACCATCGCGGCTTCCGCAATGGCTTTCAGCCCCGATACCCAAAAGTTGGGTGGGAAAAACAGCGTGACAACAAACAGGGCAGCGGCGACCAGCAGCAACCCCAGCGCATTTCGTTTACTTCGGCGAAGCTCATGTTCTTTATCCATTACAGAAGTTTAGGAACTGCGCCGTGCGCTGTCAGCTTTTTTTCACCACGCCGTGGCCCTGAGCGATAAAATGAGAATTATTCTTGATATCAACCGGCTGCTCATTACACTGCGGGCAGACGATGTTTCTGTATTGATACGATTTAAGAAAGTGAGAGTCTCATGGAGTTGTTGCGCGTTGTTTTTAAGCAGTACCGCTGGCCATTTTTAGCTGTGATGGCACTAAGCCTGCTCAGTGCGGCTTTGGGTATCGGGCTGATTGCCTTTATCAATCTGAAACTGATTGAGACCACCAATGCCTCACTGGCGGTCCTGCCGGAATTCCTCGGCTTCCTGCTGCTGCTGATGATCGTCACGTTGGGCTCACAGCTGGCGCTGACTACGCTGGGACACCACTTTATCTACCGCCTGCGCGGGCAGTTTATTAAGCGCATTTTAGACACTAATATCGAACGGATTGAACAGATTGGGAACGCGCAGCTGCTGGCGAGCCTCGGCAGCGACCTGCGGGCTATCACGCTGGCCTTTGTGCGTCTGCCAGAATTGGTGCAGGGGATCATCCTGACGCTCGGTTCGGCGGCCTATCTGGCGTGGTTGTCGCCGAAGATGTTACTGGTCACGGTGGTATGGCTGGTGGTCACTATTCTGGTGGGTTTTACCCTGGTCTCAAGGGTTTACCGACATCTGACCCATGTGCGCGAAGCGGAAGATAACCTGCAAAAAGATTACGAGAAGGTGATCGACGGACGCAAAGAGTTGGCGTTAAACCGTGAGCGGGCGCGCCAGCTGTATGAAGATGAGTATCAGAAAAACGCCGGGGATTACCGTCACCACATTGTGCGTGCTGACACCTACCACCTCAGCGCGGTTAACTGGTCGAACATTATGATGCTCGGCGCCATCGGCTTGGTCTTTTTCATGGCGAATACGCTGGGTTGGTCCGATACCAACGTCGCCGCGACCTACTCCCTGACGCTGCTGTTTTTGCGCACGCCATTGTTGCAGGCGGTGGGCGCGCTGCCGACCCTGCTCAGTGCACAGGTAGCCTTCACTAAACTGAACGCCCTGAAACTCAGCGATTATCAGCCCGAGTTCGCCGCGCCGCCCGCGTCGCAGAACTGGCAAACACTGGAGTTACGTGAGCTGACGTTCAGCTATGGCGGCAAAACAGAAGGGCAGGGCTTTGGTGTCGGGCCGCTGAATCTGACCATCAAACGCGGGGAACTGGTGTTTCTTATTGGTGGTAACGGCAGTGGTAAATCAACGATGGCGATGCTGCTGACCGGGTTGTATCAGCCGCTTTCCGGGCAGATCCTGCTCGACGGCGTGCCGGTCACCGCGCAGAGTCAGGAGCAATACCGCCAGCTCTTCTCGGCGGTGTTTACCGATTTCCACCTGTTTGGTCAGATGATGGGACCGCAGGGACGCGCGCCGGCCTCCCAGCTGGTGGAAGACTGGCTACAGCGCCTGAACATGAAAGCCAAGCTACAATTTGACGGCCAGCGTGTTACCAACCTGCAACTGTCTCAGGGGCAGCGCAAGCGCGTGGCGCTGCTGCTGGCAGCCTGCGAAGGGCGTGATTTCTTACTGCTTGACGAGTGGGCGGCCGATCAGGATCCTCAGTTCCGCCGCACGTTCTATCGGGAACTGTTGCCGCGTCTGCGTGAAATGGGTAAAACCGTACTGGCAATCAGTCATGATGATCACTACTTTGAGCATGCTGACCGACTGCTGGAGATGCGATCCGGCAAACTGAGTGAACTTCATGGCGAAGCACGCGCGGGTGCCAGCCGCGATGCCGTCGCACAAATCGGAAACTAAAAGGAAGCAGGGAATGAATTGGAATGATGTAATTATTGCCGCCGTGGTTGCTGCCATTTTGGGGGGCGTGCTGAAGGCTCTGTACAAGAAAGGCAAAATTGGCCGTACGCCTGCCATTCTTGTTTTTCTGGTGGTGATCCTCGGCGGGAATTTCTTGTATGAAGGCGTGATTAAACCCCGTCTGGCGGGTGATGATCAGACCCAGCAGATCGATCAGGCGCTCTCCGCCCTGCCAATTTACAGCACGATTAAAGCACAGGAACCGGCCTTGTACAGCCAGATCCGCAGCAATATTCTGCGCCTGAAAAAAGAGGGGAAATCCCAGCAGGAAGCGATTGATACGGTCAAACCGATGGTGTCTGATCTGCTTTCCCAGCGCATGAATACTGCGCCGGATGCCAACGTGATTGCCGCGATGGAAGTCAGCCTTGAAGAGATGCAGGCGTTGCAGGCACGCAACGACGGCAGCTGTTTTAAATTCCTCTATCCGCAGATCAATGGCGGTGTCAACACCGCGCAGGTTCTGCCACCGGAGCTGTTTAAGAAAGACCTGGACACGATGAATGCTTTACTGCTGGCCAGCGGCAGTGGCCAGACGGCGCAGCCGACCGTGGTCAGCGGCGAAAAAGCCAAAGCCCTGATGGCACCGGTTCGTCAGGCTTTACAGGATAAATACGGCGAACAGTTGCAGATGTTCAATGATTTAGGCGCCGCGAATGTGGACCACGCCAAAGTCTGCGAAATTTCGATCACCCTCTACAGCGGTATTCTGGCAATGCCGCCACAGGAATCCGCACCGGTATTACGCCTGATGCTGGGCAAACAGGGCTAACCCCGGACTGAGTCATCCCCGGCGGCACGTTGACGTCGGGGGTATCAACCGTGAGGACTTTTTTGGACTTCCCCGCCAATACAGAAAAAACCTGATCTTTTCCCGCCAATAAACCGCTATTCTTATCATACTGAAAAATAATAATTCCCCGGGTTTCGGACACATTCTTTTATGCATACTTTCTTTAAAGCGCCCGTCATGTGGGCACTGCTGCTTTCGCTGTTAGCGGGACCGGTTACGGTGCTGGCGGCAGACAACACTGCGCCACAAACGACTCACGCCAACGGTGACGCGGCTTTGCCGGTTAAAATCAACGCCCCGGCGGAGCTGACTGCGCTGCAAAAACGCCTCGACACCACCAAACAGCAGGTCGCCACGGCGAAAACCGAGAAGAAGCTCAATGCGCTGAATGATGATGCGCTGCGGTTGTTCGACGATGCGGAAAAGCTGGTGATGGCTCTCGGGCCGCAACGGTCGCAGATTCAGGCCCAGCTCGATGTGCTGGGTCCTGCCCCGGCGGCGGGCGCGTTACCGGAAACCCCGGAAGTTATCCGCCAACGTAATAAACTCAACGCCAGCAAAACGCTGCTCGATGCACAGATTGATCAGGCCAACGCCATCCGCACCAGTGCGCAAAACTTATCAGCCCAGATCCGGGGACTGCGGCGTGAAACGCTGAAAACGCAGATTGCCCTCAATTCCGGCAGTATTCTTGGGGTGACGTTCTGGAAACCGCTCTTTTCCCCGAACGAAAGCGACGTCGCCCGTTTTGATGATTTCGGTTCACAGGTCAAAGATGCCTGGGATCAGGCATGGCAGCCGGAATGGCGGGTCGGCTCCGCTATTTATCTGTTACTGGCATTCGTCATCGGCGTATTTGGCCGCCGGGCGCTTGACCGGCCGTTGGGTTGGATGTTGCCCCGCTGGCTGCCCGGAGGGCGTTTACGCCGCAGTCTGCTGGCAAGTATTGCAACGCTGATCATCGTGGTGGCGCAGTGGTTGAGTGCCACGTTATTTTGCCAGCTTTTCGTGCGGCTACCCGATACTTCCCCACTGCTGCTGGATCTTGCTAATTCCATCACCGTGCTGGCAGTATTCTCGGCGTTGATCGCCGGGCTCGGTTCGGCATTGCTGTCGAACCGCCATCCTTCGTGGCGTCTGCCTGCGATGGCAGATCCTATCGCTAAAAAGCTGGCATCGTTTCCTATCGCGCTGGCAGCCTTTATCTTTATTTTTGGTATTGTTGAAGTACTCAACGGGCTAATTGATTCCAGCGTCTCTTTAACCATTTTGGGTAATGGAATTTCTGCGCTGCTGGTGGCGCTGAACTGCCTTATTGCCCCGGTGAGGGTACACAAGCTACGCCGCCAGTTGTTGGCGCGGGGCGAGCAGTCTGAGGCCCGCTCGATGCTGGCCGGACTGATTCAGATAGCCATCACCATTACCGCCGTAGTTATCGTTCTCGCGTTACTGATTGGCTACATTCCGCTGGCGCGCTTCCTGACCTACGAACTGGTGTGGGTCGGTCTGGTGTTGACCTGCCTCTATTTGCTGATCCATCTGGTGGTGGATTTCAGCGAAAGCTTCTTCTCACCGACCACCTACAGCGGCAAGTTGCTGAAAAGCACGGTCAGCCTGAACGAGCGCCACTTGTCGCTGGCAGCCACGCTGTTTGCGGCGGTAGGGAAAACGCTGCTGGTGCTGTTTGCGGCCCTGGCGTTGCTCAACGGGACGTTTGGGACCACCACGCCGCTGGAACTGCTCGGTAAAGTCGTCGATATCTGGGGCGGTAAGGGGCTGGAAAGCATGAATATCATTCCCGCCCACGCGGTGAATGCTTTCCTGTGTCTGGTCATTGGCTGGTATGTGCTGCGCTCGGCTAAGCACTGGCTGGACAAAGAGTTCCTGCCAAAAACCATGATGGACCGTGGTATGCGCGCCTCGCTGGTGACGCTGTTTAGTAACGTGGGTTATGTACTGGTGATCCTGCTGACGCTGTCGACACTCGGGATCGAGTGGAACCGGCTGGCGTGGATCGTCAGTGCGTTGTCGGTCGGTATCGGTTTTGGTTTGCAGGAAATAGTGAAGAACTTTATCTCCGGTCTGATCCTACTGACCGAGCGCCCGGTGAAAGTGGGCGATCTGGTGACCATCAGCGGGGTTGAAGGGGATATCCGCCGCATCAATGTGCGCGCCACGGAGATTCAGCTCAGTGACCGTTCCACGGTAATAGTGCCGAACTCGCAGTTTATTTCTCAGAACGTACGTAACGCCACGATGGGCAACGCGCAGGGTGTCGCCACTATCGCGCTAACTTTCCCGCTGGATATCGACCCCGAGCAGGTACGCTCGCTGCTGCTACAGTGTTACGAGTTGCATGAAGCCGTCCTCGACACCCCGGCACCGTCGGTCAGTTTCAAAGAGCTCGGCCCGACGGGCATTGTGCTCAGCGTCACCGGCTACGTGGCCAGCCCGCGCGTAGTCAGCGGTACCAAGAGCGATCTTTTGTATGAGATCCTCAAAGCCTTGCGGGCTGCGGATATCAGCCTCAGTCAGACCCAAACCATGCTGTTGGAGCAACCGGTCGAAAAACGGTAGGGTTTTCGCCTCGGCGGCGGCCCTATACCTTGGGCTGCCGCCCAAACCTGCTTTTAAATTCAACTTCAACTTCAAAATCAAAATCAAGGTCGTGGCCTCGCCGCCCACACGGGCCCAAAGGAGGTTTAAACGAACCTCCTTTGGAATCCTGCGTTTTTTAACTGCGCGCTATCGCTGGGACGAAGGACATGTCTCGTCACTTTCGAGTGAGGCGCAAAATGTCACGGCTTCGCCGTCCCCGTATTTCGGGTTCGAGCCATAGGTCTCGAACCTCTCATCCGGTGCCATTTTTG
>Ga0105856_1000675_pt1 | contig 17033 bp, 14 predicted proteins | sample OrgsoiDNA_201060_FD_89681 | JGI IMG/M metagenome (GOLD analysis project Ga0105856, IMG submission 89681) | Permafrost soil microbial communities from the Arctic, to analyse light accelerated degradation of dissolved organic matter (DOM) -... | ecosystem: Environmental > Terrestrial > Soil >...
GTGGCCTTCGCGGCGGGTTTGCAAAAGGCTTTCGGGGGCATCCGTCCGATATTCCGCGAACGCGGCAAGATCACCGCCGAAGTCACGGGGCGTCTCACGGAATCGCTGGCGGGCGTGCGCGTGGTGAAGGGGTACCACGCCGAATCGCAGGAGGCCCGCGTGTTCGCGGCCGGAGTCGGGCGCCTGCTGGACAACGTGCTGAAGAGCCTCACCGCCATCTCGCTGATGGGCCTTTCGGCCACGGTGTTGATGGGTGTCGTGGGCGGCACTGTCATGTACATTGGCGCGCGGCAGATTCTGGCGGGCAGTATGACGCTGGGCGACTTTATGTCTTTCACCATGTTCCTGGCGTTTCTGGTGGCGCCCATGTTCCAGGTGGTGGGAATCGGCACGCAGTTGACGGAGGCGCTGGCGGGCCTGGACCGCACGCAGGAAGTCCTGCGCGAGAAGCCCGAAGACGAAGATGAGCGGCGGACCGAGGCCATCGGCGAGATTCAGGGCGACGTGGCATTCGATCGCGTCACCTTCGAATACGACGCCGGCAAGACCGTCCTGCACGAGGTCAGCTTCGAATCGCAGCCCGGCACGGTGACGGCGCTGGTGGGCCCGTCGGGCTCCGGCAAATCGACCATCATCAGCCTGATCGCGGCCTTCCACGAACCTACGGCGGGCGCCGTTCGGCTGGACGGGGTGGATCTGGGCACAGTGCAGTTGCGCGCCTACCGCACGCAGTTAGGCGTGGTGCTGCAGGACACGTTCCTGTTCGACGGCACCATTCGCGAAAACGTAGCCTTCGCGCGGCCGGACGCGACCGAGGAACAGATTCTGGCGGCGTGCGGCATCGCGCGCGTGGACGAATTCGCCGAAAAATTCGAGAAGAAGTACGACACCATCGTGGGCGAGCGCGGCGTCAAGCTTTCGGGCGGCCAGCGCCAGCGCGTTTCCATCGCACGCGCCATTCTGGCCAATCCGCGCATCCTGATTCTGGATGAGGCCACTTCCAGCCTGGATTCGGAATCGGAAGCCGCCATCCAGGAGGGGCTGGCCTATCTCATGAAGGGCCGCACCACGTTCGTGATCGCGCATCGGCTTTCTACCATCCGCCGGGCCGATCAGATTCTGGTGGTGGAAGACGGCCGCATCGTGGAGCGCGGAGCGCACGATTCGCTGTACGCGCAGAAGGGCCGCTATTATGACTTGTACACGCGCCAGCACGGCATCGACGCCAATCTGTTCCTGGCGCCCGGCGAGGGTGACCAGGTACCGGAGCCTGCGGCGAAACCGGGGATGGCGGGGGCAGCCGCGCCCACGGCGGCATCGCTGTTGCGGGGGGGAACGGCGTAGTACCCGATGAACGATGTCTTCACCGCAGCATACGGAGAAGTATACGGCAACGGCGTTATCGCCCGCCGAAAGGTGAACCGGCTGCGCTCAGTGTCGAAGGAAAGTCATCGGTGATCCAGACGCGTTGTCCTAGAGTCTCCGGGACTGGAACCTGCCGGGCCTCGCTCACAAGGTTCATGGCATCTTCCGGACGGGTTCCCCGCGCCACCAACAGGCTGGCTGCAATCAGCCCTGCACGCCCAACCCCCTGCCGGACACGGCGGGCCTGACGGCAGTGGTCATGAAAGCTCCGATTATAGCCGGTGAGTGGTACCTCTATTGCGCCTGCCCCGCTAACCGCAGCTCATCCTCAATCTCGTAAGTCTTGTCTTCCAGAATCCGCGTAGGCGAACCCGCTGCCTTGGCGTCATCAAGCTTCTTCTTTGCCGCCGCCAGCCTTTTCTGCAGCCCCGCAACCTTCGGATCCAGCTTATGCGGCTTCGGCTCTTCACGCGGCGCGGCCTTGCCCACGGCTTTCGGCTGGGCCGCCTTCTTCGCCTTGGCTTTGGCATGCGCCTTGTACCGGAACGCAGTGACGCCCGGCGGCGGCTTCAGGGGACCGCCGAAATCCGACCGGTATTCTTCGGCGATCTCCACCGCCCCGGTGAGCAATTCGCAAAACCGCGATTCCATTGCCTGTTTCTCCTGAACCCGCAAGTCCCGGCCCTGCTGCTTCCACTATTGATAATCGGAAATTACGTTGTTCATGGGAGTGAAGCTATTATACTCGTCAGTGCGCGATCGCCTTGCCCGGCAGCGCGTTGGTCATCTTGCCCTCGTCGATCACCGGTACGCCGTTGACCAGCACGAATCGCATACCTTCCGATAGCTGGTTGGGCTTATCGAATGTGGCCGCGTCGTGAATGGTCTCGGGGTCGAACACCACCACATCGGCCCACATTCCGGCCTTCAGAACTCCACGGTCCGCCAACCGCATCCTTTGCGCCGGCAGGGCGGAGAACTTGCGAATGGCATCCTCCAGCGTTAGCTTCTTTTCTTCCTGTACGTACTTCCGCAGAATTCGCGGGAACGTCCCATAGGCCCGCGGATGCGGATGCTGCTTGCCCAGCAACCCGTCGGGACCGGTGCCCTGCGAATCGTTGCAAATGGAAACCCACGGCTGTTGCAGCCCCAGCGCCACGTCCGGCTCCGACATCATGAAATATGCCACGCTGGTGAACGCCTCATCTTCAATCAGCAGGTCGAACACGGTGTCGATCGGGTCCTTATTCCAGATCTTGGCGATCTCCGCGATGGTTTTCCCCTGGAGCGGCATCAGCTTGGGATTCTGCACCGCGCCCACCATGAACGATTGCGGCCCCTCCACCTGCTGCCACTCATTATTCCAGTCGCTCGAGGGCGTCTCCATTTCTTTCCGGATGCGCGCGCGCATCGCGGGATCTTTCAGCCGTTCGATCAGTTTCTTGTCCCCGCCATCGTGCGCCCACGGCGGAACGATCGCCGAAAACGAATTGAAGGCGGCGGGATAGGCGTAGGTGTCGGCAGCCACGTCCACCCCCGATTTGCGGGCTTCCTCGATATGCGCCACGATCTGCGGCATTCGTCCCCAGTTGGACTTGCCCGCCGCCTTGAGGTGCCAGATTTCAACCGGAATTTTCGCCTCTCGTCCAATGCGAAAGGCTTCATCGAGCGCCGCCATGATACCGGCGCCCTCATCGCGAATGTGCGACGCATAACTGCCGCCGAACTTCGACGCCTCCGCGGCCAGCGCGATCAATTCCTCCGTCCTGGCATAAGGCGCCGGCGCATATTGCAGCGACGTCGAAAGGCCAACCGCCCCATCGCTCATGGCCTCGCGCACGAGCGCCTTCATGCGCTCCAGTTCGGCCGCGGTGGGCGCCCGATTGTCGTCGCCGAGCACCATGCGCCGCACCGACGTCGCGCCCACGTAGCTGGCCAGGTTGATTCCCATCCCCTGCTTGCGCAGGCGGGCGAAATACTCGCGAAACGTCCGCCAGTCGGGCTGAACTCCGTAGTGCTCATACGTCACATGGTCGGCCTTCGCGATGGCATCGTTGAGCGGCGCAACTGAGTTGCCCTCGCCCGTAATCTCCGTGGTAATCCCCTGAAAAATCTTGGACGGCAGGTGCGGATTCACCAGAATCGTGATCTCCGATTGCCCCAGCATATCGATAAAGCCCGGCGCCACCACCATCCCGCGCGCGTCAATCGAACGCCGGGCCGGTACAGCTCCCAGGTTACCGATGGCGGCAATCTTGCCAGCGCGAATGGCCACGTCGCCCGCATACCACGGCGACCCCGTGCCATCGATAATCCGCCCATTGCGAATCACCAGATCATACGGGTTGAGGGCGGCGGCGAACAACAAGACAGGGAGCAGAATCGGCATACGGAGAAGTATACGGTAAGGACGTCGTGCCCGTAAGGTCCGGGTCTTGCGGAAATGCGGGCATAGCAGGCCAGGAGGCCCGCTCCACGGTGCTAACCTGAACCCGATGACCGACGCCTTCACCGCGGCTGAGCGCGCCATCTTCCGCCGTCTCTCCGCCCCCGAAAAAATCCAGCGCTTCCTCGACGGCCTGGCTTACAACAAGGAGGCCCTCGGCCCCACCTGCCGATCGCCTCGCCGCGTGCTCCGCGACCGCACCGCCCAATGCATGGAAGGCGCCCTGTTCGCCGCCGCCGCGCTACGCCTGATCGGCCACCCGCCCCTGCTGCTCGATTTCGAAGCCGTGCGCGACGACGACCACGTGCTGGCCATCTTCCGCCAGCGCGGGCATTGGGGCGCCGTCGCGAAATCCAATTACTCCGGACTCCGCTACCGCGAACCGGTCTATCGAACCCTGCGCGAGTTGGCGATGTCCTACTTCGAGCATTACTACAATCTGAAAAGGGAGAAAACGCTGCGCAGCTATTCGCGTCCCGTAAACCTGCGGCGTTTCGATTCCATCGGCTGGATGACGTCCCTGGAAGATGTCTGGGCGGTGCCGGAATACTTGTGCACCATCGCGCACACGCCGCTGCTGGCGAGGCAATTGGCGCCGCGCTTAAGCCGCGTGGACGACCGTTTATTTGCCGCCGGCCTGGTAGGCCTTGTGATCTGACCCGCGGCGCGATTTCACGATCTGGATCAGCGTAGGCAGCAGCGACAGGAAAACGATCGCCAGGATCACCTTGTCGAAGTTTCGCCGGATGAACGGCACACCGCCCAGCTCGTACCCCAGCGTGGTCATCATGAAGATCCAGCCGACGCCGCCGCATATACTGAACGGCAGGAACTTGAAGTAAGGCATCCGGCCCACGCCAGCGATGAACGCCGCGAACGTCCGCACAATCGGCACGAAGCGGGCATAGACGATCGTCTTGCCGCCGTGTTTCCGGTAAAAGGCGTTGGTACGGGTCACGTACTCCTGTTTGAAGAGGCGCGAATCCGGGCGGCTGAAGATGCGCGGGCCCGTCTGCCGGCCCAACAGGTAGGCCGTGGAATCGCCCAGGATCGCCGCCGCCATCAGCAGCGCGTTCACCAGCACGATGTTCAGGCGCCCGGCGCCCGCTACCACTCCCACCGTGAAGAGCAGCGAATCGCCCGGCAGAAAGAAGCCCACCAGCAAGCCGGTCTCGGAATACACGATGGCAAACAGCGCCGCGTATCCCAGCCACCCGGAAAGCAGCGTGGTCAGGAGTTGAATCAGCCGCTCGGGATCGGTGAGCGAGTGGAGAAAATCGAAAATCGTCCGGATCATCCAGTTAACCGGCGCGGTAATTCGCGATCAGCCGGCTGAGCACATCCTGGTGGATCTTGATCTTCCCCTGCTTCGTAAGGGCGTCCTTCAATCCGGCTTCAAAAAGCGAGTTGCGTTCGCGCGCCTTCTGGCTCTTGATTTCGTCGCGAACGGCACCGCGCTGCTCCGGCAATTTCGACAGATCGGGCTGGATATGCGCGATTACCCTGACAACCACGGTTGCGCCATCCGGCGTTCCGATCGGACCGAACACCGTGCCGTCCGGTTTCGAAAAGCCGTCCCATACGTAGCTGGCGTTACCCAGGCCATCGATGGTGGCCGCACGGTCGATCTCGTTCGATGTCTTTACTTCCAGGCCCATCGACTTGGCGGCCTTGGCCAGGTCGCCACCCATTGCCTTGGCCTTGTCGGCTAACTCCCGGGCGTGGTCTTGTACGGCCTTGGTCAAACGGCCCTGTGGGCCCTGCACCATGTTGTCGCGAACCTGGTTTTGCACTTCCTCGAACGTGTTCGGACGAGCCGGTATCACGTCCGTGACCACTGCAAAGACGATCTTGTTGGCAGCCGCGACCGGCTGCGAAACCTGGCCCTTCCGCAAACCGGAAACCGCCTGGTCGAAATCCGGGCTCGGACCCACTTCCGGGATCGGCTGGCCCGGCGTATAGATTGCATGCGCCAACTGCATGTTGAAATCGGCCGCGATCTTTTCCGGATGCGCGGGGTCCTTCACCAGCGCCGCCTGGGCCTTATCCGATGCCTGCTGCATCAGGTCGTTAACGCGCTGCTTCTTCCACTCGGAGGCGATCTCGCCTTTGACTTCGGCCAAAGTTCGCAGCCCGGCATCCTGATGCTCCATCACCTGGAAAACATGGTATCCGTACGTCGTCTTAATCAGGTCGCTCTGCCCCGGCTTGAGCCGGAATGACGCATCTTCGAACTCTTTTACCATCTGCCCGTCGCGCGATATCCAATATTCGCCGCCCTTGTCCTTCGATCCGGGATCCTCGGAGTTCTCCTTCACCAGCTTGGCGAAATCCGCGCCGGCGCGAACCTGCTTCAGCAGATCCTCCGCCCTGGCCTTGATCTTGGGATCGTCGGCGGGCGGCTTGCCTGTCGTCATCAGCAGAATATGCCGAACCTTCACGCGTTCCTTGGTGCGGTATTGATCCTGGTTCTGGCTGTATAACCGCTGCAGGTCGGCATCGGTGGGGTTCACGGACTGCTCCATCCTGGTTTGATCGGCAATCAGCATCGCCAGGCTCTTCTTCTCCGGCGCCTGGTAGCGCGTCAGGTTCGCTTTGTAGTAGCTCCGCATGTCCGCCTCGGAGGGCTGAACTTCGTTCTTGTACTTGTCGCCGGTGAGCTTGACGAACTCGATCTTGATCTTCTCGTTCTTCTTATGGAACGCCTGTTCGATTTCGAGGGGCGTGACAATGGTCCCTTCCAGGGCCACATCCCGAAGCCGCGCGATCAGCACTTGCCGCTTCAGATCGTTCTCGAACATCTCGATCGTCATGTTCTGCTGCGCCAGCATGCCGGCATACGCATCCTTGCCCACAAACTTCCCATCGGGGAACAGGCTCGGCACCAACTGCTTGATGGTTTCCACCAGATCCGCGTCACTCACCTGGAAGCCCAACCGGTCGGCCTCATACGCCATGGCGCGCTCGGTCACCATCTGGTCCACCATTTGCGGAATATAGTTCGGCAGGATCTCCGGCGGTAACTGGCGATTTCGCATGGCGCCCTGCACCATCCGCAGCGCATCGTTCAGGGTAACCGTGTCCTTGCCGACTTCGGCCAAAACCGTATCGTTGGTACTCGAACCGGTGTTATAGCTCGGTACCAGGTAGGTCAGCATGGAGATCGCGACCATCAGCAGCAACGCGCCCAGCAGGATGCGCACGGCTTTATCTCGGCTACGAAACAGATCAAACATTTGTGAGAGAACTCCTGTGTTCTAAAGGGGAAAACAACATTATAGCAGGGGAGGCAGGCCAGGAGGCCTACCCTACGGGCAGCCCAAGCCCGCACTCGGCGTGTACCGCCTTGACCGCGTTTTCGAGGCCCTCGCGCCCCACCACCACCGCAATCGTCAGCTCGCTCGACCCCTGGGCGATCGCAATAATATTCACGCGCACTCGCGAAATCGCCGTAAAGATCCGCCCCGCGAGGCCCGGCTTGCCCTGCATGCCCTCGCCCACCGCCGCCAGCAGCCCCACCGTCCGGTCCACTTGAATCGGATGCACGTAGTGGTGCGCCAGTTCCAGCGCCAGCGCGGCCTCAAGCGCCTGCAAACATCGCTCCAGTTCGTCCTCCCGCACCAGCAGGCAGAAGCTCTGGCGATAGCTGGAACTGGAAACCACCAGCACTTCCACGTTGGCGCGCGCGATGGCATCGAGGGCCCGCGCCATCACCTGAACCCCATTCACTTCCGGGCTGGCGGGCTCCATCGAAACCAGCGCCACGTTGCGCATCGACGCCACGGCCCGCGCGCCATAGGCCACGGCCATGGATGGCACAATCCTGGTCCCCGGCTTTTCCGGCGCAAAGCTGTTCTTGCTCCAGACCGTGATCTTCTTCTCCACCAGCGGCGCCAGCGTCCGCGGATGCAGCACCTTGGCGCCGTTATAGGCCAGCTCCGCGGCTTCCGCGTAGGTGATTTCTTCCAGCACGCAGGCTTCCGGCACCAGCCGCGGGTCGGCGCTCATGATGCCGTCCACATCGGTCCAGATCCACAACTCCGTGGCGTCCAAGGCAGCCGAAAGAATCGACGCCGAAAAATCCGATCCGCCTCGTCCGAGCGTGGTCGCGCGGCCGTCCGCGGTGGCGCCGTTGAAGCCCGTAATCACCGGCAGCGTGTCCTGTTCCAGCAGCGGCAGCAACTTCGCCCGCGCCTTCTCGCGCGTTGGTTCCATCAGGGGCGAGGCGTTCCCGAACACGGCGTCCGTCACCACCACGTCACGGGCGTTCACCGCTACCGCCGGAGTGCCTTCCCCCGTCAGGTATTCGGCCAGCAGAATTGCCGACAGCCGCTCGCCCACGGCCACCGCCTCATCCACCGATCGCGGGGGCCGTTCGCCCAGCATCGCCATTCCGCGGACCAGGCGCTCGAACTCGTCCACCACGTCGCTCAGTTGGGCCAGGACGGCCGCTTGCCTGGGAGGCGGCAGGAGTTCGCAGCAGCTTTCTTCGTGGCGCTTCCGCAAAACCGCCAGGTTCTGCTCCATGCCCGCCGGGTTGCCCGCTTCGGCGTGGCGCATGGTGTCGAGCAGCAGATCCGTGACTTTGCTCATCGCGGAAACCACCACTGCTACCGGACGCTTCTTCTGTTCCCGGGCGGCCAACCCGGCGGCCACCCGCATCCGCTCGGCGCTTCCCACGCTCGTCCCGCCGAACTTCATCACCAGCAAATCTTTCAACTTATTTGATTTCCTTGCCGTTGGAAACGCGCGCCCGCACGATCTTGAGAATCGCCTCCTCCACTTCCCCGATATCGAGCGCGGTGGAATCCAGGTAGACGGCGTCGGGCGCCTGCGCCAGCGGGGCATCGGCGCGCGTGCTGTCACGCTGGTCGCGCTCCTTCATCAGCGCCGCCAGCGCTTCCGCCGAGATCGGGTCTCCCTTGGCCTTCCCCTCCGCCAACCGCCGCCGCACGCGCTCCTGCGGGTTGGCATCCAGAAAGACCTTGATGTCCGCATTGGGAAACACCACCGTGCCGATGTCCCGCCCTTCCATGACCACGCTGCCGCGCTCTCCCATCTCCCGCTGCTTGGCCACCATGGCACGCCGCACGCCGGGGACCACCGCCACCCTGGATGCGCCGCTCGACACTTCCTGAGTACGGATGGCCTCCGTAACGTCTTCCCCGTTGAGCCGTATGCGCCCCGGCGTCAGCTCAATCTCGGCCGCAATTGCCAATTGTTCCACGCGATGCATGTCGCCGGGATCCACTTTCTGCCGCAGCGCCCACAGCGCCACCGCGCGGTACATTGCGCCGGTATCGATATAAGTGAAGCCCAGCCGTTCGGCCAGCCGTTTCGCAATGGTGCTCTTGCCCGCGGCCGCCGGCCCGTCAATCGCTACCACCACGCGTCTATGTTGGATGTCTGCCAAGAAACAGAATAACAAGGGGCGGAGCGCCGGTAGCGATTCACGACCACCGGCACGCCATGCGCCTGCGTCTACTGTTGACCCGGCCGCGGTCCCGGGCCGGTTGTCGCGCCGGCGGGACTCTGATTCAACGGCCCGCCGCCCACCGGAGTCATGCCGCTCTGGCCGGGCATCGATCCCATCTGGCTCGCCGGTGTCCCGGTGGGTGTCCCGGTCACCACATTCGGATTCGGTGGCGGCTTTACCTTCGCTGGGTCGAAGATAAACTCCCACTCCTTATAAACGGTGTGGTCGTTATAAACCATGACGCCGTCGCCTTCGCCGGTGCTGGCCACACCCGCCAATCCGCCGCCGATGGTCTGGCCCCCGATTCCGGGCTGCGGCATCCCGCCCGGCCGCGGAGTGGTCAGAATCCGGTTGAGCATACCCGCTGCGGAATTCGGATCCTGGGCGCCGGCCGCCCCCGGCGCAAAAGCCGGTGAAGCCGCGCCCGTCTGCGGGTTCCCTGGAGCCCCGGGTGGTCCCACGACAGGCATTCCCTGGTAAGGTTGTCCCGGCATCGGCTGCTGCCCCGGCATGGGCTGTCCCGGATACGCGACACCTCCCGGATTGCCCGGATTGGGATTGCCCGGATTAGAACCAGGCGTTCCGCCGCCGCCCACGTACGGCTGGGAGCCTATATAGCTTCCACCCGTATTGCCGCCCTGCGTCGGCGGTTGCGGCGCAGGGAAAGGCCTGGGCAGTCCAGGTTGCCCACCCGCGAGCCCGCTTCCCGCTGGATTAGCCTGGCCCTGGCCCACCCCAATTACCGAACCCACGTTCTGCGGCGCGTTCGGATCCGGACTTCCATTAGGATACGGCTGTCCTCCGGGCATTTGCGGCACCGGCTGCCCGTCAGGCCCGGTCATGGTGGGGTTGCCGCCATCGCTCGACCGGCGCCGGTCTTTGGCGTTCAAGGCCCCGCCCTTGTTGGCGGGTTGCGTATCGAGCGCGCCGGCCTGCATGCCGATGTACTGGCCTAATGTCGACGCCTGCTCGCCCGCCGCCTTCGGTTTGTTGATCAACGAATCCGTCAGCACGCCGTTCTGGATGTGAATCAGGCGCCATTCGTCCTTGCCGGTCATCGGGTCCACGTAGCGGTGCCGCAGGAAGCGCTGGTTCTGAAAGCTCTCCAACTCCTTGAGCTCGTTCGGATACCGTCCGGCCTTCTTGAAGAAAAGCTGGATCGCGCGCTTATACTGCTCCCCGCGCTCGATCAGCAACTGCTCCTTCTGCCGCTGCGTCTCCATGGCCACGCGCGGCATCTCATAGTACAGCCCGATGGCCACTATCGCCGCCATCAGGAAGACCAGCAGCAACGCAAATCCGGATTCGTCAGCCCGGCGCATTTACACTCGCATCCTCTATATAAGGCAGCGACTGCTGATGCTTTGAGTCCACATCTTCCATCAACACGGAGGTAGCGCCGATGCGCACCACCCGGTATCGCTTCCTGATCACGAAACCTTCCGGGGCCAGAATGATGTCCCCCTCGCCATCCGTGAAGAACGCGGTCTTCTTGCCGTCAACCCGCTTGGTGGATAGTCCGTAGTATTTGAAAGGGATCGGCGGTGGCGGCGCCACGGCTATCACCGGTGGCGGCTCCGGCGGTTTCACCGGAAAGGGGCCCATGGGAGGCCGAGGCGCCGCGATCACCGGCTCCGGACCGGTAAGTTTCGCCACCGGCTCCATCGCTCCGAACTGGAACAGGTTCCGCTGCCCGCCGTCCGGCTTCACGTCCTGCACCTTGGCCAGCAGATCGAGACGCAGCGTAGGATCAAGGGCGAAGACGTCAACCTGCTCTTCCTTGCGCTTTGAACGCAGCGCCGGATGGAATTCCTCACCCTTGGGCCTGGCGCTCGGATTCGCCCGCCGGATTTCCGGAGCCGCCGTCTGCGCGGGAGCACCCGGCGAAGGCGCGCCATTTCGGCCGGCGTCCGCCTCGGCATCGGCCACCCTTCCCTTGGATACCGGAGCCGTTGCCTGAGAAGAGGGTCCTGAGAACAGGTTGGAATACACCATGTATGCCGCAATCAGGCCCAGGGACGACAAGACTATCCGCCCCAACTTCGGGTCCATGCCGAATATCTTAGCCGTGCCGTTGGTTTTGTCGTTGCCGCCTGAGTTCATAGCGAGGCTCCTGGCTGGTCGCGGAAGAACGTCAGCAGCTTGACGCTCACATTTAAGTTCTGACCGCTCTGCTGCGGCGCCAGTTGCATATTTTCGATGATCAGGAACAGCGGCGACTTATCCACCAGGTTCACGAACTTGGACAGGTTCGCATAAGTCCCCTGGTATCCCAGGTTGATGGTCAGCATTCCCAGCGTATCGCTGCCTTCGATCGGCTCCTGATTCGTGGTAATCGGCAGGTATGAGCCGCCGGATTCCTTCGCCATCCGGACCAGTTCCTCCGTTACGGTCGAAGCCATCACGAGCCGGTCGGTCACGTACTTTGCCAAAAACTGGTCGCCTTCCCGCCGCGCCGTCTCCACCTTCGACACCAGCCGCGTGCCGCCCGTCACCTTGGCCTGCAGCGCCGCCAGTTGCCCGCGCAACGAACTCTCCTCCTGCCGCAAATCGTCGGCGGATCCGCCAAAAGGCTTAAGCGCGATCACCGCCAGCACCAGGTTCGCCGCCAGCAGCACACCAATCAGAGCCCGCATTACCACGCGCGGGTCGCGGATGGTCACGCGCTTCCATCGGATTGCCACAAGGTTAAAGTTTCTGCGCATAATTCACCATAAAGCGATAGCGATGCAGCGGCTCCGCCTGCGACGGCGGCAGGTAGCTTTGCTGGTTGACCGCGCCGAAAAGCGGCGAGTTCTCCATCGCCTTGTACAGACCGATCACCGGCTCCGCCGATTCGGCCCCCACCAGCATATCCAGCGTCACCTGGTTCTTGCCGCTGATATAGGGCCGGATATTCAGCACCTTCACCCTGGCCGGCATGGCCTTTTCCAGATCGGCCAGAATCCGCGTCCAACTGATGCCCTTGCGATAGAGCAGCGTGTTGATGAAAACGCTGGTCTCCAGCACGACGGCGTTTTCGGGTTTGCGCAGCACGTTGTCGAGGCCCTGCTGCCGATCGGTTTCGCCCCGCAGTTGAACTTTGATCCGGCTCACTTCGTGCCGCAGATCGGCCAGTTGCGCCCGGTCCGTCATAGCCAGCGAAATCAGGCCGGTCAGCGAGCCCACCAGCAGCAGACTCACCGCCGCCGAGGCCACCAGCATGGCCCGGTCGCTACGGAACGGCTGGCTCGCGAGATTGATTGGAATCTTCATCTTAATTATTCCTGGCCCATCTTAGTTATTCCTGGCAAGGGAGCGCAAATATCCCAGCAGCCCCGCGTTGTTTTCCCCCGGAGTTCCGAGCGGCGACCGCAACGTCTCCACCGGCACGCCCAACTCTTCCCGGAACCGCCTCTCGGCTTCTTCCGATCGGTCTCCGAACCCGCACAGCAGCAGGTTTTCCGGCCGCGCCCCCATGCTGTCTTCCACGTACACAAACGTGGGCGCCAGCACCGCATCCACATCTTCCAATTCCGCGGACGGCATTTCCAGGCACCGCACCAGCTTGAGCGCGCCCATATCCCGCACCAGCACCGTGAGCACGCGCCCCGTGAGCTTGGCCATCACGCTGAGCCCGGCCTGCGGCGCCAGTTCCAACGCCGCGAGGGAAGACGTGGTCACCAACCCGGGATTCATCCCCGCCGTGCGAAACGGCGATTCATACCGCGCCACAATCTCCAGCGGCGCCATCACCACCACCGCATCTACCTTCTTATGGGCCCCGGACTGCACCCAATAGCTCATGGCCGCCGTCTCCACGTCGAACGGCACGCTGCGTTTCAGCCGGAACCGGATCAATGACGCCTGCTCTCTGGCATCCGCCGGAAAATTATCGAAATCCAGCACCGAAATGCGCGCCGAAAAGTCGGGCAAAATCAGCGCCACATCTTTCCGTTTGCGCGCCGCCTGCGTCCCCGAAAGGGCCCGCACCGCCATCATAAAATCGTCCGTATCCACCACATTCTCTTTGATCGGCGAAACCGTCAGCGTGCCGTACTTGAGGGGATGAAACTCCATCTCCGTCCGGGGCCCCATCCTGGCCGCCGCAATCCCCGCTTCCGAAATCTCAAACGCCATCGACGGCGGAGGGTCCCGCAGCACAGACTTGAGCTTGTCTAACAGCATGAAGCCTCCCATTTACCGCTGAGACGCGGAGTCGCAGAGATAAGCGCAGAGATAGCCATAAATAAGAAAGCCTTAAATCGCACATTCTTCTCCGCGATTGCTCCGCGTCTCAGCGTCTCTGCGGTAAATCCCAACCTTCTATCCTTCAATGAAAGTCACCTTATTGATCTCGCGCAAGGTAGTAATTCCGGCCCGCATCTTCTCCACTGCCGAGTCCCGCAAAAAAGTCATCCCGTCTTCCTTCGCCGCCCGCTTGATCTCCGATGTCGGCCTGCGGTTCAGAATCATCTCGCGTATCTTGTCCGTCAAATCCAGCAGCTCGTGAATCGCCGACCGTCCCCGGAACCCCGTCCCGCCGCACTCAAAACATCCCGCGCCTTCCATCAGCGTCACGTTGCGCCATTCGTCCGGGTTCAATCCGCTTTCGATCAGCAACGAGTCCGGATACTTCACAGGGTGCTTGCAATGCTCGCAAATATGCCGCACCAGCCGCTGCGCCAGAATGCAGTTCAGCGCCGAAACGAAGTTATACGGTTCCACACCCATGTTCAGGAAGCGCCCCAGCACGTCCAGCACATTGTTGGCGTGAACCGTGGTGAACACCAGATGCCCGGTGAGCGCCGAGTTGATGGCGATCTGCGCCGTCTCCTGGTCGCGGATTTCACCCACCATGATCTTGTCCGGGTCATGCCGCAAAATCGACCGCAGCCCGCGCGCGAAGGTCAGCCCTTTCTTCTCATTCACCGGGATCTGCGTGATCCCCTTCACCTGGTATTCCACCGGGTCTTCGATGGTGATGATCTTGTCTTCGTCGTTCTTGATTTCGCTCAGCGCCGCGTACAGTGTGGTGGTCTTGCCCGACCCCGTGGGCCCGGTCACCAGCACCATGCCGTACGGCTCCATGATGTAGCGCCGGAATTTCACCAGATCGTGTTCCGAGAACCCCACCACGTCGAGCGAAAGCTGGTGGAACTTCTCGCTCATGGATTCCTTGTCCAGCACGCGGAGCACGGCGTCTTCGCCATGGATCGTCGGCATGATGGAAACGCGGAAGTCGATCAGGCGGTTCTTGTAGCGCACGCGGAAGCGTCCGTCCTGCGGCACGCGCTTCTCGGCGATATCCAGTTCGCTCATCACCTTGATGCGCGAAATAATCGTCGATTGCCAGTCCTTCGCGATCGGCGGCATGGCATAGTGCAGCACGCCGTCAATGCGGTACTTGATGGCCACTTCCTGGTCGCGCGATTCAATGTGGATATCGCTGGCCCTTCGCTCCAGCGCATTGAAGATGGTGGTGTCCACCAGCTTGATCACGGGCGCGATATTGCTGTCCGTCGAGCTCAGCTTATCGATGGACAGCGTCTCGTCCGAATCGCCTTCTTCGGCCACCACATCGAGCGCAAAGCCTTCGGTAACTTCCTCCAGCACGCGCTGCGATTGCTCGGTCTTCTTCAGCAATTCCGAAATCTGCGAAAGCGTGGCCACCTTGACCCGCAGTTTGCGGTTCAACAGCAGCGTCAACTCATCGATCAGATTCAGGTTCCGCGGATCGGAAAGGGCAATATCCAGGGTTCCGTTCTGTGCCTTCATCGGCACAAAGTTATACCGGAACATCAAATCCACCGGAATCGACCGGAAGAGATCGTGGTCGATGGCGCCATCGCGCAGATCGACATACTCGCACCGGTACCGCGCCGCCAGAGCCCGCGCCTGCTCGGTCTCCGCCGAGGTATCCGATAACCGAACTTTTTCAATAGTTGCCATAAAAAAACTCGGACCTAAGTCTTTACCGCAGAGACGCAGAGACGCAGAGATAAGCGCAGAGAATGCCATGAATAAGAAAGCCTTAAATTCATAATTCTTCTCAGCGCTTCCTCCGCGATCTCAGCGTCTCTGCGGTAAAATCTTGCCTCTCTCATCCTTACTCCCTCAATGAATCGTATCCGCCAACGAAAATATCGGCAGATACAACGCGATCAGTACGAACGCCACAAACGCCCCCATCACAATCATGATGGCCGGCTCGATCATTGACAGCATCGCCGCCATGCGCGTGTTCACGTCTTCCTCAAAAAACTCTGCCACGCTGTTCAGCATCTGAGGCAGCGCGCCCGTGGACTCTCCCACCTCAATCATGTCGATCGCCAGCGGCGGGAACATCTTCGATGCCTTCAGGGACCCCGAAAGCGGCTGCCCTTCGCGCACGCTCTTGCCCGCGGCGTCAATGGCCCGCTTCAACAGCGGCGTGCCCAGCGAATCGGCCGCCGTCTCCATGGCCTGCACCAGCGGAATGCCGCCCACCAGCAGGGTGCTCAGGATTCGCGACAACTGCGCCACCTGGTATTTCAGCCAGACTTCGCCTGCCAGGGGCATATTCAGCTTGATCCGGTCCATCTTCTCGCGCGCCGAATCTTTCCGGAGCCACCAGCGCATCCCCATGATCGCCAGAACCATTCCCACCGCGAACACAACAATGTACTTCTGCGCCGCCTGGCCGAAAGCGATCAGCCAGACCGTCATGGTCGGCAGCGTCGCGTTCATGGTGGCGTACAAAGCCGCAAACGTCGGCACCACGTAAGTCACCATGAAAACCATCAGCAGCACCACCAGGATCATCAACACTGCCGGCAGGATCAGCGAAACCTTGATCTTCTTCTTCACAGCCAGCGAAAGCTTCTGGTAATTGATGTACCGGTCCAGCACTTCCGTCAGGCTGCCGCTCTTTTCGCCGGCCATCACCGTGGTCACGAAGATTTTGGGGAAGATTCCCTGTTGGCGGAAGGCATCGGACAGCAGCGAGCCGCCGCGCACGTCATCGCGAACCGATTTGATGTACGGCCCCAACTTGGGGTCCGTCAGCCGATCCGACAGCAGGTCCAACCCCTTCAAAATCGGCAACCCGGCGCGAATCAGCGTCACGAACTGCTGGTTGAAAATCAGGAATTTGTCCAGGTCCAGCTTCTTCTGCCCGCCGAACAGCCCAGCCGACGCAATCCCCGCGCCCGCCACCCGGGTCTTGATCGAATAAATCAGGAAGCCCTGCTGCGAGTACTTTTCCCGCAGTTCCTTCTCCGACGACGCCGACGCCACCTGCTTGTGGATCTGTCCCCGCCCGTCCGCATATTTCAGCACGAAATCCGGCATAGTCTATTGCCCGGCCTCCACCAGTTCCGCGCCCTTAGGTACCTGGAATTGGAACAACTTGCCGTCCAGGGTGGGGTCTATTTTCTCGCGCTCGAATACAAAATTCAAAATCGAGCGGTCGAAGCCCGTTACTTTTACTTCTTTGATCCGGCTGTCCGCAGTCACCACGAACTCGACGGCCGAATACGGCAAATTGTCGGTTTTGGGTGCCGCCGTGATCCGCGTATCTTTACCCTCAGCCCCATCGGGCCGCCCCTCTAAATTGCGGAACTCCTTTTCGAAGTTCAACTTACCGAGCAGGAAAGCGAGCGGCGCCCGCATATCTTCGGTCTCCTGAAACTTCATTTTCTCGGCCCGGTTCTCGGACGGCGTGTACAGCCAGAGGTATTTCCCATCGGAAACGAACAGCTTGCCTTTCGGCTGGTCGTAATCCCA
>Ga0105856_1000677_pt1 | contig 17029 bp, 12 predicted proteins | sample OrgsoiDNA_201060_FD_89681 | JGI IMG/M metagenome (GOLD analysis project Ga0105856, IMG submission 89681) | Permafrost soil microbial communities from the Arctic, to analyse light accelerated degradation of dissolved organic matter (DOM) -... | ecosystem: Environmental > Terrestrial > Soil >...
CAACGACGTCAACGACGTCAACCGCTAAGCAGGAGATGTTACAAAGGCCGCATGGAACGTGAGCGCCGTGCGGGCGCGGCAGCCGCTGAAACCGAGCCGGGCCCAGACGCCGACGCGATCTCGCTGTCGCAGGTCGAGGCGGTCTTGCGGCGGGCGGTGCAGCTCGACGCTCAGCAGCGCTCGCCAACCGCGTCCGGGCTCTCCGCCGAGGAAGTGACGCGCATCGCGCTCGATGCCGGGCTCACTCCGGCCGCCGTGGATGCCGCGCTGCGCGAGCTGAAGCTCGGTGGCCTCACGCAGGAGCAGAAGCTCGCGTTCCTCGACAAGCACCTCGGGCCGCGGATCATCCGGGCCGGCCGGGTCATCGATCTGTCCCCGGACGGCGCCGCCGCGCGCCTTCGCAGCCTGTTCGAGGAAGAGCTCTTGGAGCCGTTGGAGCGCGAAGGCCGCCGCACCATCTGGGGGCCGCAGCAAGGCTTGCGCGCCAACGTGCTGCGGACGGTTCGCCACGGCTGGGCGGGGCGGGGCGATTGGCGGCGTCTGGAGCTCATTTCGGACGTGCGCGCCGCCGATTCGAGCGGCCAGCGATCGATCGTCTCGCTCGAAGGACGCCTGGAAGGCCGTGGCGGCGTGGTCGCGGGCCCGATCGTGCTGGCCGTCGTCACCGTCCTGGGCACGCTGGGTCTGGCTGGAACGGGCTTCGCGCATCTCGCCCAGCACCTGCCGGACGCAGCCCCGATGCTGCTCGGCTCCGGGGCGATACTGGCCAGCGGCAGCGGCCTGTCCGCGCTCGCTTTCTCCGGGGTTGCACGTACCTGGCGCAAGCGGGTACGGCGGGTGCGCGCTTCGCTCGACAAGTTACTCGACGGACTTTGATAAGCTGCGTCCGCCCATGGGAACCCGCGATCCGCGAGTCGATGCCTACATCGAAGGTGCAGCAGCCTTCGCCCAACCGATCTTGACGCAATTTCGCGAGGCGGTGCACACCAACTGCCCCGAGGTGGAAGAGACCATCCGCTGGAACTGCCCGTCCTTCAGTTATCGCGGGCTGCTCGGCAACATGGCCGCGTTCAAGGCCCATTGCCGCATCGTCTTCTGGAAGGGTGGCCTCATTCCTGGCGCGCAGGAGACTCTCGGACGCATCGAGAAGCTCGAGGACCTGCCGCCCAAGAAGGAGCTCGCGGCGTACGTGAAAGCGGCGGTGCGGCTCAACGAGCAGGGCGCCAAGCCCGCCCGGCGGGCCCGGACCGCTAAAAAGTAGTCACTCCTCTTCGCCGGCGGTCTGGGTGCGCCAGAGCACGCGAAAACGGTCGGTCTTGCGCAGAACCAGCGTCTCCTGCCCGGTCTCTTCGTGCAGCACGCCGTCGGCGATCAGCTCGTAGCGGACGCGGAAGAGATAGGAGATGACCGCCAGGTCGCCGAAGAGATCGACCTGATGCTCCAGCTCCTCGAACGAGTGCGTCTTCGCGTGCATGTTGTACGAAGCGTAGCTCGCGACGATGGCTTCGCGCCCTTCAACCCGGCCCTGCAGCAGCGGCGTGATCACCACCGCCTTTTCGTCGAAGAGATTGGCCAGCTCGTGCGTCGAGCCGGAGATCCAAGCGCGGTTGCTCTCGCGCACGAGGTTCCACAGCTCCGCTTGTTGCTCGTTCATCGTCGCTCTCCTCAAGGTTTGGCTTGTCCGGTGATGGGTTCCGCGTTCCCGGGCGGCACACCCGGTTCGATCTCCTGCGCGCGGTGCGAGGCCGCGGTCAGCGCCTCCCACACCGATCCGCGCAACCCGCGAGAAACGGCTCGCTCCGGCGCGGCGTCGATGGCCGGCTGGCGGGCGAAGACGCTCCAGGTGGCGAAGACGGTCAGGCAGGCGGCGCTCGCGAGAACGCCGGTGCGAATGCCGAACGCGTGGGCCACGGCGCCGCCGATCAGGTGCCCGAGCGGCAAAGGTCCGGTGGTGGCGAGGGCGAGCACGCTCATGGCGCGGCCGCGCAGCTCTTCCGGGACCAGGAGCTGCATCGCGGTGGAAGAAGACGCGAGCGACCAGACCCAGAAGACGCCTCCGACCGCCAGCGAAGCGCCCGACAAGAGCGGCGAGCGCGAGCTGCCATAGACCAACGCACAGAGTGAAAACGCGAGCATCGACAAAGGGATCAAGTGATGGCGCGGATAGCCGCGCGGCAACTTCGCGAGCGTCAGCGCGCCGGTGATGGCGCCGCCGCCCAGGCAGGAGAGCAAGATGCCGTAGCCGTGCGCTCCCACGTGCAGCTCGCTGTCGGCCATCGCCGGAAGAAGTCCCTGCACCGGAGCGGCGAAGAGAGCAAAGGCGAAGAGCCCGAAAATGAGTTGCCGCGGCCCGCGTTCGCGCAGCGCCCATTGAAGGGCAGGCTTCACGCCGTCCGAATGCACGGCCGGTTTGCGCTGGAGCTCGGCCGACGGGAGCGTGACCAGGACCAGCACCAGCACGATGCCGATGAAGCTCGCGACGTTGAAATCGAAGACCACCGCCGCGCTCGCGGCCGAGAGCAGGACCCCAGCGAGCATGGGTCCGAGCAGCCGCGCGACGTTGAACTGCGCCGAGTTCAGGGCGATGGCGGCGGGCAGCTCGTCTCGTGGCACCAGAGCGGGAACCAACGCCTGCCAGGCCGGCGTCACGCTCGCCCAGGCCGCGCCCTCCAGGAAGGCGATGGCGATGACCACCCAGGGCGAGGCGAGCCCCAGGTGCGCCGCCACCGCCAGGACGGCCGCGAAGACCATCATCACCGACTGGCCGAAGACGAGCAGCTTGCGCCGGTCATAGCGATCGGCGAGCGCACCGGCCGCGAGCAGGAGCAGGGCGTGCGGCACGAACTCGCTCGCCGCCAGCAGCTAGACCATGAACGGCGACGCGGTCTGCTGCTGCACGAGCCAGCCTTGCGCCACCGCCTCCATCCAGTTGCCGACGTTGCTGACGAGCGCGCCCGCCCAGATCCAGCGGAAGGCCGGATACCGCAGCACCGCGAAGAGCCCGTCGTTCTTGTCCGCCACGCGCCGCCTTCTCTAGCCTCGACGGTGGCCGCCTGCAATCATTGAAGTAAGATTTCGCCGCGATGCCGGGACCTGTCGAATACACACAAACCGAGGCACGCCGCGCGCGCATGTCCGACGGCGAAATCGTCGCCGCGCTCGACCGCCCCGACGACTACGAACCCTGGGCCCTCGAACTGTTTCGAGCCGAGCTGGGCCGCCGAGCGCTTCCAGCCGACGTGCGCGAGGAGCTTCGGGCCGACAACACCAGACAGGCCGTTGCCGAAGAAGCGCAGCGCAAAGAGGCCGACCACAGGATCTTCGTCAAGCTCATCGGCGTGAGCTTCTTTTTCTTGCTCATCGTAGTGCGTGTTTTCTGGCGCGGGCGTTGAGGATCAGTTCGTGCCTGCGGCGAGTGTGTGGAGGCGGCCTTCGGCTGCGGCGATTTCGGCCTTGCGGACTTCCAGCGCGGTCCGGGCCTGCGCGGCCGCGCTCTGGGCCGCGAACTTCCTCTGATCTGCGTCTGACAGGTCGAGCGAAGTGGCGACCCCTGCACGCGCCGAAGCCTCGACCTGCACCTGCGCCCTTGCCGCCAGCTGCTCTTGCGAGACGCTCTGATCGAGCACCGCCTGCGCCGCGATCAGGTTCGCTTTCGAGCCGACCCAGTCGGCCTTCGCCCGGGCCCGGGCCGACGCGAGACTCGCCTGCGCCTGGTGCAGCTTCGCCTGGTCCTCGTGGCCCTGCGCATAGCGGGCGCCGTGATCCCAGATCGGGAGCGAGGCGTTGATCATCAGATCGTAGGTCCAGTTCTTGCCGACGAAGCCTTCGTTCGAGGTGTAGCTCTCCTTGGCCACGGCGGCGACTGACGGCAGCCAGCCAAACTCCGAGACGCGGATGGCCTGCTCCGCAGCCGAGGTCTGCGCGATGGCGCTCTTCACCGCGAACGACCCTTCCCAAGGCTCTTGCCGGGCATCGGGCGGCAGCGTGAGCTGCGGGGCCTGCCCGAACGGCACGGGCGCGATGGTCTCGCCGGTCAGCGCCTCCAGCAGCGGCAACAGGTTTTGCTGCTGGCCGACGATGTTGGCGATCTGCACCCGCGCGCCCGCAGTCTCGGTCTCGGCGCGCAAGAGGCCAATCTCCACGTCGGTGCCGGCGGAGATGCGGGCCTTGGCGTCTTCTTCACGGCGCAGGGCTACCTTCTCGGCATCGCGCGCCGCCTGCAGAAGACCCTCGAGGCCTTGCAGACCCAGATACGCGCGCGCCACCGAGAGCAGGATCTGCTCTCGGGCCTGGTCGGCGCCGCGGTCGGCCGCTTCCGCTCCGGCCTTGGCCGCGCCGATTCCGAAGATGCCTTGCGGCGTGAACAGCGGCTGGGTGATCTGTGCGTTGCCGTACCAGTTGTTCTGCCCGACGATGGTGAGCGGCTGCGGCCCGAAGGCGTTCGCCGGAAGGCCCGCCGCAACCAGGAGCGGCCCGAAGTTGACCGAGGCAGCGCCGTTGGTGTGGTCATACTGGCCGCTCGCCACCACGTCGGGCTGCCAGGCGCCCCAAGCGCGATCGACCTGGGCATGCGCGATCTGTGCTTGCGCGCGCGCTACCGCGACGTCCGGACCCTGCTTCGCCGCGAGCTGCAGCGCTTCCGGCAGCGAGACCTTGCGCAGGTTCACGCCCAGGTCGGGAGCCGGCATGGCCGGCGCTGGTTGTGCCGGCTGCCGCGCGGTCTGCGCCGCCGCCGGAAGCGCCAACAGGAATGCCAACCCCAACTTGCGAAAGCCGTTCATGTGCATTCGTCCTTATCCGTGTGCCGCGCGCGGGGTCTCTGAAGCAGCCAGCCCGGCCGATCCTTCGTTCGATTCCTTCCGCCGCCGAAAGAGTCGCGCAAGCGAAAGATTTTCTACGCCCGCGAAAATGACTGGCACCACCAGGAGCGTGAGCGCGGTCGAGGTGATCACTCCGCCGATGACGGCGATGGCCATCGGCGCGCGAAACTCCGCGCCGGTGCCGGTTCCGATGGCGGTGGGCACCATGCCGATGGCCATCGCGAAGCTGGTCATCAAGATGGGCCGCAGGCGGCGCGGGCCGGCCTTCATCAGCGCGGTGTCCACATCGTCGCCTTCGCGCAGCCGCTGGAGCGCTCCATCGACGAGCAAGATGGCGTTCTTGGTGACGAGACCCATCAGCAGGATCACGCCGATCATCGCGCCGAGAGATAGATGCTTTCCGGTAGCGAGCAGACCGAGCAGGGCGCCGATCAACGCCAGCGGCAGCGAAGCCATGATGGTGAAGGGGTGCTTGAAGGACTCGAACTGCGAGGCCAGCACCATGAAGATGAAGACGAAGGCGAGGCCGAATGCGCCGGCGAAGGCGTCGTTCTGTTCGTCGAGCGTCTTGATCTGGCCGTCGTACTTCACGCCGTAGCCGGCCGGCATTTTGTGCTCCGCGACAACCTTGCGCAGGGAGGTCGCGATGTCTCCCAGGCCCGCGCCGGTGGCGAGCTGCGCATAGACCGCGATCTGCCGCTCGCGATCCTCGTGCTCGATGACCGAAGGCCCATCCTGCAGCGAGACCTGCGCGACGTCGCTCAAGAGCCGTGGTCCGCGTGGCGAAAAGACGTCCATGTCGCGAATCCGGTCCGGGTTCTTCCTGTCCCGTTCGGACAGCTTCACGCGGATGTCGGTCTCGTTCTTTCCCTCGCGAAGCTTCGCAGGAACGTCGCCTTCGATGGCGAGCCGAAGCTGCGAGGCGATCTGCGCCACCGGCAAGCCCAGATCTTCGGCGCGGGTGCGATCGATGGTGATCGCCAGCTCCGGCTTGGGAGGGTTGGCTTCGATGCGCACGTCGGCCGTCCCAGGCATCTGCCTGAGCGCATCGGCGATGAATTGCGCGTGCTTCATCACCTCGCTCAGGTCCTGCCCGGTGAAGCGCATCATGATGGGAAAAAAGTCTCCCTGCCCCTCGATGGTCGGCGGGTCGGAGATGGTCACCTCCGTCGCCGGGAGCGAGCCCGAGAGCTGCGCGCGCGCCTCGTCCTTCAACTGCTCGATGTTCTTCTTGCGCGAATCCTTGGGCGTCAAAAGTACGCGAATCTTGATCTTGTTCACTTCTCCAAGCGGTCCGACGATGGAGTAGAGATCCGCCACCTCGGGGATCTTCTTGAGCAGCGCTTCCGCCTGCGCCGCTCGCTCGGTGGTAATTCCCAAAGACGCGCTGTCGGGCAATTTCAAATCCGCGATTAGTTGCGCATGGTCCTCCGGATCAATGAAGCTCGCGGAGAGCCGCGACGCCGCGGCGATGGAACCTACGAAGAGCAGCGCGGTGAGCCCGAGGGTCGTCCATTTGTGGGCGAGCACCCAGCGCAGCACGATCTCATAGGCCCGCTCCCAGCTGGCAAACAGGTCGTGAAAGAACCGCGCCACGCGGCCGTGCTGGATCACCTCGCCGGGCTTCCTCCGCTTCGCCAGCCGCGCCGAGAGCATCGGGTCGAGCGTGAAGCTGACGAAGAGCGAGATCAAGACAGCGGCGCTGATGGTGACGCCGAACTGTTTGAAGAACTGTCCGACCACGCCGGGCATGAACGCCACGGGCACGAAGACCGCCACCAAGGCCAGCGTGGTCGCGAGCACGGCCAGGCCGACGTCGCGGGTGCCATTCGAAGCGGCGCTGGCAGGCTCTTCGCCCTGATCGAGCCGGTGCGTGATCGCTTCTCGCACCACCACGGCGTCGTCGATGAGCAGGCCGATCGCGAGCGACAACGCGAGCAGCGTCATCTGGTTCAGCGTGTAGCCGAGCACGAACATCACGAAGAAGGTGCCGATGACCGAGGTGGGCAACGCGAGCGAAGAGATGAAGGTGCCGCGCGCGTCGAGCAGGAACATGAGGATGATGAGCACGGCCATCGCGCCGCCGAAGAAGAGCGCGACATAGACCTCGTGGGCGTTGGCGCGGATGAGGTCGCTTTGATCGATGAGCAGCTTGGTGTGGAAGTTGCCGCCCAGCTCCGGCGTAAGGCGAGCCAAGGTCGCTTTCACCTGATCGGCGATCTGCACCGTGTTGCCGCCGGACTGCTTCACCACCTCGAAGATGATCGCGTCCTTGCCGTTCAACCGCGCGACGGTGCGGCGCTCGGCGACGCCGTCGGTGACGGTCGCCACTTCATCGAGCCGCACCTGCGAGCCGGTCTTGCTGGTCGCGACAGGCAGTGCGGCGATCTCCTTCACGTCCTTGAACTGCCCCAGCGTGCGAACGGTCAGCTCGGTCGGTCCCAGCGAGACGTGACCGGCCGGCAAATTCAAATTCGCGAGGCCGATGCGCTGCTCGATTTCATAGGGAGAAACACCGGCACTCTTGGCTTTGTCGAGATCGATCTCGACCTGCACCTCGCGAACGTCACCGCCGGTGAGCCGCACGGCCGCGACGCCTTCTAGCTGCTACAGCGCGGGCTGGACGCGGTCTTCCAGGAGCCGGTGCAGCTTCTGCGAAGGCAGGTCGGCCGAGGCCGCATAGGTGAGAATCGGCGCCGCGCCAATGTCCACCCGCTCGACCTTGGGCGCATCGGCTTCGTGCGGAAGCAGCGAGGTCGCGCCAGCCACCTTGTCGCGCACTTCTTGCGTCGCGCGGTCGAGGCTCTCCGAGAGCTTGAACTGCACCGCGATGGTGCTCGCGTTCTCGCGCGACCAGCTATGCACCTTGTCGATGCCGCTGATGCCCGAGACCGCGTCTTCCAAGGGCTTGGTGACCTGGGTCTCGACTTCGCCCGAGCCGGCGCCCTTGTAGACGGTGGTCACCATCACCACCGGGAAGGTGACGTCGGGAAACAGGTCGGTGCCCAGGCGCTTCAGGCCCAACACGCCGAGGACGATGAGGCACAAGCTCATCATGCTGGTGAAGACAGGCCGCTTGATGGCGACGTCGCTCAAGGACATGGCTACTTCACCGACACTTTCACGCCGTCGGCGAGGTCCGCCGCGGGATAGTCGACGACGTTTTGCAAAGGCACTGCGGACTTCAGCACCACCAGCGTCGCTCCACGGTCGAGCACGTCCACCGGGATGCGCCGCACTTCGCTGTCCTGCACCACGTAGACGTGATCGCCGCCCTGCGAGCTGAGCGCGCTGGCCGGAATCGACAAGGCATCGCCGGCAGCACCGAGAGGGAGGATCGCGCGGGCGAGCGTGTGCGCGGTGAAGCGGCCGTCCTGGTTGGGCACCAGCACTTCCACTGGAACGCGGCGCGTGGCCGGGTCCGCCGAGGGCAGCACCAGCCGGACATAGGCGCCGTCCGACCTGGCAGCACCGCCGACCGCCGTGACCGGCAGCTGGGTGCCAACCTTCAAGGCCGCACGGGCCGCGTCGCTGACGGTGAGCTTGAGCACCAATTGATCGAGCTGCTCCAAGGTGAAGAGCGCCGCGCCGACGGCGACGGTGGTCCCGACCTGATCGGGCGCATCGATCAAGACTCCCGCGAAGGGTGCGCGCAGGTCGTGCCGTTTGCGCAATGCCCGCATCTGCGCGAGCTGCGCTTTCGCTGCTTGCAGCTGGGCGGCCGCCGCGAGCGCGCCTTGGGTCGAGTTGCGCAGCTGCTGCTCGCTGACCGCGCCGCTCGCTCCAAGCTGCGTCTGGCGCTTCTCGCTGTCGCTCGCCATCGCGCCTTGCGCCTCTGCTGCCTTCACCGCTGCTTCAGCCTGCTGCACCTGCGCGTCGGCCATCTCGGTGTCGAGTTGGGCGATGAGCTGCCCAACGCTTACGGCCGCGCCTTTCTTCACCAGAACGCGTGCGAGCCGTCCCTGCGTCTCGAAGGCCAACCGCAGCTGGCGCAAAGGCTCCAGCCCGCCGACCACCTCTTCGCTCGGTGCGCTCTGCACGGCCTTGACGGCGGTCAGGTTCACGGCGGGAGCGGCAACGGCATTGGCCGCGACCGTCGCCGCAGGTTTTGCCCGCGCGGAGAACGCCACGAGGAGTGCGGCGGTCGCTGCCGTAGGAAGAAGGATGGCCAAAGAAGATCGCTTCAATTGAGGCTCCGGGGTTTGCTTTGCGGCAGATCGTCTACGGGCGCGCTGCCTTCGCGAATCAGCGTGTGCAGCGCTCGCGCCCAGGTGGCGAGATCGGGCTTTTCCGTCATCCGGCTCATCCGCAGCGCGAGCAGCAGATAGGTGCCGACCAGCAACGAGCCGATGATCTCGCCGGGGATGTCGCTCCGGCAGGCGCCGCCCTGGAAGAGCGCGAGGTCTTCCTGCACCCGGTCGACCTCGGTGTCGGTCATGGTCCAGATGAAGCCTTCGAAGCTGGTTCCTTGAGCGCCGCGCAAGAGCACGCCGACGACGTCGCGGTACGACCACAAGTGCTCGAGGAGCTGCAGATCCTTCGCGGCCTCCAGCTCGAGCAACTCGCGATAGTGCGGGGTCTTCTGCTCCACGTCCTTGCGGCTGACCGGGCCGTGGCGCTCCAGGAAGTCGGTCAATGCGCCGCGGCGGCTGTCGGCGCAGCCGTGCATGGCGGAGGTGAGGCCTTCCACCAGCTCGCTGAAGATCGCTTCTTTGGACGGGAAGTGCAGGTAGAAGGCGCCCTTCGAGAGCCCGCAGGCGCTGGTGATGTCCTCGATGCGAGCTCCGCGCAGACCCTTCTTGGCGAACTCGGCGCGAGCCGCGGCGACGAGGGCTTCCCTGGCGTTTGGGTCGGCGTGTCGCGGCATCAGGGACTCTTTCGCAAGCGAGCGCTCCGGTAGATGACCAGTCGGTCAGAAACGATTCGAGCCATTTCTAAACGCCCGGTCAGCTACGGCGCAAGCGATTTTGACCGCTCAGTCATAAACGACCGTTTGCTGGTCTGTTTTGTCCTGAACGGGCATTCGTGCCGGTTCTGCTCTCCGGGACCGGACGCCCGCTTGCCTCCCGGCAAAACCGTCACCAACCTGCGGGCAGCCGGAGGAGGCCTGAGGATGCAGCGTCGGGGCTACGAGTGGGTGGGGCTGGTGATGGTCTTGGCGTCAGCTTGCGTCGACAAGGCCAAACAGGCGCAGCCGTGCGATCCAAACACCGATGAGAACTGCAACATCCTGCCGGTAGCAGGCTGCACCAAGGACGCGGACTGCGGCGACGGCACCTGCAAGTCCGACGGCACTTGCCAGGCGCCCGCGACCGCGACCGCCGCCAACGCGTGCCTCGGCGTGACCTGCGCGGCCGATCACTTCTGCTCCAACGGCCAGTGCCTGCTCGCGAGCGCACAGTGCGTCGCGCCGGACCCGGCCTGCATCTTCATTCCCCACGGCGCCTTCGAGCAGCCGGAGCGCGCCTGGTGGTGGCCGTTCAACACCACGCTCGGGCCCGCGGGTCCGAATGGCCTCTTCGACTTCCGTGCCGACCTGGAAGATCCCGATTACCGCGAAGTGATGAGCACGCCGGTCGTCATGCGGCTCCACGCTGCCGACACCGAGCCGGCCGTCGTCTTCAACACCTTCAAGGCGAACAGCAACGACGGTGGCCAGTTTCTCGAATCGCAAGGGGTGATGCGAGCGATCCACGGGTCTGACGGCTCGCCGATCTGGAGCGCGCCCGCGGACGTCCTCAACCACCTCGACCACAGCGTGAACGCCAACTCGAGCATCGCCGCCGGCGATTGCATGGGCACCGGTGAGGCCTGCTTCATCACGGGCGGTTGGGACCCCAACGACCAGCCTTGCACCGCAACTGTCACGCCGCCGAACTGCAATCCCGCCGTGCTGCCGAATAACGCCCACCAGCGCGGAGGTCTCATCGCCTTCGGCAGCAACGGCCGTTTCCTCTGGCTCACGCGCGCCGCGTCGGTCTGGTGGGGCGCTCCGACCATCGCTCGCCTCCTCGGCCCCACCGGTCCCGCGCAAGTCGTGGTGGGCAACGGCGTGTTCGACGGCGCCACCGGCAAGACGCTCTGCCCGCAGACCAACGACGGCGGCGCCTTGGGCAACAACGGCGAGGGATCGCTCACCACCATCGCCGACATCGACCTCGACGGCATTCCCGAGATCATCACCGGCAACCAGGCCCTGAAGCTCGTCGCCGACAATAACTCCTCCACCGGATTCACCTGCAAGAGGTTGTTCGGGCAGGGCGTGCAGGAGACCGGCGGCAGGGCCTGTCCTGACGGTTTCGGTTCGCTCTGCCCCGACGGTTTCCCGGCCATCGCCAACTTCGCCGGCTACGGCGCGAGCATGGGCCTGTCGCCGACCGACCCGCATCCGCAGATCGCGGTCTCCAGCCACGGCGCCTTGAGCATCCATGACTGGACGGGCGGCCTCCTGCTCGACCCAATCCCTCTACCCATCCAGCACGTGGCGTCACAGCCGTGTTTCAACGACGAGCTCACCAACCCCGGCGGCGCCCCGACTATCGCGGACTTCGACGGCGACGGGCTGCCGGAGATCGGCATTGCTGCCCACGGCTTCTATTCAGTCTGGAAGCCCGCCACGCCCGGCAAGCCGGCCGGGTTCATCTGGAGCGCTCCCGCCTTCGATTGCTCGGCCGCCACCGGAAGCTCGGTCTTCGACTTCGAGGGCAAGGGCAACCCGACGGTGGTATATTCCGATCAGTGCACCTTCACCGTGCTCGACGGCAAGACCGGCACGCAGCTCATCCACGAGAACAACGCGAGCTGCACGGCCTACGAGATGCCGGTCGTCGCCGACGTCGATGGCAGCGGCCGCGCCAAGATCCTGGTGCCCAACAACGACGTTTGCACCTTCACGTGCGACTGGGGGACAACCCAGGCCTCGGGCAACGTCGGCCTCAAGGCGCTCAAGAGCCCGACCGATAAATGGGTCAACACTCGCAGCGTCTGGAACGAGCACACCTACCACGTCTCCAACGTCAACCTGGATGGCACGCTGCCGTTCCCGGAGCCGCAGTCTTGGACGGCGCCCCAGTCGAACAGCTTCCGCCAGAACGTGCAGGGCCAGGGCGTCTTCAGCTCGCCCGACCTGTCGATCTGCGAGGCCACGGTGGACATGACCAACTGCGCGACCTCCGGCGCGACCGTGAGCGGCGTCGTCTACAACGGCGGCGCGGTGATCGCGCAGCCCGGCGTCACGGTCGACTTCTTCGTCGTGCTTGCCGACGGCACCTCGGCGCACATCGGCCAGCAACTCACCACCAAGGCATTGAATCCGGGCGACTCCGAAACGGTGAGCGTGCCCTGGATTGGCGCGCCGCAGAACCAGATGGTGACGGTCAAGGCCGTGGTCGATGAGAACGCGGTCATCGGCGACTGCCACCTCGAGAACAACGTCGCCACCACCGCGTCGCCGGTGAAGTGCTCGCCCTTCGGCTGAACCGCACCACCTCCGGATCGACGGCGAAGCGAGCGCCGCCAGGCGGCGAGGCCGGGCGGCGCGGTGGAAGCTGGGCTGCAAGGTTGGGGCTTAAGGGATCGTGCCGCTCAGGACGGCGAAGCCGCCCAACGTGTCCAGTCCCGGAGGAGTGAGCACGACGCGGTCGATGAGCGAGATCGTATCGGCCAGGCGCCGGCGAAGCCAGGGCGCGCGCTCGTAGCGGTAGTCCGGGATGATGAAGCGGATGAGGCGGCCCAGGAAGAGGAAGTGGCGGCGCTCGAGGCCCGGAATGAGGTTCTCGATGACGGCGAAGTCCCGCTTCTCCAGCGGCCGTTCGCCAGGGGTGACTTCGGTGTGGACCGGCACGAGGAAGCGGATCCTGCGCAGCGGCTTGTTCAGGTTCGCAGGCTCGATGCAGATGAGGGTCGCGCCCGGCTTGGCGGAGCTGAGGATCTTGCGCATCACGAAGTCGAGCTCGTCGAGCACGTGGTGGAGGATGTTGTCGAACCAGATGACGTCGAACTGATTGGTGCCGAGCTTCGCGGCCGCGAGCGGCGAGCAGACGAAATCGACGCGGCTGGAAACGCCGTTGATCCGGGCTCGCTCCTTCGCTACTTCGATTGCGCCGGGAGAGACGTCGAAGCCGGTGACGATGGCGCCGAGCTTCGCCAGCAGCACCGCGTCCTCGCCTTCGCCGCAGCCCACATCGAGGATGCGCTTTCCCTCGAGCGAGCCGAGCAGGTTGATGCAGTATTCTTTCTGGTAGTTCTTCCCGCTGTGCCGGTAGCGTTCGACGACCTCCGGGTCGATGGGCTGCAAACGCTTCTTGCTCTCCTCCGCCCAACGATCGAAGAAGCTCGCCTCCTGGACCAATTGCGCCGCGTTGTCCATGAGAACCGCCTCCTGTAGCCGGTGAACCGACGGGTGTGGGCTTGCTCGGTAGTGCGGTTGAAACTGTGCATTCCCAGAGTTGGTGCAAGGGTGGGCTGCTGACGAAAAATCTTCTCCGGCGGGGAAAACGGCTTCTTGCCTCCTTGCCTGTTGATCGAGTGCTTACGTTCGGCTCCGCGTCAGAGGGACCGGCGTCTGGGGAGTGCCATGCCACGTTGGGAACGAGTCGTTGCCCTGAACCAGGCCTTGAAGGAGCGCGTCCTGGTGCTCGACGGGGCGATGGGCACCGCGATTCAGGACGAGAACCTCTCGGCGGCGGACTTTGGCGGAGCGCTCTACGAAGGCTGCAACGAACAGCTCGTGCTCTCACGCCCGGAGGTTCTGCGAGGCATCTACACGCGCTACCTCGACGCCGGCGCCGACATCTTGAAGACCAACACCTTCGGCGCGACGCCGCTGGTGCTGGCCGAGTATCGACTTGCGGACAGCGCGCGAGAGATCAATCGCTTGAGCGCCGCGCTCTGCCGCGAGTTGGCAGCCGGATATGAGCGGAAGGACGGCCGGCCGCGATTCGTGGCCGGCGCGATGGGTCCGACCACCAAGGCGATCTCCGTCACCGGCGGCGTGGGCTTCGAGGAATTGATCGAGCACTACCAGGTCCAGGCGCGCGGTCTCTTGGAAGGCGGCGCTGACTATCTGCTGCTGGAGACCTGCCAGGACATGCGCAACGTCAAGGCCGGCCTGCTCGCCATCGAACAGGCGCAGCAGGGACTTGCTCCCGAAGAGCGCGCGCCGATCGCGGTGTCCCTGACCATCGAGCCGACCGGCACCATGCTCGCGGGCCAGTCCGCGGAAGCGGCGCTGATCTCACTCGAGCACATCGACCTGCTCTACATCGGCCTCAACTGCTCGACCGGTCCCGGCTTCATGACCGACCATCTGCGCACGCTCTCGAAGCTCGCCCGCGCCCGCACCGCCTGCGTGCCCAACGCCGGGCTTCCCGACGAGAACGGTCACTACCTGGAGACGCCCGCGCTCATCGCCGGAACGCTCTTGCGCTTCGGCCAGGAAGGGTGGCTCAACCTGATCGGGGGCTGCTGCGGCACCACCGCCGCGCACATCGCCGCGCTCGCCGAAGTCGCGGGCCAGCTGGCGCCGCGCCAGGTTCCAACCGCCCGCCGCAATACCCTGTCGGGAATCGATGCCCTGGAGATTGCAGACGACACCCGTCCTCTCATCGTCGCCGAACGCACCAACGTGCTCGGCTCGAAGAAGTTTCGCGACCTGATTCGCGAGGAGCGCTTCGAAGAGGCAGCCGAGATCGGGCGCGCCCAGGTCAAGCGAGGCGCGCACATCGTCGACGTCTCCACGCAGCAGACCGACCGCGACGAGGTCGCGGACCTTGGCCGTCTGCTCGAGCATCTCTCGCGCAAGGTGCGCGCACCGTTAATGATCGATTCGACCAATGCCAAGGCCATCGAGGAGGGTCTGAAGCTCTGCCAGGGAAAGGCGATCATCAACTCCATCAACCTGGAAGACGGCGAGCTGCGCTTCGAGCAGATCGTGCCGCTCGCAAGGCGGTATGGCGCGGCGCTGGTCGTGGGCTGCATCGACGAGAGCGGCCAGGCGATCAAGGCAACGCAGAAGCTCGCCGTGGTGCTCCGCAGCCACGAGCTGCTGACGAAGAAATACGCAATCGCCGAAGAGGACCTGTACTTCGATCCCCTGGTCTTTCCCTGCGCGTCCGGCGACGTGAACTACACCGGCTCCGCCGTCGAGACCATCGAGGCGGTGCGGCTCATCAAACAGCACCTGCCGCGCTGCAAGTCCGTGCTCGGCATCTCCAACATCTCCTTCGGCCTGCCGGGCGCGGGCCGCGAGACGGTCAACTCGGTCTTTCTCTATCACTGCGTGCAGGCGGGCCTCGATCTGGCGCTGGTGAATTCGGAGAAGATCGAGCGCTATCCATCGATTCCCGAAGCGGAGCGCAAGCTGGCAGAAGACGTCCTCTTCGTGCGCGGCGAGGGCGCGACGCCGGACGAGAAGATGCGCTCGGCCACCACCGCCTTCACCGATCATTTTCGCGAGCGAAAGCCGCGCGCCGAGATCAAGACCAAGGTGAGCATCGACGAGCGCTTGTCGAGCTACATCATCGAGGGCAGCAAGGACGGGCTCTTCGCCGACCTGGATGAGAAGATGAAGGACACCAAGCCGCTCGACATCATCAATGGGCCGCTGATGCGCGGCATGGACGAGGTGGGCCGGCTCTTCAACGACAACCAGCTCATCGTCGCGGAGGTGCTGCAGAGCGCGGAGTCGATGAAGGCCGCGGTCAGCCATCTCGAGCCGCACATGGACAAGGCCTCTTGCGCCTCGCGCGGCAAGATCCTCCTCGCGACGGTGAAGGGAGACGTCCACGACATCGGCAAGAACCTGGTCGAGATCGTGCTCGCCAACAACGGCTTCGAGGTGGTGAACCTCGGCATCAAGGTTCCGCCCGAGCGGCTCATCCAGGCCGCCCGTGAGCACAAGCCCGACCTGATTGGCTTGAGCGGCCTCTTGGTCAAGTCCGCCCAGCAGATGATCGTGACCGCGGCCGATCTCAAGACCGCCGGCATCGACGCGCCCATGCTCGTCGGCGGCGCAGCCCTCTCGCGCAACTTCGTCGACCGGAACATCGCGACTGCCTACGCCGGCACGGTCGTGTACGCACGGGATGCCATGTCCGGCTTGGACCTGGCCCGGCAGCTCGTCAACAAGGACAGCCGTGAGCGCCTCGAAGCGGAGCTCGTGCAGCGACGCGCCGCGCTGGGCCCGGCCCGCAAGGTGGCGGCCGTCGCTCCCGCCGCGGCCACGCGCTTCCGGAGCGTCAAGCCGGTTGAACAGCCGCCGGCTCCGCAGGACTTCGATCGGCACGTGCTGACCGACGTGCCGTTGGAGCAGATCTGGCAGTACATCAATCCGGTCATGCTCTACGGCAAGCACCTGGGGCTCAAGTCGTCGCTCATGCGCGACCTCGAGACGGTCAGCGAAGCGGAGCTTGCGGTCACCGAGCAAGGCCGCAAGTGCGCCGAGCTGCGAGCCGAGGTCCGCAAGGCCAAGGAGTGGTGCAAGGCTTCCGGCGTTCTGCGGCCAAAGGCCGTCTACCAGTTCTTCCGCGCGGAGGGCGAAGGCGACTCGGTGATCATCCGCGACAGCGCGGGAGCCGCCGCGATGCGCTTCGAGTTCCCGCGCCAGCCGGAGCCGGGCGGGCTCTGCCTTGCGGACTATCTCAACGGCAAGGGCGATTCGGTCGGCTTCTTCGTGGTCACCGCCGGTGCGGGAGTCCGCGAAGCTGCCGAGGAGATGAAGAAGCAAGGCGCCTATCTGCAGTCGCACATCGTTCAGGCGCTCGCGCTGGAGACGGCCGAGGCCTTCGCGGAGTTCCTGCACGCGGAGCTGCGCCGCCATTGGGGTTTCCCGGATCCGCTCGGGACTCCGATGCTCGAGCTCTTCAAGGCTCGCTACCACGGCAAGCGGTACTCGTTCGGGTATCCGGCTTGTCCCCGGCTAGAGGACCAGGCGCCCCTGTTCCAGCTGTTGCGTCCCGAGACCATCGGCGTCGAGCTCACCGAAGGCTTCATGATGGATCCGGAGGCCAGCGTCTCCGCGATGGTCTTCCACCATCCTGAAGCGAGCTACTTCTCCACCGAAAAGCAGCTCGCGGCCTGCGCAAGCTGATCTGCAGCCCGCGGAGGGTGATTTCCTCGTGCGCTGTTTACGCTGAAGGGTATTGTGCCGCGCGTGAGCGAGACCCTCGCCGTGGCGACTCCCGCAGCACCCGCCAGGCAACAGCGCGGTG
>Ga0105856_1000678_pt1 | contig 17029 bp, 14 predicted proteins | sample OrgsoiDNA_201060_FD_89681 | JGI IMG/M metagenome (GOLD analysis project Ga0105856, IMG submission 89681) | Permafrost soil microbial communities from the Arctic, to analyse light accelerated degradation of dissolved organic matter (DOM) -... | ecosystem: Environmental > Terrestrial > Soil >...
AGAAATAATGGAACCTGAATAAATCGCAAAGTGCTCTAATTATTACCTACATTGCTGCGAGAAGATTTCAGTAGTTTTTAAATTTTGAAATTCAATCAGTTATCACGCACTAAGTCGGGTCAGCGATATATTATTCGGCGCAAAAATGATCATTTTCAGGGCTTCGAATGGGGGCCGAACCGGTTATCCCACTCACGGCGGTATTTGCGCGCCTCGCTGCGGCCCTTAAGCCACAGAAAAGTACAAACGATACAAACGCCCGCAGAAAACACGATATTACGCATGTCCTGATCGTAGAAAATAACCAGAACGCAATCGAGTGCCGCCACCATCGCAAACCACTTATGCATATGTGCCTGACGGCGTGTTTCTGCATTTAAACGTTTTAACTGTCGCCCTTCATCCAGGACTTTCTTTTTATCCATCGCTAATTTCCTGGTATTCATGGGGAGAAAAGAGGCAACACTGCACTCGACGTTAAATTAGAACCTGATAAGGATTAATTATTGCGGGAATGAGCAATGATACAAGTCCCTTATTATCGCATTAATGTAACGCGACGTCAGTGGGTTCAATGCGTTGATTAACGCCCCTTATTTGTTCACGAAGCCAGTCTAACGCCGGATCGTTTTCGGCATTGACCGGCCAGACAATCGAATTAGGGAAAATCTCGAGTTGCAAAGGCACCTCGCACATCACCAATCCAAACAGATTGCAGTAGCGGCGAGCAATCCGACTCGGCAGCGTCACCAGCACCGGCGAATGTTGGGCGAATGACAGTAGCGCCAGAAAATTTTGGGCGGAGAACACCGCATTAAGCGATGCCCCCGCGCGATTAAACGCATTTTCCACGCAACCCATCAGCTTACCGGTAAAGGACATCAGCGCATGGGGCTGGGTCAGATAATCGTCTTTGCCAATCGGCGCGCTAAACGGCATCAAATCTGGATTGAAACAGCAGGTCAATTGCTCGTCAAACAACACTTCGCTGCGATGCCACTGGGCTTGTTCACCAAAGCAACCGATCGCCAATTCGATTTCGCCGCGCTCTAGCAACGCATGCAGGTTCTGGCGTTCGACGTGTCGGGCAATCAAGCGGATCCCTGGCGCGACCTTACGCAAATGTGCCATCAATTCCGGCAATAAATGCACTTCTAACTCGCTTGAAAAGCCCAAACGGAAGGTCCTTTGCTCAGTCAGCGGCATAAATTCTTCACTAAATGACAACGTTTCTTCGGCTTTCTGCAACACCGAACGTACGTGCGCGGCCAGACTTCTTGCCCGTGCCGTAGGCTTCATCACCTGACCGACGCGAACAAACAGCTCATCGTCAAACAGTAAACGTAATGTTTTGAGCGAGTGGCTCATCGCGGGCTGTTGGATCTTCAGCCGCGCCGCCGCGCGCGTGACGTTCAGCTCTTCCATCATCGCATCGAAAGCAATCAGAAGATTCAGGTCGAAATTTCGCAGATTGAAATGATCAATAGTTTTCATTCTTGGTATCGATTTGAGTAATGATTGGGGTGTTTATACGATGTCCTCACGGCTTGTACAAGTGAAGGACTGTAATGAAACGTGCAAAGAATGTGTTCTACGTCGGGGCGATGAAAATAACCCGGTTGGATGAGTTAACGCTGACCGGCGCGCAACCGGCGGTATTGTTTGGCGAACAGTGGCAGCCCGAGGCGCTGGAGAAACACCGCGACTGGCTCAGCCCGCAGAGCTTCGATTTTGAGGCCAATCACCTGATCCAAAGTACCCATGCATGGCTGGTGCAATCCCCCGATTTTACGCTGCTGGTGGATACGGCGTCAGGTAATGATAAAGAACGCCCGGATAAACCACTTTTCCACCATTTACACACCGATTTTCTGGCACAGCTTGAGCAGGCCGGTGTTAGCCCTGAATCGGTAGATTATGTGTTGTTAACGCATCTCCATGTCGATCATGTTGGCTGGAATACACGTTTACTCAACGGGGAGTGGGTGCCTACCTTTGCCAATGCCACCTATTTATTCTCTGAAACAGAGGCTGGGTTTTATGGGGCGAAAAATGAGGACAACCCTGCGGTCACCTCCAACCGTGACGTCTTCAATGACAGCGTATTGCCGGTCATCAATGCGGGGCAAGCTCGGTTAATCCCGCGCGGCGGCGGTGAGGTACTCAAAGGTGTTCACTTTATTCCGACCCCCGGTCACAGCATCGATCACATGTCAGTGAGCATCACATCAGAAGGGGTAGAGGCCTTTTTTGCGGGTGACCTGATGCATCACCCATTGCAGGTTTACTACCCCGAACTGAATTCAATGTATTGCGAATTTGGCGGTTCAGCGCGCGCATCTCGACTCTGGGCACTGCATTATGCCGCACAAAGGCAGGCCATATGGTTCAGCACCCATTTTGCCGGCAGTTCGGTCGGATGCGTCAGTCGTGAAGGTAATGCCTTCCATTGGTCATTCTTATGAGCACCATCAATCAGGTCCATACGATGAACACTTCAGAACACAACATGGCGAATATCGACCAAATTATCAGTGAAACCATCATGATAGACAGCGACACGCCGGGGATACGTTTGCATATCCGGCGTAAGTATTTACGTTCACATGCGCTATCCACGGCGGATAACACGCTGGTCATGGTCCATGGTGCGACCTACTCCTCAGGCAGTTTGTACGATGTACGGCTTGATGGATTGTCATTTATGGACGCTCTCGCGCTGCGTGGTCTGAATGTGTACGCCGTGGACGTGCGTGGCTACGGGCATTCCACCCGACCGGCAGAAATGGATGCGCCGCCAGAAGAGAATGCACCGCTTTTTGGCACTGAAACCGGCGTGCGCGATCTGGGTCAGGCGGTGGAGTGGCTACGTCAGTCACTGGGACTTGCGCGGGTGCAGATTTTTGGCATGTCGTGGGGCGGCAGCGTAGCCGCGGCCTATACCAGCCTTAATAATGACAACGTCAATCGGCTGGTGGTATTGGCACCGCAGTGGCTCAACGATCAGGGTTCACGGCTAGATGTGGGGGGGACCTTGGGAGCCTATCGGCATGTCGCCGTGGGCGAAAGCAAAGCGCGCTGGTTAAACGCTGCACCGGAGGAACACCGTCATGATTTGATCCCAGAAGGGTGGTTCGAAGCTTGGGCGGCAGCTTCATTAGCCGAAGATCCTCAAAGCCAATCGACGCAGCCAGCCTCGCTGAGGGCGGTAAATGGCACGATTCAGGATGTGCGAGATTACTGGAGCGTCAACCGGCCCTTTTATCAGCCGCAGGCAATCACTCGCCCTGTGTTGCTGGTGCATGGCGAATGGGATGCTGACGTTCCGTTGCGGCTAATGACGCCGTATTTCACCTCGTTTACGTCATCACCTGAGCGGCGTTGGGTGGAAATCGGTGAAGCAACGCACATGATGCTGATGGAGAAAAATCGCTTACAGGTTTTCCGCGTGGTAGCTGATTTTTACGTCGCGAAGTAGGGGAAGTTAAGCAAGACCGAAACGTCAGCCGCAGCGTTGGCGTTTTTTTATACCATTGATATTTCACTTTAGGTAGACTGATTTTTTCGGAATATTCTTAGTCAATGGTGAATAAATGACGGATTCCTCTTCGCGGAAAATTATTGATTCAGCCAATATTTATCAGGATTTCGAAACGCGGTTCTATGAATGGGAGGATGGCATGTCCAGCGCTGGCTTTAAGCTGGAGCTGCCAGACAATAACCGCGAGGGATTTGACTGGGGCGTTACCGGATATAATTTCGGTCGGGTGATTGGCGGAGTATTGACCGTCAGTGAGCACGATATTAACCGCCAGTACGGCAATTTGTTTTCCATGCCCGATCATATCGTTATTTTTATCGTCATTATCGGTGGCATGGATGTGCAATGTTTCGGTAAGCGATTCCAACTGACGCAGGGCGATATCCTGATTCAAGACATGTCCCAACCGATTCAAATACGGGTCTATCCGGGAGATCTACGCCCCCGCTTGTGTACATATCAGTACATCATCATGCCCAAACACAGCCTGCATTTTAATGTCGATATTGCTTCACTGCACGGTAAGCATCTTCCTGCTTCCTCGCCGGTGAACATCGTTCTGCGCAGCCATTTTGCGACCATGGTGCAGGTTTTTGACCAAATGACCGAACAGGAAGTCTTAAGCACAGGCGAAGGGGCGGCGGCGGTATTTCTGCAAACGTTGCATCTGGTGGCTGGCAAGAAGGTCGAACATCCCTTCGAGCAAAGTGCGCGTCTCGAACGCATTTGTCTGCATATCGAGAAGCATATTGCGTCACCGGTCAAAGTCGATGAATTGTGCCGAACCTTCGCCATTTCGCGTTCCGCACTGTACCGACTCTTCGAACCCTTGGGCGGTATTGCGCAGTTTGTTCGCAGCCGTCGGTTATTGTTAGCGAGACGCTTAATGCGTTCATCCACTCTGTCGGATGTCAGCCTTGCGGCGATCGCGCGACATTGTGGGCTGGAAGTCAGCGCCTTGCGCCGTTATTTCAATGAGGTTTATGGCGCGACGCCAAAGGAGATGCGTGAAAAATTTCGGCTGGCCGAAAAACGGGAAGGACCACCTGACGCTACCCACGTGAATTGGGTGAGTTCGCTTTAATGTTGGGAGGGGGAGCCATAAAAAACGCCCCCGTGTGGAGGCGTTATTCAATCATGGCGATGTGCGATCTTAGCGTTATCGCGCAGCCGCCAGTTCATGGTCTTTATTATCATCTTCACGATCAAGCGTCATGCGATGCAATTTCGATGCAGTCAGTAACATCAACAAAGCGATCACGCCGGTGGCGATACCAATTTGCATAAACACGTGGCTATAAATCGCCAGTGATGCATGGCTGTCAGTAATACCTGCAGGGGCTGCAGTCAGGTTAGCCACATAGCCGGCAATGATTGCCGCAGCGGCGGTGGTCAGGAACCAGGCGCCCATGATGAAGCCCATCAGACGCTGTGGAACCAACTGGGCCACCATGGCCAGACCTAAACCGGAAATCATTAACTCGCCGATACTCTGCAACGCGTAGCTCAGAACCAACCAGTTCACCGAGACAATGCCTTCGGCATTGGCCAGACTTGCGCCCCATGGCAATACCAAGAATGCACAAGAGCAAAGCACCATGCCAATCGCAAACTTATGCGGCATCGGCAGGCCATTACCCATTTTATTGTAAATAGCCGCCAGTATTGGGCTGGCAACAATGATCCAAAGTGGATTCAGTGCCTGGAATTGTAGAGGGTTTACGTCAAAACCAAAGATAGAGTGTTCAACATTATGAATAGCAAAGAAATTAAGCGACGTCGGCATCTGGCTATAAAGAACGAAGAAGAGAATGGCCTCGATCATTAAAATAAACGCCACAATCATTTTGCGGCGTGCAATGTCCTTCAGCGCAAAGGTCTCTTTAGCAAAGATAATGATGATGCCCACGGTCACTACCGCGAGGGCCATACGAGCAATCTGTTGGTTGTGCAGTAACCAGGTTGATACAGAAATCAGCGCAACAATACCCACAACAACGATCAGCAATTTCTGTAAATGCAGCGGCTTAAAGTCAGGTTTTGACCCTTTATCTTTAACCCAACGGCTACAGAACATAAAGTTGACCAGGGTGATTAACATACCCACGACGCTCAGGGAGAATGCGACGCTCCAGCCAAAGTTATCCGCTAACCAAGGCGTGGCTGTCATTGAGATCAATGATCCCAGATTGACGGCCATATAATACATAGTGAATGCACCGTCGAGGCGAGGATCGTTCTCTTCGTAGCATTTTGAAAGGAGTGAGGATGGATTGGCTTTGAACAGGCCATTACCCACTGCAATCGTAGCCATGCCGCAATAAACCCATTTTACGTCATGTCCTGAATAAGCAACGAGTGCATAGCCGAGGGCAAGAACTAAAGAACCCAGAACAATGACGCGTTTCGCGCCAAGGACTTTGTCTCCTAACCAGCCGCCGATAGCCACGAAGCCATAAACCAAAGCGCTAAATGAGGAGAATAAAGTGATAGATTCCGCTTCGCTCATGCCTAACTGGCGTACAAGGTATAAAGCCATGATCCCTTGCAGGCCGTAATAACCGAAACGTTCCCATAACTCGATAGAGAAGATCAGGTAGAACGCTTTAGGTTGTTTGAAGGCATTCAGACTGATGCTTTCTTCTGGTGTGTTTTTGTTTGCTGTTGACACAAGTACCTCTGTTTATCACGCCCTGTCCAGAGCGACAGGAGACACAAAAGTGACGCAAATTAAGCGCCCTTTGCATTGTTATAAGATGGGATGACGGCGGGTAATGTTCCCTATCTTCGTAAACGAGGCAAGGAGTTTGACATCTTCTGTTACATATAACTCTCTCAGTCCGATGAAACTGTATTCGAAATGTTATGCAGAATTAAAAATTATGTTTAAGTCAGACAGCGAAGGAATCTATCGTATAAATAATAAACGGGCGATTAACACGCGTAATATCAGGGGTTAATTATTTAATCCAGTGAATATGATTGATTTTAAATGAATAAACAATGCATAAACATTGTAAGGGTATTTGGAAGCAGTTTTTTATGTAATGACGATGAGGTGCGCGTGGCCTTTACAAAATGGGCGACGATTGTAGTGTGATCATCATCACTTTTTAACACTAAATTTTCGCTAGGAATGGAAATTAATACGACTTATGGCGATGAGTTGACATTAAAGAGGGCGAAGCGAAGGCTCACGACAGGGGATAGTCCTGCCGTGAGAAAGGGAGTTTAAAGGGAAAGTGACAGCCGGTATTTATGAGGCGCTGGTGTCGCCCAGCGTTTGAATCAGACGGTTTGACCATGCGAACAGCGCGCTGGTCAGCAGAATATCCAGGGATTGGGAAGCGCTGTAGCCGATATCAGATAAGGCGTGGATTTCATCGGCATTAAACCTTTCGGGGGTCCGGGTCAACGCTGACGTGGTTTGCAAGAGAATCTGTTCAGAAGCGTGCGTTTCAGTTGTTTTTAGCGACAGACCGCGCTGACTGCTGACGTCATCGGTGTCATCAAATAAAGATTCAATTAAGCCTTTCTCCCCGCCGGCTTCCAGATAAAACCGACCGTGGATCCCCGCACAATATAAACAGCCATTAAGACGGGACGTGGTTACGGCAGCCAGCTCGCGCCACGTGGCTTTTTGTGGTTCACGGGCATGCATTACATGATTGAATACTGCGGAGAATTCGCTAAGACAGGGTGCATCCTGTACCAACAGGCGGTAGAAAGAGGATGAGCGCGCATCGGGCGCGATTAAATCCAGAACGTCTAATTGATGCTTATTAGCCTGTTCCAAAGAAACTTCTGGCAACCGTGATTGCCATTGGCGCAGCGTCAGTGAAAAACCGTGCTGAGAACAATTTTCCGGTGCGGGGAAACCCGGTAGCACAGCGGTAACCCGTCCGCGCAGCGCACCCAGGATGGCCAAAACGCGCGCCTGATAACTGACGAAGCCAATTAACTGGGTGAAGGTAACAATGTCCTTGGTGCTCAGACCGACATCCGCGAGCTGATTTAACATGGGCGGCGTGATTAGCGTCGGGTGTGTGGCGAGCAGTCGGGCGAATTGCGTGAGATGGGTTTGGCGGATATTACTTTCACGAGAGGCATCAGGACTGGAAAGCGGGGCGAGGCGAGCAGCGTAATGGCTACAAAGCGGCTGAACGCCGGTCACCTGCGCTACGGTCAATGCGCTACTCAAACGGTCATAGATTGATAGCGTTTCGGTGCGTGAAAGTTCCACCTTTTCAGGAAAAAGGGCTTCATAACAAGCGCGTGAGGCGTTAAGCAGGCCACTGTGCTCGCTAAATAAACGGCGTAATGTCGGGTCAAGTTGAGCGTCAAGCCCAAGCAGAAAACGATCTTGCACAAGAGCAGCGTGCGGGTCATGCGGCAGATGACCATGCTGACTGGATTGTGTTTCGTGATACCAGCCGTTATGAACGGCTCGGCGCTGTTGTTCCATGATCGGGTCCTTTGCATGAGACAAAATTTCAGACCCTATCCTTGCTGATACGCGTTGGCAGATAAAATAATGTTAAGCCATAAATAATAGCTAAAAAGAATAGAAACCTCGAAAACCGAGGCGGAAAGGGATAAGGGCGATAATGTAGTGGGGAAGTTTATGAAAAAAAACCGGCAGAAGAGCGCTGCCGGTTGGCGATTTCACTACTAAATCGCCGGATGTCAGGTTTTCTTACCGTCACGTCGCCATGCATCGGCGGTTAATGCTTCACCGAAATGGCTAGAGACCAATCGTTTAGTCAGGTCATGCAACGGGGCGGCCAGAACTTCTGCCGTATTACCGCGCTCAACCACTTCACCGCCATGCATCACGATAACCTGATCACTGATGTGTTTCATCATGCCGAGATGTTGGGTCACATAGATGTATGAGATGCCCTGTTTTTCTTGCAATTCCAGCATCATGTTGATGATTTGCGATCGCATTGACATGTCGAGTGAGGCCAGCGCCTCATCGGCGATGATCACCTTAGGTTGTAGAATCAAAGCTCGAGCCAATGCTACGCGCTGTTTTTGCCCCGATGCCAGCATGTGCGGGTAGTAATAGGCGTGGTCGGGCAGCATTCCCACCAGCCGTAACGTTTGGTTAATTCGCTGCTCACGCTGCGGCCCGTCGAGTTCGCCGTTTAGGCGCAAGGGCGCTTCGAGTAACTGACCAATGCGCTGGCGCGGATTAAGCGAGGTGCTGGGATCTTGAAAAATCATGCGGATTTGCTGGCTACGGAAGCGATAGTCTCCATAGACCAGTGGCTGGTCATCAATCAGAATCTCACCCTGCGTCGGTTCAATCATGCCTGACAGCATTTTTGCGAGGGTCGATTTACCCGAGCCATTTTCCCCGATAATCGCCAGCGTTTGGCGCTCGCGCAGCGTGAAACTGACCGGTTTAACGGCGTCCAGATCCATTTTGCGAAACAAGCCGGTGCGATAGCGGAAAGTTTTGCTCAGATTGCGCACTTCGAGCAGAGTCTCAACCATTATTGCTCCTCCATGTTCAGCGGGAAATGACAGGCAAACGCATGGGTTTTAACCAGTCGCAGACGCGGCGTCTCAATACACTTTTTCTGTGCGTAAGGGCAACGTGGACCCAGTCGACAGCCGACCGGCAAATGTTCTAAAGAAGGAATGGCACCGGGCAACGTATTCAGACGGCTTTTGTGCGGTAACGAACGCCCAAAGTCAGGCATTGCACGGATCAGCGCCTGAGTGTAAGGATGGTGAGGTGCCGCTAGCAAGTCTTCACAATTGGCACTTTCAACCGTTTGCCCACAATAAAGAACATTCACGCGGTTAGCCCATTTACTCATCATCTGCAGGTCGTGGCTTATCAGTAAAATGGTGGTGTTATTGTTTTGATTCAGCCGTGATAACAGACGGAAAATTTGTGCCTGTGTCGTTGGTTCCATGGCATTCGTGGGTTCATCCGCAATTAACAGACGCGGTTGGTTGGCAAGGGCGATACCGATCATGACTTTCTGACATTCCCCTTCGGTCAGTTCATAAGGGAAGCTGGCCATGATGTCTTTATGATCTTTAATCCCTACGCGGTGCAGTAATTCGATAGCTCGCCGCTTACGCCAGCCGAAACGCTGATACCAGTGGCCTTTATAGGTCCAACCTGGAATGGCCTGCATCAGCTGTTTACCGATGCTTTCAGAAGGATCCAGACAGGATTGTGGCTCCTGAAAAATCATCGAAATATTCTGACCAATCAGCTTACGTCGTTCGCGTGGTGAGAGATGCAGCAGATCAATGTCGTCAAAACGCATACGGTCAGCCGTCACGCGCCAGTTGTCTTTGGTCACGCCACAGATGGCTTTGGCGATCAAACTTTTGCCTGAGCCTGACTCGCCAACCAATCCGCGAATTTCACCGGCATTCAGCGTCATACTCACGCGGTCAACGGCTTTGACGGGCCCGTCGGAGGTCATAAATTCAATGGTCAGATTGCGGATATCGAGTAACGGCATTATTCCACTCCCGCATTGATTGCCCGACGCATACCGTCACCCAGCAGGTTTATCAGCAAAACGCTGACCAAAATCGCGGCGCCGGGCAGCATAACGGACCATGGCGCGACGTACACCAACTCCAGCGAATCGCCAAGCATAGCCCCCCATTCTGGCGAGGGCAGTTGCGCCCCTAAATCCAAAAAACCGAGCGCGGCGATATCTAAAACTGCCATCGACAGTGCGCGCGTGAACTCAGTGACCAAAACCGCCACGATATTTGGCAAGACGGCGTAGCGCAGAATCTGCCATGTCGACGCGCCATCAAGGCGAACGGCGATGACATACTCTTTTTCCAGTTCATCATGCACCGCGCTGTAAATCGTACGCGCGATGCGCGGCAACAAGGCCAGCCAAACGGCCAGCATGGCGTGTTCGAGTTTTGGCCCAATGAAGGCCACCACAATGATCGCCAACAGTAAGGACGGGATCGACAATAGGGTATCGAGAATATGATTCAAAATAGCCGACTTTAAGCCTCGCGTAATACCGGCCAATACACCAATGATCACGCCAAAAAATGAGGCGGCGACGGTGATCACCACTGCCCCTCCGATAGTCGGCGCTGCGCCGGTTAAAATACGGCTCAGCAAGTCACGACCTAAATCATCGGTACCGAGGAAAAAGGCAACGTTGCCGTTGCGTGACCACGAAGGCGGTAAGAGCTGCGACCCGAGGAATTGCTGATCGAGTGCATAGGGAGCGAGAAGAGCACCAAACACGCAGACAAACAGCAAGCCCAAAACGCCATAAAAACCGATCATCGACAGCGTGTCGCGATAGAAAATGCTCCACATCTGATGGAACGGGCTTGGCATCTGTTTTTCACGGTATACATTATCGAAGGGCATACCATTCCTTATGTTTCAATGGGTTGGTCAGAGCACCAAGAATGTCGGACAAAACGTTAACCATAATCACCAAGCTGCCGACCACCATCACACCGGCGGAGATCGCCGCGTAATCCTGCTGACGTATGGCGTTAATCATCCAGCGACCGACGCCTGGCCAGTTAAAGACCATTTCGGTGATCATCGCCAGCGTGAGCATGGTGGAAAATTGCAGGCCTAGCTTCGGAATGATTGGCGGCAGGGCGTTATGCAGCACATGGCGGCGAATGATAGTAAACCGCGAAAGGCCACGTGTGGCGGCAGCTTTGACGTAGTTCTTGGTCAGAACCTCGTCGGTGCTGATACGCATCAGTCGAATCACTTCCGTCGTCGGCGCTACGGCGAGCGCGGCGATCGGTAAAATCATGTGGCGAATGGCGCTCATGATCATTTCATGGCGATAAGGTGAATCAGACAACCATGCATCGACCAGGGTCAGGCCAGTGACCGTTTTGAGTTGGTAAAGCAAATCAAGCCGCCCTGAAACCGGTAACCAGCCGAGTTGCAGTGAGAAAAATAGCATCAGCAGTAATGCCAGCCAGAATACGGGAATGGAAAAGCCCAGTAACGCCAACGTGCTGATCGCCACATCGGGCCATTTACCCCGCATGACACCTGCCGTGATGCCAAGGGGGATCCCAACCAACAGCGCCAGTGTGAAGGCCAATACGCATAGCTCCATCGTGGCAGGGAAGACGGCTTTTAACTGGCTGCTGATATTCTCGCCATTGATGCTGGAAACGCCAAAATCAAATTGGCATAAGCCGACAAAATAGAAACGATAGGCGTCCCAAAGTGATGCACCATGTAGCGGTGCATTAGGCGTGAAATAGCTCAAACTGAACGCCACGAGACTTAACAGGAAGAGGGTGATGAGAAACAATAACCCACGCCGTAAGATGAAAATGATCATGGCGCCTCCTTAGTTTCAGTGTCACGGAATACTCCGGCGAATGAGGAGTTACCAAACGGGCTCAGTACTAATCCTTTAATGTCATAGCGGTAGGCTTGCAAGCGTAAAGAGGAGGCCAGCGGCAATACCGGCAACTGTTTTTCGAGGATTTTTTGCGCCTGCTGATAGTATTCAATACGCTGAGAAAGCTGCTGTGATAACAACCCTTGTCGCAATAATTGATCGAACTCGGGGCTACACCAGTGAGCATAGTTGGTTTGCGAACGTATTGCCGCACAACTGAGCATCGGGCGGAAGAAGCTGTCTGGGTCATTACTGTCTGTCGCCCAGCCGGCTAAGGTTAAGTCGTGGTTCATTTCCATCAAGCGAGCTTCCTGAAAACGTCCCTCAACCGGAACAATCACCACTTTTATACCAATCTGCGCCAAATCCGCCTGAATCAGTTCGGCCGTTTTTAACGGACTCGGATTGTAAGACTGCGATACCGTGGGCACCCATAAATGCAGCGTCAATTTATCTTGACCGAGATCTTTGAGGATTTGCCGCGCTTTATCGGGGTTGTATTCCGTCACCGTGGCATTGCTGTCATAGGCCCATGATGCCCGTGGCAAAATGGACGCTGCGGTTTCAGCTGTACCGTAATAAATCGACTGCATCAGGCGCTGGTTATTGATGGAGAGCGCAATTGCCTGGCGAATACGAGGATCATTTAGCGGAGCTTTATTGGTATTAAACGCCAGATAAGCGACGTTCATGCCAGGGCGCAGGGTCAAACGTAAGCGCGGGTCATCACGCAAAATGGAGAGCTGGCTGGCTGCCGGGTAAGCCAGCACGTCACATTCGCCCGTGAGCAATTTTGACAGGCGGCCCGTTCCGCCAACGCCCATATCAATCACCACCTGTGCCATGCGCGGGACACCTTTCCAATATTCGCCGTTACGCGCCAGACGGATATATTGGCCCGTTCGGTATTCACTGAGCTGGAATGGACCAGTGCCCACAGGTTCGCGGTCAATCTGTTCTTCGTTGCCTGCCTTTTGCAAATTATCAGCATATTCTGCCGATAAAATCGGCGCGTAGTGCGTCGCTAAATGCCAGAGGAAAGAAGCATCAGGGTTATTCAGGCGAAATTCTACCGTGTAATCGTCGAGCTTTTTCACGCTCTTGACGGTTTTAGAAAATTGCAGGCTGTCGAAATAGGGGTATTCGTCGCCATTCACGTTGTGATAGTGATTTTGCGGATCAAGAATTCGCTGCGCGCTGAAAACCACGTCGTCGGCATTCATTTTTCGGGTGGGCGTAAACCACGCGGTGGTTTGGAATGGGACATCTTTACGTAAATGGAAACGGTAGGTTGCACCGTCATCCAACACTTCCCAACTCTGCGCCAGCTCCGGAATTAGCCGGTAGGTATAAGGGTCAACGTCAAGCAGGCGATCGTAAAGTTGGGCCGCCAGGGTATCAATGATCAGGCCACTGCTGGCTTTCTGTGGGTTAAACGTGTTGATCATACCATTCACGCAATAGACAAATCCGCTTTGGCGGATATCGGCATTTTGCGTGACAGTTGGCGAACTGACATTCAGCGGTTTCGCGGGCACATCAGCGGCACAGGCCGCATTGGCAAAACCGCCCAGTAATAGCATCCACAAAGGTAAACGACGCATAAGGGCTTCAAAGTTAAGTAGCAATACTCCAAGTGTACCGTACTCTGCCAGCCTCCCCAATCCATTGCGCAAAACTCCGGTTGATCTGTCGAGACTTCACGCAATTAAATGCAAGCCAGTGAAATAAAGACCTTGAAATTATGCGTCAATTGTAATGTTATAATATAACAATTGATGTCGTGCGCGATCGCATGGCGCGCTTTTCATGAGGTTTTTATGGCGTTATTACCCGTTACTGTGTTGTCCGGCTTTTTAGGTGCCGGTAAAACTACCGTGTTGAACCATATTTTGAATAACCGGCAAGGACTTCGCGTCGCCGTGATCGTCAATGATATGAGTGAAGTGAACATTGATGCGGCGTTAGTTTCTAGTGAAGTCACCCTAGACCGGCAGCAGGAAAAACTGGTGGAAATGAGTAATGGCTGCATTTGCTGCACGCTACGTGAGGATTTGCTGATCTCGGTACGGGAGATGGCACAGACCGGCCGGTTTGATTATTTGTTGATTGAGTCGAGCGGTATTTCAGAACCATTACCGGTGGCAGAAACTTTTACCTTCGAAGATGAAGAGGGCAACAGCTTGTCGCAGTTTGCCCGTCTGGATACGCTGGTGACGGTGGTCGATGGCGTCAACTTTATGCAGCAATATCAGGAGGCGCGCAGCGTACAAGAGGCGGGTGAGAGTTTGGGCGAGGAAGACGAACGCAGCGTGACAGACTTGCTGATTGACCAGATTGAGTTCTGCGACGTGCTACTGGTAAGCAAAACCGACTTGATCGACAGCGCCGGGCAACGCGAAGTGATCGCGCTACTGAAAAGCCTTAATCCACAGGCCGAAATTGTGCCAATTTCACCGGGCAGTTTACCCTTGGATCGGGTGCTAAATACCCATCGTTTTAATTTTGAACGGGCTCAGCAAGCGCCGGGCTGGCTGAAAGAGTTGCGGGGCGAACACACCCCTGAAACTGAAGAGTACGGCATCAGCAGTTTTGTCTATACCGCCCGTCGTCCGTTTGACCCTGACAAATTCTATCGGGTGGTGCACGGTGATTGGGGCGGCGGCACGTTATTACGCTCGAAAGGTTTCTTCTGGCTGGCAACCCGTCCGCGGCATGCGGGTAACTGGAGTCAGGCTGGCGGTATCGCGCGCTACGGCATGGCCGGTCTTTTCTGGCGTGCACTACCGGAAAGTGACTGGCCAGCGGATCAGGAAGCGCGTGAAGGGATTATGGAAAAGTGGCAAGAACCTTTTGGAGATATGCGACAGGAACTGGTGTTCATCGGTCAGCATTTGGATAAAGACGAAATTATACGCCGACTGGATGACTGTCTACTGACCGTAGAACAGATGGCAGAAGGTATCGATAACTGGATGGAGATGGCCGATCCCTTCCCAGACTGGTGATCCATAACGATATTAAGGCTATCAGTCATGGGCAAAAGGTAGTGACACGCTTTGTGTGGTAATGAGAAATATTCTCAACAAACCACTTTACAGGCGATACTGATAACCATTATCATTCCTTTCGCCGCCAGAGAGAGGCCCGCCAGGGTGTCACTCGACCGGTACGACATTGCTCACATTGCTTCCAGTATTACTTAGCCAGCTCGGGTGCTGGCTTTTTTTTTGCCTCTTTCAATCGTCTTCCTGAGCATTGACCTGAATACCGTGCTTTTTCAACATACCGCGCAACTGGTGATAAGTCACCGTCAGCAAATCTGCGGCTTTTCGTTGATTAAAGCGTGCCTGCTGTAATGCCTGTTCGATAAGCTGTTTTTCCTGCGTGTTTACCCACAGTTTCACATCCACCGGTAATTCGGGTAGCACGGGTGCGCAGGTCGCTTCTAAAGGTTCATCGCGAAGCGCCGAAGGGCGCGCGAACGGATTGAGAATAATGTCGTCGAGTGGAAATTCACTGGTGCCGTGGCGATACATAGATCGTTCGACGACGTTTTTCAATTCGCGCACATTGCCAGGCCAGCGATAGCCGAGCAGGGTATCGCGAGCGAAAGGGGTGAAACCGGGAAAAAGTGGCAATGACAGTTCGCGGCACATTTGAATCGCAAAATGCTCGGCCAGCAACATAATGTCCTGTTGGCGTTCGCGCAAAGGAGGGAGCTGCACCACGTCAAAAGCCAGTCGGTCGAGCAAGTCGGCGCGGAATTTCCCTGCCGCGGCCAGTGCGGGCAAATCATCATTGGTGGCACAGACCAGTCGGACGTCAACCTGCAACGGCTGGCTGCCCCCGACGCGCTCCAAATGGCCGTATTCAATCACCCGCAGCAATTTCTCCTGTACCAGCATCGGGGCCGTCGCCAGTTCATCGAGAAATAATGTGCCGCCGTCAGCACGTTCGAAACGCCCCAGATGCCGTTTCTGCGCGCCGGTAAATGCGCCCGCTTCGTGCCCAAACAGTTCGGAATCAAGCAAGTTTTCATTCAGCGCCGCACAGTTCAGTGATATGAACGGGCCTTGCCAGCGGGGGGACAAATAATGTAACCGGTGAGCGATCAGCTCTTTCCCACTTCCCCGTTCGCCAGTCACCAAAACCGGTTTGTTTAATTTCGCCAACTGCGACACTTGTTCCAATACCTCGATAAAAGCATTTGCTTCGCCCAGAAGATTGTCGGTGGTTTGGTTCATGGCGCTCCCTCGTCGCGGTGAAAAAAACTAACTGTTAGTGAATTTAATCATACGTTAAAGCAGTGAAATTTAGCGAAAAATAAAAACTATTTATTTTTCAATTAAATAGATTAAATTAAAAGTTGGCACGGGATTTGATATAACACATGGAGACAGTAAGCGACTGGCTCACTGCTTTCACCGGCAACATTTTTGACCGGCTATTTTATTAAGGCTCGTTTGTCCGGTTCATGCCGGATGCCGACAGAATCAAAGAGGAATTTCGATTATGGGTATTTTTTCTCGTTTCGCTGACATTGTGAATGCCAACATCAATACGTTGCTGGATAAAGCAGAAGATCCACAAAAACTGGTTCGTTTGATGATTCAGGAAATGGAAGATACGCTGGTAGAAGTGCGTTCTACTTCTGCGCGTGCGCTGGCTGAAAAGAAACAGTTGAATCGTCGCATTGAACAGGGCGAAGCCCAGCAGGCTGAATGGCAGGACAAAGCTGAACTGGCCTTGCGTAAAGACAAAGAGGATTTGGCCCGTGCGGCATTGATCGAAAAACAAAAGCTGGCGGATTTGGTCACCACCTTGAAACATGAAGTGGTGACGGTAGAAGAAACGCTGGATCGCATGAAGTCAGAAATTGGCGAGCTGGAAAGTAAACTCACTGAAACCCGTGCCCGCCAGCAAGCGCTGACACTGCGTCATCAGGCGGCCTCTTCTTCCCGCGATGTGCGCCGTCAATTGGACAGCGGTAAAATTGACGAAGCGATGGCACGCTTCGAACAGTTCGAACGCCGAATTGATCATATGGAAGCGGAAGCAGAAACCGTCAGCATCGGTAAAAAGAAAA
>Ga0105856_1000680_pt1 | contig 17002 bp, 14 predicted proteins | sample OrgsoiDNA_201060_FD_89681 | JGI IMG/M metagenome (GOLD analysis project Ga0105856, IMG submission 89681) | Permafrost soil microbial communities from the Arctic, to analyse light accelerated degradation of dissolved organic matter (DOM) -... | ecosystem: Environmental > Terrestrial > Soil >...
CTGGCGCTGCTCTTTGCCTTCATCTTCTCCAAGGTGAAGGTGCACTACGCGCTGCCGGTGGCCGCGCTCTCCGCCGTTGCGCTCTGGGCTGCTTCGTCGTTCGCGTTCTGGGGCGGCTACGACGTCTTCGCCGCGCTGCCGCTGGTCGAGCTTTTGGCCATGTTCGTGTTGACGACCGTCTTTCGCTACGCCACCGAGGAGCGCGACAAGCGGCAGCTGCGCAAGGCCTTCCAGCTCTACCTCAACCCCGAAGTTCTCGACGAGATGCTGGACGAGCCCGAAAACCTCCAGCTGGGCGGCAAGGAGCTGCCGCTGACGGTGCTCTTCAGCGACATCCGCGGCTTCACCTCCTTCAGCGAAAAGCTCTCGCCGCAGGGCCTGGTGAAACTGCTCAACGAGTATCTGTCGCCGATGACCGACATCGTCTTCGCCAAACGCGGGACGCTCGACAAGTACATCGGCGATGCGGTGATGGCCTTCTTCGGCGCGCCGGTGCAGACCGAATTGCATGCCGCCAACTGCTGCGACGCCGCCCTGCAGATGATGGAGACGCTGCACCGCCTGCGCGAGAAGTGGCGCATCGAGGCTCCCGACACCCCCAACGTCGACATCGGCATCGGCATCAACTCCGGGCCCATGGTCGTAGGCAATATGGGCTCCCTGCAACGCTTCAACTACACGGTCATGGGCGACAACGTGAACCTGGCCTCCCGCATGGAAGGGCTCAACAAGGACTACGGCACGCACATCCTCATCAGCGAGCCGACGCTGTCGATGGCGCGCAAGGCCCTCAAGGACGAAAAGGCTTATACGGTCCGCGAGGTCGACTCGGTGCGGGTCAAGGGCAAGAAGGATCCGGTGCGGCTCTTCGAGCTGCGCTCCCGCCGGGCGCCGCCGAATGAGGATCTGCCGCTCCTCGAAGGCTACGCCGAGGCGCTGGCGATCTATCGAGCACAGCGGTTTTCCGAGGCGCAGATGCAGTTCGAGACGCTGCTCGAGCGCTATCCGGGCGACGGGCCCTGCACGGTGATGATCTCGCGCTGCGCCGACATGAGGGAGTCCTTGCCGGGCGAAGACTGGGACGGCGTCTTCAAGATGGAGCACAAATAGTCTTGGACCTCGCTGCAGCGGCGGCGAGGCGGATGAGCAACAGTGACAGCACGCACGGCGATTACATTGACCGCTGAGCGCTAGCGCTGATACGAATCCCCAATGGCCGGCGAGGATGCACTCTTCCAGCGATTCGGTCGTCAGTTCAAGCGCGGCGAGGTGCTCTTCCGCGAGGGCGAGCCCGGCAAGGAGATGTACGTCATCCAGGCCGGCAAGGTGAACATCACCAAGACCGTCCGCGAGACCGAGAAGATCCTCGCCACCCTGGGTGCCGGCGAGTTCTTCGGCGAGATGGCCATCTTGAACAATAAGCCGCGCTCGGCCGGCGCCACCATGGCCGACGACGGCAAGCTCCTGGTCATCGATCCGCGCACCTTCGAGGCGATGATCCGCGGCAACGTCGAGATCGCGGTGCGGCTGATCAAGAAGCTCTCCGACCGCCTGCAGGAAGCCGACGAGCAGATCGAAAATCTGCTCCTGCGCGATCCGAACAGCCGCGTCGTCCACCACCTCCTGCAGATCTCGGCCAAGTCCGGCAAGGATACGCCGCAAGGCCGCCTCGTCACCGTCAAGCTCGACGAGCTGGGCAGCCGCATGGGCCTCACCACCGAGGAAGTGTCGGAGGCCATCAGCAAGACCGCCAAGGCGCGCATCATCACGGTGGTCCCGGAGGGAGTGGTCGTTCCCGATCCAAACAAGATGGGCAAGTACCTCGAGTTCCTGGAAATGAAAGAGCGGTTCGGGGACTAGATGCAGATCCGCGTCCTCGGCTGCCACGGCGGTGAGCTCCCCGGCCATCGCACGACCTGCTTCCTCGTCGACCGCAAGCTGACCATCGATGGCGGCGCCATCACGCAGGCGCTCGAGCTCGAGGACATCCTCAAAATCGACGACATCTTCCTCACCCATTCGCACTTCGATCACATCAAGGACGTTCCCTTGATGGCCGATCTGCTGGTCGGCAAGCGCGAGAAGCCTGTCATCGTCCGCGGTCCTGCCGAGACCATGGAAGCGATGGACAAGGACGTCTTCAACAACCGGGTGTGGCCCGACTTCCGCGTCATCCCCACCAAGGAGAAGCCGGTCATCGCCTTCGAGGTGATGCCCATCCGCAAGCCCATCGACTGCCAGGGCTTCAAGATCCGCGCGATTCCGGTGCACCACCCGGTCTATTCGGTCGGCTACATCATCGAGGGAGAGAACTGCACCATCGCTTTCTCCGGCGACACCGGGCCGACCGAAGAGCTGTGGAAGGCCATCAACGCGACGCCAAACCTAAAGGCCGTGTTTCTCGAGCTCTCGTTCCCTAACGCCATGCAGTGGCTGGCAGACCTGTCCGGGCACCTGACGCCGAAGACGGTGATGAGCGAGCTGGCGAAGCTCGACAGGCGAGGTGCGAAGATCTACCTGTACCACCTCAAGCCCGCCGTCATCGCGGAGGTGAAGGCCGAGGTGACGGCGCTCAAGCTCGACTTCTTGCACGTCTGCGAGTTGGACGAGGTCTACGACATCGCGTGAGCCGGCCTCTTCGCGCCTTTCTCCTCACGGCCTGCCTTGGGCTGGCGTCTCGCGCGCAGCTCAGCTCTGATCCGGTCAAAGCCCAGCAGCAACAGGCGCAACAACAGCAGGCCCAGCAGCAGCAGCAGGCGCAGAACAACGGCGCGGCGGCGGCCGCGGCGGCTGGAGCAGGCGCGGCGATCGTCGCAACGCAGCTCGAGCATCCGCCCGAGGATCCGTTTGCCTTCCCCGCGCCAACGCCGCGCGCGCGACAGCTCCTCGGTTACGCCTCGCCCTGGACGCTGCTCATTCTCGCGGCGCTCATCGTCCTCCTTGCTGCGCTGATCCAGAAGTTCGATCCCAAGGGCCGAAAGCGCATCCGCCGCGTCACCATCTTGTACATGCTGTACCTGACGAGCTTCGCCTTGTCGGTCGTGTTCGGCTTCATTCACGCCGACGGCTGGGCGCGCCGCACCTGGCTCCTGGCCGATCTGCTCGAGGTCCTGGTTGTCATCGACTTCGTCGCCATCCTGCTCTTCGATCTGGTTCTGCTGGCATTGCGGATCGACGTCGCCAACATCGTCCACGACATCGCGCTCGGCGCTGCCTATATTTTTGCAATACTTAATATACTACATCGAAGCGGCGTACAGTTGTCGGGACTGGTGGCGACGAGCGCGGTGGTCACCGTCGTGCTCGGCCTCTCGCTTCAGGCAACGTTGGGCAACGTGCTGGGAGGCATCGCGCTGCAGCTCGACGACAGCATCCACGTCGGCGACTGGCTGCAGTTGCCGAGCGGAACCCAAGGCAAGATCGTCGCCATCCGCTGGCGGCACACGCTGATCGAGACGAGAAACTGGGACACCATCGTGGTGCCCAACGCCTCGCTGCTGGCGGAAAACATCACCATCCTCGGGCTGCGCAGCGATCAGCCCGTGCAGCACCGGATGTGGGTCTACTTCAACGTCGACTTCCGCTACTCGCCTGAAGAGGTCATCAACACGGTCGAAGATGCGCTGCAGTCCGCGCCGATTCCCAACGTCGCCGCGGTGCCGCCGCCGAACTGCATCTGCTACGACTTCGCGAAGCAGGGGGCGGAGAGCTTCGGCTACTACGCGGTCCGCTACTGGCTGACCGAGCTGGCCGCCGACGACCCAACCAACAGCTCGGTGCGCGTGCGCATCTACGCGGCCTTGAAGCGCGCCGGGATTCCGCTCGCGGTGCCCGGCCAGACGGTCTGGGTGTCGATGGACGACCCGCAGCACCAGGCGCGTAAAGTAGAGCGCGAGCAGGCGCACCGCACCGCAGCGCTCGCTCATCTGGAGATGTTCCGGCAGCTCGATCAGGAGGATCTGGCGAAGCTCGCGGAAGGCATGCGGCCCGCGCCGTTCGGCCGTGGAGAGGTGATCACCCGGCAGGATTCAGTCGCGCACTGGCTCTATGTCTTGACCCGCGGCGAGTGCGAAGTGCGCGTGCGCGGCGAGGGCGGGGTGGAGAAGCTCGTGGCGCGGCTGGAAGCGCCCAACGTCTTCGGCGAGATGGGCGTGATGACGGGCGAGCGGCGGACCGCTTCCGTGATCGCCGCCACTGAAGTCGAGTGCTACCGCCTGGACAAGGATATCTTCCAGGGCGTTTTGCGGCGCAGGCCCGAGCTGGTCGGGTCGATTTCGGAGGTGATGGCGAGGCGGCGGGTGGAGCTTCTGTCGGTGCGCGAAGACCTGAATGCGGAAGAGCGAAAGCGGCGCATCGGTGAGGAGCACAAACATCTCATCGCCTCGATCCAGAGCTTCTTCGGCCTGGACGAGAAGCACTGACCTCGTAGCTCTGCTAAAATCGCCTCATGGCCTGGTACCACCGCGTTCCCGCACCGAAGCTGCCCGCCAGCGACCGCAAATCGCGGATGGAGGTTTGTGGATCAAGTGCGACGGCTGCGGCGAGATCGTCTACAGGCAGGAGGTCGAGAAGAACCTGGAAGTGTGCCCGAAGTGCGACGAGCACTTTCCCTTCCCAGTGCGCCGCAGGCTCGACCTGGTGCTGGACGAAGGCAGCTTCGTCGAGCACGACCAGGGCTTGGAAACAACCGACCCGCTGCAGTTCAGCGACTCGAAAAAGTACAAAGATCGGGTGAAAGCGAGCGCGCGCGGCGGCGAGTCGAGCGAGGCCTTCGTCTCCGGCCTGGGCCGCATCGCGGGACGCGAAGTGAGCATCGGCGCCTTCAACTTCGCCTTCATGGGCGGCTCGATGGGCAGCGTGGTGGGCGAGAAGGTGACTCGCGTCTTCGAGCGCGGCACGCAGCGCAAGATTCCCTGCATCGTCTTCTCCGCGTCGGGCGGCGCGCGCATGCAGGAGGCGATCTTCTCGCTCATGCAGATGGCCAAGTCTTCGGCCGCGCTGGCGCGGTTTCGCTCGGTGCGCAAGCCGTACGTGAGCGTGCTGCTCGATCCCACCACCGGCGGCGTCGCTGCCTCGTTCGCGTTCCTGGGCGACATCATCCTGGCGGAGCCGAAGGCTTTGATCGGTTTTGCCGGGCCGCGCGTGATCGAGCAGACCATGCGGCAGAAGCTGCCGGAAGGCTTTCAACGCAGCGAGTTCCTGGTGCAGCACGGGATGATCGACGCCATCGTACACCGCAAGGAGATGCGCGAGCGGCTGGCGCAGATCCTGGGCCTGCTCGCGTGAAGCCCGCGTGAGCTGGTGGCAGACCTTCTTCGATGACGACTACGCGGTGCTGTACGCCCCTATGCTCGCGCCGGAGCGGACCGAGCGCGAGGTGGCTTGCCTCGCGGGGCTCTTGAAGCTTGGCGACGGCGCCCGGCTTCTCGACCTCTGCTGCGGCACCGGCCGGCACTCGATCGCGCTGCGGCGGCGCGGCTTGTGGATCTGCGGCGTCGACTACAGTCCGCCGCTCTTGAAGGACGCGCGTTTGAAGTCTGCGCGGGTTGAGGCTTTTCCTGCTTTCGTCCGCGGCGACGCGCGAGACCTGCCGCTGCGCTCCGGGTCGTTCGAGGCCGCGATCTGTCTGTTCAACTCAATCGGTTACGGCACCGACGCGGAAGCGCTGGCGATGCTGCGCGAGGCCCGCCGCTGCGCACCGCAGCTGATCCTGGAAGTCGCCCACCGCGACGAGCACGTCCGGAGCAGCGGGCCGGGCGGCGTCTTTGAATGGGCCGAGCGCGACGGCGTGCGCGTGCTGGTGGAGCGCTGGATCGAAGCCATCCCCGGCATCTCGTGCGCGAACTTCCGCATCCAGCGCGAGGGCAAGCCGGAGGTGGTCAAGCAGTTGCGGCATCGCCTCTACTCCGCAACCGAGTTGCTCGCGCTCTTGCGCAAGGCCGGCTTCGAGCGCTTCGAGTGCTACGGCGACTACGACCGCCGCGCCTTCGCCATCGACTCCCCGCTGCTCCTGATCCACGCCCGATGAGCCCGCCGCAATCGCTGTTCGGCGTGGTCTTTTTTGCGGCGGCCCTCGCGGCGCTCGCGCTGCTGCTCTGGATCGTGCCACTCGTGCGGCGGTGGACGCTTCGCTGGCCGCTCTTTTTTCTCATGGCATTCGGCGGACTGTTGATTGGCGGCGCGATCCTGCTGTCGTGGACTTCGCTCGACATCTTCTTCTGGTCGCCGATGATCATCAGCGGTTTCGCGCTGAACACGGTCTGCTGCGCGGCGCTCGTGGTGCGCGCGTTCGAGTGGTACCTGTGGGCGTACTGGCGATGAGCATCGAGTGCAGCAAATGCGGCGCGTGTTGTGTCGCGCCCGACATCTCGTCCTTGGGCAAGCCGCTTGGCGTGCGCTGCGAACACCTGCTGCCCGACAACCTCTGCGCCGTGTACGAGAGCCGGCCGCAGATTTGCCGCGACTACGCGGCCGACTGGCTCTGTGAGCGCATCGCGGCGGAGACGTTGGACGAGCGCGTCGACAACTATCTGCGCCTCTTCGACCTCCGGGTTCCATGAACTTCGAGGAGCTCAAAGCGCTGCTCTTCGTGCGCAGCAACTTCGGCATGAAGCTCGGACTCGAAGCCATGCACATGGCGCTCGCGGAGCTGGGCAATCCCGAGCGCGCGACTCCCGCGCTGCACGTCGCCGGCACCAACGGCAAGGGCTCGACCTGCGCTTTTGCCGAGGCTGCGCTGCGCGCCGCGGGGCTGCGCACAGGTCTCTATACCAGCCCGCATCTCACTCACTTCTGCGAGCGCATTCGCCTCGGCGGCGAGCCGATCACTGAAGCGCGCGCCTGCGAGCTTCTGGAAGAAATTCGATCGCGCGTGCCCTGGGCGCTTGGCGATCCCGGTCTGACCTTCTTCGAGATCGTGACCCTGATGGCTTTTCTCGCCTTCCGCGAGGTGGACGTGATGGTCATCGAAGTGGGCCTGGGCGGGAGGCTCGATGCGACCAACGTGCTGGAGGCTCCGCGCGCCTGCGCGATCGCTTCGCTGGGCCTGGAGCACATGCAGTATCTCGGGCCGACGCTCGCGCATATCGCGGCGGAGAAGGCCGGCATCTTCAAGCGCGGCGTGCCGGCGGTGAGCGCGGGCCAGCCCATCGTTGCCGCTCGCGTGCTGCAGGCCAAGGCAGATGAGCTGGGCATTCCGCTCGCGCGGCCGGGTCGCGACTATCAGTTCGAAAGCAGGGAGGTCAGACCCTTCTGCTACCAAGGACCTCGCTGGACGGTGCGGAGCATTGGAGGAGCCGGCTTCGCCGGCGACGGGCGGAGCGCGGAAGCGCGGAGCATTGGAGGAGCCGGCTTCGCCGGCGACGGGCGGAGCGCGGAAGCGCGGAGCATTGGAGGCAGCCTTGCGCTGCAGGGGCATCACCAGCGAACGAATGCCGCGCTCGCTTGCGCGCTCCTCGAGGCCAGCCTGCTGCCTCTGACGCCGCGCCAGGTCGAGCAGGCCTTGATGACGGCGCAGTGGCCGGGGCGGCTCGAACGCATTGCGTCCGCCGACGGAGAGGTGTGGGTCGATGGCGCGCACAATCCGCATGCGGCCGCAGCGCTTGCGCGGTCGTTGCCTCAGCTTGCTTGCGGAAGGCCTGTGCGATTGGTCTTTGGCGCGCTGCAGGACAAGGACGTGGCGGCCATGCTGCGCGAGCTCGCTCCGCACGTCTCGAGCGTTCACTACTGCGCACCCGATTCACCGCGCGCGCTTCCGCCGGATGAGCTGACAATGATCCATCCCGGGCAGGCGCACCAAAGCGTGGAGGCCGCATTGGCGGCGGCGCGGCGCGAGCAGGGAATGATCCTCTGCTGTGGATCGCTCTATCTGGTGGGAGAGGTGCGCACGCTCCTGCAAGGGTCAGGTCGCACCAAGATGCCGAGCGAGCGCTTGTGAACAAGTTTGCTCTCAGCGCGACCGAGACCTATTTTAGGTTCTGTTCCTCTTGATGCGGCCCGACACCACCATGCGAAGGCTCGACAACAGGCCAGCGCCGTCCCGTCAAGAGCTCGACTCCGTTCCGTTCAAGTCGTTGTACACGAAGGAGATCTACGACGCGCCCACCCGAGACGGTTGGGTGCTGCAGATCTCGCGCTACAAGCCGCTGCCGCAAGCCTGGCATTAGCCCATTTTCGGGCAGCCCTTGATGCTGGTCCCGGGCTGGTCGCAAAACCGGCATGCGTTCACGGCGGGCGACTTCGTCAAGCAGCTGCTTGCGTTCGGGGCGGACATCCACATCCTGGAACTGCGCGGTCACGGCCGCTCCAGCCGCGAGCTGCAGGTCGAGCGCAACCGGGCCCCCCGCGATCTCGACTGGCAGTGGGATCTCGACACCTATTTCCTGCAGGACATTCCCGCTGGCGTCGAGGCGGTGAAGCGCAAGACCGGCCGGCAGAAGATCTTCTACGTGGGCAACAGCATGGGCGGCATGCTCGGTTACGGCTACGCGGGGTGCCACGACGACCTTGCGGGCCTGGTGGCCATCGGCGCGCCCAGCGACATTGGCCGCGGCTTCTTGGGACTGCGCGCGGTGGCGATGTTCGGGCCGGCGCTCGTGGTTCCGCTGGTCGACGCGGTCTGCCGGGCGGCAAGCGGCCTCGATCGCACGCGGCACGGCGCGGCCAGCGTGCTGCGCAAGCTGCGGCTCTTCGCCCGCGCGGCCAACCTGCTCGCGGCTCCCGAGACCGCGCACAAGCCCATCCGCTTCAATCACGTTCCGGTCGATGCCTTCCTGCGCGTGCTCGCCCACGCGGCGACCGAAGGCAACCTGCGCCGCTACGAGCGCATCGCGAAGTACGTCGGCTCGCTGCTCAACCCGGCGCGCGCCACCGCCGAGGACATCCGCTGGTTGCTCTCGCAAGGAGGCGAGAAGGAGCCGCTCCTGGTGATGGAGCAGTTCGCGCGTTGGATCCGCAACGAAGAGATGAAGTGCTACCGCACCGACTACGATTACAAAGCGCACTTCCGCGACATCCGCGCGCCCATGGCCATCTTCTTCGGCGACCTGGACAAGATCGCCTCCGCGCAGAGCACGCGCGGCGTCGCGCGCTCGGCTGGCAGCGAGTACCTGGTGTGGCGGCCGGTCAAGGAGAACAGCCACCTCGAGCTCACCATGGGCTCGGACATCCACGAGATCTGCGAGGACGTGAAGGACCTCGTCGAATACGCGATGCGCCGCGAGGCGAATCGTTTGGGCGCTACTGCGCCGCGTGCTAGCTTTCGCGACGCGTGAGACTTAAGGCTTTTACCTCGATAATCCTGCTTTTTTCGCTGGCGTTCGCGGCGCGGGCGGACGATCGCGGCCGCCTCCTGGAAGTGCGCTCCGGCGGCGACGGCGATTCGTCTTCGGTGGAGCTGGTTGGCGACAGACCTTTGTCGTTCACGACCCTGCAATTGCAGTCGCCGCCGCGGGTGGTGGTGGATTTCGCCGACACCGACGTGGCCGGTATTCCTGCGGAGCTGTCCGTCGAGGATGGAACGGTCCGGCGGGTGGCGACGGCCGCCGTTGGCGCGCATACGGCAAGGGTCGTGATCGAGCTCGCCGCCGACGCGGAGTTCGACGTGCGCGCCAAGGGCAACCGCCTCGAGGTGCGGGTTCCGCGAATCGCGCCATTGGTCGCGCGCGCGGCTCAGCCTCCAGCGATCGAGAACCCACCGGCGGCTGCCGTTGCGCTGGCCGCTGAAGAACCGGCGGACGCGGCTGGTTCGCCTCCGGCCGTGGCCGCATCGCCGCCTATCGTGGTGCCATCGCCGCCGGTCGTGGTGGCCGAGAAAGAACCCGCTCCGGAAGCACCGCCGTCCGCGGCGGCATCGCTTCCGGCAGCGCCCGCTCCCGCGGCGCCGACGGAGGCGGAAAAGCGGGCGTCGTTGCCCACCATCTCGCTCGTCGGATCGCAGCCGGCCGCTCAACCGAAGCCGCTCAGCGCGGCCGCGCAAAAGGGTCTGCGCGCGCAGGAAAAGCTTGCCGCCCAGAAGCGCGCGGCGGAGGAGCTGGCCGAAAAGAAACGGCAAGCGCGAGCAACACGTCTCGCTGCCGCCGCGGCCGAACAAAAGCTCGCCGCCGATCGAGCAGCCGCGCAGAAGCAAGAGAGAGCGCGAAAAGCGGCGGCAGCCAAGGAGGCTGCGGCAACGAAGTTGGCCGCTGCCAAGGCGACCGCCGCTACGAAGTTGGCCGTAGCCAAACAAGCCGCGACTGAGAAAATGGCGGCACAAAAGGAAGCTCGTGCCGTCAAGGCAGCGCAGCAATTGGCCGTTGCCACGAAAGCGGCTGCCGACAAAGCGGCAGCAAAGAAAGCGCGCGAGATCGCGCTCGCCGAAGCGAAAAAGCGCCGGCTCGCCGCCGCCGAAAAGAGCCCGCCGCGCCGCACGGCGGAAGCTCCGAAGAAAGCCCCAGAGGAGGCGCCGCGCAACCTCACCGTCGAGGAAGCCAAAGCCTTCCGCGCCGCCGCCGAGCGAGGCTTGCCGCCCGAGCCATCCGCCGCTCCGCCTGAACCCGTTCCAGCGAAGGCCGAAGTCCCCAAGGAGCACTCCCGCCGCGTTGCCCGAACCAAGCCGTCTCCCGTCGATCCGTCGCGCATCGCCATCAACAGCATCGGCTTCCGGCCGGTGGGCAATGGCGAGGTGATCATCCGCAGCGACAAGCCGCTCACCTACGGCGTCAGCGGCGAAGAGCGCGCGGTACTCTTGCACTTGCCTGGCTCCATTATTCCGCGCCCCAACGATCGCCGGCCGCTCGACACGCACTTCTTCGACGGCCCGGTGCTCCGCGTGGTTCCGATCGACGTCAAAGGCGGAGTAGACCTGCGCATCGAGTTGCGCGGCCGCGCCGAGTATCAACTCTCGCAGTCGGGCTCTGTTCTCACCGTCGTTTTTTCGACAGCGCGTTGAGCATGCAAAGCCGCGCGCTCATCGCAGCCCTGGCCATCCTTGCTTGGGGCTCGCCTGCCTGGCCGCAGACCCTGCAGCCGTTCGCGACCATGGCCGGGCCCACCGATGCCCCCGTCGACATCGAAGCCGACACCATGACCTACGCCTACGACGCCAAGGTCCTGAAGCTCGAAGGACACGTGGTGGCACGCAGGGCCGGCGGCATCGTTCGCGCGCAGTCGGGCATGTTCGACCGGGAGCACGGCAAGCTGAGCCTGAGCGGCGGAGTCATCGGCGTGCAGGGCCGGCAGGTGTTCCTCGCCGACGAGGCGTTCGTCGACCTGAACGCCAAGACCGCGGAGTTTCGCGGCGGCAAGCAGGAGACCACCACCACCACCGAGACCATCCAGGAGATGCAAGGCACGAAGCTGGTGAAGAAGATCGTCACCGTCACCACCACGACCGACATGGCCGTGCTCTACCTGAAGGAGAAGGTGGCGAACCCGGACGCGCCCAAGGCGGGGAAGAACACGCTCATCATCCACGGCTCGACGGTGCAGGAGAAGGAGAAGGGCAAGTACACGGCGCAGAACGTCGTCATCACTCCCTGCTACTGCGTGGGCGAACCCGACTACGTGCTGCAGGCCGATCAAGCGGTGATCGACGGCGACCGCGCGCACCTCACCGGCACCAAGCTGCATTTTCCGCATGTCACGTTACCGCTTTTTCCCCTCTCGCTGCCGCTCACGAACCGGCAATGGGGCGTGCTCGCGCCGCAGTTCGCATTCACCACCGTGGGCGGCTTCACCTTTGCGCAGCCGGTCTTCGTCCCGCTCGGCGAGAGCTACGATCTGACCCTCACGCCTGGCTTCTTCACTGGAGGCAAGAACTCCGCGGGCGTAGGGGACACACCCGCTGCGCTAGGCTTGCGCAACATCAAAGGACCGCGGTTCGGCGTCGAGTGGCGATACGCGCCCGTCCAGGGAACGACCGGGTCCATCACCTTCGACCTCTTCTACGACGCCGATCAGCACCAACTGCTCAAGCCGATCGACGCGCCCATCGCAGGGGAGGCGCCCGCCAGCAGCGGCCGCGGAATCGACGGTGTCCGGGGCGTGGCGCACGTGCTGCATCGCAGCGAAGGAGAGGTGGGAATCTTCGCGGTGCAGGGCACGATCGCGACCGACGCCATGGCAGTGCCCGACGCCGCGCCGGCCGCCTCGCTCGATCGGTTCGGAGACATCCTGCGCACCGACATCGGCGCCTGGCGGGCGCGCGGCGCGACCACCATCGGCATGGACGCAACGCTGATGCAGGACGTTCGCATACCAGATGCCAACGAACCCGACCGGCGGCTCTTCGGAGCGGAGCGGCGCGCGACGTTCCAGCGCCTGCCCGGCTTCTTCGCGCAGGTCGCGCCCAACCCGGTGGGACCGCTGACCTTCGGGCTGGAGGCGAGCGCCGTGCAGTTCGCGCCCTTTGCCGGGCCCGACGCAACGGAGAAGTCGACGGGCTTCTCTCCGACCGATCAGGCCGCTGGGCCGCAGCCATTCAACGCGGGCGACGTCGCTCGCGCGCCCGCGGCCAGAGGAGACTTTGCGCCACGCCTCGCCTGGGCGGCCCCGGCGTCGCTGCCCGTCGATCTCCGCCTCGACCTGGGCGGCCGCGCCGACGGCTACGTCGAATTCGGGCACCTCGAGCGCGATCACTCCCGGGCCTACGCCGACCTGGGCGCGACGCTGGGCTTTCCACTCGAGCGCCGCTTCGGATCGACCCTGCACCGCATCGAGCCGCAACTCGAACTTCGCGCCATCACTCCATCCTTGCAGTCTGGCGGTCCCGCCATCGGCGACCCGGCCGACGCCGGTGGGGCGCAGTACTCATCCTCGATCTCGAGCGCGCAGCAAAACCTTCCGCCCGGGATCGCCGCGTCCTCCGGCAACACCTTCACCACCCGGCCGAGCGGGGATCCGACCAATCCGCTCTTGACGCTCGGCGTGCCCTCGGCGCGTCGGGCTTTCGACGAGGTGGACGGCGCTGCTCCCTCGACCGGAGCGGTGGAGGCGGTAGCCTCGCTCGATCAGGCGCTCTGGAGCAAGAGCGGCAAATCCGCCGTGCGCTGGCTGCGGCTCAACCTGCAGCAGGACTTCCTGCTCGGCTCCGGGGGCGGCGGCACGCGAGTCGGTGAGGGCAGCCTCACCGCCACGGTGCAGGCCGCCTATGCGTCGGCGACCACCATCATCCGGTACGATTGGGCGTTGCGCGCCTACTCCATGATCTCCGCCTCGGGTGGAATTCACGATTCGCGATTGGACGAATTGCACGCTTCGACGCTCCGGTTGCGCGGGTCTTCGAGCGAGCGGTTGCGAGCGGGCATCGACGAGCTCTTCTCCGCGGCCAACCTCGACGCCGTCCAAGGCTCTCTCACGGGCTCTGTAGGTGCCGGGGGCAGCGCGCCCCTGTTCGCGAACCTGCGGTTCGGATACGACTTCTCGCAGTTCATCGATTCCGCCCAGGCCCAGATCCCCGCGGGCGTCCCCAATCGCACGCACGCCGCGGCGCTTTCGTACGAAACGTCGTGTCATTGCGCCGCTGCCTCCCTCGGCGTGGCGTTGCAGTACCATGACTCCAAGCGAATCGGGCCGCCGTCGGTTCGTTTCCTCCTGGACTTGAAATCCCTGGGCTCATTCGCGGCATTTTGAGCAATTCAGTTGGTGTTTCACTCATTGTCTCTGGAAAGCCCCGCGAGGGCTGCTACTCACTTTCCCCTCGTGCGGTGAATCGGGAGTCCGGCGTTTGGTGATGGGTCAGGCAAGCGTCGTCAAAGAAGTCGGACTGAGGATCCGCCACCTCAGGGTCTCGCGCGTCGGCCGCATGACGCAAGAAGACCTGAGCGAGCGCGCCCACATCAGCGTCTCGTTCCTCTCGATGATCGAGCGGGGCGAGCGGTCGCCGCACCTTGAGACCTTGGCCAAGATCGCGGAAGCGCTCGAGGTCCGGATGGCGGATCTCTTCCTCGGCGACAACGACAACCAGAGCATCGAGCCGATGTTCCGCCCGCTCATCGACGCCTGCCGCAAGTACAATCTGGGCAAGCGCGACGTGGATCGCCTGGTCTCCGTGGTCCGGACGATGTTCGCTTGACGACCCCCGCGCGGAGCGGCACGTTTCCTGCGCGATGCCAAAAGAATCCGGCGGCGAGCTGCGCGAGGAGCTGCGGAAGAACACGCTTTGGCTCGTGATCGATCGGCAGCCGCAGCGCAACGCCCTCTCGCTCGCGGTCATCGCGGCTCTCCGCCAGGCGCTGCAGCGCGCGGATGCGGACGAGACGGTGCGCGCCATCTGCATCACCGGAGCGGGAGAAAAGGCTTTCTGCTCCGGCATGGACTTGAGCGCGTCCTTGGGAGCGGGGCCAGTGGCGGCGCAAGAAGCGCGTCGCAGCTATGCCGGGTTGCTCGTTGATCTGTCGAGGCTGGGCAAGCCGGTGGTGGCAGCGGTGAACGGCGCGGTGATGGGCGGCGGAATGGGCTTGCTCGCGGCCTGCGACCTGGCCATCGCCGCCGACGACGCGCGCTTCGGAACCCCCGAAGTCGACCTGGGTATTTTCCCTTATATGGCTTTGGCGCCAATGGTCCGCTGCATCGGCCGCCGCGCCGCGCTGGAGCTCTTCTTCACCGCCCGCAAGATCGATGCAGGCGAAGCTCGTTCGGTCGGCCTCGTGAATCGCGCAGTTCCCCGAGCGCAATTCGCGGGAGCTATCGACGAGCTGTTGATCTCTCTCTGTGAGAAGAGCCCGACCGCGCTGCGCCTGGGCCGCCGCGCTTTCTATGCGACGCAGGATCTGCCGTACGAAGATCAGCTCGAAACCATGTGCATGCAGCTCTCGCTCAACGCGCTGGCCGAGGACGCCGCGGAGGGAGTGGCGGCCTTCCTGGAAAAGCGCAAGCCCGACTTCAAAGGACGCTAGATGGCTGTGTCAAAAGACAGAGTGATCGTCACCTGTGCGCTCACCGGCGTCCTCGCCAATCGCGATCAATGCCCGTGGGTTCCGTACACGCCGGCCGAAATCGCCGAAGAGGCGCGCCGCGCCTGGGAGGCGGGCGCGGCGGTGGTGCACATCCACGCCCGCACCGACGAAGGCGGCCCTACCTACGATGCCGCGACCTACGCCGCCATCAAGGCCGAGACCGAGAAGCGCTGTCCGGTCATCTTGAACTTCTCCACCGGCGGCGCAGGTCCGATGGAGACCCGAGTCGCCCACATCGCGCAGGTGAAGCCGGCCATCGGCGCGCTCAATATGGGCTCGATGAACTACGCCAAGTACTCGCAGAAGCGTCGCGAGTTCGTCTTCGATTTCGTCTTTGAAAACCCCTTTCGCGACATCTCCTATCTGCTCAGCGTCATGAAAGAAGCGCGCGTGAAGCCGGAGCTTGAGTGCTTCGACGTCGGCCATACCAATTCGATCTGGCCGCTGCTCGACAAGGGTCTCTTGAAGCAGCCGCTGCAGTTCAGCTTCATCATGGGTGTGCTCGGCGGCATCCGCGCCACCAGCGAGAACCTCGCCATGCAAGCGCGCGAGGCCCCGCCCGATTCGACTTGGGAAGTGATCGGCATCTCCCACGAGCAGTGGCGGATGATCTGCGCCGCGCTGGCCCTGGGCGGCAACGTCCGGGTCGGCCTCGAGGACAACTTCTATCTCGATGCCGTCGGGAAGGAGATGGCGAAGAGCAACGGCGACCTGGTGGCGAAGGCGGTGCGCATGGCCCGCGATATCGGCCGCGAGCCCGCGACCGTCGAGGAGGCTCGCGCCATGCTCTCCCTCGACACCGCTTGGTGATTTCAGCTGTCCGCGCGAATCAGCGATTCAGTCAGCTTCCTGCGTTGTTGCGCCTCGCCTGTTGGGCGTCCGAATCAAGATCGCGCGCGGCTCCCACTGGGAAGGTAGCACCGCGGTTTCTGGTCCGACTCCTTGCGCGTAGTAGCCATACATCGAGTGAAACGGAGAGCCCTCGCCGATTGATCCATCGATGAGGTCTGCACGCTCGGGATGCCGGCGCGGGTACACGTCCGCTTCGATTGATTCCAACATCTCGTCTGGCGCCTGGGGAAATTCGCCAAGAACGGATTGGCTTCCGACGATCACGATCTCGTCGTCTTCGGAAATGACCGCGGCGGCTCGGATGATGTGCTCGAGCTGCTGCCGGTTCACTGCGCTTCCATGGCTTCACGGACCTCTCGCCAGAGCCGCCAACGCTCGCGCGGATCGAGCGCCCCTGAGAAAGGTGTGGCTTGTCGCAGGGCACGGCCTTGCTCAGACGCGTCTGTCAATGCTGAAACGAGGTTTTCGAATGAACCTTCGATGAGAGAGAGCCATTTTTGCGCATACGGCGCGTGGCGCTGGCCGCTCGCCGCCCATGCCTGGGCGCTGTTTCGCCTGCACAAACAGATCCGGCCGCTGCGGAAGCAGACTGGCAACCCGGCGGTGGTAGGCGAGGCTGCGCTCCTCCGCCAGACGATGCAGGTCCATGCCTCAACGATAGGCCGTAAGGTCTCAAACTCCAAGATCGCGCATCGAGCGCATGTGCCCTTGCTTCCTGGCAAGCTGCCGCCGCGTACGCAAACGCGTGCTTGACACTGTGCGCTAGCGACCCTATACAACCGCCCGTCTACCGCCTTAAAAGGAGCGCCGTGAAGAAGATCCGCCTGCTCACTCCCGGCCCTACGCCCGTCCCCGAGCGCCTCTCGCTGCGGATGGCGCGGCCCATCCTCCACCACCGGTCGCCCGAGTTCGAAGCCGTCTTCGCCAAGGTCCGCGAAGGGCTTTCGTGGTTGTTCCAGACCAAACAGGACGTGCTCGTCTTTGCCGCGAGCGGCACCGGCGCGATGGAAGCGTCCTTCGTCAACTTCCTCAAAAAAGGCGACACGGTCGTCATCGTAGACGGGGGCAAGTTCGGCGAGCGCTTGGGCAAGTTCGCCAAGGCCTACGGCGTGACCGCCGTGACGCTCAAGACCGAGTGGGGCACGCCGGTGACGGCGGCGCAGGTGGAAAAAGCGCTGGCCGACAACCCCGCGGCCAAAGCCGTCTACGTGCAGGCC
>Ga0105856_1000683_pt1 | contig 16932 bp, 17 predicted proteins | sample OrgsoiDNA_201060_FD_89681 | JGI IMG/M metagenome (GOLD analysis project Ga0105856, IMG submission 89681) | Permafrost soil microbial communities from the Arctic, to analyse light accelerated degradation of dissolved organic matter (DOM) -... | ecosystem: Environmental > Terrestrial > Soil >...
AATCAAATCCAATCCAATCCAATCCAATCCAACAGAATAACTTTCGATTGAGGGGCCAGTGTGCCGCATTCAAAAATGACGCCGACCAAGAGGTGGAAAACCGCGAGTCTTTTTTCGCGGGTTGGAACCCGTAGGGAGGGAACCGCCTAAGCGGCGGCATTTTGCGGCTATCACCGTGGTATCTGGAACATGTCCGTTCTAACGAGCGATAGCGCGCAGTTAAAAAGCGTGGGAGTCCAGAGGGCGCGCGCTTACGCGCCTTCTGGGCCAGTTTGGGTGGCAACCCAAGGTCTTGACGTTGAATTTAAAAAGCCAGTTTGGGTGGCAACCCAAGGTCTTGTTTGGGCAGCCGCCCAAAAAAAAGAGGCGCTTTTCAGCGCCCCCTCATTTGAAATCAAAAACCTTACCGCCGATTACCGAAAATCCGTAACAGCATCAGGAACAGGTTGATGAAGTCCAGATACAAGGTCAGCGCACCGACGATCGAGTATTTACGGAAGTTATCTTTGTCATCGACAGACAACTGCTCACCCATGTTTTTCAGCTTCTGCGTGTCATAAGCCGTCAGGCCCACGAAGACCACAACACCGATGTAAGTCACCGCCCACATCAACGCCGAGCTTTTCAGCCAGATGTTAACCACGGATGCTAGCACAATGCCAATCAGTGCCATGAACAGCAGGCTGCCCATCCGGCTGAGGTCGCGCTTGGTGGTGTAACCGTAGACGCTCATCGCACCGAACATCCCGCCGGCTACAACAAAGGTACTGGCAATCGATGAACCGGTATAAACGATGAAAATGCTGGAGAGCGTAAGCCCCGTCAGCGCCGAGTAGAGCATAAACAGGCCGGTGGCGACGGTACCGCTCAGGCGGTTAACCATGCCGGAAATCACGAACACCAGCGCCAGCTGCGCGATAATCAGACCAAAGAAAGTGATCTGGCTGGAGAAGATGAAACCGAGGATCGCCGGGGAGCGCGAGGCATACCAGGCAACGAATGCGGTTAACAGCAGACCACAGGTCATCCAACCATAGACCTGCGCCATATAAGCCTGAATGCCGGTGTTAGCACGTTCAACAATCGAGCCGTTACTGCGTGGATATCGATCCATGATGATTACCTCTTGCATGGAGGACAAAAATTAGGCCATAAAACAGGCCACCTGTTGGATAACACTACCACAAATTCGCCGCTTTGCGCGGTTGCTAAGCGTAAGGTTTAGTTGCAGTTTACCAGCGCTTTGCTGCGTCTTTATCACTGTCGCGGGCATCGACCCAGCGGTCACCCTGCTCTGTCGCTTCGCGCTTCCAGAAAGGTGCACGGGTTTTGAGGTAGTCCATGATGAATTCGGTGGCGTCGAACGCCATGCCACGGTGTGCGCTGGTAACACCCACAAACACAATTTCATCACCGGGATACATCGCGCCGATGCGGTGATAAACCGAAACACGCTGTAGCGGCCAGCGTGTACGGGCGTCCGCCACAATCTCCGCCAAGGCCTTTTCAGTCATACCGGGATAATGCTCCAGCGTCAGGGCACTGACGCTATCACCGAGATTATGATTGCGTACTTTGCCGGTAAAAGTCACTACGGCGCCGTCAGCGTCAGATTGCGCCAGCCAGTGATACTCGTCACCGACATTAAAGGGGGCGGCATCGACCACAATTTTAGTCTGGTCCATCTTAGCCTCCGGTTACGGGCGGGAAGAAAGCCACTTCATCACCGGCGTTCACTGGGTGAGCGGTATCGACCAGCGTCTGATTGACCGCCACCAGTAATTTTCCGGACTCCAGCGCCAGCGCCCAGCGGTCACCGCGTTCACACAACGCCTGACGCAGCGCTTCGACGTCGCCAAACCCGGCCGGCAGTTGCAGCGAGCTTACGCCAATCAGTTCACGTACCTGCGCAAAGAATAAGATCTCAATCATGAGACCGCCTTAAAGTCGCCGGATTTTCCGCCTGACTTTTCCAGCAGGCGGATCGGGCCAATCACCATGTCTTTTTGCACCGCTTTGCACATGTCATAAATGGTCAGCGCCGCGACCGACGCCGCGGTCAGCGCTTCCATCTCAACGCCGGTTTTGCCACTCAGGCGACAGCGCGACTCAATGCGTACGCGGTTATATTCCGGCTCGGCCTGCAAATTCACTTCGACTTTGGTTAGCAGCAGCGGATGACACAGCGGGATCAGATCCCAGGTCTTTTTCGCTGCCTGAATCCCGGCGATCCGCGCGGTGGCAAAGACGTCACCTTTGTGATGATTACCGTTGACGATCATCGCCAGCGTTTCCGCGGCCATGGTCACAAAGGCTTCGGCGCGGGCTTCGCGCACAGTTTCAGCTTTCGCGGAGACATCCACCATATGGGCGTCCCCGGAAGCATTAATATGAGTAAAAGTAGACATAGCGGGCTTATTTCTTGACGTGAGGAGTGAAGTTACACGGGCCGTTACGGGCGTCGAGCTGGGCTTCGATGACGTGTTCCCAGGCGGTGCGGCAGGCGCGGGTAGAACCTGGCATGGCAAAGATCACCGTCTGATTCGCCATTCCGGCCAGCGCGCGCGACTGAATAGTCGAGGTGCCGATCTCTTCGAATGACACCATTCGAAACAGCTCACCAAAGCCTTCGATTTCACGATCAAACAGCGGCTTAAGTGCGTCGGGAGTATTGTCGTGCTGAGTAAAACCTGTGCCACCGTTGATAAGGATCGCCTGAATGGCGTCATCGGCTATCCAGTCAGACACCACGGCGCGAATTTTATACAGATTGTCTTTGACGATCGTCTGGGCTGCGATGCGGTGCCCCGCCTCGCGGGCCGCTTCTTTCAGGTAATGTCCTGACGTATCCTCGGCTTCACCGCGGCTGTCTGACACCGTAAGAACGGCCAAATTCAGGGGAAGAAAATCTTTGCTGGCCTTGCTCATCTTGTTGCTCCTTGAACGTACGTCAACCACCACATTTTTTGCGTTATTGGGAGGGGAAATTAGCCGCCAATAAACGACAGATTCTGGGTCAGCCCGGTGTTGCCTTCATGCAGGAAATGGGTCTGTTTCTTATGGCGCAGGCCGCCCTGAATGCGGGTCATCAGCTCGTCCTGTTGCATATCGTCAGCCAGAAGATCACGCAGCGGAATACCGTCTTCGCCGAACAAGCACAGATGCAAGTTGCCGGTGGCCGAAACGCGCAGGCGGTTGCAGCTGGCACAGAACTCTTTTTCATACGGCATGATAAGGCCGATTTCGCCGACATAATCTGCATGGCTGAATACCTGCGCCGGGCCATCGCTGCGGGCACGAACCTGGAGTTGCCAGCCCTGCGCGATCAGCTGCTGACGCAGTACGTCGCCGGAAACGTGGTGTTTGCGGAACAACGAACCGCCGTCACCGGTTTCCATCAGTTCAATAAAGCGTAGCTGGATTGGACGCGTTTTGATCCACGCGAGGAAAGTATTCAGGCTGGCGTGATTGACGTCGCGCATCAGCACGGCGTTGACTTTCACCTTGCTGAACCCTGCCTCAAAGGCTGCATCAATGCCGCTCATCACGTCGTGGAATTTATCCTGGCCAGTGATGGCGTGGAACTGGCGGGCATCGAGACTATCGACGCTGACGTTAATGGCGTTCAGACCTGCGTCGCGCCATTTGGCCACATCACGCGCCATGCGGTAGCCGTTGGTGGTAACGGCCAGCGTTTTGATAGTCGGGTTTTCACGGACAGCGGCAATGATCTCGCAGAAGTCGCGGCGCAGTGAGGGCTCCCCGCCGGTCAGGCGCACTTTTTCCGTTCCAAGATGAGCGAATGCACGGCTGACACGCCGGATTTCGTCCAGCGAAAGGAAACTTTTATTGCTGTGCCCCTGCGGTTTATAGCCGTCAGGCAGGCAATAGGTGCAACGGAAATTGCACACATCGGTAATAGATAGCCGCAAGTAATAGAACTTGCGCGCAAAAGCATCGGTAAGTTGAATCACCTTAACACCTTTCCAAATACGGGAGATGCAGGCATTTCTGCCTCGCACCCTGGTGGCTGAGCCACGGCCAGGAAACCATATTGTTTTTTGTGAACAACTTAGGATTCAGGGCTAGGAGTTTGATTTTTTCACCGGAAAACGGACGAAAAAACGCGGGTTACAGCTGTTATTCTAACGCTCCGTGTGACAGATCACCAAGGCGGTTTTCGTTGTGCATTTTGATACATACCGCTTTTTCGCTACCATTACGCCGCAGATCGCGACAAAAAACGTCTTTTTTTATAAGGGATTCTGTCTTTTTTCAGGCATCTGGGGGATAACACCTTGTTGCAAAATTAGGTAAAATCAACCTGCTGGCATGCGATTATTCTTATGACCAGACCTCTTTAACTGCCACGCTGAGGGCAGGTTTGACAATTCTCTGGACGGTTTTAAGGATCTTTAATGCGCAATCGTACTCTGGCCGACCTCGACCGCGTGGTGGCATTAGGTGGGGGGCATGGCCTCGGCCGCGTGATGTCCGCCCTCTCCACTCTCGGTTCGCGCCTGACCGGTATTGTCACCACCACCGATAACGGTGGCTCAACCGGCCGTATCCGCAGCTCCGAAGGCGGCATCGCCTGGGGCGATACGCGCAACTGTCTGAACCAGCTGATCACCGAGCCGAGTGTCGCCTCTGCGATGTTCGAATACCGCTTCAGTGGCAATGGCGAACTGGCCGGGCACAACCTCGGTAACCTGATGCTGCGCGCGCTTGACCACCTGAGCGTGCGCCCGCTCGAAGCCATTAATCTGGTGCGCAGCCTGCTCAAAGTCGACGCCGAACTGATCCCGATGTCCGAAGAGCCGGTTGATCTGGCGGCGCTGGATGCCAGCGGTGAGTGGGTTCATGGAGAAGTGAATGTCGATAAACTGACGCAAATCCCGCGCGAGCTGATGCTGGTACCGCAGGTGACCGCAACGCGTGAAGCGATCCTCGCTATCAAAGAAGCCGATCTGGTGCTGATTGGCCCCGGCAGTTTCTATACCAGCCTGATGCCGCTTTTGCTGATGAAAGACCTGACGCAGGCGCTGCGCCGCAGCCGGGCGCACATCGTTTACATCGGCAATCTGGGGAAAGAGTTAAGCGTCGCGGCCGCATCACTGACGTTGCATGACAAGTTGTCACTGATTGAACAACAGATCGGACGCCGCGCTGTGGATGCCGCGATCGTCGGGCCTAAAGTGAATATCGATGACGCCAGTGAACGGTTGGTCATTCAAACCACTCTCGAAGCCAGCGATATCCCTTATCGTCATGACCGCGAGTTACTTCGCAAAGCGTTAGAAGAAGCGTTGCAGCGGATGATTTAAGATTTTTTCGTCAGCGGATGGTTGTTCCACGGGCTGTCCGCAGCGGGTTTAGCCGTGCTGACTTTCGGTTTTTGCGGTTTCTGTTCTGACAATGGCGTGCGGCGTTTGCTACGCGTCATGTCCGGGCGCAAATGACCTTCGACAAAGTCCAGATACAGCGTTTCCACTTCTTTGCGCGCCCACGGCGTGCGGCGCAGAAACTTCAGGCTGGACTTGATGCTTGGGTCACTCTTGAAGCAGTTGATATTCACCTGCAACGCCAGAGCGGGCCAGCCAAAATTATCGACCAGCGTCGTCAGCAGCGCTTCCAGCGTGATGCCGTGCAGGGGATCTTTCGCCGCAGCAGGTTTCTGGGGAGGGGTGTCAGTCATTGGCTCGCTCGCAACTCATTTTTACAGGGCGCGCAGTCTAGCATTTTTTCAATGCCGGCGCAGCGCGTCTCCTTTCTTAAATCGACTATGAAAGAGCGATGAATTGAGCTCTCAGCGCATGTAATTCGTCACGCGTACTGGCCGCCTCTTCGAACTCCAGATTCTGCGCGTGCGCATACATCTTGCTTTCCAGCTCTTTAATACGTTGATCCAGCGCTTTCGGCGTGAGCAGCTTGACGGTTTCTGACGCCGCTGCATCGCGTTTATCTTTGTTTTTCTTAGTTTTTGGTTGGCCGAGTTGCAGGATGTCAGAGATCTTCTTGTTAAGCCCCATCGGCGTAATCCCATGCTCGGTATTGTAGAGTTCCTGTTTAGCGCGACGGCGCTCGGTCTCTTCAATCGCTTTCGCCATCGATTTGGTAATTCTGTCACCATAAAGAATGGCTTTACCGTTGAGGTTACGCGCCGCACGCCCGATGGTCTGAATCAGTGAACGCTCAGAACGCAGGAAACCCTCTTTGTCGGCATCGAGGATCGCCACCAGCGACACTTCCGGCATATCCAGCCCTTCGCGCAGTAAGTTGATGCCGACCAGCACGTCGAACTCACCGAGGCGTAAATCACGAATGATCTCCACACGCTCGACGGTATCGATGTCAGAGTGCAGGTAACGCACCTTCTCGCCGTGCTCTTCCAGATACTCAGTCAAATCCTCAGCCATACGCTTAGTGAGCGTGGTGACCAGCACACGCTCGTTCACTTCGACGCGCTTGCGGATCTCTGACAGCAGATCGTCAACCTGCGTGCCCACAGGACGCACTTCAATCAGCGGATCCAGCAGACCGGTAGGGCGCACCACCTGTTCAACGACGTCGCCGCCGGATTTTTCCATTTCATAGGTGCCCGGCGTGGCGGAAACATAAATACTTTGCGGCGCAGCGGCTTCGAACTCTTCAAAGCGCATCGGGCGGTTATCGAGTGCCGAAGGCAGGCGGAAACCGTACTCCACCAGCGTCTCTTTTCGTGAACGGTCGCCTTTGTACATGCCGCCGATTTGCGGAATGGTGACGTGAGACTCATCGACAATCAGCAGGCCGTCGGCCGGCAGATAGTCAAACAGCGTCGGAGGCGGCTCGCCCGGCCCGCGCCCTGACAGGTAGCGCGAGTAGTTTTCGATGCCGGAGCAGTAACCGAGTTCATTCATCATTTCGAGATCAAACTGAGTGCGCTGACTGATGCGCTGCTCTTCCAGCAGTTTGTTATTGTCGAGCAGGTTTTTACGCCGGTCCGCCAGCTCAACTTTGATCTCTTCCATCGCCTGAACAATACGTTCGCGCGGCGTCACGTAGTGGGTTTTCGGGTAAATGGTAAAACGCGGGATCTCATGCTGCACCTGGCCGGTCAGCGGATCAAACAACGAGAGACGTTCGACCTCCTGATCAAATAGCTCAATGCGCAGCGCCAGATCGTCAGATTCTGCCGGGAAGACGTCAATCACTTCGCCACGTACGCGGAACGTACTGCGCTGGAAAGCCTGATCATTGCGGGCATATTGCAGCTCTGCCAGACGGCGCAAAATAGCGCGCTGGTCGATGATCATGCCCTTGGTCAGGTGCAACATCATCTTCAGATAGAGATCCGGATCGCCCAGACCATAGATGGCAGAAACCGACGCGACAACGATCACATCGCGGCGTTCCAGCAGGGCTTTAGTGGCAGAAAGGCGCATTTGCTCGATGTGTTCGTTAATCGAGGCGTCTTTTTCGATAAAAGTATCAGAACTCGGCACATAGGCTTCCGGCTGATAGTAATCGTAATAGGAGACAAAATATTCAACGGCATTATCCGGGAAAAACTCTTTCATCTCACCATAGAGCTGGGCAGCCAGCGTCTTATTGGGGGCCAGCACCATGGTTGGCCGGTTGAGATCAGCAATCACATTCGCGACGGTAAACGTTTTCCCTGAGCCGGTGACACCGAGCAACGTCTGGTGCGCAAGCCCGTTCTCCAGCCCCTCTTCCAGCGCGCGGATGGCCTCAGGCTGATCGCCTGACGGTTTAAAATCGGAATGCAGTTTGAATACTTTACTCATTGACGGGCTACCTGACTGAAGAAGAGGAACACACAACACCGGCTAAGGAGACTCAGTATGGAAGACTCCGCGATTTTTGCCAGCGATATAGTACTGGATATAAAACCAGCTTCCAATGGTTAAGTTCCGGCCATTTTTTCACTGCCGGTCATCCTCACTCTTAAAATGTTGCCACACTGCACTTTTTTAGGTTTTGTGATGTACCTCATTCTCACCATTACAGAACATTTATCCCCAGTTATTTACGCGAATTAACTTTCTGACCACAGGTTGACGAAAATTGACACATGCAGGATAAGGCGATTTGACAAAGCTTGATTTTAATTAACTTATTGAAATTAAAGATTTTATCAAAAAAGCGGCGATTCCAGACAAAGTGTGTGCAACCCGCGTCCTGACTCGCTTGCGGCAACTTTCCAGACGCTCATGCACATGGTTATCCACAGGAATGGTGGATAACTCACATGGTGCCACGTGCAGCGCGACCTGCCAAAAATCACCCTTTCACCTCAGGCGGTCTGCGTGTGATGTTTTTTAGTTATTTTTAGCCATTTTTACTTCTTTATATATGCCGATTTTGCCTAGATATCCTGTGTCGCAGATATTGCAAAATGAAAAAGTGCATGTCACGAGGATTTTTTTGCTTTAGCCACGCTGATGCATTGCACCAAAATCACCGTTTTAAGCACTGGCTAAGTGCACCAAATGGTCCGATCTCTGTCTGATCTATTACTCGCGATTAACATTTTGTTCGCGGCTTTGGCTGCCGGGCTGTTTGCCTTCCCGCAACTTACTCTTTAGGAGGTATAACCCCAAACTTGGCCTGAGAGTTGCAACATTCAGAACGTTTAAGACACCACCTTAACAGCGCAATATCAATGTCAGAAAGATGACAATGACCGTCAATGTACATTAACCATCCCGACCGCCAGCGGCGTTACAGAGCCAGTAAGACCGGGGGATAGAGGGAGGACGCTCTGATGTTAAGTGTTAAATCGGTGAATCAATATTATGGCCAGAACCATATCCTGTGGGATATCAACCTGGAGCTGTATCGCGGGCAGTGTACCTGCCTTATCGGCCGTAACGGCGTCGGTAAAACCACGCTGATTAACTGCATCATGGGCCATCTTCCGGTGAAAAGCGGCACCATCTCCTGGCAGTCGGCCAATGAGGCACCGCAGAGCCTGCTGAATTTACCGGTGGAAAGCCGGGCACAAATGGGCATCGGCTACGTGCCGCAAGGGCGTCAGATCTTTTCGCAAATGAGCGTGAATGAAAATCTGCAAATTGCCATGATGGCCGGACGCAATAAAACCCGCCGGGTGCCCGAGCAGGTGTATGAGCTGTTTCCGGATTTAAAAGAGAGGGGTGCGCATAAGGCCGGTGAACTCGACGAAAGCCAGCAGCAGCAGCTGGCGATCAGCCGGGCTTTGGTGCTGGAGCCCGAACTGCTGATCCTCGATGAACCGACCGAGCACACCAGCCCGGCGATGGCAGCGAACATGGGCAATATCATTCACCGCCTGAACCGGGATCTGGGGCTGACGCTGTTGCTGGTCGGTCATAAACTGCCGTTTATCCGCACCGTGGCTGATCGCTTCTGCCTGCTCGACGGCGGGCGTAATGTGGCGCAGGGAACGCTGGCAGAACTGGATGACGGGCTGGTAAAAGATCACCTCACGGTGTGAGGTGATCCAGATTGAGATAGTGCGCGATATCGCCGCCGGTCGCCGTACCGAGGAACGGGATTTCGCCCAGCAGTGGCGCAGGCAGCATACGCGTGAGCGTAGCCAGATAAGCCTGATGGTGCTTTCCCGTTTCCTGTACGTCGTTGGCAATCCACCCCGCCAGCCTTAAACCGCTGTGTGCGATGGCCTGCGCGGTGAGTACCGCATGGTTAATGCATCCCAGGCGCATTCCCACCACTAAAATCACCGGCAATTGTTCGGCTATCACCCAGTCGGCAAAGGTTTCCTGCTCATTGAGCGGCGTAAACCATCCTCCCGCCCCTTCCACTACCGTCCAGTCCGCTTTAGGTTCGAGATGGCGCAACCCCCGGGTCAGAGTACCGAGCGCAATCGGACGCTGTTCGAGCTGGCTGACAATATGCGGCGAAGTCGGCTCAATAAAGGTGCACGGGTTCACTTCGTCATAACTGAGCCGCACGGAGCTGTTGGCCTGCAACGCCAGCGCATCACTATTGCGCGCGCCCTCAGGCGTCATTTCGCTGCCCGAGGCCACCGGCTTATACCCTGCGGTAGAAAAACCGGCACGTGCTGCTGCCTGCAAAAAGGCGGTCGTGGCGACGGTTTTCCCGACTTCGGTATCGGTGCCGGTGATAAAGAAGGTTTTTTTCATTGATTCCAATACCCTATCTGAGATTCTATATCCAAAATCATTGGCACTGTATCCAGGCAGCCAGCGAGTAAGTCCCGATGAGCTGACATCAGTCAGTGCAAGCACAGCTAACGCAGAGACAACGTCAGGAACGCAGGATTTTATCTTGGGATCAGTTCTTCCACCTGAAGCACGCCATACACCAGCCGATAAGTCAGCGGCAACATGCCGTCCTGACGGGCGTAGTGTTTTTCCAGCAACGCCAGACGTTCACGACCGCCCAGTCCGCCGAGGCGACCATTTTTGATGTGCGTCGCGCCGATACCCTTGAGCGAACGCATCAGCGACATCGCATCCGGGAACAGAACGGTGTGCTGGCTGAACTGCACGTCGTGGCGATACGGGGCACAGGCTTCGGCGATTTTATCCGGCGTCAGGAACTGGTTTACGTGACGACGCCCATCGACTTTCATCCAGGCCGTGGCCAGTTCACCCAGTGAGCCTTCCGCCAATGTGGAGAACAGCACCAGCCCGCCGATGCGCGTGACGCGGTGCATCTCTTCGAGCGCACGCGGCAGCGCATTGCACCACTGCACGGCCAGATTACTGAAACAGATATCCACTGCGCCATCGTCCAGCGGTAAGCGTTCGATATCACCCGGCAGGTAATGGTGGGCGGAATCCTGCGCGCGGGCCATGTCGATCATGCCCTGGGACAAGTCCAGCGCGGTGACCTGTTTGCCCATGTCACGCCAGCGGCGGCTGAAATAACCGGTGCCGCAACCGGCGTCGAGCAGGGACAAACCGGCGGCCTGATGGGTCTCTGCCACCATGCTGATCAGATGCTCACCCACGTCGCGCTGCAATTGTGCGGCGCTTTCATAACTGACGGCGGCGCGGCTGAACGCGTCGGCCACCGCTTGTTTATTCACTAATTCAGTGACTGCACCCATGAAGGGACTCCAGCAAAAAATCGATATCTTCGGGCCGATGGGCAGCCGTCAGGGTAATGCGCAGTCTTGCGCTGCCCCGCGGAACGGTCGGCGGGCGGATCGCACTGACCCATACACCGCACTCACGTAACCGCTGTGCCAGATCCAACGTCGGCTGATTCTCACCGACAATCAGCGGCTGAATTGCCGTAGCGGAAGCCGTCAGCTGATAAGGCAAACCGGCGGCTCCTGCACGGAAACGGGCAATATTCGCCGCGAGTTTATCACGCAGGTCGTCGCCTTGCTGAATACAGCGCAGGCTGGCCTGCAGGGCACAAACTTGTGCGGCGGGCATGGCGGTGCTGTAAATCAGATGACGGGCAAACTGCAACAGGTAATCGGCGGTGGCGTCATCACATAACACCGCCGCACCGCTGCATCCGAAGGCTTTGCCGAACGTCACCACCAGCAGTTCCGGCCGTACATTCTGCTGCCAGCAGCTGCCGCGTCCCTGCTCACCGAGCACGCCGACACCGTGGGCATCATCGACCATCAGCCAGCTGCCGTACGCCTGCGTTAAGCGGTGAAGATCGCCCAGCGGAGCGGCATCGCCGTCCATGCTGAACACCCCTTCGGTCACCACCAGCGTGTCACCGGTCACCGGCCTTTCCAGCAGACGTTGCAGGGAATCCGGCTGATTGTGCTGAAAACGCCGCAGCTGAGATGGCGCATGTGCCGCCGCCTCCAGCAATGAGGCGTGGCTCAGTTTGTCAGCCAGTACGCGATCGTCTTGCTGCATCAGCGCCGCCAGAATCGCCTGATTGGCCGCAAAACCGGAGATAAACAGCAGTGCCCGCGGATAACCCTGCCACTGTGCCAGCTGTTGTTCGAATTCGGCATGAACGTTGCTGTAGCCGGTAACATGCCCCGAGCCACCGCTGCCCACGCCAAAACGCACCGCGCCCTGCTGCCAGGCGGCGATCACATGCAGGTTCTGACTGAGGCCCAGATAATCATTACCGGAGAAGTTCAGCCAGCGCCGGTCGCCCTGCGTCAGCCAGCGGGCGCTGCCGCCTGCGTTGGGTTGCCGCACGCGAAACGCTGCCGCCTGTTTCCGGGTTTCCACTGCCCCGGCAAGGCGGGTTTGCCAGCTCATTGGTCAGACAGCGGCATTGTAAAATTGCGGCGTGTCGGCATGAAGCAGTTGCCCGGCCAGCGCTTCCTGCTGCTGGTTATCGCCCATTTCAGTTTCAAATACCTGCGGATTAAGGCCCAGCTTGCCGAACAGAATCAGATCTTTATCTTCCGCCGGGTTCGGCGTGGTCAGCAGTTTGCAGCCGTAGAAGATCGAGTTGGCACCCGCCATAAAACACATGGCCTGCGTCTGTTCGCTCATCTGCTCGCGACCGGCAGAAAGACGCACGTAGGAGGCAGGCATCATAATACGCGCCACGGCGATGGTGCGGATGAAATCAAAAGGATCGACGTCGTCGTTATCAGCCAGCGGCGTGCCCTTCACTTTCACCAGCATATTGATCGGTACGCTCTCCGGCGCGACCGGCAGATTCGCCAGCTGCATCAGTAAACCGGCGCGGTCTTTAACCGTTTCGCCAAGGCCCACGATACCGCCGGAACAGACTTTGATGCCTGCACCGCGCACTTCTGACAGCGTATCCAGACGCTCCTGATAGCTGCGCGTCGTGATAATGCTGCCGTAGAATTCCGGCGAGGTATCCAGGTTATGGTTGTAGAAATCCAGCCCCGCCGATGCCAGGCGCTGCGCCTGCGTGGTGTTGAGCGTGCCGAGCGTCATGCATGTTTCCATGCCCAGTTCTTTCACACCCTGCACCATCTGCTCAAGGTAAGGCATATCGCGGTCGTGCGGGTTTTTCCATGCCGCCCCCATGCAGAAACGTGTGGAACCGGCGGCCTTGGCCTGACGGGCGGACTCAAGCACCTGTTTGACTTCCATCAGACGTTCGGTTTCCAGCCCGGTTTTATAACGCGAACTCTGCGGGCAATATTTGCAGTCTTCCGGACAGGCACCGGTTTTGATCGACAACAGCGTGCTGACCTGAACCTGACGCGGGTCGAAGTGCTGGCGGTGAATCTGCTGGGCTTCGAACATCAGCTCCAGAAAAGGTTTATCGAACAGCGCCTGCGTTTTTTCCAGCGTCCAGTGGGTACGGGTTGTCATTCAGCATCTCCGAAAAAGTTTTAACCTTACAAATCGTCAACCATTCTTTATTTGTTTTAGTTTACCGTCAACGTTAAAATTATTTTTTGGTTTACATATTTCATCAAGGACATCGCAATGAACCCCGCCGATCTCGACTTTGACCAGCGCCACATCTGGCACCCTTACACGTCGATGACCCGCCCGCTGCCCTGCTATGCGGTGGAATCTGCGCAGGGCGTCGAACTGCAACTGGCCGATGGTCGCCAGCTGATTGACGGCATGTCATCGTGGTGGGCGGCAATCCATGGCTACAACCATCCGGCTCTCAATCAGGCAGCCATCACGCAGATTGGCAAAATGTCTCATGTGATGTTCGGCGGGATCACCCATCCGCCGGCGGTCGCGCTGTCGCGTCAGTTAGTGGAGATGACCCCTGCCGGGCTGGAGTGCGTGTTTCTGGCTGACTCAGGATCGGTGGCCGTAGAAGTGGCGCTGAAGATGGCGATGCAGTACTGGCAGACACGGGGCGAAAAGCGCCAGACGCTGCTGACACTGCGCAACGGCTATCACGGCGACACCTTCGGCGCGATGTCTGTGTGTGACCCGCAAAATTCGATGCACAGTTTGTATCAGGGATATCTGCCGGAGCATCTGTTTGCCACCGCGCCGCAAAGCCGTTTCGGCGGGGAGTGGGATGAGGCGGATATTGCCCCGTTCGCCACTATGCTGAAAGAGAATCACCGCAGCATTGCAGCCGTGATTTTAGAGCCGGTGGTGCAGGGCGCGGGCGGGATGCGGATTTATCATCCGACCTACCTCAAACGGGTGCGGGAGCTGTGCGATGCCTTTGATGTGCTGCTGATTGCCGATGAAATTGCCACCGGCTTTGGCCGCACAGGCAAACTGTTTGCCTGTGATCATGCAGGCATTTCACCGGATATTCTTTGCCTCGGCAAAGCGCTTACCGGCGGGTATATGACGCTGTCGGCGACGCTCACCACCCGCCACGTCGCCGATACCATCAGCGATGGCGAAGCCGGATGTTTCATGCACGGCCCGACCTTTATGGGTAATCCGCTGGCCTGCGCCGTTGCCCACGCCAGCTTAACCCTGCTGGCAGAAAACCGCTGGCAGGCGCAGGTAGCAAACATTGAACAGCAATTCAGACGCGAACTGATGCCGCTGGCCGCGCACCCTGGCGTAGCAGATGTGCGCGTACTGGGCGCGATTGGTGTGGTGGAGATGCGTGAGCCGGTGGATATGGCGCAGTTGCAGAAACACTTCGTCAGCCAGGGCGTGTGGATCCGCCCGTTCGGCAAGCTTATTTATCTGATGCCGCCGTACGTTATCTCCCCAGCGCAGCTGACTTCACTGACCGGTGCTATCGCCAGCGCGCTGGAGACGCTTTATTGATTAGCACTTACTAAATGGTGAGAGCTGGACAGTAACCCGCTGAGTTTCTGCCGGCTGACTCTGGCCTGCTCGTTCAGATAATCAATCACCACCTGTAGCGCGGGCGTGGGATTCTCCGGATAGAGCAGCGTGTAAGAAGCCCCGCTGGCGACGCACAGCGGGAATGGCGCAATGATGCGCCGGGCCTGCAAATCATCTTCTATTAAGGTCAGATCCCCTATCGCCACACCGTAACCCTGCAACGCAGAGTTAATCGCCAGATCCAGCGTATCGAAGTGCTGCGATTTGGCCGACGGCAGCCCTTTCATCCCGGCCTCGCGCCACCAAAGCAACCAGTCCCGGCGGTCACGCGTCGGGTGCAGTAAGGTTTTTCCCGCCAGATCGGCAAGGTCAAAACGCCCTTTGCGGCGGGGCAAAAAATCAGGGGTACAGACCGGCGTCAGCACTTCGTCAAACAGATGATGTGCGCGACGCGGTGAGTCCGGCGCGCGCCCAAAAACCACGGCGGCGTCGAAATGTTCGGTACTGAAATCCACCCCATGAGCAATCGACGCGGTCAGCTCTATCTGGATATCGGGCCGGTCATTTTGCAGCTGAATCACCCTCGGCAATAACCAGCGCATTGAGCAGGTCGGGCATTTTATCCGCAATGTATCAGGGTGCGACCCCACACGCCTGAGCGCTTCGCCCATCTGCTCCAGCGCCTGCTGCACCGCCGGTAAGAGCTGCGCACCGCGCGGTGTCAAGGTCAGCCCACGGGCCTGACGCAAAAACAGCGGATACCCCAGCGCCGTTTCCAGCCCGGTCATTTGGCGGCTCACCGCTCCCTGCGTGATATGCAACAGCTCTGCGGCGTGAGTCAGGTTAAGGGTTTTCGCCACCACGCTGAATGTTTTCAAAAGGTTAAGTGAAGGCAAGGTGAGTGCCGTCAGGTATGAAAAATCGGGGGAAGTGGCCATCAGTACCTCACAAAAAAACGTCTCCCACTATGACGGGAGATCATAACGAGTATGACAAATTTTCCCTTGTCCGTACAAATGTTCTGATGCTTAATCATTCGATAGTTTTCGAATAATTATTCATTTCCGGTCTGCCTTTGGAGCTCGTCATGAAAAGCGCCCTTTCTCCTTTATCCAAGTTGCCTGACGTCGGCACCACAATCTTCACCGTGATTGGCCAACTGAGCGCCGAGCATAATGCACTGAATTTATCGCAGGGTGCCCCTAATTTCGCCTGCCAGCCGTCGCTGGTTGATGCCGTCAGCAAAGCCATGCACGATGGTCATAACCAATATGCACCGATGAGCGGCGTGGCGGCACTGCGCCATGCGCTGTCGGCCAAAGTGGAAGCGCTTTACGGTTGTCACTACGACGCCGACAGCGAAGTGACCGTGATCGCCAGCGCCAGCGAAGGGCTTTATTCCGCCATCAGCGCGCTGGTGCATCCGGGCGACGAGGTGATCTACTTCGAACCGGCCTTTGACAGTTACGCACCTATTGTCCGTTTGCAGGGCGCGACGCCGGTGGCTATCGGCCTGTCGCTGGAAGATTTCAGCATTGACTGGAATGAAGTCGCCAGCGCGATTAACAGCAAAACGCGCATGATCATCATCAACAGCCCGCACAACCCGACCGGCGCGATTTTTACCGCCACCGATATCGAACGCCTGACCGCCCTGACCTGCAACACCGATATCGTGATCCTGTCCGATGAAGTCTACGAACACGTGGTGTTTGACGGCGAGCGCCATGAAAGTATGGCCTGTCATCCGCAACTGGCGGAGCGCAGCGTGATTGTCTCCTCGTTCGGCAAAACCTATCACGTCACCGGCTGGCGCGTGGGATATTGCCTGGCACCGGCTGAACTGATGGAGGAGATCCGCAAAGTCCATCAGTTCATGGTATTTTCAGCCGACACGCCGATGCAGGTGGCTTTTGCACAAGCGCTGGCCGACCCGCAGAGCTATCTGGGGCTGGCCGATTTTTACCAGCAAAAACGTGATCTGCTGGCGAACGCCCTGAGTGGTTCACGCTTTGAGTTGCTGCCGAGCCGTGGCAGCTTCTTTATGCTGGCACGCTTCAGTCACTTCAGTTCGCTGACCGATGACGAGTTTGTCCTGAGTTTGATCCGCGATCATAAGATCGCCACCATCCCGCTGTCGGCATTTTATAGCCATAACACGCCGACCGGGCTTATCCGCCTGAGCTTTGCCAAAGATAACGATACGTTGTACGAAGGCGCGCGCCGTCTGTGCGGCGTCTAAGCGTCTGACTTGATA